>Ga0316204_10005888_pt1 | contig 19585 bp, 15 predicted proteins | sample 6monrhotite_MG_2_FD_205661 | JGI IMG/M metagenome (GOLD analysis project Ga0316204, IMG submission 205661) | Microbial mat bacterial communities from mineral coupon in-situ incubated in ocean water Damariscotta River, Maine, United States -... | ecosystem: Environmental > Aquatic > Marine >...
TTGCCCCGGCGCAGCTGTATAAAACCTCTGAAATCACCCGCGACCTGATCCGCGACTGGAAAAAGGATCAGGGACAAATGCTGGAACGCTTTGATGTTAACAAGGACGGTCAGATCGACGAAGATGAATGGCAGCTGGTGCGCAAATCGGCCAAGATGCATGCCCAGGCCGAGTTTCGTGAGCGAGCCAAACAGCCTGATATCCATATCATTGCCAAGCCCGAGGATGACAAACATCCTTTTCTATTGTCGATTTACCCGCAAGAACAGCTGACCAAACGTTTCCGTTTGCACGCCTATCTCAGTCTTGGTGGTTTTTTTGTCGCCGGTAGTGTTGCGGCATGGTTGTTGAAATTTCAACTAGGGTGACGCTTGTTTGTGAACTCATCGGTATTGTTGGCGGATCTTTTTCAGCAAAGTATTAGCAAAATTTAGGACAGCACGATAGATGAGCGGTTGGAAGTGGGTGTTGGACTTCCGGGATAGGCAAGCTATTCCCGGAAGTCCGAGTCGCTATGATCAGCCATGCCTTCTGGCGCTAGTAATCAATTGAGATCGGCGCATGCGATACGTGTTCCGTCTGTATCGTGGATGACAACCGATTGGGCTTCTTCGCGAGCGATATGCTCATGCTTGGCAAAACTCTTGCCTTTGCCTCTGGCATTGCTGGTAAACGATAGCCAGATTTCGTTGCTGTCGTTGACATAGTCAGGGCCCTGGCCAATTTCATGTTGGTAATGACCGCCGCCGTTGCCGTTGTTACAGGCCTGGTTATGCACATGCGAGCCGTAAGCAGTATTGGGAAGGAGGCCTTTTACGAGAAGGTTGGCAGTCGTTTTGCCATTGGGCATGCGCACCATTTTTGCTTTGCCGCGAATGTCATAGCCGCGTTCGATACCAGCAGTAAAGGTTTCAAACTTGCCGTTTGTTAACTGTGGCAGATTGCTGAGGTCGGCGCAGGCAATCCGTGCTCCATCTGTATCATGGATGACAACCGATTGGGCTTCTTCGCGAGCGATATGCTCATGCTTGGCAAAACTCTTGCCTTTGCCTTTGGCGTTGCTGGTAAACGAGAGCCAGATTTCATTGCTGTCGTTGACAAAGTCAGGACCCTGACCAGTTTCATGTTGGTAATGGCCGCCGCCGTTGCCGTTGTCACAGGCTTGGTTGTGCACATGCGAGCCGTAAGTAGTGTTGGGAGAGAGCCCCTTTACACGGAGGTCGGCAATGGTAATACCGCTGGGTAGGCGCACCATGGTTGCCTTGCCGCGAATGTCGTAGCCGCGCTCGCTGCCAGAGGCAAAGGTATGCACTTTGCCGTTGCTTACCTGGATGTTGGAGGCATTGACTGCCATCGGCAGAGAAATAAGTGCTGCCGAACCGAAAGTGCAGAGTACAGATTTAATATTTAAAGCCTTCATTTAAACCTCATTAAAATAAGTTGTTGCGTTTGTTTTTAGTCTAATTCTAATTTTTGTTGGTGCCTGCGCAGTATAAGCTAACTTGCCAGCTTTAAACAATTGTTATCACTACGGTCTGTGATAGAGTTTGCACATTATTTAAAAAATCATTAGGAATCTTCATGAAAAACCCTTTGCTGGAAATGGCAGGTCTGCCACCGTTTTCCGAAATTAAACCCGAACACGTTGAACCCGCCCTGGATGTCCTGCTGGCCGAAAGCCGTCAGGTGGTGGAAGATCTGTTGGCAGCGACCACGGAATACAGTTGGGACAATCTGGTGCAACCGTTGGAAGAGATGGAAGAACGCTTGGGCCGGGTCTGGTCGCCTGTGTCGCACATGAACTCGGTGGTCAATTCTGATGAGCTGCGCGAGGCCTACAATGCCTGCCTGCCCAAGCTGAGTGATTACGGTACTGAAATGGGCCAGCACGAGGGTTTGTATCAGGCCTTTAAACAGATTGCCAATAGCGCTGATTATGAAGCGCTGGATACGGCACAGAAAAAGATTATCGACAACGCTATGCGTGATTTTCGTCTTTCCGGTATCGATCTGCCCAAAGATAAACAAGATCGCTACAAAGAGATCATGCAGGAGATGTCGGGCCTGACCAGCAAGTTTGGCGAAAACGTGCTTGATGCCACCAACGCCTGGAAGGTGCAGATCACTGATGAGTCAAGGTTGAGTGGTTTGCCTGAGTCAGCCCTGGGCATGGCCAAGCAGATTGCCGAGCGTGAAGAACAGGACGGCTGGGTCTTTAATCTGGAATATCCATCCTACTTGCCGGTGATGACCTACGCCGATGACCGCGAACTGCGCCGCGAGGTCTATACTGCCTTTGTTACCCGTGCCTCGGATGAAGGCCCGCATGACAAAAAATATGACAACACGCCGGTGATGGAACAGATTCTGGCGCTGCGTCATGAAACGGCGCAACTGCTTGGCTTTGCCAATTATGCCGAAAAATCACTGGCCACCAAAATGGCGCAAAGCACAGATCAGGTGCTGGCCTTTTTGACTGATCTGGCCGAGCGTTCTCTGCCGCTGGCAAAACAGGAACTGGACGAGCTGCGTGCCTTTGCCAAGCAGGAGCATGGCATGGATGATCTTGAGGCATGGGATGTCACTTACTATTCGGAAAAGCTTCAGCAGCACAAATACGCCATCAGTCAGGAAGAGCTGAAGCCTTATTTTCCTGAAGATAAAATTTTGAGCGGTATGTTTGCTGTGGTTGAACGTCTTTACGATTTAAAAATTACTGAGCTGAAAGATATTGATGTCTGGCATGAAGCTGTACGCTTTTTTGAGATCGGCGATGCCAATGGTGTGCGTGGCCAGTTTTATTTAGATCTGTATGCCCGGCCACACAAGCGCGGTGGAGCCTGGATGGATGACTGTATTACCCGCATGCAAACTGTTGACGGTGTGCAGGCGCCGGTCGCCTATCTCACTTGTAACTTCTCGGCGCCGATTGGCGATGATCCGGCTTTGTTTACCCACGATGAAGTGCTGACCATGTTTCATGAGTTTGGTCATGGTCTGCATCACATGCTAACCCAGGTGGACTACCCCAGTGTTTCCGGCATCGGCGGAGTGCCTTGGGATGCAGTGGAGTTGCCCAGCCAGTTCATGGAAAACTGGTGTTGGCAGAAAGAAGCGCTGGCGGACATTGCGGGTCACTATCAAACCGGCGAGCCATTGCCCGATGAGTTGTTCGACAAGATGATTGCCGCCAAGAATTTTCAGTCGGCGATGCAGATGGTGCGTCAGCTGGAGTTTTCCATTTTCGATTTTCGTATGCATCTGGAATTTGATCCGGTCAAGGGTGGTCGTGTTTATGAAATTCTCGACGATGTGCGCCAACAGGTGGCCGTGATGCAGCCATCACCCTTTAACCGTTTTCCGCATAGCTTCGGCCATATCTTTGCCGGTGGTTATGCGGCGGGTTATTACAGCTACAAGTGGGCCGAGGTATTGTCGGCCGATGCCTTTGCCCATTTTGAAGAGAACGGCATCTTTGATCGCGACACCGGCTTGAAGTTTTTGGCTACGGTGCTGGAGCAGGGTGGTTCACGCGAGCCGATGGAATTGTTTATCGAGTTCCGTGGTCGCGAGCCAAACATTGATGCCTTGTTGCGCCACAGTGGTTTAGCTGCGTAAATGCGTAACAAGATACATGCGCTGCTGTTGCCGGCATTGTTGATGTCGGCAACATACAGTCATGCCGACACCGCTTATGTGACCGATTCCATCACTGTGGGCCTTTTTAGCGATTCCAAGTTAAAGGGTGAGCCGCTGGAAAGGTTGCCTAGCGGTGCGCTGGTGGATGTGTTGCAGAGTACGGCAGACGTGGCCGAGGTAAAAAGTGGTTCAGGCAAGACCGGCTGGATGCGTATCAGTTTTCTGACCAAAAATCTGCCGGCAACAATTCAATTAGAAAATGCCGATCACGAGTTGAATAAGGCCCATGCTGCGCTTGATAAAGCCAAAAGAAAAATCGAGAAACTTGAAAAAACAGCCAAGCAGGCAGGCAAAGACGCTGGCTGGATGAAGGCTGAGATGGAGAAGGCGCGCAAAAAGGCGGCTTCAGTTGAAGCACAGCTAAAGTCCAAACAGGGTCAGGCCATCGAGGTCGAGCAACAGGCCGAAACACTTGATTCCCAGCTTGCCGAGTTAAAGCAGCAGAACGCTGACCTGGAACAACGTTTGGCGGCGACGCTGTTGATAAATGCCGTCGAAGAGGTTGAGGCGGTGAAGGAAGAAGATGTTTTGCCGCAGGATGAGTCAAGTTTCCCTTGGGCTATCGTGACCTTGATCCTGGGGTTAGCGTTGGGGTTCGCCGCGGGTTTTTACTGGCTTGATCGTCGTGTCAGGCAGCGTTTTGGCGGTGTGCGGGTTTATTGATTTTTTTAGCGTGTGTCGCAATGTCGTAAGCAAAAGGCCAAACAGCGAGATAAATCCCAGGCTGCCACCACCATTGCCGGTGCCAAGGTCAAGCTTGTTGCTGCCTTCCTGAGTCGAGTCAGTGTTGCCGGTAAAGATACCGCCGGCTTGAGATTCATCAGCAAAGCTGTCGGTGGTGATAAACACCCCTCCCATTAACCGGATGGAGCCATTGGCAACGCCGTCGTAGTCATTGTTGCCGCCATCCTGAATTTTAATTAGCAGGCACTCATCACCCTTTGTCAGCTTGTTTTTATAGCTGGCTGTATTGCTCAGGTCTGGGCAATAGCTGTTGGTTTTGTTTGCCGTCAGAATTTCATTATGCTCATCGCTATCAAAGTCTCGCCATATTTTATCTTTGCTAAACAGGATAAATCTAGGCTCTAGATTATTTTTAGAGTTTGGCGTTGGTGCTGCCTGAGGTAAGACGATTAGCGCTGTGCCATCTGTTTGTGCCAGGTTTGAAATTTCGATATCAACCACCTGGCCATCACTACTAACTATATTATTGTCAGGCAGTGATGCGCCACGCAGACTGACAGCTCTGCTAGTTTCTAAGCGGGCATAGGTTTTTGCAGCGGCAAAGGCGGTTGGGCCAATGTTGATATGCAGGCCAGGGCTGGTGGCGATTAACAGCGGGTATACAGTCAGGTTGCTAGCGCTTGATGAAAGTTCCCAGCTGAGTTTGATGCTGTCAATGCTGTAGCTGTCTTCAGTCTTTAGGTTTTGGTCAAACAGATAGGGCTCATAGGCCTGCATCAATGATGTATTGTTTGCTATGGCATCAAGGTAGTTGGGAATGCCGTCATTGTCATCGTCAAAATAGCCTTCGATGTCATCGTTGATTTTGTCATCATCGCTATCAGTGTCGGTCAGTTCAATTTCTGTTTCTAGCAGCCTCAGCAGCAGGTCATGTGAACTGGCTTTGCCTGCAGCATCACTGACGGTCAGGCGAATAGTGTAGAAGCCGGGGTTTAATTCCTGTGTTTCAAATTCGAATGTGTTATTGGTTGTGCCTGTGGTTGGCACCAGGGCGTTGTCAGTGGCGCTCCAGTCATATTTGATGATGTCATCATTGGCGTCGTGGGCCTCACCACAATCAGGCATGGCGCAGATGGTGACCTTGCCGGCATCGTTGCTAATGATGCGGGTGACTTTGTTGTCTTGTTTAGCCAGTAGATGGGCATGTGGTGTCAGGTTGGTTTCGGTAATGGTGATTTTATGTGAGGTTTGCTGGCCTGCAAAAACTTGTGTTTCAGGTAGGGCGCCGAGATTGATGTCAAAGCTTTCATCTGAATCAGCCAAGCCATCATCGATGATTGAGATGCTGATGCTGGCCGATGTCTGGTTCTCGGTGAAGACAAACTCGCCGTCGCTTGCTTCATAGTCAGCTGAGTCGGCAGTATCCGCAACAACGCTGTAGGCTACGTTAACCGGATAACTGGGGGCCTTGCCGCTCAAATGAGCGGTGACTGTTGCTATGCTGCCTTCACCGACTATCTGGTTGAGATCCAGATTGACGCTGGGTAGGACGTTGATGGTCTGGGTGACAGAAGCCTGATTAAGCCCCAGGTCGGTCGCTGTCCAGGTGATGGTGTGTTGGCCAGGGGCAAGTGGTCCGATTTCTCCGCTAGGTGTGAATGTGGTGTTGACTGGGGTCTCGTCCGTGGTCTCGGCTTGATCGCTAATTACGATTTTGTCGATACCGCTAAGATCGGGTTTTACGATTGGCAATTCTGCGTTGAAGGATATTGGGCTTACTATGCCGACGAAAGGCTCTGGGAAGTCTGGGCCGTTAACAAATTCCGGCGCTATGGTGTCGATGACCGGAGTGGCAGGGTTGCTTGGGTCGGTGAGGGCCGCTGCAGACAGAGGAAACACACACAGCAGCGAGCTGAATAAAACCTTGCTGAAAAAAGTTCTGTCTTGAATAGTTTTTTGCATGCGTTGGAAAAACCTGTCGCTGTCTAACCGCACCAGGTTTTTCCAGCAATTCTACTGGCTTAGCTTTGCCTGGTACTGATATGGGCATTATGCCTGAGTCCCAGTCCCAATGCAGCAAACAGCAGAAACAGGCCGGAAAGTACCCCGCCGCCGCTTTTTTCTGCTGGGATATCAACATTTAGAACCTCAATATGGCCGCGAGGTTCCGCTTCAATTCCAATCAGTGTGCCAAGAGCCATAGTGATGCTGCCATTGTTCTGTTCGTCGCTGTCATTTGGGCCGCCGTCTTTTACGCTAAATAGCAGGCAGTCATCGCCGCTATTCAAGCCTGATTGATAGGCGGTCGAGTTTGGCGCTGGACACATAAACCCCTCACGGGCAGCGGAGGCAATACTGTCACTGATTTCATTAAAGCTTTGCCAGCCGCTGCTGGGTAGCAAAACGCGGAAGCTTAGTGGCGTATCAGAGATTGATTCTGGCAGTGGCAAGACGAATGTGGCGGTGCCGCCGGCATTCGGCAGGCCGTTGATGACAAAGTTGCTGATGTTGTCGACGAGGCCGCTTGTTATTTGTGTTTCGTTATAGAGACCCTCGGCAGAAAACAGGGGGTCTGCGGGTTCGATGAGACTTCTTGGAATCATGTTGCTGATTTGGTAGTGCTGATCCAGTAAAAGACTAAACTCGCCGCGGCTGAGGTGCAGGCCGGGTTGAGTTTGAATCATGTAGGGTATCTCCTGGTGATTAGGGATATAGGGGGCCTCGATTGAAAGGCCGACAGTATCCCCCTCAGTTTCCAAGTGAAAACTTAGGCTTGGATTGTTAGGGTCGAGTGGATTTGGGTTGTAGAGATTGAAAATATAGTTGTTGGGTAGTTTGTTAAAGTCGGCAAAATCAGGCAGGCCGTCTTTGTCATTGTCACCAGCGCCTTCATAGAGGCCGTCGAAATCGTCGTCAGTGTCTTTTTTATCTGTGCCAGGAATTTCGGTATCAATTATTGCAAAGGCGATTTCTTTGTTAGACGACAAGTTGTTGTTGCCGGTTACGGTCAGATGTACCATGTAGATGCCCGGAGTTAGAGTGCTGGGGTCAAATTCCAGTGAGGATTCGTGGCTGCCATTCAATGGCACGATGGCATTATCTGTAGCAGACCAGTTATAACTGAGTTGCTGTTCAGAATATGGTGTTTTGATTTCAGTCGTGATTGAGGCATTTCCAGACAATGTGCTGATAATTCCACTTTGAATTGAGTCTTGCTTGATGCTGAAATTAATCAGCGGAGGCTGACCTTGTTCGCCGATAGTGATGGTGTGAGTTGAATTTCCTCTTTTGGTGAGGTTTGTTAAGAGTCCCATTTCAACGATGATGGTTTCGTCCGCGTCAGTGATTCCATCGTCATGAATTTGAATTGTAACTTCACCGCTAAGCCCATTTTCAATAATGATTTCACCGTTTGCACCATTGTGGTCATCAGCTTTTGATGCGGTGCCGCTTAGAGTAAATGGAACCGTGACCGGATATTCTGCTTGGGGGCCGTTTAAATAAACACTAATGGTAACGCTGCCTCCTTCCATGGCAATCTGATCAGGGCCAAAGCTGATGTCAGGTATGATATGTGTAGTGTTCCCCATGGTGGTAACAAAGTTATCGGGGGCTGTTACCTGCCAGCCAATATTGTATTTTCCTGGGAGTAATGGCCCGATAGCCGTGCCGGGATATAACGACAGGTCAGGCTGGGCGTAGGCTGCATCAGCAACAATAGTGCCTCCAGGGAAAGCGCTGGGCGTGAAGTAATTGAAGGTGCCGCGTCCAGACATTGCAATGCTTGACAGACCAATCTCCGTTCGGACATATGACTCATCAGAAAAAGTGAGAGCTTGTGGGTCTGGGTCATAACGGCTTCTATCAGTGACGATTGTCCCGAAAAATTGTTGTCCCTCAGCCTCTTCGATTTGACGTTGGAAGAACCCTTCTCCCGTTACTGCTGTGGCACAGGTAAAACCGGTTGGGCATTCCTCTGTTACAGAGGTAATCGTACCGCCAGTGACACTCCAAGCATCAAAGGCGCCAGTCGGTGACGCTGCGATTGCGCTGCCATAGCAAAGAAAGGCTGCAACACCACAGCTGGAAAGTTTTTTGACCCCAGTCATACTTATTCCGTTTATTGATTATTTTGTTTCGCTACATTCTATAGGGAAATGAGGTGGAATGGCAGGACAGCTTCGTCTGTTGTTTGTTATTCTCGGTTGTCTATCTCAATAGTAATTCGTACAGATGAAATACAAAGACTTACGTGACTTTATCGCTCAGCTGGAAGTACAGGGTGAGCTGAAGCGTATCAGCCAGCCGATTGACCCGAATCTGGAAATGACCGAGGTCTGTGATCGCACCCTGCGTGCTGAAGGCCCGGCCCTGTTGTTCGAAAACCCAACCGGCTCAGATATCCCGGTGCTGGGCAACCTATTCGGCACACCACAGCGGGTGGCAATGGGGATGGGGGCGGATTCGGTTGAGGCGCTGCGCGAGATTGGCAAGCTGCTGGCGGCGCTGAAAGAACCTGAGCCACCCAAGGGTTTTAAGGATGCGCTGAACAAACTACCGATGTATAAGCAGGTGCTCAATATGGCGCCTAAGCTGGTCAAGAACGCGCCGTGTCAGGCCAATGTCATTGAGGCCGATGATGTGGATTTGAGTAAGTTGCCTATCCAGACCTGTTGGCCGGGTGATGCAGCGCCGCTGATTACCTGGGCCTTGGTGGTGACCAAAGGGCCGCATAAGGAACGGCAGAATATGGGCATCTACCGTCAGCAGGTGATTGGCCGCAACAAGGTGATCATGCGCTGGTTGGCCCACCGTGGCGGGGCGCTGGATTTTCGTGACTGGCAGCAGCAACATCCGGGTGAGCGTTTTCCGGTTGCGGTGGCGCTGGGTGCCGATCCTGCCACTATTCTGGGGGCGGTGACGCCGGTGCCAGACTCTTTATCTGAATACGCCTTTGCCGGGTTGTTGCGCGGCAGCAAGACCGAGTTGGTGAAGTGCATCAGTAATGATCTGCAGGTGCCGGCCTCGGCTGAGTTTGTGCTGGAGGGATATCTGGAACCGGGCGAGATGGCCGATGAGGGGCCGTTTGGCGACCATACCGGTTATTACAATGAGGTGGATAGCTTTCCGGTCTTCACCATTGAGCGCATCACTCATCGTGATAATCCTATTTATCACAGCACCTACACCGGCCGGCCACCGGATGAACCGGCGGTGCTGGGGGTGGCGCTTAACGAGGTGTTTGTGCCGATTCTGCAAAAGCAGTTTCCTGAGATCGTCGATTTTTATCTGCCGCCGGAGGGTTGTTCCTACCGCATGGCTTGTGTCAGCATCAAGAAACAGTATGCTGGTCACGCCAAGCGGGTGATGCTGGGGGTGTGGTCGTTTCTGCGCCAGTTCATGTATACCAAGTTTGTTATCGTGGTGGATGATGACGTCAACGTGCGTGACTGGAAGGATGTGATTTGGGCGATGACTACCCGGATGGACCCGGCCCGCGATACGGTGATGATTGAGAATACGCCGATCGATTATCTCGACTTCGCTTCGCCGGTGTCGGGGCTGGGCTCAAAGGTCGGCTTTGATGCCACCAACAAGTGGCCTGGGGAGACCACGCGTGAGTGGGGCGAGCCGATTGTGATGGACGAGGCAGTTAAACGGCGTGTTGATGAATTGTGGGCTGATTTGAAAATTTTTGATTAGTGTTAAATTGTTTTGCTTGGTCATTGGCTGGGTGATTCACAACTGGGGAAAGAGAGGGTAAAGATGGATTCAAAACAAGGGGCGTTATATACAATTTTGGTATTGGGCGGCATCGGTCTGTTGGCGGTGTCGTGTTCTGATTCAGATAATAATGATGACTATCATGGTGCTAAGGTTGAGCATGGGGTCGAGCATGGTAAAACAGTTGCGCATAAGGCAGATGCTGCACATGCGCCTGCCCATGGTGCTGTTGAGCACAAAACTGTGGCTGCGACTGATTCCAGTCATGGCATGGGGCATGGTGCTTCGGGTAAGGCATGTGTCGGTTTTGGCCCGCAAACACCGCGTGATATCGATAGCCTGGTGGGTGAGAACAAACGCATGTTCTCTATGGCACCGCCATCAACAGAGATGAACCTGTGTAACATCCATTTCCATGAAAATGCCGAGCACAAAGCAAAAGACTTTTCTATCTATGCCGGTGACGGCAACCACGGCTACGACAGCGGTTATCAGTGTGGTATCAGCAAGGAACTGAGCAAGGCCGAGTTGGCACCTACCAAGGCTGCAATCTGTAAAGGTAAACACGGCGACCTGGTACCAGGTGACACCATTGAGGTGCATTGGGTGCACAGTTCTGCAGACGTCAAACCCGGTCCAACGCTGGGCTCTTGTTTGAGTGACTCAACCATGAATCCAGCGCTGCGTGTAGAGACTCAGGTCTTCACCTTGGTGAATGATTCAAATGCGCTGGACTTCAATGATCTGGACTACGATGGCAACATGGTTAACGGTTACCATCAGCCTAAGGCGCTGCCGAGCAACACCGGTAAGCCTGTAGAGTTCCTGGGTTCAACTACTGGTCCCAAGTATTCAGAGCAGCAGTGTTCACCTTTGCAGGTTGGCTGGAGTGTTCGTCCTCAGTGTGCCAAGCTGGATATCAACTCTGTCGGTGAGTGGTGTAAGGACAATGCCTTTAATGAAGATCATGCGCATGGTGTACGTAAGCTGGTAACCAATCCAAAGTTGTTATCTACGATTAATTAAAACTATAAAGTTGTATTTTTTAAACGCGGGCCTTGGTCCGCGTTTTTTTTGTCTGGTTCTTTTGTCCACGTCGCTGTGTAGGGCTGGAAGGTAAAAATACTATGTAAATCCGTAGGCCTAAGATAATATATACGCGCTTTCGAATTTGAGTTTGCTGATAAGCACACCAATGTAGTCTTATTAAATAAAAAAACCAGGGAGAAGGGGATATGAAGTTTGGAATAAAAGGGCAGGTTGCGGCTGCTTTGGCATTAGGGATGATGTCTGCAAATGCGGTAGCTAGTGGTGATCACGGTCACAGCAAAGGTCACGACAGCATGTCTGATAAGGCATGTGTCGGTTTTGGCCCGCAAACACCGCGTGATATCGATAGCCTTGGTGGTGAAAACAAACGTAGTTTCACTATGGCACCACCATCAACAGAGATGAACCTGTGTAACATCCATTTCCATGAAAATGCCGAGCACAAAGCAAAAGACTTTTCTATCTATGCCGGTGATGGCAATCACGGCTACGACAGCGGTTATCAGTGTGGTATCAGCAAGGAGCTGAGCAAGGCCGAGCTGGCGCCTACCAAGGCTGCAATCTGTAAAGGTAAACACGGCGACCTGGTACCAGGTGACACCATTGAGGTGCATTGGGTGCACAGTTCAGCAGACGTCAAACCCGGTCCAACGCTGGGCTCTTGTTTGAGTGATTCAACCATGAATCCTGCGCTGCGTGTAGAGACTCAGGTCTTCACCTTGGTGAATGATTCGAATGCATTGGACTTCAACGATATGGATTACGATGGCAACATGGTTGACGGTTACCATCAGCCAAAGGCCCTGCCGAGCAACACCGGCAAGCCAGTTGAGTTCCTGGGTTCGACTACTGGTCCTAAGTATTCAGAGCAGCAGTGTTCACCGTTGCAGGTTGGCTGGAGTGTTCGTCCTCAGTGTGCCAAGCTGGATATCAACTCTGTCGGTGAGTGGTGTAAGGATAATGCCTTTAATGAAGATCATGCTCACGGTGTACGTAAACTGGTGACCAATCCAAAACTGTTGTCTAACATCAACTAACAGCACTGGTTTGCATTAAGTTTTATGCATCAAAAAAGGCCGGCCTAGTTTTCACTAGGCCGGCCTTTTTTTTGCCTGGACTCAGGCCTTAATGGCTGCTGTTGCTGCCAGGTGTTGGTGTGCTGCTGGCAAATAGCTGTTCGGCATCGACGCGGTCAAATTCATATTGTTGATTGCAGAATTCGCAGCCGACCGAAATCTTTTTCTCTTGCTCGATAATGTCATGTACTTCGTCCGGGCCGAGGGCGCGCAGCATGTCGGCCACCTTGTCGTGTGAACAGCTGCAGCGGAAACTGATTGGTTCGGCATCAAACAGACGCACCTCTTCTTCATGAAACAAGCGGAACAGTATCTCCTCGGTGGAGAGGTTAAGCATCTCTTCGTTGGTTAGCGTGGCGCCAAGGGCTTCAAGGCGATTCCAGATATCTTGATCAGGTTCTTTGCCGGGTAGATGTTGCAACAGCATGCCGACAGCCTGTTGGCCATCAGCGGCCAGCCAGATATGGGTTTGTATTTGCTCCGACTGTTTGAAGTAGTTTTCGATAGCCCGTGCCAGTGAACCGCCGGCAAGATCGACGATACCTTGGTAGCGATCATCGTTTTTGTTATCGATAGTGATGGTCATGTGGCCGTCGCCATAGAGGTCGTTTGGTTTTTCTGCCAGCAATTCATCTTGCCAGCGGGCCAGGCCACGAATCTGGTGCTGGTTGTTGCTCTGTGCCACCAGCATGTTGATTGGGCCGCTGGATTGAGTTTGCATGATTAGCGAACCATCAAATTTGATGGTTGAGCTGAGCAGGCTGCTGGCCACCAGGGCCTGACCTAGTTGTTGGCCGACTTCGGCGGGGTAGTCGTAACGCCCAAGGATGGTTTGGTAGCTGTTGCCAAGGTGAATGAAGATGCCGCGCACATTGCTATGTTCAAACAAAAAACGTTGTAGGGTGTCGCTGCGTTGCATGGTGGGTCCTTGGCAGAGTTTTTTCAGGGGGGCGCAATTATAGCGCATCAAAGGCTAGGGGCTGAATTCAACCAGGATCTGGCCGTCTTTAACTATGAGTGGTACCGGTGTTAGGGATTGCCCATGACAGGGTCCAGCGATACAAAAGCCGTCGGTGCTGCGAAACAGGGCACCATGCAAACTGCAGATAATATGTTTTTGTCCATAATCGAGAAATTGATCGGGCAACCAATTCAGCGGGGCGCCAGTGTGGGGGCAGCGATTGAGATAGGCGTTGACGCCACCTTCATGGCGGACGATAAAGGCACCAGGCTGGTCCGGGTTTTGGCTTTCAATCTCATAACTGCCGGGGCAGGCAAGTTGCTGTAGTGGCATGCTAATCATTTAAAACAAGCGCTAAGGCCGGATTCGAGATCGGGGTATGTCAATTCAATATTCAGCTCGTTTAGCATCTTGCTGTTATCCATCCGTCGAGATTCGTGCAAATAGGAAAGCATGACGGGCGATAGTTCAGTCTCGGCTTGTTGCCAGTCAATTTCAGTGGGGGCGGGTAGTCCAGCATGTTTGGCGACACGAATGAAGTAGTCGGACATGCTGCTGGCCTGATTGTCGCAGACGTTGTAAATGCTGTGTTGGCCGGGCGCCTGGGCGGCGGCCTGACATACCATTGCCAGATCGTCGGCGTGGATGCGGTTGCTAAAGGGGGCTTCGTCGCGACGCAGGATGGTCATGCCCTGCTTTAAGCGTTGCAGCGGCAGTTTACCTGGGCCATAGATGCCACCGACACGGAGGATGACGCAGGTTACATTGTGTTGTTTGGCCCATTGCCCGAGTGTCTGTTCTGCTGCCAATCGTCGTGTGGAGCGGTCAGTGCTTGGCTTGAGCGGGCTTGTCTCGGTCACCCACTCGCCCTGGCAGTCGCCGTAGACACCGCTGGTGCTGATGTAGATGATGCGTTCTGGTAGGGTGTCGGTGGTAATGGCGGCCAGAAAATTCTCCAGTCGGCTGTCAGTTTCACCCTGCGCTGGCGGTGGGGCGAAATAGTAGACGATAGCCTGTTTGCTGGGTAGCTCAAACAGGCTTGATGGCTGGTCCAGATCGGCCTGGATATGTCCGGGTCTTTCACTGGCCTGTCGTGCCAATGTGAATATTTCGCTGTGCTGTTCATGCCAGCGCTGCGCCACACGTTGGCCAATATCGCCATAACCAACAATAAATATTCTATTCAGGGTTTTGCTCCGGGCTTAAATGATGGAAAATCTGGACTAATAGGTTAGAGATTTTACAAGGGAATGATGATGAGTTTCAAAGTTAAGTTAGCGCCGAGTGGCCACAGTTTTGATATTGAAGAAAATGAAGTGGTGCTGGATGCTGCTATTCGCCATGGTCTGTCAATGCAGTATGGCTGCCGTAACGGCGTCTGTGGTGCCTGTGTTGGCAAAGTGGTAGAGGGCAAGATTGCTTATAACAACGGCCTGCCCAGTGCCATTAGCGAGGCCGAAGATGCGGTTGGCCAGGCTCTGATGTGTTGTGCCAAGGCCAAGACGGACCTAGTGATTGAAGCGCATGAGATTGGTGCTGCGGCTGAAGTGAAGGTGCGCAAGATGCCATCTCGTGTGGTCAAACTGGAGCGGTTGGCGGATGATGTGATCCGGATTTATTTAAAGCTGCCTGATACCGAACGTATGCAGTTTCTGGCTGGGCAATATATAGATATTTTGTTACAGGATGGTCGTCGGCGCAGTTTTTCGATTGCTAATGCACCCCATGATGATGAGTTTATCGAGCTGCATGTACGCCTGGTTGAAGGCGGTGAATTCACTGCGCATGTCTTTGAAACCATGCAGGAAAAGGACATTCTTCGTATCGAAGGCCCTTTCGGAAGCTTTACCCTGCAGGAAGACTCAGATCGGCCAATGATCTTTGTCGCTGGTGGTACTGGCTTCGGTCCGATCAAGGGGATAATCGAACACGCGATTCAAGAAGGTGTGTCGCGACCCATGTTTCTCTACTGGGGGGTGAGAGCCAAGGATGATCTTTATTTGAATGATCTGCCTGAGGCCTGGCAGCAGCAGGAAAACTTTACCTATGTGCCAGTGTTGTCAGAGCCTAAAGAGGCTGATAATTGGCAGGGTCGAACTGGGTTGGTGCACGAGGCGATGATGCAGAATTTCGATAGCCTGGCCAGTTACGAGGTCTATGCCAGTGGGCCGCCGGCGATGATTGAGGCAGTGCGTCAGGGTGTGGCACTGAAGGGACTGGCGGGTAAATATTTTTATTTCGATAGTTTTGAATTTGCCAACGACGCAAAGTGATTGAGAGGAGTAGGGTATACCCTACAATCCGAAAAAAAGCCCGCCAGGTTGATGCTTGGCGGGCTTTTTTGTTTAGGCCTAGGCTGTTTCCAGTTGAGCGTGGGGTGGTGGCTCGCTTGGATTGAAATGTGGTCGTGGCAGGCTGGCGCGTTCAACCAGACCACTTTTTAGCTCAGGCTGAGGTGAATGCCCTGATGTCAGCGCCAGGCCGCGGCGGTAGCATTCCAATGCCTGTGGCTGTTCATTGAGAAAGGCCAGCAGGTTGCCCAGCTCCTGATAGGTTTCGGCGTTGGGCGTGATCTCCAGGCTTTGTTTCAGGTAGTCACGGGCGGTTTCCCACTGATGGGCTCGCATCGCTAGGCGGCCGAGTGTTAGCAGCAGCACCGGGTTGCTGCTGTGTTTTTTCAGCCAGTTGCGGCCACGCGACAGATTAATCTCAGTATCCCCATCAAGCAGGCCATAGATGTAGACCAGAGAGTCGCTCCAGTCTTTGTTGATACGACTGTAGAGAATTTCTTCCACTGCATCGGCCTGACCAAACCTGATCATTGAGCCGGCAAAGTCGGCAATGATGTCTTCCTTGGCACGCAAATCCTTAGGCATGCTGTTCCAGGTCTCCCACAGTGCTGTGGCGTCTTTGTGTTTGGCGACATGATTGATGAGACCTGAATAGGCTAGGTGCTCGGTTTCGAAATAATTGGTCAACGACATGGCCTTGTTTTGTTTTATTTCGCTCAGCAGTTTGACCAGGGCTGGCCAGTCCTTGCTGTCGGTATAAAGCCGAGTTAGCAAGGTTAGTACCGCCTGATTTTTGTGTTGATTGCTGGGCAGGCGGTTGAGGGTGGTGATGGCCTGCTCCGGTTTGCCAAAGTCAGCCTGAATCTGGGCCTGGGCAATGGTCAGCGCCAAACTGTCTTTAGGTGTCTTTTGTTGCGCCAGCTGGATGTAGCCATCGCGACGGGCCTCAATGCCCTGGCCCTGAGCGGCACGGGCGGCAGCCAGATAGGCCATTGGCGCCAGTTCCTCATTTTTGGCGCATTTGATCAGCAGCCTTTCAGCGGCTTGCCACTGGCCCAGGTTGAGTTTCATCATGGCCTGGGACAGTTGTTTGCGGCCGACATCAACCTTGTGGCGGGAATTCCAGCGCTTCAAGCGGCGTGGCAACAGTCCTGTGGCGATCAGCAGGCGGAAGGCGGCGTAGAGCAGCACGAAGCCGATCAACATGGCCGCTGCAAACAGCACAAAGCTGGTTTCGATGGTCCAGTCGTGAAACGAGAGCATGATATAGCCGGGGTCTTGCATGGCATAGACCGACACATAGGCCGAGACTAACAGGACGATGATGATGGCGATGACTAGTTTCATGATGCGCTCGCCTCCGCTTTCTGTTTGCTGTTCCAGCTATCCAGGGCTTTGATTGATCGAGAAAGATCAGGCAATGTTGGATTCAGCTCCAGACTCTGAAACGAGTTAATGCTGGTGAGCAGGTTGGCGGTGCTGGCGGCCGAGGTGTCGAAGTAGCTCTCTACCCAGCTTTTTGCTGTATTGAGGCTGGACTGGAAGGTTTGGCTATCACGTTGCAACAGTGCCAGACGGGCGGTTTCCAGTTTCAGACGTAGATTTTGCTGCAGAAAGAAACGCTGTCCTGGCGGTAGCAGGGCGGCGCTGTGTTCGGCATTTTTGCGGATTGAGACCAGTCCCTTGATGTCGCTCCAGATTTTATTGAAAAAACTGCTGGCGTCGCTGACTTCGGTTACTGCTGCGGCTTCTTCTGTGGTGACTGGTTCGGCAGTTTCGCTGCTGAGGGGTAGGTTGTTAATGCTTGCTTCCAGCTGGCTCAGGGTTAAGGCAACGCCGCTAATGTCGAGTTTGCCAACATTACGCAGGGCAATGATGTCATCGGTGATGATTTGCCGTGCCTCAAGCAGGGTCGGATCGGCAGCATCGCTTAGGCGCTGATTGGCGGCTTCCAACGCGGCGGCAGCCGCAGTCGGGTTTTGATTCAGCTGGGCCTGATGATTGGCGATGTTGATCAGGTGGTAGGCCTCGGTCACCAGCAGATTGTCATCTTTGTTGGTGCGCAGTGAGTCACTGAGTTTGCTGAGTGAGTCGCTGATGGTGGCGTCACCTTGCTGGAGTTCACCAACGCTGCTGTCAATCTTGTCATTAAGACCACCGATCTTTTCATCCAGACCGCCGACTTTGCTTTCCATGGAGTCGAGGCGGGTTTGCAGCAGTAGGTTGGTGCTCTGCACGGTTTCGGCAATGGAGCGGCTTGATTCCGAGCCGGAGGCCATGGCCGCGATGTCTTTTTCAGAGCTGTTGATACGTTGGTTAAGCGCGGCTTGTTCGATGCCGATCTGTTGCCAGGCCTGGTAGCCAGCACCAAAGGCCGCAATCGCAATGATCAGGGCGACAAAGGCAATGATACCAATGATGCCGCTGCCCTTCTTGGTGGGTGGGGTAGCATTGTTGCTGGTACTTGTTTTTGCCGTGGTCTCAGCCTTCGCGGCTGGGGTCTTGTTCTGCTTTTCTGGTACGGGTGTTTTAGTGTCTGTTTTTTGTTGTGGTTTAGACATCACGCAGTCCTCAAGATCATCAGTGGTTATTGTGTTGTTTGTTATGCCATGTCTGCATAACGTTGGCTAATCCCTGGTCGTTGCTTTGTTCGCTGACAATGGCGGGTTGGCGAAAACCGAGTTGCTGTGCCAACTGGGCAGTTCGATCGCTGATCACGATTAGTTGCCTGGACAGTAGCCAGTTGCGTTGCTCATCGCTGCTTGCCATGTCGTATAAATTTTGCAGGCTTTCATTGCTGGTGGCTGTGATTAGATCAACGCCTGGCGACTGTTTTAGCAGTGGTTCTAGATTGCCAGCAGGACGGCCGCGTCGATAGACCTCGGCATATTCAACCGTCGCGCCACGTTGACTTAATGTCTGTGCCAGCAATTCACGTCCCCCTTGGCCGCGAAAAATTAGGATATGGCGGCCTTCTATTTGTTGTAGTTCTGTCATGGCTAGCAGGGCCTCGCTGTTTGCGCCCGAGTTGGGGCAAAGCACGGGTTGCTGCCACTGCTGTTCGACGGCTTTACGGCTGCTGTTGCCAACTGCTGCCAGTTTCAGCTTGGCTGGGAGAGTGTCGCCTATCAGGTGGGCGGCGCTTTCCACTGCGTTGACACTGATAAAAATTGCCATGTCGAACAGGTGTAAACGCTTCAGTATCGAATTTAATTGTTTTAATTTCGATTGTTGTACATCGATGATTTCAAGGCTGGGAAAGGTGATGGCCTTGCCGCCTTTAGTCTCGATCAGCTGGCACAGTGGGCCGGCCTGTTTAGCCGGTCGTGTTACTGCCACTGTTACGCCTGCCAGGCCCCGTGTCTCAGTCATGCTGGTCGACAGGTGTTGCCGGTAGGCGGTGATGCTGTCTTCGATACCGAAGTTTTGATCCTAACATCAACAACACCGCGACGCTACGGCCGACTATTCGGCGGTCTGATAGAGTGCGGCAAGGATCTCTTTGGCGCCGCGTGAGAGCAGGTCGTCGGCCAGGCTGGTGCCGAGCTTTTCTGCCTCGCTTATTGGGCCAGAAATTTCACCACGTATCATCTCGCTGGCGTCGGGCTGGCCTACCAGGCCACGCAGGTGCAGGGTGTCGCCATCAAGCACGGCGTGGCCAGCAATCGGTACCTGACAACCGCCTTCAAGGCGGTTGTTCATAGCCCGTTCGGCTAAAACGCGGGTATAGGTTTTATCGTCATTCAGGCAGGCTAGCAGGCCGTTGACGCGTTCGTCATTAGTGCGACATTCGATGCCAACCGCGCCTTGTCCGATGGCTGGCAGACTGATGTCGGTTTCCATTAGTTGGGTAATGCGGTCGTTGAAGCCGAGGCGAATCAGGCCGGCGGCAGCGAGGATGATAGCGTCGTACTGGCCTTCATCGAGCTTGCGCAGGCGGGTATTGACGTTGCCGCGCAGGTCGATAATTTTCAGGTCGGGGCGTCTTTCGCGCAGCTGGCACTGACGGCGCATGCTCGAGGTGCCTACCTTGGCGCCCTGGGGCAGCTCATCCAGGCTCTTAAAGTTATTAGAAACAAAGGCGTCGCGTGGGTCTTCGC
>Ga0316204_10005889_pt1 | contig 19583 bp, 19 predicted proteins | sample 6monrhotite_MG_2_FD_205661 | JGI IMG/M metagenome (GOLD analysis project Ga0316204, IMG submission 205661) | Microbial mat bacterial communities from mineral coupon in-situ incubated in ocean water Damariscotta River, Maine, United States -... | ecosystem: Environmental > Aquatic > Marine >...
CGGTGGCCAAACATACTTCATTACGAACCATACAAACACGAAAAACGCGATTGACTGGCCTATAAGAGTTGCATTGATGTTCATGTGTGTTCCTCGGTAACTATTTCGTTAACTTTTCAGATTTCCCACTATAAAAGTGGAGTCAAACTGAATAATTAGGCAGCTACAGCGAACAGTACGTACAGAGCAATACCAACAGCGATCATAGGAACCGCGTCAACAAGACCCATAACGATGAAGAACTGTGTACGTAACATAGGAATCAGTTCTGGCTGACGTGCAGCACCTTCTAAGAAACGGCCGCCCAGGATACCGATACCGATTGCAGCGCCAAGAGCACCAAGGCCCATCATTAAAGCGCCAGCGATAAATAAAAATGCTTGTACTTCAGTCATTGTTAAATCTCCTGTAGAGAGTAGTAGTTTTAAGTTTAAAAATTAAAATATATTCAATAATCGCTGATGCTTAGCACTTGCTAGACATCAACAATGATTAGTGATCGTAAAAATATTTCAGGTTTTAATGTTCCTGATGCGCCATATCCAGATACACGATGGTCAGGGTCATAAAGATAAATGCCTGTAGCGTGATAATCAGGATGTGGAATATAGCCCAACCTAACTGCAATACGCCGCCGAATAGCCCAGTGGCCAGACCCGCAGAGTACATTATTGCAATCAGGATGAAGATGGTTTCACCTGCGTACATGTTACCGAACAGTCGCAGTGCGAGAGATATTGGCTTGGAGATCAGAGACACTAGCTCTAGCACCAGGTTAACAGGTGCACCCGCTTTACCAAATGGCTGGAATGCAAGCTCACCGAAGAAACCACCAATACCTTTAATTTTGATGCTGTAGTAAAGCATTAACCAGAACACACCCAGCGCCATGCCGAAAGTGACGTTTGGATCAGTACTAGGCACTACTTTGAAATATACGTGATGTGGATCAGCACCAAATGCAGCCCCAATTTGCTGTGCCAGCATAGGCAACCAGTCAACCGGGATTAAATCCATTACGTTCATTAAGAACACCCAGGCAAACACGGTTAGCGCCAGCGGGGCTACAACATCGTTTTTGCCGCTGAATGAACCGCGAACACTGTCGTTAATGAAGTCGACGATCATTTCTGCAAAGTTCTGGAATCCTGAAGGCACGCCAGTGGTTGCCGTTTTTGCAACTTTGCGGAACATGAAAAAGAACAATATCGCCAGACCAACAGACCAGCCTAAAGAATCAACATGAAATGCCCAGAAGCCCATTTCTTTAGCTTGCTCTGCAGATTGTGCAAAGCTCCAGCCGTTTTCCGGATGGTTGCCATAGGTCATGTTCTGGAGGTGATGCTTTATATATTCACCAGAAGTTATGCCTTCACTCGACATTCTTTTCTCTCCAATTCTTGCTGGCGTCTTCTTTATCTGTATTAATAAAGAATGACGCCAGCCAGGGAATCATTGTAATTAATAAATAAGCGCACATGAGTGCGATTACATTGAGTGGCTTGATGACGTTAAACACGACAACAAACATACTAACGGTCAAAATAATTTTGCCGACCTCTGCCTTATAACAGGTTGTGAGGATTTGGTTCTCAGTAGCTTCCTGCTGACGCCCAAACACTTTCCAGGCAACATATCCATTTGCCAGACAGGCAGTCATTCCGCCCGCAAGTGCTGAAATTGCTTGTGTCTTATCAAAAAACCAGACCAGCAAAGCAACCAAAAGACCTGTCACAAATTGAATCAATATAATTTGCTTAATTTGTGTAGTGCTAGTTTTAAGCATTGCTTTGATATAAACGCCTTAACGAATTTCGCTTCGACGAATCATAGGCCTTAGCTGAAAAATGCGCGCAAATTATATGAATCTATGAGGGCAGGGTCAACCTTAATGTCTGAATAAGGCCTGTTTATTTTAGAAAATTAGAAACAATTGATATACCAGTGCCGCCGCGGTCTAAGGCCTATGTTTAGCAGGGTTTTTGTTTTTCCGCTGGTGCAGCGAGCTGTTAGAGGCGCATCTCATGAGTACAGGTCATTGATATAGCTCAGGAAAGTGAGTCTATCTGGAAAATTAAATAACGCCTGGCTGTCAAAAGAAATCTCCGTGGGTTTCTCATCTGCGTAGACATGATTTTATAAATCATAGTAAGTAATTAAAGATCAAAAGAAAAAGAAAACGCAAATAAAATCAAAGGCAGTGCCGCAGGCGCACAATATAAATATTTGCGTTTTCTTTTTCTGTAACTTATTCCCAGGGCTCTTCGTGGGAACGAGATACCTGACGTTTAGTGAATTTTAGCAAGAATTCCGTCTAGTTCATCCAGGCTAGAGTAATTGATTACCAGCCTACCCTTGCCATCACTCTTATGCTCAACATGCACTGGCGCACCCAGCCGTTCGCTCACCTGCTCCTGCAGACGTTTTATATCTGGGTCAGTTGCTGCACTGGCTTTTGAAGTCTTAGGTGAAGGATTTAGCAGGCGTTTTACCTGTTTCTCTGTTTCACGCACCGACCAGCCCTGGTCTGCAACTCGCCTGGCTAACATACTCTGCTCATGACCGGTTAATGCGAGTAAGGCTCGTGCATGGCCCATGTCAATCTCTCGTTCATCCACCAGCGTTTTCACATCCTCGTTCAAGTCTTTAAGACGCAAAAGGTTGGTAACACTGGCTCTTGAACGGCTCACCGTTTCAGCAACCTGCAGGTGAGTCATCTCAAACTCATCAATCAGGCGTTGTAATGCTCGGGATTCTTCTAATGGATTGAGGTTCTCACGCTGAATATTCTCGATCAGAGAAACTGCGGCGGCGGCCTGGTCATCCAGGTCTTTGATCACCGCAGGGATTTCGGCTAATCCGGCTAGCTGAGTTGCACGCCAGCGACGTTCACCCGCAATTAACTCAAAACGCCCTTCAGTAATTGGCCGCACCACTATTGGCTGCACAACACCCTGCGCCTTAATGGAATCCGCTAACTCCTGTAAGGCCTCTGGCTCAAAGTGAACCCGTGGCTGGTAGGTGCCGCGCTGGATCATTTCAACCGGAATATGGCGTAAGCCGGTATTGTTCGATTGAACCGATGTCTCAGCCTCAGCTGGGGGTGTCGTAGGTGCAGGTGCCGGGTCTGTTAGTTTGTTAACTTCCGCTGCACTACCTAATAATGCATTTAAACCGCGCCCTAAACCTCGTTTTTTTGCTGCCATGAATAACTCTGATATTTAATCTTTACGTGAGCCGACTCTGCGGCCTGATATGTTCTTAATTTTATTAAAAATATAGAACGCTATTAACAAGCTTTTGCCACAGAGACGCAAAGGACACAGAGTTAAGCATAATTTGTAACTCTGTGTCCTTTGCATTTATGTGGCAATACTTTGTATTTTGCTTAAGCTACCGCACCCGTCGGCTGAGGTGCATTTACCCGTTTACGTACGACTTCACCCGCCAGTGCAAAATAGGCCAGTGCACCCCGAGAGGTTTTATCATAATTTAAAACTGGTAGACCATGAGACGGGGCCTCTGCAAGACGCACATTACGGGGCACAACCGTGCGATACACCAGATCTCCAAAATGCTCAATCAGCTGGGCTGACACATCGGTTGCCAGTTTATTGCGAGGGTCATACATGGTGCGTAGCAAACCTTCAATTTCCAGATCTGGATTCACACTACCTCTAACCTGCTCTACGGTTTCCATTAATGATGACAGACCCTCAAGTGCATAATATTCACACTGCATCGGAATTAATACACCATTGGCAGATACTAGTGCATTCAGGGTAAGCATATTCAAAGACGGTGGGCAATCCACCAGAATATAATCATATCGATCATCAATGGTTTGTAGCGCATCTCTTAAACGGGCTTCGCGGCCAGTAACATCCATCAGCTCTACTTCCGCTGCGGTCAGGTCACCGTTTGCTGGCAGCACATCAAAACCAATACCCTCCACCTTACAGATACAATCTTTAATATCCGCTTCTGCCAGCAATACATCCAGTACATTGGCTTCCAGGTCATGTTTATCCACACCACTGCCCATGGTCGCATTACCCTGCGGGTCCAGGTCTACCAGTAGCACCGACTTATGGCTCTGCGCCAATGAAGCCGCGAGGTTGACGGAAGTGGTGGTTTTGCCAACCCCACCTTTCTGATTAGTTATTGCGATTACTCTTGCCATGTAATTTTCTTTATTTTAGACCTGGCGGGTAAAAACAAAGCCTCGTCAGGTTAGGTTTTCTATAATTTCAAATCAATATACAGATTTGTCACTGCTTTGATGAACAATTTTTGTAATTAAAGCGACTTTATTTCAATCAGGTGGCGCTCTTCTTCCAGCCAGGGTACCACTAATTTGTGCTGTGCCAGCTGTGTATAGCCCTCTGCAAGTTGCGGCAGCTCATCTTTGCCCTTCATTGCCATAACCCGTGTGTCTGATGTTACCAGATGTTGGGTACGATCCAATATAGTATTTAGTGCGGCAAATGCCCGGCAGGTTATAATTTCAAAGCCATATGATGGCTGATATTCTTCTATACGACTATGAATAACTTCAATATTTTCAATGTCTAACTCTATTTTTGCCTGTGTCAGAAATCGTGTTTTCTTGCCATTGCTATCCAGCAAAACAAACTGATATTCGGGCAAACAAATCGCCAGGGGTAAGCCTGGCAGGCCGGCTCCGGTGCCTACGTCCAGAACAGGTGACTTATCGATAAACGGCATAATACTCAGACTATCCAGTAAATGTCGAATCACCATTGAATCCAGCTCTCGAATAGCGGTCAGGTTATATGCCTTATTCCACTTCAACATTAACTCCAGATAAGCCAGCAGTTTGCCCTGCATTGGCCTGTTGATCTCTAAACCAAGCTTCTCAATGCCTTTCTCTAATCGTTGTTCGGGATTCATCTACTGCCTTAAATTATCTTTATCTGTTTTGTACATGTTCATACATTTTACATGTAGGGTGGACTCGCTTTTTTGCCCACCGGTTTAGAAATAATGGTGAGCAAAAAAGCCAGCCCACCCTACGAACTTATTTCAGGGCTGCATTGGTTAAACCATTTAGAGCATTGGTCATCTTATTAATTATTTTCTGGTTTTTAATATCATGTCGACGCTGTAACTCAGCCGGATTTAAATAAGCCAACCAAACCTGACCCTTATCATCTTTATATGCCAAAGCTTTCATGGGTAAATCCAGACCCATTAAGATATTTTCATTCATTAAGGGAGTACCCATTTTTGGATTACCAAAAATCAATAGCTGGGTATCCCGCATGTTTAAACCTGCTTTACCTGCGCCCTTAGCATGATCAACGCGAGTAAAAACTGTTATGCCTTTTTTCTTAATAACAGCCTCTAGTCGATCCAGTGTTTCAGTGACTGAGTAACTGCTTTTTTTAACAATAAATTTCTCAGCCGCATTTGCAACCGCTGTAAATGTAAATAAACAAATAATTGATACTAGATACGCAAATTTTTTCATTTTATTATCCCTTGATTTTTAAAACCCTGAAAATTACAAATTTTATTTGCTACTCCCCTATTTTTCTACCAGGAAAAATAGACCCTCGCATGCTTGCTTTACCCGGTGATGGACTGCTGCCGTTTGCGCTCCGTCCCCTGTGGTTAATACCGATCTGATTGGCAGCGCGATAATCAACTCTGTTTAATTCTGATCAAGTTAAAAGAACTGGCTTACGACCCTGTTGTGCTCTTGATGGTATCAAAAAGGGGACAGAGCGCCATAAAGAAAAAGCGGCGGTCTTTCCCCGATGGATATGCATCCAATCTCCCCCGGCCCCTCTTTTTCTAAGAGGGGAGTTTTGGTTCTAACACTATCATTAAGTTTCGTTTTATTTTTTTAAATGCACTAACAACAAAGAAATCGCCGCGGGTGTTACCCCTGAAATTCTGCCCGCCTGGCCTAATGTTACCGGGCGATGATCCATTAATTTCTGACGCACTTCATTAGACAAACCCTTCACCTGATCATATTCAATTTTTTCAGGTATTTTTTTATCTTCATAACGACGGGCTTTATTTATTTCTTCCTGCTGTCGGTTTAAATATCCTGCATATTTTGCCTGAATTTCAATCTGCTCCGCTACCATAGGATCACTTACAGATGGGCCTATTTCTGCAGTCTGAGTGAGTTTTTCATAGTTCATTTCCGGACGTTTTAATAAATCTATGGCACGGGATTCCTTACTCATGGGTTTAGCTAAAACACTTTCCAGTGATTTCGCTACACTTGTTTTCGGCTGCACCCACATGTCAGTTAAACGTTGCTGTTCACGCTCAATCGCTTCTCGTTTTTCTGAAAATATTTTCCAGTGATTCTCGGTTAACAATCCTAACTCACGCGCGGTTTCTGATAGTCGTAAATCCGCATTATCTTCACGTAAAATCAAACGGTATTCAGCACGTGAGGTAAACATTCGGTAAGGTTCTTGCGTGCCATTAGTAATTAAATCATCCGCTAACACACCAATATAAGCCTGGTCTCTGCGTGGTGACCAAATGTCTTTTTCCTGCACCTGAAGCGAGGCATTAATCGCTGCCAGCATGCCCTGAGCTGCTGCTTCTTCATAACCTGTTGTGCCATTAATCTGGCCTGCAAAAAACAGGCCCTTTATGAATTTTGTTTCAAGGCTGGGTTTTAAATCTCTGGGGTCAAAAAAGTCATATTCAATCGCATAACCCGGGCGCGTAATAAAGGCATTTTCAAAACCTTTTATTGAACGCACCAGTTCAAACTGCACATCAAAAGGCAGGCTGGTTGAAATACCATTCGGGTAAATTTCAAAACTGTTTAAGCCTTCCGGCTCAATAAAAATCTGGTGTGAATCTTTATCCGCAAATCGCACAACCTTATCTTCAATTGATGGGCAGTAACGAGGGCCTACTCCTTCAATTACGCCGGAATACATGGGGGAGCGATCCAGCCCTGCATTGATAATTTCATGGGTACGTTCATTGGTATAGGTAATATGACAGGAAATCTGATCCGGGTGATCTTCAATCGAACCGGTCAGAGAAAATACGGGTGTTGGTGTATCTCCAGGTTGTTCCTGCAACTCTGAATAATCAATCGAGCGGGTATCAATGCGAGGTGGTGTACCGGTTTTCAGTCGATCCACTCTGAAGGGTAATTCACGTAATCGCTCTGCAAGCGCAATTGAAGGTGGATCACCTGCACGACCTCCCGAATGATTACTTTCGCCAATGTGTATTAGACCACCAAGGAAGGTCCCCACCGTAAGCACAGCGGTTTTACACTTGAATTTCAGACCCATCTGGGTCACCACACCAACCACCTGCTCATTTTCTACAATCAGGTCATCGACTGCCTGCTGGAAAATCGACAAATTTGGCTGGGTTTCCAGTGCAATACGTATGGCCTGGCGGTATAATTGACGATCCGCCTGGGCCCGTGTTGCCCTTACAGCTGGGCCTTTGCTGGCATTAAGGGTGCGAAACTGAATGCCCCCTTTATCCGCAGCCTTTGCCATAATGCCACCCATGGCATCAATTTCTTTTACCAGATGGCCTTTACCAATTCCACCGATTGCGGGGTTACAGCTCATCTGTCCCAGCGTTTCAATATTGTGAGTCAGCAGCAGCGTTTTGCTACCCATACGCGCAGCCGCCAGCGCGGCTTCAGTGCCGGCGTGTCCGCCGCCAATTATAATGACATCGTAGGATTCGGTATAAAACATGCGCTTTTGTTTCTGCTGGTTATTAATGCGTCAATTTTAGCAAATCTTTAGTCATTAAGCTTCTCCTGAGTGCTTAGAATAAAAAGCTTAAAGGCATTGCTCCGCTAATAAACGCAAAAGCCTCTCTGGTTTTTTGGTGTTCATCAGGGTTAATTGGCGGGGGAATAGTGCGCAAAGAAGCGAGAACAGCCCAGGTAGAGTTATATGTATTTAAGCGATTTTAACTACAGATCCTCGTCAATTCCGTACTGATTTAGACCCCATGCGAACAGATGACTGCTTCGATCATTAGATAATCTCAGATTAACAGCCAGCTTTTGCAGCCAGTATTTAAACAGGTGATAGGCTTTGTCTGGATGATCATCCAGAAATTTAAGTAATACATCACGATTGATTCGTAGTAGCTCAACATCTTCATTAGCTACTACGGTTGCGCTACGCGGCGAGCCATCAAATAAATTTAGCTCACCAAATGTATCACCCGGGCCTAACTTACTGAAACCTGACTGTATTTGCCGACCATCCTGCAGCACAACGCGCTTATTAATACGGACTTCGCCCTTTTCTATATAAAACACATCCAGGCTTTCTTCGCCTTCCAGAATAATCCGTTCGCCGCTCTTATAGGTAACCAGATCACAGGCATGGGCTTGTTTAAACTCTTCTGCCTGTAAAAATTCTTTCAGTATAGAAGACATATCTCTAGTTTATTGATCCTGCGGAATTTGTGATGGTTTAGTAAGAATAAACCACGCCCCATAAAACATAAGTGCTGCAATTAACAGTTTCAACCAAAGGGTTGCGGCGGAATATACCAGCATTAAAACCAGGCTCAGACTCATCACGCTGATAGACATGATTTTAGCAGCTCTGGGAATGACCCGGTATTGTTCCCACTGTTGCAGGGGGGGGCCAAAGAACCGGTGCGTATACAGCCAGTTATGAAACTTTTGTGAACTTCGTGCAAATGCCCACAATGAAAGCAGCATAAAAGGTGTAGTTGGTAATACAGGTAAAACCACGCCAACAGCACCTATGGCAAAAAACAGCCACCCCAGAAAAAAATATATAACTCTCATCAATTCCTACCTGATCAATACTCTGTAAGAATAACACGCTAAAATTTGCTTATATAACCGATAACCGTTTTAGAGACTTGAATTTACGACTTTTTATCTCATATAGTCATACTATGGACATTAAAAATTTATTATCAATGTTAGACCAGGGGCAGGACAGTTTGATTCTACGTTTTGGTCTGGCTCAGGCACTTCTCAAACAGGGTGATTCAGACCAGGCGATTGAGCACTTGCTTAAAGCCCTTGAGTTTGATGCTGAATATTCAGCCGCCTATAAACTCCTGGGTAAAGCCTATGCACAAACCGATCAGGCTCAGCAAGCAATTGAAATCTATGAAAAAGGCATAAGTATTGCTGAAACCAAGGGTGATATACAGGCGGCTAAGGAAATGAGAGTGTTTTTAAAAAGGCTGTTAAAAGAATAGAGTCAAAAGCGAATCAACGCGAAATACGCAAATAAAAGCTTAGATATAGAAATTGTTCACCGAAGGCGAACAACAGAAATTGCGTGTATTTGCGTTCATTCGCGGTAAACAGCTTCTAGTTTTTTCTTCAACACATCAAATTCAAGATCATCTCGTTTGGGAATACCAAAGCGACTGTCGCCGTAAGGAAAAGGTCGTTTTTCACCGGTTAGTTCATATCCGTGTTTTATATACCAGTTTATTAATTCAACTCGCTGTGTGATCACAGTCATTTCTATATATTGTACATGCCACTTTTTTTGCATTTTATTTTCAATATAATTCAATAGTGTTTTTCCAACACCCTTACCCTGTGTCTGCGGGGAAACCGCAAACATTCCCAGGTAAGCATATTCCCCTTTATTACAAATATGCACTGAAGCGATAATTTCATGTTCCAGCTCACAGACTATGATTTGGCTGTTTTGCTGTGATATTAACTGCTCAACTTCACTTCGCTGCGTGCGCTGACCATCCAGCAAATTTGCCTCGGTTGTCCAGCCCTGCTGGCTCCTTTCACCCCGATAGGCTGATTCCACCAAACACACAATATTATCAGCATCCTCTACGCTGGCTTTTCTGATATTCAAACTGTACCTCACATCCTGGCTTATAAAGTCATCTGATTTATGCACAATTTACGCGTATACTATGCGCCTTTATTAGCCTATTGAACGCTAAACTAAATTATGTCAAAAATTAAACTCACAGAATACAGCCATGGTGCTGGTTGTGGTTGTAAAATTGCGCCCGGCCTACTTGAAGAAATCCTCAGCTCTTCTTCTATCACTTTCAATGAACCCCGCTTACTGGTAGGTAACGACACCAAAGATGATGCGGCGGTTTTCGACCTGGGAAACGGAACTTCTGTCGTCAGTACCACCGATTTCTTTATGCCCATTGTAGATGACCCTTTTGAATTCGGCCAAATTGCTGCCACCAATGCGATTAGTGATATCTATGCCATGGGTGGCTCACCCCTGATGGCCATTGCAATATTTGGCTGGCCAATTAGCAAATTATCCGCCGAAGTTGCCTCTCAGGTCATCGAAGGTGGTCGCCATGCCTGTAAACTTGCCGGTATCCCCTTAGCTGGCGGGCACTCCATTGATGCGCCGGAACCCATTTTTGGTCTTGCGGTAACAGGGCAGGTGGATAATAAACAATTAAAACGCAATGACCAGGCTACACCTGGCTGCCAGCTTTTTCTGACTAAGCCCCTTGGTATCGGTATTTTAACCACCGCTGAGAAAAAGAAACTACTTAAACCCGAGCATGCCCGTATTGCGCCAGAGACCATGTGCCAGTTAAACAAACCCGGTGCTGAGTTTGCAAAATTACCCTATGTCACCGCCATGACCGATGTCACCGGATTTGGTTTATTGGGGCATTTAACCGAAATATGCGAAGGTAGCCAGGTACGTGCCGAAATTGATTATCAGGCGGTTCCCAAATTAGCAGAGGTTGAGAATTATATCTCCCTCGGCTGCTCTCCCGGTGGAGCCCAGAGAAACTATGACAGTTATGGTCATAAACTCGGTGTGATGTCAGATCTTCAGAAAAAAATTCTTTGCGATCCACAAACCTCAGGTGGTCTACTAGTCGCTGTTGAAAATCAGCATACTGATGATTTTATCAATTTTGCCCGCACACTGGAGCTGGATCTTTCACCTCTTGGTGAATTATTAGAAGCCTCAGATTCACCCCTCGTTAACATTAAATAAGCATTATGGATCTTCCTCAAATAGACGATTACCGTTCTTTGTTTTTAAACGATGTGCCTTTATTAGATGTAAGAGCACCTGTTGAGTTTTCACAGGGCGCCTTTCCTCTATCAGAAAATTTTCCTTTGATTAACGATACGGAAAGGGAAAGTATCGGTATTCAATACAAAAACCTTGGCCAGGATGAAGCCATTAAGTTAGGCCATCAACTTGTACAGGGGGATGTTAAATCATCTCGTGTTGACAATTGGGAACATTTTTTTAATTCTCATCCTGAAGGTTTGCTTTATTGTTTTCGTGGAGGTATGCGTTCAAAAATATCTCAACAGTGGATTTATGAAAAAACGGGGCAGGTTTTTCCTAGAGTAAAAGGCGGCTATAAAGCCATGCGTCGTTTTTTAATTGATGAGCTGGAATCTTCTGTAGAAAAAATTCAACCTTTAATGTTAGGCGGGCGTACGGGTATTGGAAAAACCATTTTATTACAGAAACTCGCTCAACAAGTCGATCTTGAAGGAATCTTTAATCATCGCGGCTCTGTATTCGGTAAACATGTAAGTCCACAACCGACACAAATTGATATCGAAAATACCTTATCTATTTCACTCATGAAACATCTTCACAGCAATCACAACAAGCTTGTTTTTGAAGATGAAGCACCCAATATAGGCTCGCGCAAAATTCCTGAAGTTCTATTTAATAAAATGAAACAGTCGCCGTTAATATTATTAGAAGCCACAGTTGATGAACGAGTTGATATTACCTTTCAGGAATATATCATCGAGGCTTTATCTGAACATCAACTTCATTATGGCGAAGAACAAGGTTTCACTATATGGTGTGAACAGTTACATGAATCCATCGATAAAATAAAACGTCGCCTGGGTGGTGAGCGCCATAAACAACTTAAATTATTACTCACTGAAGCGATACAACAACAGCAATCAAGCAACCAGACTGAGCTACATAAAAACTGGATAAGAACATTGCTGGTAGATTATTACGACCCAATGTATGATTTTCAGACTAGTAAAAAGCTTGATCGGGTTATCTTTCGTGGTAATCAAGCTGACGTTCTAAATTTTTTACACGAAAAAGGGATAAATTAAATACCTAAGGTGAGCTAGCTTTTTTGCCCACCCAACATTAATTTAATACAACATAACCTCTGTGACGCAGGCAGTTCTTAACAATTGTGTTCCTTGCACGTTTTGTTGCGATACCACCTTTTATCAATCCGCTTAAAGCTCCCAGTTTAACCCCTTTTCTTTCAGTTTTACTATCGCCTAAAATATTGCCGGCAACTTTACCTACAATCGCACCGCCAACTGCTCCTTTAAGCGCCTTTGAATCTGCCTGTTTAGCAATTACAATGCACTGATTTAGATCGGCCTGATAAGCACCCATATCAATTCCTTGTGGGTCGAGCACAATATGAGGCTTTCTCGCTGCACATCCACTGGCTAGCAATATGCCTGATATTAAAATTATTACCTGTATTTTCTTCATTATCGACTCTCTTATTTTTTCTATATTGATAAGAGACGTCGTATTGTGAAATATTTGAAAATTTATTTTATTTACCAATTTGCAGTAAATATAAACTACACAGAGTTTATGCATAACGCTAACATAAACCCTGTGCGGCCTGTAATGACCGAGTCAGTTTTTATTACCACTCATGGAGCTGATATATACACTTTCACATACATCTGAGAGGCTTCGAGCCATTTACCAGCAACTGTTTTAACGCCTATTTCAAGTGAGTCCAGATCCGTTGATGTCCAGTTAAGGTTTTTCCAGCAATGTGTTGTGATGCCATTGTACCAGTAGCTACCCACCCAGAATGGCACTGTATCAACCGGTGAACTATCTACACCAAGTCGTTGATAACTAAGGCTCGCCATCGGTCCATTAAATTGTGTTGCGGCTAATGAAACACAAATTTCTGTGACTTGCTGATTTGACGATATTGCACCATCATCGAGCGCAAACATGATTCTATTACCACTACCATCTGAGACATTGTCTCTTGAGTTTACACCTTCAGGTAAACCACTACCCGCATTTACAGTCTGATCATTCACACAATCCCATGCCTCACTACAGCCTGTTATATCTGTAAAAGTATTTATATTTCCCATCGAACTAGGGTGAAGATATAAACTGGCAACCGGTGTTCCGCCTCCATCTGTTGTTTTAACAATCAGGCCGGAAGAACCAACAGCATAACCAATATTGTTATTCACCAGATCAATATCCTGCATATAGTTATTCACACCCAGATTGCCTTCAGTCCAGCTTAAACCTCCATCGTTTGTTTTAATTACATCTCCTGAAAATCCGACTGCTATACCATTTTGATTATCCATCGCAAAATCTATAGCTACTGGAACTGAGGTTATACCCTGTGTTACGTATGACCATGTTGTTCCACCATCTGAAGTTTTCCATATACCACTACGTGAATAGGTATCATGATTAGCTACATATCCCGTTTGTGTATCTACAGGAAAACTCATGCTTTTAAGAAATCCATCTTCCAGATCAAGAACTTTAACCCAGGTACTACCACCATTAGTTGTTTTATAGATCCAGCCTAGAGATCCATAAATTGCACTGGCATACCCACTTAAATTATTTTCTGGAAAAACAATATCATATACATAACCACCGCCTATTGATTGAGGTAACCATGTGAGACCTCCATCAGTTGTCTTTAATAGAGTTGATGCTGCACCACCTGCATAACCTGTGTATTGATCAACAGGAAAATGAATGCTATATAGATGCTGACTCGTACCTGAATTTAATTTTGTCCAGTTCACACCTCCATTTTCTGTTTTTAGTATTGTTCCATTTACACCTGAAACATAACCCACCTGATTATTTATAAAATCTACATCCAGTAGATTACTTTTTACACCTGATCTGGTTTTACTCCAGGTACTTCCAGCATCACTGGTTTTAAGGATGGTTCCATCACGTCCCACTGCAAAACCTGTATTTTCATTTACAGGAAATTCAACAGCCTTTAAATCTTTAGTGGTTCCAGAATTTAAAACGGCCCAGTCCGCTTTTAGCGGAGAAACGCCGAGTAGAACTAATGCGGGGAGGGTAATTATTTTTAGATTATCATTTATTAAATCGAACACATAATGAGAATTCATTATCATACTCCTACAACTAATTACATAAACTATCTTCCTGGATTTGCACAAACACCCATTTATTAGTCTAGGAAGCTTTCCTTATTTAGATATAGGAAAAAGGCCCAAAGCTCTAAGCTATCTACTTATACTCAATATTTTTCACAACCAGGGGCTCTCAATATTATATTTCTCTCTATTAAAATCAATCATTTAGCATTTCACTAAACCGTTGGTCTTTTTTATCTTTTAATTTACCGGTTTATTTTCTAGATTATCTATTATTTTAATTTTTTCAGGCTTTTGCCTTTAACTGGCTAATGAAAACTCATTACCCTTTTCATAAAAATAGTCTATACAATTTTTCAGGCCAGACCTGGCTTTTTCATCTTCATTAACAAAGCGAATTCCGTGTAATGCATAGTTACCCTCTTTTCTATCCCATACAACTTCGCCATTTATTTTAATTGGCTCCTGGTTTTTATACTGTGCATAATCATCATAAGGTACATAAACTTCTAAATTAACCAGACTTTTATTTGATAGTGCTTCAGCTAATCTTAGCTTCATACCTGTCATGCTAAAATCAATACAACTTCCGGCAAGTTTTTTGTCATTTTGCATAACCTCTACTCTTAGGCGATATTCTGCTCTGGGTGAATTACGCTTTTCTATTCCCGGATCCAGTGTATTTTGTTCCTTATCTTTATCGAAGGTAAACTCTGATAATATTTCCTGTAATTTTCCCGTTATATGATACAGGTCATCGGCAATTCCGGCCGTATTCTCAACTTTAATATGATTTTCCTTACTAATTGAAAATAATTTATTTAAACTCTGTTGTAATATTTCAAGTTTACTTATTTGCTCGTTACTTACGTTAGCAATATTCATATTACTACTTGCTGTATTTGAAACATCATTTGCCATAGTTTCTATTACATCGCCAATTTCTCTTGCCTGAGTTCTGGTTTTTTCTACTCTGGTAACTACTGTTTCCATGGTTTTGGTGACTTGATTTACATGTGATGAAAGCTCATCAAAAATAATTCCAATTTCATTGGTTGATGTTGTTGTACGACTCGCTAAACTTCTCACTTCATCTGCAACTACAGCAAAGCCTCTGCCCTGCTCTCCTGCTCGCGCTGCTTCTATTGCTGCATTTAGTGCTAATAAATTAGTTTGCTCTGCAATACTACGGATACTATCAACCATATCTACAATCTTGTTGGCAGAATCATTCAACTGCTGCATTTGTGTTGAAGCTGTTCCTACATCACTAAACATTACATCCATCGCTTGCACATTTTCAGCTACATGTTCAATACTTTTTCTCGCATTTTCCTCTGTCCTGCTCGCTTCGTTACCTATATCAATTGCCATCTGTTGAACTAAAGTACTTGTTTCCTGTAATTCAGATGTCGCACTCATCACTTCATTTCTACGCGCATGTTCACTACTCTCGACTTCAGATATTTCATGAGATATGGCTGAAACCTGATAAGCTGAATTGGTCATCTGTTTACTACTTGAATCTAGATTTTGCATTATTTCATTTAAATGACTAAGCATGCCATTAAATCTTTTTTCTAAAATTCCCATTTCATCATATGAGTCTATTTCTACCTGGCGTGTTAAATCACCATGTTCAACTCCAGCCAATGCATCACAAAGATTAAGAATAGGCTGTACTAAAAATTTTGATAGAATTGATATAATGATAAAAATAATCACTAGCTCTATACTTGATTGCCAGAATGAATCCTGAATATAAACAACCAACCTTTGTTCTAATAATGTAATAACATCTACTGATATATTATTATCTTTAGCGATTTCTATGAGCCTGGACATTTCTCCATATCCTACCCAACGATTAATCAGAATGGTAATCATGGTTACCATAAAAAAGCTTAACTGTAGTTTCCAGCGAATTGGAATTGCAAGAAATCTTTCAATTACTGATTTCAATCTTTTTTCCTCATGCGTTTTATTACTAATTCTTATTTGATTGTTATTTTATAAATTCTACTTTTACATCTTTATTAATTTGCTTATATTCTTTTGTGTACTGATTTATATTTAACTGATCAAGAACAAATTTCCACCCTGATTTTTTATTTTCAAAATAGGCTCTTGATATATTATTAACCGGTTGTCCTGTGGCATCTGCAATTGAAAGTGTCATTAAAACATCGGCAGGTGTAAATTTGTAATGTGTAAATAATTCAGTCACTTTTTCTTTTTGTACCTGAAATTCTGCTGCAGTAACTCTAATAAACTTTTTCTTACTAATTTTTTTGTTTTTATTGATTTGCTGGAGGGCAGCATCTAAATGTTGATCGCCTGAATTAGGCTGGTACTTATCTTCACAGAAAACCTGACCTGATATACTTATTAAGATTACAGCCAGAATTCTTTGAAGATGAAGCATTCTATTTACCTATACAGAAACTCGAAAATATACGCCCCAGTAAGTCATCTGAGGAAAACTCACCGGTTATTTCATTAAGATGCTGTTGTGCCATCTTCAGCTCTTCCGCTAATAACTCACCGGCTTTTAGTTCTATTAGATTATAGCGGGCTATTTGTAAATGTTGGTCTGCATTTTCGAGAGCTTCAATATGACGCCTTCTCGCCATAAACTGGCCTTCATTGCTCTGCTCATATCCCATGCACTGTTTCAGATGCTGTTTTAGTATATCCAGACCTGCGCCATTTTTTGCACTTAAGGCGATATCTGTTTCTGAGCCGGTTTCAATGAGTTCGGCCGAACGGCCTGATTTGTCAATCTTGTTAAATACCCGGGTTATACCTATGTGACTGGGCAACTGTTTTTCAATTTCCAGATGATCTTCATCTCTGTGTGTATCATCAACTAGCAGCAGTATTCGATCAGCCTGTTCAATCTCCTTCCATGCACGCCTGACGCCTTCGCGTTCCACTGGATCTTCACTTTCCCTTAGTCCAGCGGTATCAATTACATGCAGGGGCAAACCATCTATCTGTATATGTTCTCGCAAAACATCCCGGGTGGTTCCTGGAATATCAGTGACTATTGCAGATTCATGACCTGCTAGCTGATTTAATAAACTCGACTTACCCGCATTAGGTCGACCGGCAATCACCAGCGTCATCCCTTCTCGTAGTATGCTGCCCTGCCGAGCAGATTTAAAAACATATTTAAATGAAGATTCAATGGTTTTTAATTTTGCCTCGACTTTTCCGTCGCTTAAAAAGTCAATTTCTTCTTCAGGGAAATCAAGGGCTGCTTCAACATACAGGCGAAGTTCTATTAATTTCTCAACAAGATCATGTATATTTTTCGAAAATTCACCCTGTAGCGATCTAACTGCGGCCTTAGCGGCTTCAGCGGATTCGGCTTCTATTAAATCTGCTACAGCCTCGGCCTGTGCCAGGTCCATTTTATCGTTCAAAAATGCCTGCTCTGTAAATTCACCGGCTCTGGCGGGTCTTGCACCTAGTTCTAAAACCCGCTTTAGCAATAGATCCAGAACAATGGGTCCACCATGAGCCTGTAATTCCAGTACATCTTCACCGGTAAATGAGTTGGGATTCTTAAAGAAAATAGATATGCCGGTATCAATCGCTTCACCGATTTTATCCTTAAAAGCCAGGTATTCTGCCATTCTGGTAATTGGGGTTTTTGCCAGAATTTTCTCAGCAATTTCGTGACTTTTAGGACCAGATACCCTCACAATACCAACTCCACCTTTACCAGGTGCTGTGGCAATAGCTGCTATCGTATCTGATTTTGATTCTTTCATGATTTGTAGTAGTTCTGTTTAACAAGCTCTGTCGCAAAAGCGCAGAGGCGCAAAGATAACTTTATTTATAAACCAGGCTGCTTAAACAGCCTGGTTTTTTCTTATTGCAAAGAACCTTGCGATCTTTGCGTCTTTGCGTCAATTCTTTTGAACAATCTAATTAGCAGCTTCAATACGTTTGGTAATAACCCACTGTTGTGCAATTGATAATGTATTGTTCACAACCCAGTACAGAACCAGTCCCGCGGGGAAGAAGAGGAAGAAAACGGTGAACACTATCGGCATAAACTGGAAAACTTTCTGTTGAACAGGGTCTACCGGTGCAGGGTTTAACTTCTGCTGAATATACATGGTCGCACCCATCAGGATGGGCAGTATGTAGTACGGGTCTTGCTCAGACAAGTTCTGTATCCACAAAGCAAACGGTGCATTTCGCATTTCGACTGATTCTAATAATACCCAATAAAGAGCAATAAACACGGGTATCTGTATCAATATTGGAAAACATCCACCCAGTGGATTAATTTTCTCTTCTTTATACAGCTTCATCATTTCCTGAGACATACGCTGGCGATCATCGCCGTGGCGCTCTTTCAGCTGTTGTAATCGTGGCGTGACTTTACGCATTCTTGCCATTGAACGATAACCGACTTCAGATAATTTGTAGAAAATTAACTTAACGGTGATGGTCAGGAAGATGATAGCCCAACCCCAGTTTTCAAATATTGAATGATAGAACTTCAATAACCAGAATAACGGTTTTGATAATATTGTCAGAACGCCATAATCAACGGTTAATTCAAGGCCTGGCGCTATTTCCTCTAATCTATCCTGTAGTTTTGGGCCAACAACTAGCTGACTTTTAAAATTAGCAGAGGTTTCTGTGGTTGCAGTGAGCGCAGGAGACAACATCCCTAAGGTATAACGATTATCAGACGGGTGTTTGGTATAGGTAAAATTGGTCTGTTTCTGATCAGGAACCCATGCAGACAGGAAATAATGCTCGATCATTGCGATCCAGCCACCCTGCATATTGGTCTTAAAGCTCTGGTCTGCTATATCGTCAAAATCCAGTTTTTCATATTTAATCTCATCATTAAACACTACACCACCCACATAAGTCGGTATCATGGTTGATGTGCGTTCCTGATAGGATCTGACTAACTGACGATACTCTGATCCACTCCATTGATTAGCCGTAACCACATGCTCTATATCTATGACATAACTATCACGCTTAAAGGTGTATATTTTTGCTACATGTACACCGTTATTATTCCAGTCTAACTGAACTTTTAATTCATCCTGACCATCTTCGAGTACATATTCTGATTGGCTTATTCGATATACATCATTTAATGCAGGTACTGGATGATTTTGTGAAACCAGGCCAGATAATGCAGTATGGTAAGTTGATTCATTATTAGAAAACAGTCGAAACGGCTTATCCATTTCATCTGCACTTTTCTGATACTTTAATAAATCAAGCTGGTAAACCGTACCCCCCTTAGTATCTATACTCACATCCATCACATCGGTTTTAACCCTGACCGTTTGTGATGTAGGCACGTCTTCCTGTGCTACAGGCACCATTGAATTTTGTGAGCCAGGAATATTTGCTGCAGCTGGTATGTTTTTTTGCAGCGCAT
>Ga0316204_10005890_pt1 | contig 19580 bp, 16 predicted proteins | sample 6monrhotite_MG_2_FD_205661 | JGI IMG/M metagenome (GOLD analysis project Ga0316204, IMG submission 205661) | Microbial mat bacterial communities from mineral coupon in-situ incubated in ocean water Damariscotta River, Maine, United States -... | ecosystem: Environmental > Aquatic > Marine >...
ATTTATCTACCGTAAAGAAACAAGGTATTAATAGACTTGATGCGCTTGTTGATTTATTTAACCATAAACCTTTTATCCCAGCCTAAAAACAGCTCAGCCTATTGAACAATAGGCTGAGTAGTTACGAAATAATAATATTAGAAAAGAATTAAAAGAAAATTTTACGAAATGAATTTTAATTGGAAGATTTCGTGTTATTAGTTTGAAGGGAGTTACAAAAAATAGTTATCACTTAAAGCTTTTGCCTGTAAGTGACAACTATTATTTAAGAACATTAATTATGATGAATAATTAAAAAGAATATTTAAAATCGACGCCAGCTTCTAAACCGCGATTGATTCGACCAAATGGTGTTCCTAATACATTTGCAGTCAAGCCACCTAAACTAAGAACATAACGCTCGTTAAATAGGTTTTTACCCCACAAACCTATTTCAATATTATCGTCGTCATTCGACCAAGATAAACGTGCATTTAAGCTTTTCGTATCTAAAAAGTATGCAGACACCGCTTTTTTATAATCTTCTAAACCAATTTGTTGATCATTTTGATTTTCTAGATATACATAATCCACATGCAAATTAGTGGTACCGTTACTAAAGTCAGGTGTCCAATCGGCTGTTATCGTATAATTTGTACTCGCGTCGAATGTTCTGTTTTCTGCAGCAATTAAATCACCATCTCCATTGTAAAAATCTGGCGTTATGTTCTTAGTTGATCTAATTTCACTAACAATGCCTAGCGTTAAGCTATCGGTAGCTAACCAGCGTAAGTCGATTTCTGTACCGGTTATTTCGCGCCCTTCATTAATTATGGTTGGTATTGCTTGAAGTGTATCGGGCTTTTTGGAATCTATGCTGCGCTGTAGATTATCTAATTTAAGATAATAACCACTTAAATTAACTATTAGCTCATCAAGCAAAACGGCTTTATAACCTATTTCGTAGTTAGTAGTATCTTCTGGAGCAAACGATTCCCTACTCGGAGTTAGCGAATCGAAACCTCCTGATTTATAACCAGTTGAATAAGATGCAAAAATCATTTGATCTTCATCTATCTGATAACTTGAAACCAAACGACCAGTAACTTTGCTCCAACTATAGTTAGCGCTTAAATCAACCATAGGAAATAGCAAATTACCAACACCTGGACGAATTTGTGCAAAACTATTTTCAGGTATATACCAGCTAAAATCTTTTTTATCTTGTGAATAACGTAGGCCACCGATTAAGTGCCATTTGTCGTTTATAGCATAATCGATATCGCCATAAACTCCCCAATTGGTAAATTTTCCTATGTTGTTGACCGTTTCTTGCCAAAATTCTCCAGAATGACTCGGGCCAAATATTTCAGCACTACCTAAAGCTGCTGACATGAAATCATAAGAGGCATCACCAGTAGCATTTATAATATCTGCCGTTAAAGGAGTGCCTGGCATTCCTATTAAATTCATGAAAATGTCTGCAACACCGGCAACATTCATAGCATTAGCCCATTCACCTGCGTTCCATAAATGATTTAGTGGAAAGCCGTTTGCGCCATAAAAAGCGTCGACAGCACCATCAAAAGTAACACCATCACCAAATGCACCGGCGGCAAGTTCATCCGAAGTTCCACCTAACATTCCAGCTACTTGCTGGGCTACTTGCCCTCTAAACTGTTCATTTAACCCACCTGTAATTAAACGTGCAGCGGTGTCCGCGGTAATATTAAGTTCTGTTGTTTGTTTGACATCTTCTTTTGAATAAGAAAAGCCGGTTACTGCATTTATTTTATCGCTAACATAATTAAATTGCAGTTCAGTATAAAAAATATTTGAGTCTTCATTATTTGAAGTGTCAAAATAACGCGTAATATCGCTAGTGCCATCTTCATCTTCACGGTTTATCGTTTGCCATTCGCGGTAACTTGCTACATATTTCATTGACCATTGACCATTGACCATTGATCATTAAATTCATGATTTAATTTTGCTGTCACCCCATACATATCTCGTGATTCAACACCATTTTTAACATCGTTTTCAGCTTGGTTAAAAAAGGGGTTTTTCCTTGGTTATGTGCAAATTGGCTAGTACCAATTGCCATAGGAGGCGCTTGCTGGAGATCATCCCAATCGTAGGCTACTTGAAGGTTGGTTTTGTCTGATATATCCCACAGTAATGAAACACGTGCGGCATTGTGCGATCGTTCCCCTAAATCCCAAATCTTTGAATTTTTATTCCAATCAGGTTTTGCACTATTTTTGACAATCCCGTCTTGTTCATTAGTTAAAAAATTAGCACGCAAATATAGGTTGTCGGTTAATGGTGTGTTCACCATCCCTTCAAATCGTTTTAAATTATCAGTGCCTAAATTTCCCTTTAAAAAACCTTCAAAGTCAGCGTTAGGTGAGTTTGGAACCATGTTTACTACACCCATTGCTGCATTTCGACCGAATAATGTACCTTGAGGTCCTTTCAATACTTCAACACGTGCCATATCTGAAAACAATACATTTTGAGCTGCTCGTGGCATATAAATATCATCAAAAAAAGTTGCTGAGGATGGATCGCCACCAACACTAATATTCGGGCTTGAAATGCCGCGCATAGTAATACCTGCTTGCGTCATACTACTGTCACTAAAATCAAAACCTGGAATAAATTTATCTACATCACTGAGTAGCACAGAACTACTTTCTTCAATAACATCAGAAGAAATGGTACCAACAGTAACAGGTACTTTTAAAATATTTTGTACACGTTTTTGCGCGGTTACGGTAACAACTTCGATTGCTTCTTCTGCCTTTTGTTGAGAATTATTAGTAGACTGAGCAGCGTTAGCCAATAAAGGGGGACAGGCCAATGCCATTAATACCGCTTTACATATTGGATTCTTAATTAATGTTAATTCGTGTGATGTTTGAAAATAAGTAATGTTATTATTTATTTGGCTTGGCATTTGTTTCCCCTAACAGCTTTTATTTATAATTTTTTTAGATGGTTTTTTTATTAATTCTTTTTATGTTTATTAACTATAAGCTCACTTATTATTTTATGCTTACGTAATATTAAAAAATGTTGATTTATTGTTTAAAACTTCTGAGTGATTATTGAAAAAAGCAATTAAAAAAGTGAATTATGTCGCTTTACGTTTAAACTGCTCTGACCTGATGAAAAAGTTTATTTTTAATCCTTGTCCGAAAATCGCCAGTTTCCACAGTCGTTTTTTTGTATGATGGGCATAAATATATCGGTAAGAGAATTTAACATGTTAAACAGTGTAGTTTGCCAACAAGCCCGATTAAGTAAAGATGCCAGATTCGATGGTAAATTTTTTACCGCTGTATTAACCACAGGAATTTTTTGTCGCCCAATTTGCCCTGCTCGCGCACCTAAAGAAGAAAATGTTCGTTATTACGTAAATGCGTTGCAAGCACAAGATGCTGGCTTTCGTCCATGCAAACGTTGCTTACCTGAAATTGCTCCACAAACACCTTTGCCAATTAAAATAAAACAATTAACCCAAGCGTTAGAATTTGGCGATAGTATTGCTGAATTGTGTGAAAAATTCTCAATAAGTTCTCGACAGCTCAGGCGACTATTCATTAAAAACTATGGTTTACCACCAAGTAAGTACTTACATAACCAAAAGTTACTATTAGCAAGTAAATTACTGAAAACGACTAATTTAGAAATAAGTGAAATTGCTTTTTCTTCAGGCTTTACTAGCATTCGACGTTTTAATGAAGCTATTAAAATTGCTTATAATTGCACGCCCTCGCAACTTAAAAATACGCCACGACAACAAAGCATAGAATTAAAACAAATAACCGTAGTATTAGCTTATCGTCCACCATTTGATTGGCCATTAATGTTAAGCTTTTTTCGATTGCGACAACTCAATAGTGTCGAGTATGTTGATGACACACATTATCGCCGTACCATAAATATTAATGGCGATAAGGGGTGGTTTGAAGTAACGTCACAGCCCGATAAATCTGCGTTGAAACTTACCGTGCAACTAAATAATTACCGTTATTTGAATCAGGTAATTTTACGCGTTAGACGCATGTTTGATTTAGACGCCGATATGCAGGTGATACAACAACAGTTAAGCCAACATCAAATTTTAGCCGATATTATTGCCAAGCACTCAGGTTTGAGATTACCCTGTTGTTGGGACAAGTTTGAATTTTCAATTCGCGCTATTTTAGGCCAACAGATTTCAGTAAAAGCAGCAACTACGCTAGCGAATAGAATCGCTTTGAAATATGGTGAACAGGCAGTGAGCAATCCGTCTGGCTTAACACATATTTTTCCGCAAACAGAGGCGTTAAGCAATGTTGATTATCAAGATATCGGCTTAACAAAATCAAGAATAAGTACCTTACATAATTGGTTAGACTTTTATCAGCAACATCATGATATTTTTTCTTGTTATGAAAGTATTGAATCGTTAGAACAAATGTTAATAAAAATTAAAGGCATTGGCCCATGGACAGTTAATTATTTAGCCATGCGTGGTTTAAGTGATCCTGATGCTTTTCCAAGTGCTGATCTTGGTGTCATTAAAGCGCTAACGTTTAACGACAATAAACCATCGAATAAAGAAATATTAGCACTAAGCGAACAATGGCGACCATGGCGTGCTTATGCCGCGATTTATTTATGGCATTCATTAGCGCATTAAAATGCTTATTAGCTACAACCCCATTTGCGACCAATTATTAGCTACAAAAAACAGGATCTCAAAATGTATTTTACAACGTATCAATCCCCCTTAGGCGAAATAGTATTAACCGCGAATGATAACGGTTTAACTAGCCTTGAGTTTGTTGACAGCGATAAAAGCACAAACATTCCAAGCGATTATCAACAAAACTCTGCAGCCTTTAGTGAAGTGATTTTACAGTTAGATCAATACTTCACTAAACAACGCACAAACTTTGATTTGAAACTAGCGCCACAAGGTACTAAATTTCAACAACAAGTGTGGCAAGCACTGTGCACCATTAAACAAGGTGAAACAAAAAGTTACGCATGGCTGGCAAAAGCTATTGATAATGAAAAAGCCGTACGCGCTGTTGGCAGTGCAAATGGAGCTAACCCCATCGCGTTAATAGTGCCTTGTCATCGAGTAATTGGTAGTAATGGCAAACTAACAGGATATGCGGGTGGTTTAACCTTAAAAGCAAAATTACTTGAATTTGAAGGTGCTAACTTTAAAGCATAACTGTTAAAGTAACGCTATAAAGTGTTTATTCACTGGTTTTCAAATTATTAAAGTTGGAGTTAGCTTTGGAATTAGGGTTAGTCATTATTGCGGGTTTGTCGTTATTATTTTTATTTTGGATAATTTGGCAATTAATACAGGCTAAAAAATTCACTAAGTTTAAAAATTTATTAAATAGTGAATTTAAAGACAAAGTAATAATCGCCATAACAAACGATTTAAATGAAAATAGAAATGCTGAATATCCTAATAATCAAGCACATATTGAAGCGACTATTTTTTATTGGACGCAATATCCAATAAGAATATTACAAGCGGCGATAAAGTACGAAATTATTGATGAAAAGTGGTTAATTGAAACGAACAATGTTCGTAACAGCCAACATCTTTCACATATTCAAAGACAGTTTAAAGCTTAGTTGAAGATCTTCATAACATAAAATCTACTGCATCAAGAGAGCCCGAAACAAGTTCGGGATGACGAGAATGCGCCATTTTCACTTATACAGGAATAAGCAATTCGTCATCCTGACAAAGGTCAGGATCTTTATCCTCTATTAATTATTCTTTATTCCTAACCACAATTCTAAAGCATAAAAACCAAACAGCAGAAACAATAAATCCCGAAGCCAGTTCGGGATTTTAATAACTTATTTAGATTATTTAGCTTCTACACTTACTAAAAAATATTTAGTAAAGCGACATACTAGGAACCACTAAGACAAAACTAAAGTTCTACTGATTGTATCCAACCAAATCGATCTTCACGAGTTCCGTATTGAATGCCCATTAATTCTTCATACAAATGCTTAGATATAGCACCCGTTTCATTATTATTAATAACGTGATCTTTACCATTAAACGCTAGCGTACCTACTGGTGAAATTACCGCAGCAGTACCACAACCAAATACTTCAGTAATTTTGCCACTGTCGATATCGGCCAAAATGGTATTAATATCTAAACGCTCTTCGCTAATATCATAACCCAATGCAGGTGCTAGTTTTAAAATGGAATCTCGTGTAATTCCCGGTAAAATACTACCACTAAGTGAAGGTGTTACAATGCGCTTACCTTCATAAACAAAACAGATGTTCATTGCGCCTACTTCTTCAACGAAGCGACCTTCTACTGCGTCTAACCACAATACTTGCGAGTAGCCTTCTTTAGCCACTTCTTCTGAAGCATATAAACTTGCAGCATAGTTGCCACCTGTTTTAGCTTCACCAACACCACCTTTAACTGCACGGCGATATTTGTCTGCAACGTAAACTGAAATAGGCGTTAAACCACCTTTAAAATATGCGCCAGCAGGGCCGGTAATAATATAATGAGTGTAATTAGCACTAGCACCTAAACCTAATTTAGCGGTGGTTGCGATCATCGTAGGACGAATATATAACGATGCGCCATTTTGATCAGGCACCCAATTATGGTCAAGCGCGACTAATTTTCTAATTGCATCTAAATGTACTTCAACATCAACTTCTGGCATAACCATACGTTTAGCTGAACGATTAAAACGTTTACAGTTTTCTTCAGGGCGAAATAAATTAATACCGCCATCGGCGCGACGATAAGCTTTTAACCCTTCAAAAATTTCTTGGCTGTAATGTAAAACGGCAGCTGAAGGATCAAGTGAAAGTGCGTGATAAGGAGTAATTTCAATATTATGCCAACCATTGACCGGATCATAATCCTGAGTGAACATGTGATCAGAGAATGTTCCCCCAAAACTAAATTCAGCAGGACAAGAACCACGCTTGTCTTCGTCAAGTGGTTTTACTTCTATGGACATCTTATTTTCCTATTTAAATTCAATTAATTACTTCAGTGTTTGTATAAAGTTAATTACTAAAAGCTAAGTGCATAAATTATATAATTTGTACAACAACTAATCTACACGTTTGAACTGTAAATCCCACACACCATGACCTAAACGCTGACCACGATTTTCAAATTTAGTTAGTGGGCGAGAATCAGGGCGTGGTACATAATTGTTAGTTGCTGATAAGTTTTCAAAACCTTCTATGCTTTGCATATCTTCAAGCATACATTCAGCATAGTTTTGCCAATCGGTTGCCATATGAAATACCCCGCCAATTTTAAGTTTTTGGCGAATACTTTTAACAAAGCTTGCTTGCACAATTCTACGTTTATGATGTTTCTTTTTATGCCAAGGATCAGGAAAAAACAACTGTACCGTTGTTAAACTTTGATCAGGAATGCAGTTGGCTAAAATTTCAATGGCATCATGTTCATACAATTTTAAATTTGTAACGCCTTCATCAACCGCTAACGAAATACATGCACCTACACCGGGTTTATGTACTTCAATACCAATAAAATTTAATTCTGGAGAATTTTTGGCCATTTCAACTAACGACTTGCCCATGCCAAAACCAATTTCAAGTACTAAAGGTTGATCGTTTTCAAACACACTTGCAGGATCAATCATGCCATCGCTATGATGTAAGCCCATTGTTTGCCAATTTTCGGTTAAAGCACGTTCTTGCCCTTTAGTTAAGCGGCCTTCACGTTTTACAAAGCTACGTACTTTGCGAATGTATTTACCTTCTTGCTCGGCTTGCTCAATGGTTTTATGTGTTCTTTCTATGTTGTCGGTCATATTTCTATCTTGTTATTTATATCTTTTTAAAATTTATTTAACGCGGTATAAAGTGTTTTTTTAACCGTTATTTAATCTAAATAAATGAACTTTAGGCAAAGCCGTCAAAATATTTTTATCACCACTTATTAGCATAAGTTTCGATAAAAATATTGCTGACAATGACGTATAAAACTCATTTAACTGAGAGAATTAAAAACGCGTTAGACAAGGCAGGTAAATGTAGACATATGGTTATATTTCAAATTTACTTAACGCTGTATAACGTGTTTTTTAACTCTCAGAAGTTATTCAGCCCACCAAACATCGTATAACTCACTTACCGATGCCGATTTAGCACCGTTTTCATTTAACCATTTTTCAACCGCTTGACGATGTTCTTCAGTACATTTACCTAATTTTTGCGTACAAATTAAACCATGCCAAATATGATCGCCTTCGCCGCCAAAACCTAATTCGTTAGGTTCAATTACTTCAGCAAAAAATTTATTAATAAAAGTATCTAATTCTTCGCCTGTGATACCTTCGTTAAATTGCCATGCAACATCAAAACCTAATTCTTGATATTCATCTACACGAAGTTTTTTACGTAAGCGGTTACTACGATTTTTTGCATCAATTTTCATCTTTAAAACCTTCTATATCTTTGTTGAACTATTCTTTTATACAATTATGGCGGAGCATAGACGTAAATGGATTATTTTCCAATAAAAAAGGGAAAATAATACGAATAAAATACCCTACCAATTTTACTAAAAATAGGCGGTTACCTAAATTTAATTAATACTATATTCACTAACTTGATAAAATTTATGCCAAATTAATGTTTGATGCATTAATTTTACATTTTTTCCATGCACTTGTGCGCTTTGCTTTAGTTCTGCATGCAAATCGCAACGCCAAAAATTAGCAAGGCATGGCTCCATTTTTTCAAAAACATATCGAAATAATTTAAAACGATGAAACCAGTGTTTACTCGATAATGGTGCGTAATCAGCAATTAAAACACGCCCACCACTTTTGGTAATACGCATCACTTCATTTAATGTATTTGTTCGAGCTTCTGCGGGTAGTTCATGCAACAGGTAAAATAACACCGAACTATTAGTACTATTATTGGTTAACGCAATATTTTCAGCATTACTTAAAAACAAATTAAACCGATTTAATTGATCAACCTTTTCAATTTTCTTTTTGGCTTGCGCTAATTGAATTTCGGCTACATCAAATAAATTAATACAATTAACTTGTAACTGTGTTGCCATCATCGGAATAAAGTCACCATAAGCACAAGAAATACCCGTAATAATTTGCTCACTTTCAACATGACTTGTTGATGACTTAGATGTTGATTGAGGCGTTAATAAGGAAATCATTTTTTGCGCAACCCTTTGGTATTGCCCCCACAAAATACGATTGACAATAAAAGGATGATCAAAAAATTTAACGCCGAAAGGAGATAAGTAAGCCCACCAATAATTTTTAGCTAAATATAGTGGTACTTTATATTGGCTATATTTTGAAAATTTTATAGCAGTAGTGGTTCTATTTTTAGAATGTGTGATTTTATAATTTCCCTGTTAAACAAACATTAACTAAAGAATAAGTAAGTAAAAGATTTTGAGCTGATAATATTTATTCGTTACACTGCAACTATGACAAATAATAATTTGAAAAACATCAATATTACAAAAATATCATCGCAATCAGCAGAAAAATTTAGCAAACAAGTTGTTGTTTGGTATCACCATCAAGGTAGAAAACACCTACCTTGGCAACAAAATAAAACGCCTTACAGTGTTTGGGTTTCTGAAATAATGCTTCAGCAAACACAGGTAAGTACTGTTATTCCTTATTACCAACGCTTTATGGCAAGTTTTCCAACTATTAGCGCATTAGCAAATGCCGATGAAGACAATGTATTACATCATTGGACAGGGCTTGGCTATTACGCCCGTGCTAGAAACCTGCATAAAGCGGCAAAAGTAATACGTGATAATTATGCTGGAATTTTTCCCGAAAATATAGATGAAGTGATTGCTTTATCTGGCATTGGTCGCTCAACCGCAGGAGCAATATTGTCATTAGCATTGAATCAGCATCAACCTATTTTAGATGGCAACGTAAAAAGAGTATTAGCGCGTTGCTATTTAGTTGATGGCTATAATGGCTTAGGCAAATTTGATAAAGCGCTATGGGCATTAACCCAACAACTTACGCCAGCCAAAAACACCGCCTTTTATACTCAAGCAATGATGGATTTAGGCGCAACCGTTTGTACTCGCAGTAAACCAACGTGTGAACTGTGTCCTTTACAGTCAAGCTGTTTAGCCAAAACTGGCGAATTACAAAGCCAATATCCTCAGAAAAAACCGAAGAAAAAAATTCCTGAAAAAAGTACCATAATGGTGATCCCGCGTATAAAAATACAAAATGGAGAAAGCGTATTGATGGAAAAACGCCCACCAAGCGGAATATGGGGCGGTTTATGGTGCTTTTATGAAATAGATAATGTTAACGAACTACCTAATTTACTGAGCTCGGTAAATTTGAAAGCGTTAAAGCAACAGCAACTTAGCAGCTTTAGACATACCTTTAGCCACTTCCATCTTGATATTCAACCTTTAGTGGTTGATTGCGAACAGCGCAACACGCAAGAAATTAACGAAAACAACAAACAACAATGGTATAATTTACAACAAGCAGCCAACGTTGGTTTAGCTGCTTCAACAAAAAAACTATTAACGTTATTAAAACCTATTGATGTATTAAAAGAAGAGATTGAATTATGAGCCGTACCGTATTTTGTCAATTTTTAGATAAAGAAGCCGAAGGCTTAGCATTTCAACTTTATCCAGGTGACGTTGGTAAAAGAATTTTCGATAATATTAGCAAAGAAGCTTTCGGTTTATGGCAAAAAAAACAAACAATGCTGATCAATGAAAAGAAAATGAACATGATGGAACCTTCAGATCGCGCTTTTTTAGAAGCTGCCATGGTTGCATATTTATTTGAAGGTAAAGAACCTGAAATTGAAGGCTACGTTCCCGTTAAAAAATAATAGCGTTAATTGTTAGTTAACCGCTCAAAAAAGAGCACTTATGCGTTAATTAACGCCAATGAGTTGAAAAAAACGCCAAACAAACATTTTTTTAAAAAAAAGGGTTGACGCAGAATCAGAAAAACAGTCTAATAGCGCCCGTCTTCAAGGCAAAGGCGAAAAGCTTAACAAGAAGACAAAGTACGAAAATAAGTTTAGTTAATTATTATTGTGCCTCGATAGCTCAGTCGGTAGAGCAGAGGATTGAAAATCCTCGTGTCCCTGGTTCGATTCCGGGTCGAGGCACCATCATTTAGAATGAGTGTTTTGTTAATCAACAAACATTTATTCGGTGCCAAGGTAAATCATTCATTAGAATTTATTTATCGCACACGATTTCGTGTGCCGACTTAGCTCAGTTGGTAGAGCAACTGACTTGTAATCAGTAGGTCGCCAGTTCGACTCCGGCAGTCGGCACCATTCATATCAAGGCCTCAGCAGAAATGTTGAGGCCTTTTTTGTTGCTCGTCCCACCTCGGCCTGTCAATGGCTGGGGAATGCAAAACAATTAGCAACTTCCGATAAAAATCCACCCTCAAATATAAACCTACCGCACCGATACATTAAAATTGGTTTGATCACTTTCACTAATGTATTAACGCAAAACTAAAAGCAGAAGAAAACAATTAACACCCATAAAAAATTTGGTTTCCACCTAAGATCTTTTTTCTTTTCTCCAAATAGAATATGAACCATAAAAAACATCCTTAATACTTCCACGTCAAAACGCCAATTCCTAAAACGCCTGCCAATGTTCTAGCTCAGAGCAACCAAATACACCAAAACAGCTATTAAAGTGGTCAGCTAATTTTGGCCACATATTTGTATGGGCTCATTTTATGGGGCAGACTCATTATTATAGACTCGCAGTAATAATAGGCCTAATATCTCTCTAGCAACAAAAATTTATTGGTCAGACAAGGGAATAATATGAAACATTTAATCATTATAGTCTCGATTTTTTTTACGAGTTATCATGCGATAGCCCAAACAATGGCAAGTATTCCTTCTCCTAAGCAAGATGTTTTGCATTCAAAAATAGTAGGAGAAGATTATTATTTAAAGATTACATTACCATTCCCTTTTAATCCTGCCCAAAAAAAATACCCGGTTCTTATCTATTTAGACGCGTTTGGGTCATCCGCTGGTATGAATGAACTCGCAATGAGTAAAATGTTTTCCAATAGTTTTGAAAAGTTCGTGATGGTTGGCATCTCTTACAATGTCAATATGAGTATCCCCGGACAATATGGCGAATTAAGATCTCGTGATTATGTCCCTCCATTAAATAAGATGGATACCATTCACGGAGGTGATAAATTTCTAAGTTTTATTAAAACTGAGTTAATTCCTTATATGGAAAATAATTATGGAACTAATCCGAATGATAGAGGTTTGTTAGGATTTTCTTATGGAGGTTTGTTTACCACTTGGGCTTTTAAAGAAGAACCTAAACTATTTCAAAGATTGGCTATTTTAAGTCCCTCACTTTGGTATGGTAAGGATGAATTTATTCTAGATAATTCTGTTTTTTTAGATAGTGTAAAAAACACCAAAAATCTTAAAGTTTTTATCTCATATGGTTCTTTAGAGAGTCCTGATTTTAAAGCGCCTGGTAAAAAGTTAGTCAAGATTTTAAAAACAAACAAAAACATTCAAGTTTCAAACGTTATTTTTGAAGACGAAAATCACGATACCGTTTGGAATGCGGCAACTACAAGAGCGCTATTTAATTTATATGGAAATCCTTTCAAAGCGTTAATTAAAGAGTCTAAAAAATATTATCGCGCAAAAGATTTTAAAAAAGCACTTAAAAACTATGAAATGGCTTTTAAAAAATATCCAAAACAAACCAATGAAGGCGATAGGTATGACATTGCTTGTATATATGCTCTCGTTGGAGATGCTGATAATGCCTTCAAATATTTGCAAATGCTGATTAATTCAAAAAAAGATATATATAAGCACACGCTAAATGATAGTGATCTAAATACTTTGCATGATGACAATCGATGGAGAACTTTGCTCAATGGACTTAAAAAGAAAAGCAAAAATTAACACAAAGTTTCTTAAATAAAAGCTTCTTCATAATTGGATGATAAAATCTAATATTAGAAATTTATATAAATGGGCACTTATTATTGGTTACTACTATCATAAAATTATAAGTAAATAATTTTATTTAGTAGTTACTATGTTGTACGAGATTACAGCTAAGATTGCTAATCATTCTACCAATAAGTGTTAATATCTGAATTTACAACATACACATAAAAGAGATCGAACAACCATAACCTTTATACACAACGCCAAGACAAATATAAACAAGTAATGCAACAGGCGATATTAGCCCCTTGATTAAATCTAAAGGTGCTTAAAATGCTGGTTTTATTGCAGTAGCACTTAAGCCTGAATCACTTTTGCTACCTGTAAAAGAAACTAATCGATTGCAGACATTAGCTTACATAGCTTTTTTTCATTAAAGCCATGCAAAAACTAGTAAAAGTCATGTTAGCTTGCCTGATGAAGTTACGAAGCGCGAAGCTGTAAAAGAAGCCAAGCAAAGAGCCTTAGCGGCAAAGCTAGCCTCGACTAAAGCTAATGTCAGTAAATTTTTAGCTCGCTATCGCTAGCTTATTTAGCAATAGCTTTATCCCACAATAGAAAATCTAACAATCACTCAATGCTAGCTCACAGCTAACTTAGCTTTAGACTTTTTGCTGGCTTGTTACGCTTTGTCTAATGCTTGGCTAACATCGGCAATAATATCGTCAATATGCTCGATTCCTACAGATATTCTTATTAGATCGGCACTTACGCCAGCAGAAGCTAACTCTTCATCGTTCAACTGTCGATGAGTGGTTGAAGCTGGATGACACGCTAGCGACTTGGCATCACCAATATTTACTAAGCGTAGAATCATTTCAAGCGAATCAATAAAGCGTGAACAGGCGTCAATACCACCGGTAAGTCCAAAACTTAAAATACCCGAAGCTTTACCGTTAGTGATTTTTTGACTGTTAGCATAGTAAGGGCTATCAGGTAACGCAGCATAGTTAACCCAGCTTACTTTTTTATGCTGCTTTAAAAATATCGCAAGCTTTTCAGCATTTTCACAATGGCGATCCATGCGCAAACCTAACGTTTCAAGACCTTGTGAAATTTGAAAAGAATTCATTGGCGATATTGCAGCACCTGTATTTCTAAGCGGCACAACACGACAACGTCCAATATAGGCAGCGGCACCTAAAGCTTCGGTGTAAACAACATTATGGTATGAAGGATCTGGCTCATTCATCACTGGAAAGCGGACTTTATTTGCTACCCAATCAAATTTGCCTGAATCAACAATCACGCCACCAATAGAAGTACCGTGCCCACCGATATATTTAGTTAATGAATGCACAACAATATCGGCACCTAACTCAAATGGACGGCATAAATAAGGGGTCGCAACGGTGTTATCTACAATTAATGGCACGCCATGTTTGTGTGCAATTTCGGCTAAACGGGTAATATCAACTATATTTCCTGCCGGATTGCCAATAGATTCACAAAATACGGCTTTTGTTTTTTCATTAATGGCTTTTTCAAAACCGTCAAAATCATCATGCGAAATCATTTTCGCTTGAACACCCTGCTTTGGTAACGAATGTGCAAAAAAGTTATAAGTGCCACCATATAATTGGCTGGTACTAACAATATTATCGCCAACTTCACAAATACATTGAATAGCGTAAGTAATTGCAGCCATGCCCGAAGCTACACATAGCGCGCCAATACCGCCTTCCATTGCCGCAACTCGTTTTTCTAACACATCGGTTGTTGGGTTCATAATACGAGTGTAGATATTACCCGGTACTTTTAAATCAAATAAATCAGCACCATGCTGAGTATCATCAAAAGTAAAAGAAGTGGTTTGGTAAATAGGAACGGCGGCAGCTTTAGTGGTATCTTCCGATTTATAACCTTCGTGTAAGGCGATTGATTCTAATTTCATGCGATGCTCTCCTTGGTGATGTTAGGTAATGGTATGACAATGACTAAAGATTAAATCAACTGATAATAATGTGACCCGTTTTTATTTGGACTAATAACCGTGCTAACTTGTTAATATTTCACAATATCAGAGTATTAAAAAATGTAGTAATATTTTTTTTGTATATATTATCAACAACAAAATCACAAAAACGAATTACCGTTAAGATAGCTTACCAACCCATCACACATTACATTTTTAACTAATCACTAAACTAGCTCTCAAACTTAGCTGGTGAAATAATAACCATAAAAATTCAATATTAGGTAGGGTGTCAGCATTTATTGCTGTATAATGCGCGACCTTAATTTGAGTCTTCTGTTTGCTATTTAGTATTTGCCGTTATTGTTTACTATTTCACAAATACAAATATTCAAAAAACATTAATAAAAACCCTAGGAATATTTTTTTGATCACTACATCGAATATTACAATGCAATTTGGCGCTGAGCCTTTATTTGAAAACATTTCTGCAAAATTTGGTAACAATAACCGTTATGGTTTAATTGGTGCTAATGGTTGTGGTAAATCTACTTTCATGAAAATTCTTAGTGGTGAATTAGCACCAAGCTCAGGTAATGTTTCGATTTCTACGGGTAAAAAAGTAGGTACTTTAAGCCAAGACCAATTCGCCTTTGAAAAATACAGCGTTATAGACACTGTAATTATGGGTGATGTGGCTTTATGGAAAGTAAAGCAAGAAAGAGACAGCATTTACGCACAAGCTGAAATGAGCGAAGCTGACGGTATGCGTGTTGGCGACCTTGAAAGTCAATTTGCTGAAATGGATGGTTACAGCGCAGAAAGTCGCGCAGGTGAAATTTTATTAGAAGCAGGTATTGAAGAATCATTCCATTTCGGCTTAATGCAACAAGTGGCTCCCGGTTGGAAATTAAGAGTATTACTTGCCCAAGCATTGTTTGCTAACCCTGATATTTTATTACTTGATGAGCCTACCAACAACTTGGATATTCATACTATTAGCTGGTTAGAAGCTGAATTAAACAAACGTAAATGCACCATGATTATTATTTCGCATGACCGACATTTTCTTAACTCTGTTTGTACTCACATGGCTGATATTGACTACGGTGAATTACGTATTTACCCTGGTAATTACGAATACTTTTTAGAGCAATCAGCTTTATTACGCGAGCAGTTACTTTCAGGTAATGTTAAAAAAGCGGAAGAAATTGCCGAGCTACAAGACTTTGTTAACCGTTTTGGTGCCAATGCTTCAAAAGCAAAACAAGCCAGTTCACGTGCTAAAAAAATGGATAAAATTAAGCTTGATGATGTTAAGTCATCAAGTCGTATTACGCCAAAAATCAATTTTACTTCTGGTAAAAAAATGCACCGTCAAGCACTAGAGCTTGAAAACTTAGGTCACGGCTTTGAAGATGAAGCGTTATTTAAAAATGGCGACTTATTATTAGAAGCAGGCGCAAAACTTGCCATAATCGGTGAAAATGGCGTTGGAAAAACGACATTATTGCGTTGCTTGATGCAAGAATTAGAACACGAAGAAGGCGTGGTTAAGTGGTCTGAAAATGCTGCAGTTGGTTATTGCCCACAAGATAGCAGCGCACATTTTGATAATGACTTAACGCTTATGGACTGGATGTCACAATGGCGTAGACCATGTCATAACGATTTAAGTGTTCGCAGTATGTTAGGACGCTTATTGTTTACTGACGATGACGCAAATAAAAAAGCGCGTAATTGTTCTGGTGGTGAAAAAAATCGCTTGTTATTCGGTATGTTAATGATGTCTGATATTAATGTATTGATTATGGATGAACCAACTAACCACATGGATATCGAAGCGATAGACGCACTTAACAATGCCCTTAAAGCTTTTGAAGGTACTTTGATTTTTGTAAGTCACGATCGTGAGTTTGTATCGTCTTTAGCAACACGTATCATTGATATTAAAAATAAAGAGTTAGTTGATTTTCAAGGTTCATTAGATGAATACTTAGATAACGAAAAAAAGGCAAATGAACAGCTTGCTTCTGCAAAAAATCAGAAAAAAGTAGCCTAACACTAACAACAATACTAACGTTCAAACCACTTCAAATAAGTAATGCTGCAACACTTTATAACATGACTGTTGCAGCAGTTTAGTTCTCTATATTGTTTTATATAACTACTAGCACTAAACTATTCTAGCTAAAACCAAGGTTACACCATGATAAATAATGATATTCTTCGCCGACTTTGTACTATTTTCAATTTTGACGACAAAAAAACACAAGCAGTATTTGCCTTAAAAGAATGCGTAATCAACGATGATCATTTAGCAAATATATATAAAGAAAAAAACGATCCCGCTTATACAGAATTGTTAGACGTTGAATTAGCGAGTTTTTTAAACGGATTAATTATTGAAAAAAGAGGCCGAAAAGACGGCGATGAACGCCCTGTAGAAGAAATATTAAATAATAATATTATCTTTAACAAAGTTAAAATAGCTTTGGCGTTACAAGCTGATGACGTTATTTCACTACTTGAACTTGCTGAACTCAGTTTAAGCAAATATGAATTAAGCGCACTTTTTAGAAATATTAACCATAAAAATTACCGTGAATGTACTGATGCTGTATTGTCAGCATTTTTAAGAGGCTTAAAAGTAAAATTTCAAGAGTAAAATCTAATATCATAAAATAGATGAGTTAAGATCCTACACCAGTAAAATGCTCGCTTGGTTTAGCTTGTTTGTTTGTTAAACAAACAAGCTTGATAAATCAGTATGTTATAAATTGACTAACCGCCTAATAAAAAAGTCAAATTTATTTAATGGGATAATCTATTAGATAAGTTTGACTTTATGTCAAATACTGCTTAAATAAACTAAAGATAACAATTAATTAGTTACTTAATAAAGTAAGCAGAGTTGGCAATTTGAATAAGTTCGGAATTAATGCATTTAATAATAAATTAGGGCAACGTGTTCTTATTTATATTCTACTTTGTAGTACTTTATTATCAATAGCCGCTATTACTGTTCAGCTATATAGCGATTTTCGCCAAGATTCTTACGATTTAGAACAAAGATTTTCTAGCATAAAATCAAGTTATATTGATTCTATTGCTAACAGTCTATGGGATTTCAACGAACCGCTTTTAGCGATTCAAATTGAAGGTATTGAAAAGTTACCAGATATTCGTTTTGTTAAAATTACCACCGAATTAGGCAAAGTATATCAAGCAGGTAATGAAAATTTAGAAGTCAAAAAATCTATGGTAGCTCCTATTTTTTATGGTGAAACACAAATAGGAACCTTAGAAGTTTTTGCCGATTATCAAGATATTTTAGCTCGATTAAAACAACGCGCGGGCTTTATTATATTAACACAATCAATTTTGATTTTTTTAGTTGCACTTTTTATTATTTTTATCATTCATATTTTAATTACTCGTCATATATTTAGGATCACCGATTTTTATCAAAATACCACCACTGATAATCTAGATGAAACCTTAGTGCTGCACCATCGGCCGAAACGTAAAGATGAACTTGATTTTTTAGTCGACTCAATTAATAAAACACAAACTAACCTACGACAGGATATTATTAAACGCGAAGATGCAGAGAATGCATTAATTAATCTTTCTGCGGAGTTAGAAATTAAAGTTTATGACAGAACCGAAAAATTGGTTGTCAGTAATAAGCAGCTACAACAATCACTAGATGATTTAACGCTAGCAAAAGATCAACTAGTGCAATCAGAAAAAATGGCATCACTAGGACAATTAGTTGCAGGTGTTGCCCATGAAGTAAATACTCCTCTTGGTATTTGTGTCACTTCTATATCGGCAATGGCTGAAACGGTTGCCCATTTAACCAAAGGCTTAGAATCTCAACAACTTACTAAAGCACAATTAACTAAAGATTTAGCCCTTTTAACCGAATATCAAACGATAGTTGAGCGCAGTATAAATAAAGCAGTTGAACTAATTCGCAGCTTTAAATCGGTAGCAGTCGATCAACATTCAGATGATGAAATTGAAATAAATTTATCCGAGCATGTTAATAATGTTGTCACGACGGTTAAAACAATGTTTAAACGTAAGGCTTATAAAATTCAAGTAGAGGTTGATGACACTCTAACCTTGGTCACTTTCCCAAGCGCTTGGAATCAAATATTAACTAATTTAATGATGAACTCTCATTATCATGGTTTTGAAGGTCGCCAAGAAGGGATGATAAATCTAGCTTTTAGTGTAGAGAACGACGCGCTTGTTTTGAATTATAGTGATGATGGCAATGGTATTGATGAATCAATTAGAGAAAAAATATTTGACCCTTTTGTAACTACAAAAAGAGGGCAAGGAGGCTCAGGTTTAGGGCTAAATATAGTTTTTAATTTAATTAATGCAAAATTGGGCGGTCATATTATTTGTTTGGATACCGAACAAGGTTGCCATTTTCAAATAAAAGTACCGCTGCATAATAAGTCTCAATAAATTTAATCTTCTTCGGGTTTAATTCCTCGCCGCTTGCGGCGTACAATGGCTGAATGAGCGAATATATACATAAAAGACATAATGTCACGATACTGATGTATCACTTAGTTTTCCCTGCAAAATATAG
>Ga0316204_10005891_pt1 | contig 19580 bp, 5 predicted proteins | sample 6monrhotite_MG_2_FD_205661 | JGI IMG/M metagenome (GOLD analysis project Ga0316204, IMG submission 205661) | Microbial mat bacterial communities from mineral coupon in-situ incubated in ocean water Damariscotta River, Maine, United States -... | ecosystem: Environmental > Aquatic > Marine >...
TTTACTCATGACTGCGTTGCTCCTCCTTACATAGAATGGCTATGTTGCGTCGTCGCGCCTTGTCATGCGCAAAAAATGAAGTGCTCTAACACCTAAATCCCAAACGCTTTGGGTATAGTCAACTGAGAAAAAAGACTCTATCGGTATTATACCAAGACCTTCAATTAAGGTTTTAGGTGTTTTAACACTGATAAGATTGCTTGCAGGAAAGTCCATTACTAATTTTTGCTTTTGTCTATGAACGGTTAAAATACCACTTCGTGTACTAAATTGAATTTCCTCTAATGCCGAATTCAGTTGGTTGAATATCACCCACGCACTTGCCAATGTTGCGTGACCACAAAGATCCACTTCTTTTGTTGGTGTGAACCACCTGAGTTGATAACTATCTTCCTTTGGAACAAAAAAAGCGGTTTCGGAAAGGTTATTTTCCAACGCGATCTTTTGCATAACATCATTGGCTAACCATTCATCCAGTGGGCAAACACCTGCTGGGTTGCCACTGAAAATTTTATCTGTAAATGCATCGATCTGGAAGTATGTTAGTTTCATTGGTTTTCTCATTGTTTTAGTGCTGTGGTGTTATTGGCTCGACAGATTAACTTTACCCTACCATTGTATAAAATTTCGATTAAAAACCGCGTTGCTGCTATAGATGCTTCTAATTCCGATATCTTATGCAACAGTTAGGGTTTATTTCGACTACCCAATCACAGACCTATCCATCAGCGACATACATCTTCTTCTGACTGTCATATATTTCCGTTATCTATATTGCGTGTTTAGATTGCAGGTTGCTGCTGTTGTTATTTAATTAATGTCGTCTGCAAGTAGGCCTAAGGTTTTGCGGTTGTTTTACCGAAATCACTGATATGTATGAGTTTTTCAATTTCAAAACTTTGAAAAGTTAGAGTAATTAACGGTTTGTAAAACTTGGATTATATAAACATATGGTATTAAATTAATGAAAAACAAAAATTTAAATCGATTTTTTGTTCAAGTCTATCTTTGTAGTCTCACTATCTTGTTGCTGCCATCAACACTTACTGCCCAGCCTCAAGGTGGGGTCGTGGTTGCTGGTCAGGGGACTATTGACCATATTAATTCAGGTTCTACACAGGTCAATCAAACATCCCACTCTATGGCGATCGATTGGCAGTCATTTAATCTCGATGCGCATGAAGGCATACGCTTCAATCAACCAAGCCAATCATCAGCGGTTCTTAACAGAATTTTTGACCAAAATCCCAGCCAGATATTTGGTTCTATTGAAGCGAACGGCAGAGTTTTTCTAATGAATCCCAATGGAATGCTGTTTGGTAAAACGGTAAATATTAATGTTGGTGCGCTGGTTGCCAGTGGTTTAACTATTTCTCTCGATGATTTTCTAAATGAAAACTATGAATTTGATAGCTTAGCGGAGGCTGGTGCAGTCGTAAATCGCGGAATGATTCAAGCTGCAACCGGTGGTTCGGTTAATTTGCTTGGTACATCGGTGAGCAATGAAGGGTTGGTGGTAGCAAAACAAGGACAAGTAAATATTGGTGTTGGGAATAAAGTGACACTAGATTTTGATGGTGATGGACTCATCTATTTTCAAGTAGAAGGCGATCTTTTAGAAAATAGCAGTGGTCAGGAGTCTGCGATTCTTAATAGTGGAGAGATCAACGCTGACGGTGGGACTATTTTAATCCAAGCCGCTACTGCTGAAAATATATTCAATCAAGCGATTAATAATACAGGTGTGATAAAAGCGGGTCGTCTGGAAAATAACAATGGTGTAATAAGGCTTGTTGCTGAAAATAGTAAAATTTCTAACAGTGGAGCTATTAACGTTTCAGCTCTGGATTCTCATTCTGCCGGTGAGGTTTCTATTCTCGCAGAAGAAATTACAGAGACTGGTGATATCAATGCGAGTGGTGGAGTAAATGGCGACGGTGGACAGGTAATTGTTGTTGCACAAGATACACTTTATTTTGATGGAGATATTTCAGCCACTGCTGGTGATGAAAATGGTGATGGTGGATTTGTTGAGTTATCTGGTTTAGCACATGTTTCCATTCAAGGTAATGTTGAGCTGAATGCGAGCAACGGTGAATCGGGCACGCTGCTAATTGATCCTGGCTCAATTAGTATTGTGGATGGTATTGATACTGCTCCTCCAGGCACACTTGATACATTTAATGATGCATGGATTGAATCGCAGCTATCAAGTGGAAATCTCATCCTACAAACTGATAATTCAAGTGCAGGTGGTGCGGAAGATATTACCGTTGATTCAGCGGCATCAATCTCGTGGGGTAATACAAACTCGTTAACCTTAGAAGCAGGAAACGATATCACGATTGACGGGACGATATCTGCTGCATCTGGCACGTTGAATTTACAGGGTGGGCAAGATGGAGCTGGGGGGAATATAGATCTGACAAATTCAACACTATCGGTATCCACTATTAACGCAACTGGTGGCGGTGGTACCGATACACTTACTGGGCAAAGTGCGGGTGCTAGTTGGACAGTCACCGGAGCGAGTAGTGGAAGTGTCGGTGGAGCATTGACTTTTTCCTCGATTGAAAACTTAGCGGGTGGTACTGGGGATGATGATTTTATTGTTAATGGAGGATCAATCGCTAGTATCAATGGCGGGGCAGGTACCAATAGTCTAACAGGAAACAATGGTGCAAATAGCTGGACGATTTCCGGCGCTTCTCAAGGTAGTGCGACTAACGTGACAAGTTTTACAAACATTGCTGACTTGATTGGTGGTACAAGCAGTGATGATTTCACGATTAATGGTGGTTCAATTAATAGTATTAATGGTGGAACAGGCACTAATAGTTTAACTGGAAATAACGGGGCGAATACTTGGTCTATCAGTGGCGCATCACAAGGTAGCGTAACTGGGGTAACAAGTTTTTCAAATATTGCTTCGATAATCGGTGGTACGAGCAGTGACGACTTCACGGTTAGTGGTGGATCGATTACCAGCATAGATGGTGGAGCCGGCACGGATAGCTTAACTGCAAATAATGGGGCGAATAGCTGGAGTATTACTGGTGCCGATAGTGGTAGTGTTACCTCGGTAACTGGATTCGATAATATTGAAGATTTAGTTGGTGGTAGTGGTGTAGACACTTTTAGTTTAACCAGTAATTTTTCTGGCGATATTTCTGGTGGAGCAAGTGGTGATATTTTTGATTTCGCTGATACCGTCGTCGTAACAGGTGCTATCGATGGTGGAAGCGGAACAGATCAGATTGATTGGGCAGACTACACGAGTGCGCGCAATGTAACATTAACAGCAACAGGAAGTAGTGATGGTTTTCAAGGCCAGCAAGCAAGTATTAGCGGCAATTTTGATAACATCGACACATTGGTTAGCAGTAATAATTCTGAGACATTAACCGCTGCAAATCTAAGCAATAGTTGGTCAATCACTGGTGCTGATGATGGGACAATTACTAGTGGAAATTCCCTAAGTTTTACTAATTTTTCAAATGTTGTTGGCGGCACAAGTGCTGATAGTATAGTACTTGCTGGAGGCACTCTTTCTGGTTCGATTGATGGTGGTACAGGAACTGATAGTTTGACTGCAAATAATGGTGGAAAAACGTTTGCTATCTCAGGTGCAGCAGCAGGTAGTTTGACTGATGTGACAGGTGGCTTCTCAAATATAGAGACACTGATAGGTGGTACAGGTGGAGATACTTTCACCATGAATAGTAGCTTTAGTGGTGGCATAAATGGGGGAGCTGGTAGTGATACTATCGATTACACGCCGCTAACCGGAGGCGTTACAGTTACACTAGGAACAAGTGCCAGTGCGGGTGAAGTAACAGCCATTGAAATCTTAACCGGGGAACCAGGATCAACACTCGCGGGAGACAACGGTAACAATACCTGGACTACGACTGCTGCCGACGAAGGTACCGTAGTTTGGGCTGGTGGTACAACGGATTTTACGGGTTTTGTCACCATTAATGCGGGTACTGGTGATGATACTTTTACCTTCGATCACGATTTTACTAATACGATTAATGGCGGTGATGGCGCAGATCAATTCAATATCAACGCATCTGTCAGTGGTACATTGAACGGTGATGCTGGCATAGATACGTTTACGATTGCCGCAGCAACAGGGAATGTGACCAATAGTGCTAATGGTGGTGACGGTAATGATATTTTTAACATTAATGAGACTGTGAGTGGAAGTTTAAGTGGTAACAATAATGATGACAGTTTTATTTTTGCAGATACAAAAACTATTGCCGGTTCTGTTGATGGTGGGACAGGAACGGATATTTTAGACCTTAGTAACTATACAGGTGCAGTTGCCTGGTCTATAACCGGAACAGGTGCCGGAAATATTGATACGAATAATATTGATTTTACTACTATAGAGTCCACTGAAGGTAGTTCTGATGTCGATACATTCACTTATGCTAGTGGGGGTAGTTTAGCCGGTACTGTAAACGGAAATAACGCGTCTGATATTTTTACGTTTCAAAATGGCAGTACGCATTTGGGTACAATAAATGGTGGCGCAGGGGATGAGACAGTTACTTTTCAAACAGGAAGCACATTCAATGTAGCTTCATCTATAGATGGCGGAGTTCACACCGTTGCAGATACCGTTAACTATTCTGCTTTAGCTTCTGCAAGTGTCACGCTTGAAACGCATGTTACCAATGTAGAAACTTTAACAGGTGGAGGTGCGAGCTTTACGCTAACGGGTAATAACGCAACAAATACCTGGACGCTGGATGGTGGAAGTGAAGCTGTCGCGGGGTATACCTTTTCAGGGTTTAATAGTTTGATTGGCGGAACTGGTGCAGATACGTTCGATATTACTACCGATTATGTTGACTCGATAGATGGTGGAAATGGTAATGACATATTCAATATTGATATAGCTACAACAAACACAATTACCGGTGGTGCAGGTAACGATACGTTTAATTTAAATACAAATTTTACCGGTACGGTTGGTGGTGGGGATGGTAATGATACCTTCAATTTGGATGCTAACATTGCATCCGGAACGATTAATGGCGATGGAGGAACCGATGAGTTAGTTGGTTTCGATATGGCGAACACATGGGCGCTTAACAACCCTAATGCTGGGACATTGAATACAACGATTAACTTCGCGACGGTAGAGGATCTCACCGGTGGCACTGGTGTAGATACGTTTAATATTGCAACCGCAGGTACCCTAACAGGTACCATGGCTGGTGGTGCTAACAATGACGCCTATGTTTATAGTTTAAATTCTACAATCACAGGAACCATTGATGGTGGAACAGGAACTGATAGCGTTGACTATTCAGCTATTAATGCTGATAGAACTATCACGCTCGGTACTACTGCAGATGTGACCGTTGATACTGAAACTTTAACCGGAGACACGGATGCCGCAATAACATTGATAGGAGATAATACTGGTCGCACCTGGACAACTTCTGGAGCAATGGCTGGTTCAATTAACGTGGGTGGCCCAACGGTCAGCTTCACAGATATCACTAATATCACTGGTGGAACAGGATCTGACACATTCAATTTAGATGTGGCGTTTACCGGAACAGTTAGCGGTGGAAATGGAAACGATACATTTAATATTACCGACGGGCAGGTGAATGGAACAATTAGTGGGGGTAGCGGAAGCGATACGATTGTTGCGGATAACGTGGCTAACAATTGGCATATCACTGGATCTAATTCGGGAACGCTTAACACTACACAAGCATTTAGTGCCACTGAAAATCTTACCGGTGGAACCAATACTGATACATTTGATTTTGATGATGGTGATAATGTTACTGGAACGATTAACGGAGGAACAGGAGCCAGTGTGGATACCTTGGATTTGTCGAGTTATAGCACACAGCTAGATGTGGAATTAAACAATGTAGGAGCGGATAATGGATTTACCGGTACGGAAACTACGGTCGGCGCATTCAATAATATAAATACGATTACTGGAGGATCACATACGGCAGATGAAATAAGAGGGAGGAATGCAGTCGCTGCCTGGGGAATTGATGGAACAAATCAATATGTCAGTACCAATACATTAGATTTCTCAGATTTTGAAACATTAACCGGTCATAGTAATGTGGATACCTTCACGTTTACCGGTGCTCAATCAGTTTCTGCGATAGGTGGGAGCGGTAACGATAGGTTTGTTTTTAACGCAGGTGCTGTTTTGACAGGCTCAATAAATGGTGCAGCAGGGACTGATGAAATTGATTGGAGTGCTTATACGTCTAGAGATATTGCACTAAGTTCTACTGGTCCAACTACTGGATTTAACGGTACCGATAGCTCCGCGTCAGATAGTATCGTAAGCGGTGGCACAGATTTCTCTAATATCGATTCTATCATATCAAGCTCTGCGGGATCTTCAGATTCTATTACCGGCATTGACGCTGCCGCCGCGTGGGGTATTGACGGTACCAATCAATATAGAAGTACGAATACACTGGATCTATCTAATTTTGAAACCTATAGCGGTGGTAGTAATGTCGATACGTTTAACATTGCCGGCGCTCAAACCATGGTACTGAACGGTAACGGTGGTGCCGATGCCTTCGTGTTTGCCAATGATGCAGGAGACCTGACTGGGACAATCGATGGTGGAACAGGTTCCGATACTCTTAATTGGTCTGCGGTAACTGTTTCTAGAGACGTTGTGATTACAAATACTGGTAGTACAGATGGATTTACTGGCACACAAGCGGATTCGATTTCAATAGACTTTGATAATATCGATGCAGTCATCGGAACAGATAATGATGACACGTTAACGGGTGATAATGTTGCAAATACCTGGAATATTACTAATGTTGATGATGGAACTGTAGTAAGTGGAGGAAACACATTAACCTTTACAAATTATGCTAATTTGTTTGGTGGAACGAATGATGATTCTTTTGATTTTGGCGCTAGTGGAAGTTTAACTGGACAGATCAATGATGGTGGTGGTGCTGCGGATAGTGTGGATTATTCATCGGTAACAGCTGCAGTAACCATTATTATTGGAACGGATATTTCTGGTATAGAAACAGTAACTGGTGATGGAACGAATGATACATTGGTTGGCTCGAACATCGCAAATACATGGAATATTAGCAGTGTAAATGATGGAACGGTTGGCTCAGTTACATTTGTCGATATTTCTAATTTGACGGGTGGTACCAATGATGATGACTTTGTTATGGGTGCTTCAGGTAGCATTACTGGCCTGATAGATGGTGGAGTTCATTTAGCGGAAGATACCGTCGATTATTCAGCCGTAACGGCGCCAGTGACTGTTGTTGTTGATACCGATGTAACTAATATCGAAAGAATTACTGGCGATGCGGTCAACGACAAAATTGTCGGACCAGATGCAGTAAATATTTGGACAATTAATGGTACTGAAGACGGAACACTGTTAACGGGTGGAGACACTATTACTTTTGTTGACATGAAGAATGTCGATGGTAACGATGATGTAGATACGTTTACTATCAGTGCAAATTTCACTGGTGTATTGTCTGGTAAAGATGAAGAAGATGTTTTTAATCTTGACAATGATCTAACGACGGGAAGTGTTGAAGGTGGTGACGGAAATGATACGTTTAACTATACAAATGGTGTATCTATTTCTAGTATCTCCGGGGGAGGAGGAACCGATACCTTCAACGCAGATAATGTGGTTAATACATGGACTATAGATGGTAGCGACAGTGCAACATTAAATGGTCAGGCGTTTTCAACCATGGAAAATTTGGTTGGTAATGCAAATGTAGATACTTTTAATATTGATAATAATTTCGCAGGTACTTTAACTGGTGGTGCAAATAACGACGTATTTGTGTTTGCTGATACAGCTGTTGTCACTGGGCTAATTGATGGTGGAACAGGGACAGACACGCTTGATTGGACGTCGTATTCAACTGCGCGAAGTGCGACATTAAGTGGTACTGGTGCAAACAATGGGTTTGCTGGTGCCGACGCGAGCACAACGACAGGGTTTGAAAATATCAATGTTCTCACCGGTGGTGGCGCAGGCACAGACACATTAATTGGAGCGAATGCTATATCGACTTGGGGAATCGATGGCACCAATCAATACACCAGCACAAATGTCTTAGACTTTTCCAGTTTTGAAAATCTTACCGGTGGCAGCGCAGCAGATACCTTTAATTTAGATGTAGATCATAGTGGAAACTTGGTTGGTGGTGGAGATGATGATTTATTCGATGTTGCAGATGGATTTAACTTAACAGGTTCAATCGATGGCGGTGCAGGGAGCGACGCAATCGATTGGGCGAACTATACATCTGACCGGACCATTACATTAACAGCGGTTGGCGTAAGTAACGGATTTGCCGGAGGAGATACATCTACAGTTACATCTATTAGTGCCGGTTTTGATAATATTAACGTTGTCACGGGCGGAGCTGGAACAACAGATACGCTTGTAGGGATAGATGCCATTGCTACGTGGGGAATTGATGGTACTAACCAATACACTAGTACAAATATATTAGACTTTTCCAATTTTCAAAATTTAACGGGCGGCTCTGGAGCGGATACTTTTACCCTTGCTGTTGATCATACCGGCAATTTAGTTGGTGGTGGTGATAATGATCTTTTTGATTTTACAGATACCGTCAACATTACGGGTTCCATTGATGGGGGAGTAGGAAGCGATACTTTAGATTGGGCTGATTATACCTCGGCATTAACAACGGTATTATCGGCGAACGGTGGTAACAACGGTTTTTCTGGAACTGATGCAACAATCAGTTTGGGTTTTGATAATATCAATGTCTTAACTGCAAGTAGTGCAACAAATACAGATTCTCTCTCAGGAATGAATGCTGACTCAAGTTGGGGGCTAGATGGCACTAGTCAATATACGAGTACTAACACTTTAGATTTTTCTAACTACGAATCATTAACTGGTAATGCGAGTGATGATACTTTTGTAATTAGTGGCGCGCGATCTTTTATTTTGGATGGTGGCGATGGTGATGACGAGTTTGAATTTGCGGATGAAGCCGCAGCACTAACAGGTACTATTGATGGTGGTGATGGAGCTAGCAACAGCATTAACTGGATCGCCGCATCAACAACGCGTGACGTCGTTGTAACTGGTGTTGGTAGCACCATGGGCTTTACCGGTACACAAGCGACCATCTCAGGTGGTTTTGATAATATTAATTACGTGGTGGGCAGTGGTAATGGAGATGAGATAACAGGACCAAATGCTAATACTAATTGGACGTTTACTAATGCATTATTTGGCAATTTTGTCAGCAGTACTCGAACATTTGGTTTTTCAAATTTTGCCAACTTTACCGGTGGCACTCAAATCGATCAATTTGACTTTGATGATATCGCAACAGTAAATGGTGCAATTGATGGTGGTACGGGAGTAGATACAATCAACTGGTCGTCGTACACAACTGGGAGATCAGTAACAATAAGTGGGCTTGGTAGTAGCGATGGGTTTACAGGTTCTGCGGCTAGTATCACTGGGGGATTTGATAATATCAGCGTATTGACAGGAAGCGCAGCGAGTGATGATTCTCTCACTGGTTTTTCAGCGACCGCTGCTTGGGGTATAGATGGAAGTAATCAGTATATCAGTACTAACACACTCGATTTCTCTCAATTTGAAAACTTATCGGGTGGTGATGGAATAGATACATTCAATTTGCTTGCAAGTCACAATGGAAATCTTGCCGGTGGTGCGGGAAATGATATTTTTGATTATTCAGACTTAGTCGTTCTCACTGGTTCTATTGATGGTGGAACAGGTTCAGACACACTGGATTGGGCAGATTATCTATCGGGAAGAGATATTACATTAAGTACTGTCGGCGGTAATGATGGTTTTGCCGGAAGTAATGATACTGTGACACTTGGGTTTGACAACATCGATGTTGTTATAGGGAGTTCTAGTACCGCAAACGATTTAACAGGAATTAATGCAGCTGCATCGTGGGATATTGATGGTACAAATCAATACACGAGCACTAATACTATTGATTTCTCAAATTTTAACAATCTTGTTGGAGGTTCTGATACAGACAATTTTCTTTTTAGTATCGCTTTTACAGGTGACTTAGATGGTGGTAGTGGAGATGATAGTTTTGTTCTGAATGGTGGAAGTGTTATTGGTGCAGTAAATGGAGGTGATGGCAACGATGCAATTACCGCTGATAACACGGTTAATACATGGAATATTACATCAGCAAATGCGGGTGATGTGACAGGGATAAACAGTTTTACTTCTATTGAAAATTTAACAGGTCATTCAAATACGGATAATTTTATATTTTCTGTTAATGGCAGTTTCACCGGTGTTATAAACGGGGCAGGTAGTACCGACAGTGTTGATAGATCTGCAAATACAGGTGCTATATCAATAGATTTGTCAAACAATTCATATTTAAATATAGAAAATTATATTGGCAATAACGATGATAGTACATTAATTGCAAATAACACTACCAATAGTTGGACAATCAATAGTGAAAATGATGGCTTGTTGAACGGAATTATTTTTAACGATTTTAATCATTTGTTTGGCGGTACAGAAAGTGACAATTTTCTACTGACTTCATCTGGTGAAGTTACAGGTTCAATACAAGGTGGAGCAGGTGATGACACGTTAACAGCTAATAATATCGCAAATGTTTGGAGCATCACCGGAATAGATGTTGGCAATATGACAAGTGTAACGAGTTTTTCACAATTGGAAAATCTTGTTGGTGGTAACGATACTGATAGCTTTGAATTTTCCGATGGCAGCGTTTTTAGTGGAACAATTAACGGTAGTGATAATATAGATACTCTTGATTTTTCCGCGGAGACAAGTACATTTACAGTTAGTCTGAATGATAGCAATATCGATAATATAGAAATCTATATTGGGAATGATAGTACTAGCACACTTCAAGCTGACGATATCGCAAATGACTGGGTGGTATCTGCCGAAAATGATGGAACGGTTGCTGGCATCTCATTTTTCAACTTCTCAAGTTTAAGTGGTGGTAGTGACACTGATACATTTACCTTAAATGGCGGAACCATCGGTGATTCAATTGTCGGCGGTGATGGAATAGATTCATTAACAGCAGATGACGTTGCCAACGTCTGGAATGTTACAGGGGATGATTCGGGTAGTGTGACCGGTGTTAGTGGCTATTCTCAAATCGAGAATCTGATTGGAAACGTAAATACTGATGAGTTTGTTTTTACCGATGCAGGTGTGGTGAGCGGGACACTAGATGGAAAAGATAGTATCGACACTGTCGATTTATCTGCATTAACTGAAGCAAGGTCTATAGAAATTGCGAATAACAACTACCTCAATATAGAAACGCTCATCGGTAATAATGACAATTTAACACTTGTCGCAGCAAATACAATAAATGACTGGTTAATTAGCGGTGAAAATGATGGAACGGTGTCTACCTGGAGCTTTATTGATTTTAGCTATTTAGTTGGTGGCAGTGAAGCAGACAATTTTGTATTATCTGGTGGTTCTATTAGCGGAAGTATCAATGGCCAGGAAGGTGCTGATACAATTCACGCAAATAACACTGATAATGTTTGGCGCTTAAATACTGATAACTCTGGAACCGTGACTTCTCCTACTTCTGTTGTTTCTTTTGAAAGTATTGAGAACTTAACCGGCGGTTCTGGGAATGATTCATTTCAGATAAATGGACATATACTATCAGGCGTGATTGACGGTAATTTAGGTAGCGATACTTTGATCGCAGACCATGTTGAAAACAATTGGAATATTACTGGAGAAAACTCAGGTTCACTAAATGATGAATATAATTTTACAAATGTTAATCATCTGTTAGGTGGAGCAGGTGTTGACAACTTTAACTTATCTGGCGGAACCATTGACGGTTCAATTAATGGTGGTGAAGGGACTGACACTTTAATTGCAGATAATGTCGTTAATGATTGGAATATAACCGGAGCAGGGGCGGGCGTTGTTACTGGTGTTGCTCAATTCTCAAGTATCGAAAATCTTGGCGGCAACAATAGTGCTGATAACTTTGTATTTACCACAACAGGTGCAATTTCTGGTGTGCTAGATGGTGCGGGTGATAATGACGTTGTCGATTACACGCAGCTTCAAGAGGTCATCACAGTTCAGTTAGGAGAAACAGGGGTTGCCAACGTCGAGACAATTCTTGCTAGTTCACTAGATAATAATTTACTTGCAGAAAATATTGAAAACAACTGGAACATTAACGGTGAAAACGCTGGTCAGGTAAATGATACTAATTTCTCTGGTTTTGCTAATTTAACCGGTGGAACAAATGTTGATACATTTACTTTTAATAATGGATCGATCACTGGTGTTGTGAATGGTGCAGAAGGTAGTGATTATTTGCAAGCAAACAATACTAGCAATAGTTGGAGAGTTAGCGGTAAAGATGAAGGAACTGTTAATGGAGTGATTACATTTACCAGTATCGAAAATCTTATTGGTGGAAATCAAACTGATTCAGTAGTTATTGGAACACAAGGTGTAGTATCAGAATCAATAGATTTGGCTGGTGGAGCAGATAACATCGATTATTCAAATGTTAATACTGCGACGGATGTTCACATTGGTCAATCACTTAACAATACAGAAGATATTACTGCGGGTGTAAATTTTACATTAACCGCTGATGATACAAGTAACCAATGGTATTTGAACGAAGTGGGTAGTGGCACTTTAAATGATATTGCGTTTCACAATTTCGCGCATTTAAACGGCGGTGCGAACAGCGACTATTTTACATTTGCGCACGATGCCGGTGTGAGTGGTTCAATCGATGGGAATGCGGGTATCGATACAATGGATTGGACACCATATTTTACCGTACGAACAGTTACCTTGACTGGCGAGGGTACTATCGATGGTTTTAGAGGAGTTGAAGATGCCATTGTCGGTGGTTTTGATAATGTTGAAGAGTTTATTGGGACAGATGTTATCTCTCATTTAGCAGAGAGCCTAGCTGTTGCAGGAAAACAGCAGACTGATGATCTATATAAAATTGCTTATCAAACAATTCCTGATTCACTTTTCTTGAATAGACTATTCAATATCACCGACACAGGAATACGCTTGCCTAAAGATATGCTGGAAGCACAAACTAAATAAATCATCAATTTACCCAAGGATGCTGTAAAATAGCTCTTTTTTCGAATCGAGTTAGAGAGATGGCTGTTAATTGGTACCCTGGGCATATGCGCAAAGCCCGTAAGCAAATTAAAGAGCGTATGGAACAGATAGAGCTTGTATTAGAAGTTCTAGATGCTCGTATCCCTTTTAGCAGTGAAAACCCTTTGGTGAAAGAGTTGCGAGATAATCGACCTTGTATTACGTTACTCAATAAATCTGATCTCGCTGATCCTGCAGTGACAAAACAGTGGTTGGATTATTTTAATGCACAGGAAAATGTGACGGCTATTGCGGCAACAACTGAGCAAAAAGGCCAACTAAAAAAACTCCCCGATTTGTGTCGTAAGCTTCTTCCCAACCGCAAGCACAGCGAAATACCCATTCATATTATGATTATGGGCATCCCCAATGTGGGTAAATCAACAATTATCAATGTGCTGGCTGGGAAAATGATAGCAAAGACGGGAGATGAGGCAGCGGTAACGCGTAACCTGCAGCGTGTAAGACTAATGGATAATGGCGTTGTGTTATCTGATAGCCCAGGAATGTTATGGCCTAAAATGCACAACAATAATTGCGGCTATCGTCTTGCTGTCACCGGTGCAGTGAAAAGCACAGCAATAGACTATGAAGATGTCGCACTTTTTGCTGCAGAATCTTTGTTAGCACTCTATCCGCAATTGCTCATAGAGCGTTATAAACTCAAAGAATTGCCCAAAGATGATATTGGTGTATTGGAAGCTATTGGTCGTAAGCGGAGTTGTTTAAGGCCAGGAGGGGTTGTCGATCTTCATAAAGCCTCAGAAATTTTTCTTAACGAAGTTCGACAAGGAATCGTGGGACGAATTAGTTTAGAAAACCCCCAAACAGCATTTTTAGCGGATGACGAATCTGGGCCTGGTGGTGAATAAATAGGCTAATGTAGCTTGCACTAATGCCATCGGGCACATGCCTTGCTCTAACTCATAAAACACTCCGATCATTTAAGCGATTTTTTGAGTTAATCAATGAGTACAAAAAACATTCTTGTTCTTTTTTCTTTAATCTTTGCGCTGCCGGTTTATTCAGTGAATACACCTACACCAGAAGCTCCTCGCCACCCCCTGGCAGCCGATGGTATTCATGACTCAACAAATCCCGCTATCAATAGCCTTCAAGAACCAAAGGAGTCCATGAAGGATTTTCCCAAAGATCGACGTAACGAAGTAGATTGGGTGAAGGCATTGCAAAGTGGATTAATTACTCCGCGTAAAACACTCGATGGAAAAGAGTATGGTGGAGTTGGTCTAATGCAAGAGATGGATATGGATATCATCATGAAAAACACGCAGTTCATGCCTTATGTGCGTTTTCCTCATCTTGCTCACACGCAATGGCTAGATTGTAGTAATTGCCACCCTAAAATATTTATTCCCCAAGAAGGCGCAAACCCAATCAATATGGATGCCGTATTAAAAGGACAATATTGTGGCCGATGTCATGACAAAGTTTCATTCAGCCTGTTTATTTGTGAGCGTTGCCATAGTGTTGTGCATGAGGGATCGGGGCCTAAGTGGTGGTAGTTTAGAAAAAATATTTGTTTTAAAAGATACCAAATCAAGATCGTTTCGTTTTAACAGGCTGTTGAAAAAAACGAGATCATAGAATTAAATCCTATTAATGAGTAACAATTAGAAGTTTTTAATCAATCACTTTTTCAATAAAGCCATCAAGCAACCATTTTGGTGAAAGCAGATCTAACTGTTGCTGAAGGTATCCAAATTTCTCAGGGTCAGGTGTTTGACCATTCAATTCATAATCGTGTTGAGATAAAACAGAGTAGGATAAACACCCTCCAACACTCTCATCGGCACACCATTTTGTGCAGTCTCCTACATTCTGTTTTAACGGATTACCATCCGTATCGAATACTTGATCTCCATTTACATCAAGAATTGGTTGCAGTGAATATTCTACAGAATAACACCCTTGCAAAAAGAATGGCTCATCAGGAGATGCGACTTGCTCAACATAATAGGGGTTTACAATATTTGTCTCGTCAGGAAAATCAGATCGGCCAGCGAAATAACTATCGTAATCGACTCTCGATGAATCAAAGCTAATAAAATCTTCTGCTGTGACAATAATCGTTCCATCTGGAGAGTAAGCCATAGCGCTTGCCCGAGGATCTTGTGGATTCGTTCCATACCCTCTTTGATCGAAATAGGAACCCGGCGTTAAAGGTTGTTTGTAAGTGGGGCTTGACTCATCGATGTCATAACGGCTAACAACTTCAGAAAAACGAAATGATAATAACTCTTTGCTATCAGGAGAAATAATATAGTGTTCGGAACTAACCGAGATTGAATTGAAAGCCCCATAGCAAAACGGAGTAATGGCAGGATTTATCTGATTAACATTAATCCACAAACTTGTATTAGTAAAAAGACGTTCCCCATCAGGTGTAAACCTTGCCTCATTTGCAGAATCAAGTACACAACGACTTGTTGCTAGATTATGCGCAGAGAGCAGCAATGTTGATCCAAAGTTAGGATTAATTAGAATATCTTTGGGGTTTGTCGGTGAGAACTGCGCTTGCTCCACTTCATAACTTGCTGTATAGAGAAAATTGTGCTTTACCATCACATCATCAATTGCGAGCAGATCAGGATCACCACCATCTGTGCGAATATAAACAGTACTAAACCCTAAGCCGTCGTTATTACCAAATGCCCATTCATTATTCGCCAGTGTCCCTAGTGTTCCAGGATTTGCTGTGATACTGGAGATAGACACTTCATCTGGCGTGGAGAAAAAGGGGTTTCCATTTGTTAAAAATGTACCATTTCCACCACTACCTTCTACGCGATAATAATTTCCCGCTGTATGTCTTAAATAATATTCATTAGTTCCAACTGCACTCGGTATCCATTCATAGGTCGCGTTTCTAATCGAGCTCGTTACACCTGATGGTGTTCCGGTTTCGGCATCCCAAATTCTCGCCGTATCATCATCGCCTGCGGTAAGAATTAGTGTTCCGTCGGGAGAAAACTCTGCTGTATTAATATCAAGCAATAAGCCACCAGGGTGAGTGATGGGTGAATATGATAACTCTAACCAGGTTGAAGTATTCCAAACCCTTGCGGTTCCATCTCGACTTGCAGAAATCAACTTATCACCTGCGGGACTAAATCTAACCATCACAACCCAATCAGTATGCGGTGTTAATGTTTGCAGCAAAGTACCATTAGTTGCATCCCAGACTCTTACCGTATCATCTTTGCTTGAAGTGGCAATAAGTGCAGCATCAGGCGAAAACACAATATCTAAAACATCATCAGTATGACCAACAAAAACAGGCTTTCGTGATCGACTCTCAATTTTGTAGGAATCAATATCAACAGGTAGAGCAGGACTATTAATCGCACCGTTGTGCCCGACTAATATTTCCGTATCTCCAGGTAGTAATGTATACGACACTAAGCCATCAACCTCATCAGCACCGCCATTACCAATATATATTTGTTTCGTCGTTTGATTAACAAACTCGTATATAAGAATATCGTCACCTGACTTCAGTGCCAGAAATGATCCATCACTTGAATATTGCACAGCAGTTGCAGATCGAACTGATGGGTTCGTATTTAGGAATATCTGTTCCTGGTAGTTACTATCATCTGTAACAGACCAACGATACAGAGGCCCGTTACTAATTACTGAAACAATAGACAAGCCATCTGGAGAAAAACTGGCGTCTTTTACAGTCATATCTATCTCATGACTATAAGTATTTATTGGTGTTGTAGGAGAAGTGATGTCCCATCGATAAACGTTTGTTTGATTATGAGCTGTCAATACGATATTGATATCACTGGGATGAAACTGAATCGCGGTAATTAAATTTGAAAAACCATCGTCCAACGTTGCATCAAGCAAGCCCGTACTAACGTCCCACACATTTGCACCAGCATCACTTCCTGAAGCGATTTTACTTCCGTCTGCAGACCAACTTGCTAACATTTTATTAGCGACTGGATCAGTTATCAGTTGTAAGAAGCTGACTTGTTGAAAACCTGAACCAATAGAAAAAACTCTTACATAGCCATCTGCTCCTGCAGATAAAATTAAATCATTATCGGTCGGATGAAATGCAACAGTATGTACTGCTTGTCCAGCGTGTGCAGCAGGAAAGTCTGTTACTGTTGTTTTGTAGTTCGGTGAAGATGGATCAATATCCCAAATAACAACATTACCATCATCGCTACCTGAAACCGCCAATAATCCATTAGGACTAATATCCAACGAATTAACAGAGTCAGCATGACCCGCAAGGACCATCCATCGAACCGGCCGGGCGGTCTCTTTTTCAAACATATGTAACGAAGAACCACCACCGATACGATGCTCATTTAAATAGTGATCTTCCGTATGGTTATATTTGAGAAGCTTTTTATACGCAGCCCACATATGGAACTGAGAATCCCACTCACTTTCTGGAAAGTCGTTTAAATTTAATGCCGGATCATCAGCCAAAATAGTACTAAACATCGCATTCCCGCCATTAAATACATCTTCTGCAACGGCGGAAAAGAAAAGTCTGGGACGGGATATTTGGTGAATATCAGGGGACACAAAATTGTGATTGGTATAAAAGATTTGGCTATTACTCAAATCCAAACGCAGTAACAGACTCCCTCTCACTGTCCAGACGGGAGGATCATTCACTGTTCCAGGAATACGGGTAATTTGCAATACATTCGCTGCCCATTCATCGTAGTAGATTCCCGAATTTATCAGATAATGATCGATATCGCGTTCGAACTTTATGGTAATTTCTTTGAACTCACCCGCCGCATCTGAGTGATAATCGAATTGCATCTGCTTTGGTGTAAAATCCTCTATCACCTCAGACATCATGTTACGGGAGATGACCATCTCTCCATCAACCGAACTATCCGTTTGAATCACCCACTCCATCTTTGCTATCGCTGTATCGCTAGTCACGCCGGGCTGCAAGGGTACAATAGGAAAGAGTTTAACCCGATGATATATTGCGCTGTCTAAGTGTGTTGTGCAAAAGTCCGTTGCTTCAGCATCCCCTGACAACGGAATACGTTGATTAACGCAATCGTCAAAAAAAACTTTTACACGAACGCCATCCGCTCCATAGGATTGGATATTCATGTTCTGATATTCGGTTTCACTACCCTTAATATTCCCACCAGTATTCAGTTGTTCTGCCATTTCTGGCAACAAGTTACTGAAATTACTATAGTGACTAACCCCTCGAAGTAGCGCCAACTTAACCACTGCGACAAAACAAAATGCATTTGCCGATAGCTGATCTTTAATAGGTGGCATTGAAACATGGCCAAAGCCACAGTTTGACTCGGTATTATTCCCATCCAATAATGCGCTGAATGGATCAAAATCTTCAGTTCCGACTTGGTTTTCTCTCGCTCGAACCTTGCTGACTTTGTTCCTAACGCTTCCATTTGAACCAACTTCCGCATCTTCTGTAGCCGTTAAACCCGTGTTCATGGAAATCGGTTCAATTGCTAATAAAGAACGGGGAAGGATTTGTTTGTTAAGCTCCAGTTGTTTTTCACTAGGCAAAAGCATCTGATTTTGTGCCTTTAACCAAGGTTGGAACTCTTCCTGGCTTTTTTCACAAGCCATGAGAATGGAAAGCAATAAAGCACAGATAACTACGCGAAAAGCTTGAACCGAGCTCTTTCTCGAAAAAGAATTTCTTCTTTCTTTAATTGAATACGACATATTTCTCCCCCCACAAGAGAATATCAGCCCATTTTTTTTGTTTTTATCCTTAATATGGCCTATTTCGGTGTTCGATAATCCGTTAATGACAACTTTATTGTTTTTCTTAGTAATCTACACAAAAGTAGATGTTTTTCTAGGCAAACGCAATGTGTTTTTTTTTGTATCGGTAACTTATTGATTTAAGGCCGTAAAAGAGACGGAAAATATGGGAATTGCTCACTTGCAGGAAAGTTCGTAAGAGAGAAAATAACAAGACAAAACCGTGTTAAACGCATAGTCTGTGAATAATTCATGGGTATTCGAAATATTTTTGAGACGTAAGCCTAATTTTGGTGCCGGGCTACATAAGAGCTTTTCAAAAGCCTGTGAGATGAATGCTTCAAAAAAACACGACTAAATTGTGGTTCATCTGATTTAATCTAGGATGATAGAGGCAGGTAGTTCTGTCTTTTGGGTTCTTATTCTATTGGTGAGAAATTATTTTCTATTATAGAAGTGCGTATTCCGCCGAACTCGAACACCCATTCCGGCGGAAGTCGAACACCTTTCCTGCCTCAAGCATTGCCCAGTGAACTTTTAACCCAAGTGTTCGACTTCCGTCAAATTGGATTTCACTTTCCGC
>Ga0316204_10005892_pt1 | contig 19579 bp, 18 predicted proteins | sample 6monrhotite_MG_2_FD_205661 | JGI IMG/M metagenome (GOLD analysis project Ga0316204, IMG submission 205661) | Microbial mat bacterial communities from mineral coupon in-situ incubated in ocean water Damariscotta River, Maine, United States -... | ecosystem: Environmental > Aquatic > Marine >...
AACTCAGTTCCAGCCAATTTTCTGTTCGGGGATAAGCAGAGGGTCGCAACCGGCATCGATCACTGCGCTGCCAGAATGGCTTATCGCCTTTCAATGTGGGAAGTTCCGGTCCATGAGAGGACACGCTCACCGATGCCCCCCGAAAGTGTGCTGCCATCGCTGGGCTTTACCAAAACGGAATGGCGGAACAGTCAGGAACTGGCGACATTGAGACGTTACGTCGAATCATTGATTGCCACCGACCGGGATCGGACGATCAGCTACGAAAATCTTCAGAGTTGCTTGACGAAACCGGAGCAGGCGAGTGCGGCGAAGTAGAGCGTGTCATGGTCATTTTATTTGTTTGCCAGTTGAGCTGCGCCGACGATTTTCCCCGTTAAAGCCGACTGGAGAATAACCGCGCAGTTGTTTCCTTTCGAGTGAGGATTTTTGAACTGGATTTTGCGCGCGTCGCCGTTCCAGCGCAGCAGCTCTTTGAAATCGCGAACCACATTATAATTAGCGATTTTGCGCCCAGAGTTTTCACCCCGATCTATCTCCGTCTCATGCTTTTCGTCAAAAAACACGGCAATAACATCAATGTCTTTCAGGTTCGCTGTACCGGGAAGATTAATCTCATACCCGCCATCTTTTTCGGTAAGTGTTACCAACACTGATGGCATTTCCCTGGCTTTTTCTATGGCGTCTTCGATCACGTCGGGGTCTGAACCCACCACTTGATAGGAACCATGGACCACCATTTGCGGTGTGTAGACATATCGTTGCTCAAAAATAACAGAAAAGGCCCGCTGACGGGCGGTGTATCTCGGGTCTGCAAAGGTATCTTTCCAGCCAATGTAATCCCAATAATCAACGTGGAATGACAGCGCCAAAACATCGGGCCGGGCTGCCAACTTACCAAGGTAGGCGTCAGCGGGAGGACAAGATGAGCAACCCTGAGACGTATACAATTCGACGACCGTCATAGGCATGTCGGCGGCTTGGAGAGGAGCCGAAGCCGCAATCCATAAAAGGGCGCCAGTAAAAATTCGGTGTAATATCTTCATTCTTCAGAGATACAGATAACCCACAAGAAATACGAATCACATACGGGTGAATACCCCAATTTAGGGGCAACTTCACTGGAAAGTGAAGTTAAATCCCAACGCACCTGATCGTTTTGTTCTTCCCCCACTGATTAAATACGTATCCCATGGATGTACACAACGTCCACATCCGGCAACCGGTTGTGTGCTCCAAAACGTCTATTAAGCTGAAAGGTATGTGAGGCCTTGGCGGATATTCATTCCGATATTCACCAAGGCCGCTATCTCCTTTTAATTGCCCGAGCTCAAAGGAAGTGGACTAGTCAGCTTCCTTCATCATCTTGCGAAGGACGTACTGTAAAATACCCCCGTGCAGGTAATAATCGACCTCGTCCAGCGTATCGATCCGACAAAGCAGCTGAATGTCCTCGCTTGATCCATCGGTACGGGTAATCCGGCAATTGACGTCCATGCGTGGCGATATGCCACCTTCAATGCCGGTTAGATCGATCACTTCCGATCCGTCCAGGTTCAAGGTTTTGCGTGTCATACCATCTTTAAAGACAAGAGGAAGCACACCCATGAAGACCAGGTTTGCCCGGTGAATGCGTTCGAAGGATTCTGTAATAACCGCCTTCACACCCAAGAGAACCGTGCCTTTTGCAGCCCAGTCACGGCTTGAGCCGGTTCCGTATTCTTTGCCACCAAAGACGACCAAAGGCGTATTCTCTTCCTTGTAACGCATGGCAATTTCATAAACCGACGCCTCGTCACCTGAAGGATGATGTTTGGAATACCCACCTTCAGTTCCCGGCACCATTTCGTTTTTAATTCGGATGTTGGCGAACGTGCCCCGCATCATAACCTCATGATTGCCACGGCGTGCACCAAACGAATTGAAGTCTTCCGGACGTACCTGATATTCCAGCAGGTATTCACCGGCAGGACTGTCTTTTTTAATGGCACCGGCGGGACTGATGTGATCCGTGGTGATGGAATCACCCAAGATCATCAACGGGCGTGCGCCATGAAAATCTTCGGGCTCATTCGGTTCCGCACCCATATTTTCGAAGTAAGGCGGGTTTTTGACGTAGGTAGACCCTTCAGGCCAGTCGTAGATCGTACCACCTGACTTTTGGATGGCCTGCCATTCCTTGGGGCCTTCGTAGACATTGCTGTAACGCGTCTCGAACATGCCCCGCGACAAACTGGTAATCAGCGCATCACCAACTTCTTTGTTGCTTGGCCAGATGTCGCGTAAAAAGACATCATTGCCATCCTGGTCCTGACCAAGCGGATCCTTTTCCATATCCTTGGTCATTGACCCGGCAATGGCGTAGGCAACAACAAGCGGCGGAGATGCCAGATAGTTGGCCTTCACATGCGGGCTGATGCGGCCTTCGAAGTTGCGGTTACCTGACAAAACGGCCGTCGCCGTTAAATCACCCTCTTCAATGGCAGCGGCGATCGGTTCCGCCAGCGGCCCTGAATTACCAATACATGTGGTGCAACCAAAAGCGACAATGTTGAACCCAAGGTCATTGAGCTCTTTTTGCAGCCCCGCTTTTTCCAGATAGTCAGCAACAACTTGCGATCCGGGCGCCAACGATGTTTTTACCCACGGTTTCGCCGTTAATCCTTTAGCGACCGCATTGCGCGCCAGCAAACCGGCAGCCAACATAACCGCCGGGTTTGACGTGTTGGTGCATGACGTGATTGCAGCAATCACCACGTCGCCATCTTCAAGATCGTAGCCCGTGCCTTCAACCGCAACGGCGCGCGGTTTATCAACGCCAGCCAGTGTTTTCAATGTGGTGTCGAAAGCAGATGAGGAATCAATAAGGTTGATGCGGTCTTGTGGACGTTTTGGGCCTGAAATGGCAGGCACAATGGTCGAGATATCCAGCTCAAGCGTATCCGTGAACTCAGGCTCGATTGTATCCGCATCACGCCAAAGGCCCTGCTCTTTCGCATAAGCTTCAACCAGCGCTATATCGGCACGATCACGACCGGTTAATTCCATATATTTAAGCGTTTCCGCATCAACCGGGAAATAACCACAGGTGGCGCCATATTCCGGTGCCATATTAGCGATGGTTGCTTTATCAGCGAGCGACAGACTGTCGAGTGCTGATCCATAAAATTCTACAAATTTGGATACCACACCTTTCTCACGAAGCATTTCCACAACACGCAAAACCAGATCCGTTGCCGTTGTTCCTTCTTTTTGTTTGCCAGTAAGTTTGAACCCGACCACTTCCGGGATCACCATCGACACCGGCTGTCCCAGCATCGCCGCTTCAGCTTCAATACCGCCAACGCCCCATCCAAGCACAGCCAAGCCGTTGACCATTGTTGTATGAGAATCTGTTCCGACCAATGTATCGGGCATGGCAATCGTGCGTCCGTCTTCTTCCTGGGTCCAAACGGTTTTGGAAAGGAACTCAAGATTGACCTGATGGCAAATTCCGGTTCCTGGCGGCACAACGGTGAAATTGTCGAACGCCGACTGACCCCACTTCAAAAATGTATAGCGTTCGCCGTTTCTGGAAAACTCTTTTTCAATATTCGCTTCCATGGCACCAGCAGTGCCCGACTCATCAATCATTACGGAGTGATCGATGACCAGATTGCAGGTCGACAGCGGATTAATTTTGTCCGGGTTGCCACCCATCGCCGCCATTGCATCGCGCATCGCTGCCAAATCAACAACAGCGGGAACCCCGGTAAAGTCCTGCATCAGGACGCGCGCTGGGCGATAGGCAATTTCGTGGCTGGATTTTTTTTCCTTCAGCCAGCCGACCATGGCTTTGACATCTTCAACAGTAACCGTCCGGCCATCTTCATAGCGCAGCAAATTTTCCAGCAAGACTTTCAACGTGTGCGGAAGTTTCGAAATATCACCCAAGCCTGCTTCTTCAGCCGCCTTGAAGCTAAAGTAGTCAACTTCCTTCCCGTTGACATTCAATGTACGGCGGGTTTTCAGGGTATCTTGTCCGGTTACGGCCACGCGCATTCTCCTCAAACTTATGTAGGCGATTTCAGAATCTCATCGGCGTTAAATACTACTTACGCATTGGGAATTCCAGCACTTCTATCAACGAAAATGACTGAGAATCCAATGCAGCAATCGGTTTGCGTCGACCATCGTGGAGCCAATGCAAATCTCCCCCGACAACCCGTTCTCAGGCACCAATCGAATTTTATTATCTAAATTTTGGAAACAATAATTTTCACATTTCGATAATTGTTTCAAATAATTAGCTATATAAAAAAATTTTCGATGATATCGTCAAACCACAGAGGGAGGAAAAGATGGATAAACCTGTTATTGCCGCACGCAAACCGCTAGGCGTTGAGTTGAAAAAGGGTGAAGACTATTTTTGGTGCGCCTGTGGCAGGTCGCAAAATCAGCCTTTTTGTGACGGCTCACACACAGGCACCGGCATTACTCCCAAAAAATTTACCGCTGACGAAGACGCTAAGGCGTTCCTCTGTATGTGCAAACACACGGGCAATGCTCCTTTTTGTGATGGGGCCCACCAACAACTGGCTGACGATGACAGTAGTTCTGAAGCCCCGGTCGCGGCCCAGGACCCGAACGCAATGCCACAACCGCGTCGCTCTCCAGAGGAGCCGCACGTCGAGTTCATTCATGAGTTGGCCCGAGATGGTTTAAGCAAGCTCGGTCATCATGGTGAAATGGGAGCCATGGGCGTGCCGAGAACGGAACTGCCGAGCTGGGACGACATCCAAATTCTAGCCGCACAATTTGCCACAAAGCCCTTACTGGATGAAGCCGTCGTCGGCACTGAACTGGTTGTTGGCCCGCGCGCGAAAAAGCCTTTGGTTCTCGATATTCCACTTTTCGTATCGGATATGAGTTTTGGCGCCCTGTCTCAGGAAGCAAAAGAATCTCTGGCGAAAGGTGCCGACATGGCTGGCACCGGCATCTGTTCTGGAGAAGGCGGGATGCTTCCAGAAGAGCAAGCTTTAAACTCCCGCTATTTTTATGAACTTGCCTCGGCTCAGTTTGGTTTTGAGGAGCATTTGCTGGAGAAGGTGCAAGCCTTCCATTTTAAGGGCGGACAAGGTGCAAAAACAGGTACCGGCGGGCATCTTCCCGGAGCCAAAGTCACAGGAAAAATAGCCGAAGTCAGGAACTTAAAAGAGGGCGAAGCCGCAGTCTCACCGTCAACCTTTACCGAACTTCACACACCGCAGGATTTTGCTAAATTCGGCGACCGGGTGAGGGAAATCAGCGGCGGCATACCTATCGGCATGAAGTTATCGGCAAACCACATTGAAGCGGATATCGATTTCTCCCTTGCTGCCGGTGTCGATTACATCATCCTCGATGGGCGTGGCGGTGGTACCGGGGCAGCCCCCCTGATCTTCAGAGATAACATTTCGGTCCCGACCATTCCCGCTCTGGCACGGGCTCGCCGGCATCTCGATAAAACGTGGAACGGCGATGTAACGCTGATTGTCACGGGAGGCTTGCGGACACCTGCGGACTTCATAAAAGCCATGTGCCTGGGTGCTGATGGCGTCGCTTTATCCAACTCGGCCATGCAGGCCATTGGCTGTGTCGGAGCACGCATGTGCAACACCAATAATTGCCCCGCTGGAATTGCCACCCAAAAACCCGAGCTTAGGGCTAAACTTGACGTGGATGTTGCAGCAGAACGCTTGGACCGGTTTTTCCGTGCCAGTACAGAATTGATGCAGGTTATGGCGCGCGCCTGCGGGCACGATCATCTGAGCCGGTTCGAGGCCCGCGACATTACGACATGGAAAAAAGACATGGCCGATTTATCGGGGATCGCATTTGGAGGTGTTCACCCCTAAGCCGGAGCCCCTGAAAAAGCGCGTATAACAAAGACAGCGCCGACGAACGGAACCGGTAAGTGCGAATTCGGTTATCGTTTACGTCAACGTAAACTTAATCTTGCCAAAACCTTTCTACTTGAGTACGACAAATACTACCCCCATGATATGGGGAACGATTGACCGGAAAATCCGGCATCGTGCCGCCAACGGCGGCGAGGGGCTTTAAGATCTTCACCAGATCTGTTTTTTGGTGTGTGCTGGGTGTGTGAGACAGGCAGGGAGAGAGTTTGCATGGCAGGACTCACGTCGTCGTCGGGGCTTCGCGACACATTTCCAAAACTACTGCTGGAAAATGCGCGCGTGCGCGGCGACAAACCCGCCAACCGTGAAAAGGACTACGGCATCTGGCTGAGCTGGTCCTGGCGAGACATTTCCGATGAAATTCGTGCTTTAGCGTGCGGACTGAAAGACCTGGGTGTTGATCGGGGTGACACGGTATGCATCTGTGGCGATAACCGGCCGCACCTCTACTGGGCGTTGACGGCTGTTCAATCTATTGGCGCCGTGCCGGTACCTGTTTACCAAGATTCCGTCGCCGATGAGATGCAATACATCTATGACCATGCGGAAGCCAAGGTGGCCATTGTCGAAAATCAAGAGCAAGTCGATAAATTGCTTGAGATTAAAGGTCATACCCCAAAGCTGAGATCCATCATTTACAACGATTCGCGCGGCATGATGCACTATGATCAGGACGATTTGCATTCCTATTCATCTATTCAGGACAAAGGCCGCGCCTATGACGCAGCCAACCCGGATTTTTATCTCGATTCTGTTGAACAGGGCAGCGGAAGCGACGTTTGCGCCATGCTTTATACATCGGGAACCACTGGCCGTCCCAAGGGCGTCATGCTGAGTTTCGATAACCTTCTGATTACCGCTAACAATGGCTGTATTCGGGAGGGCTTGGGGGAAGATGAAGAAACACTGGCGTATCTTCCAATGGCGTGGATCGGCGACAATATCTTTTCCCACGCGCAGGCCTATTGTGCCGGCTACTGCGTCAGTTGCCCGGAAAGCAGTGATACCGTCTTGGAAGATTTGCGCGAAATTGGTCCAACCTACTTTTTTGCGCCTCCCAGAATTTATGAAAGTTTGCTGACGACGGTGATGATCCGCATTGAAGATGCGGCAAAAATCAAACAATCGATGTTTCATTATTTCATGGGCGTCGCGAAACGTGTGGGCATGGATATACTGGACGGAAATCCTGTCTCGTTTATCGACCGGCTGCTCTATGGCATCGGCAACATTCTGGTCTACGGGCCGTTAAAAAATGTCCTTGGTTTATCCAAGGTTCGGGTCGGGTATACAGCCGGTGAGGCCATTGGCCCTGATATATTTGTCTTTTATCGGTCGATGGGGCTCAACCTGAAACAATTGTACGCATCCACCGAAGCCAGCGTGTTCATAACCATCCAGCCCGACGGCGAGGTCAACCCGGAATCAGCCGGCACACCGGCAATCGATGTTGATCTAAAAATAGCCGATAACGGGGAAATCCTGTTTAAAAGTCCTGGCGTATTTCAGGCTTACTTCAAAAATGAAGAAGCGACCCGCGAGACAAAGACCGAGGATGGTTGGGTACGAACTGGCGACGCCGGATACTTCGATCCGCAGGGGCATTTACGAATTATAGATCGTTCGAAAGACGTCGGAAAGCTGACCGACGGGACCTTGTTCGCGCCGAAATTTCTGGAAAACAAACTGAAATTTTTCCCGCATATCAAAGAAGCCGTTTCCTTTGGGCATGAGCGGGACTACGTCACAGCCTTTATAAACATTGATCTAGAATCCGTTGGCAACTGGGCTGAGCGTCGAAATATTGCTTATTCGGGTTATACCGATCTGGCTGGCCAGAGCGTCGTTTATGACCTCATTCAAGACTGTGTTGAACAGGTCAATCGGGATTTGGCGGCTGACGAAAAACTGGCTGGCTCACAAATCAAACGGTACTTGATCCTGCATAAGGAACTGGATGCCGATGACGGTGAATTGACGCGAACCCGTAAACTGCGACGACAACCGATTGCGGAACGATATGACGAGTTGATAGAAGCTTTGTATTCAGGCAAAACCGTTTGCCCCGTAGAAGCACAAGTCACCTACGAAGATGGCCGGACGGATACCATTAACGCCGACGTGCAAATCCGCGATGTGGTGACGGTTGAGCCAACCGTGCAGGCGGCGGAATAGGAATGGCTGAGATGAACGCCACGTCCAATGCACCGGAAACCCTGCTCAAGGTGGAGGGGATTAGCCTGTCATTTGGCGGCGTAAAAGCCTTGAGCAATATTTCGTTCGATGTCCGCAAAGGTGAAATTCGGGCGATCATTGGACCGAACGGTGCCGGTAAAAGCTCCATGCTCAACTGCATAAACGGGTTTTACCACCCGCAGGAAGGCCAGATCACTTTCAAAGGTGAAACCCGGAGCCAGATGCAACCCCACGAGGCCGCCAAGCAGGGGATTGCCCGAACGTTTCAAAATATCGCCCTGTTCAAGGGCATGTCGACGCTCGACAACATCATGACCGGGCGCAATTTGAAAATGAAAACCAATTTCCTTTGGCAGGCCTTGCACCTGGGGCCTGCCCGACGCGAAGAGATGGAACACCGCGAAGCCGCCGAACGGGTCATCGATTTTCTGGAAATCGAACAAATTCGCAAAACACCGGTCGGGCGCCTGCCCTACGGTTTACAAAAGCGGGTTGAATTGGGTCGCGCACTGGCAGCGGAACCCGACCTTTTACTACTCGATGAGCCGATGGCAGGTATGAACCACGAAGAAAAAGAGGACATGTGCCGATACATTTTGGATGTGAACGATCAATTGGGCACGACCATCGTGCTGATCGAACATGACATGAGTGTGGTCATGGACATCTCTGACCGTGTTGTTGTGTTGGACTATGGTCGCTTGTTGGCCGACGGCACGCCAGATGTAGTGCGGGCAAATCAAGCCGTTATCAACGCGTACCTGGGCGTGACCCATGAGTAGAGTGCGGTAATCATGGAATTTCTCGAAAGCGTATTCATACTGCCGTTTTTGGATATTGCCGACAGTCCGGTATTTTTTCTGGAGGTCGTGATTGGTGGCGTATTGTCCGGCGTCATGTACTCGCTGGTGGCACTTGGGTTCGTCCTCATATTCAAGGCTTCGGGTGTTTTCAACTTTGCCCAGGGTGCGATGGTTTTGTTTTCGGCCCTGACTTTGGTCGGGCTCATGGAACAAGGTGTTCCCGTCTTCCTGGCAATCATCCTCACGACCGCACTTATGGTCGTACTGGCGATTTTGATTGAACACATGATGTTACGCCATCTGGTCAATCAGGAAGGCATCATCCTGTTCATGGCAACAATCGGACTCAATTTCATTCTCGAAGGCGTCGGTCAGATTGCCTGGGGGTCCGATGTCAAGAAGCTGGATATCGGATTGCCAGATACATCCTTCGAGTACGGGGACATGTTATTTAACACGCTGGATTTGTCAGCCGCCCTGATTGCCGCCGTCATGGTTACGGTACTGGCCTTGTTCTTCCAGTATACGGGCACCGGACGCGCGCTCCGCGCCGTTGCTGATGACCATCAAGCCGCGCTCTCCGTCGGAATTCCGCTTAAAACCATCTGGATCATTGTCTGGTCCGTTGCAGGTATTGTTGCCCTGGTCGCCGGAATTTTGTGGGGGACCAAGGCCGGCGTGCAATTCTCACTGGTGTTGATTGCCCTGAAAGCCCTTCCCGTATTGATTTTGGGTGGTTTTACGTCTGTTCCCGGCGCGATTATCGGTGGCCTGATTATCGGGGTCGGTGAAAAAGTTGTAGAAGTGTATTGGGGCCCTGCGTTTGGTGGCGCCATTGAAGGCTGGTTCGCATATATGCTGGCGCTGGCATTCCTGATGTTCCGACCACAAGGCCTGTTTGGCGAAAAAATTATCGAGAGGGTATAGGCGAAGATGTTTTATCGAGAAGCCGGCCAGTTCAAGACCAATTACCGTTCCGACCAGGCAATTTTTCCGATCATTCAGGATCGTTGGTTCATTGCTCTCGTTCTTGCGGTGGCATTCATCGTAATTCCCATGTTCGCCAACGAGTACTGGTTTCAGGCCGTCCTGATTCCGCTTTTTATATACGCAATTGCAGCCATCGGCCTCAATATCCTCACCGGCTATGCCGGACAAGTCAGTTTGGGTACCGGAGCCTTCATGGCCATTGGTGCTTATGCGACCTATAAATTGTGTACGGCATTCCCGGACCTGAACATTCTTATTATTTTTGTCGTATCCGGCGTTTTTTCAGCCGGGGTCGGAATTGTCTTTGGAATCCCCAGCCTACGTATCAAAGGGTTTTATCTCGCCGTCGCCACACTGGCGGCCCAGTTCTTTATCCTGTGGCTCTTCAATAAGGTCGGTTGGTTCTATAACAACAACCCATCAGGCACCATTACAGCCCCGCCCCGGGAATTGTTTGGGATTATGATTACCGGCCCGGAAGCGAAGGCGATGACACGTTATTACGTGTGTTTAATCTTTTTATCTGTGATGGCACTGGCTGCAAAAAATCTTGTGCGTGGCCGGATTGGACGGTCATGGATGGCCATACGCGACATGGATATCGCGGCAGAAATTATTGGCATTGAGCCACTAAAAACCAAATTGATGGCATTTGCGATCAGCTCTTTTTACTGCGGCGTCGCAGGTGCACTTTTCATATTCTGCTGGTTGGGCAGCGCCGAAACCGAAGCGTTCGATATTTTCTTGTCGTTCCAGATCCTGTTTATGATCATTATCGGCGGTTTGGGCAGCATTATGGGTTCCATTCTGGGAGCCGCATTTATTACATTATTACCTATCTTTCTGACAAACGTTCCACCGATGATTGGCATACCCATCGCGACCGATTTGTCGAAACATATTGAGGAAATTATCTTTGGGGTTCTCATCGTCTTCTTCTTGATCGTTGAACCTCATGGATTGGCGCGATTGTGGCAAATCGCCAAGGAAAAACTGAGACAATGGCCGTTCCCCTATTGAGAGGATTTGGTCAAACAGCATGACCGTTGCCCGTATATGGCAACGTGCTAGGGTCCAAAAGCTGCTAAAGTCGAGCAAGCGGATTGATGGGCCCGTTGGGAGAAACCAAAAGGGAGATGACAAATGAAAGTACGTAATTTAATTCTCGCCGCAGCGGGCGTCGCCGCCTGTGCAGTGGGAATAATGGAATCGAAGATTGCGGCGGCGGAACAGTTCTTTCCACTCCTTGTGTACCGGACGGGCCCTTATGCACCAAATGGCATTCCGGTTGCGAACGGTTTTCGTGATTATTACACGATGATCAATAAACGCGATGGCGGAATTAACGGCGTCAAAGTTTCCTTTGAAGAATGCGAAACCAAATACAACACCAAGCTTGGCGTTGAGTGTTACGAAAAACTCAAAGGCAAGGGGGCTACGCTTATTAATCCCTATTCGACAGGCATTACTTATCAGCTGATCCCAAAAGCACGGGTCGACAAAATCCCTATATTGTCGATGGGTTATGGGCGAACAGCAGCTGCGGACGGACGCGTTTTCCAGTGGACCTTCAACTTCCCGACCACTTATTGGTCGCAGGCATCGACGTTTGTCAAATATGTTGGTGAGCAGGAAGGCGGTATGGACAAACTGGCCGATGTTCACATCGCGCACCTCTACCACAACTCCGCTTACGGCAAGGAAGCCAATCCGACACTGGACGCATTGTCTGAACGGTATGGCTACAAGCTTACAAAAATAGCCGTCGATCACCCAGGCCAAGAACAAAAAGCTGCATGGTTGCAGGTTCGCCGCGCAAAACCAGACTGGATATTTATGTCCGGCTGGGGGGTCATGAACCAGGTTGCCATCAAGGAAGCTGTCGCAACTGGTTTCCCCATGGACCATTTTGTTGGTAATTGGTGGTCGGGTTCTGAAGCCGATACGGTGCCTGCTGGTGACGGTGCCTATGGCTACAAATCAGCCGCACTTCATGGCACTGGGACGGATTGGCCCGTCATCCAGGACATCATCAAACATGTTTATGGCGGTGATATGGAAAAAGCCAAAGAAAACAAGGTTGGCGAAGTGCTATACAACCGCGCCGTCCTCAACAGCATGTTTGGTATTGAAGCCGTACGCACCGCGCAGGGCAAATATGGCAACAAGATGATGACCGGTGAGCAAGTTCGCTGGGGTCTCGAAAACCTTGATATTTCCACGGCAAAATTAAAGAGCCTCGGTATGGAAGGATTTACCCAGCCCTTTAAAGTCACTTGCGAAGACCATGAAACGGGCGGGCCTGTTGTTTTCCAACAATGGACTGGCGACGGTTGGAAGTTTGTCTCTGACTGGATCACCCCAATCAGTGAAGTGGTTCGGCCAATGGTTGAGGAAGCTGCTGCTGCCTATGCCAAAGAGAACAAAATCACACCGGTTTCTTGTGATTAAGAACACAGCATGACAGCTCAAACGACAAACCAGACTGTGGGGGCCGCCAGTCCGGCGGCCCCCCTTCTTACCGTAAATAACATCGAGGTCATCTATAACCATGTGATTTTGGTCTTGAAGGGTGTTTCACTCGAAGTTCCTGATGGCGGCATCGTCGCCCTGCTCGGCGCCAACGGCGCTGGGAAAACCACAACGCTGAAGGCTGTCTCCAACTTGTTACATGCCGAACGTGGCGAAGTTACAAAGGGATCCATTGAGGCAATGGGCGAGCGCATTGACGCTTTGTCCCCCAACGAGTTGGTTCGTCGCGGCATCATACAGGTCATGGAAGGGCGACATTGTTTTGAACATTTAACGGTTGAGGAAAATCTCCTGACCGGCGCTTACACCCGTCGTGATGGCCGTGCAGCGATCACTGAATCGCTGGAAAAAGTGTATCACTATTTCCCGCGCTTGCGCGAACGACGCACCAGCCAAGCCGGCTACACATCGGGCGGAGAACAACAAATGACGGCGATCGGGCGGGCTTTGATGGCAAACCCGAAAATGATCCTGTTAGACGAGCCGTCGATGGGGTTGGCACCGCAACTGGTTGAAGAAATCTTCGAGATCGTCAGCGATCTCAACAAAAAAGAAAAAGTCAGCTTTCTGCTGGCTGAACAGAACACAATGGTTGCCCTTCGCTATGCGGAGTACGGTTATATTCTGGAGAACGGTCGCGTGGTTATGGATGGCAACGCGGAATCATTGCGTGAAAACGAAGACGTTAAAGAGTTTTATTTGGGGCTTGCATCTAGCGGACGCAAAAGTTTCCGCGACGTCAAACACTACCGCCGTCGCAAACGCTGGTTATAAGGGTTTTGATTTCTTGATGACTTCCTCTGACTATTTTGACGACCTGGAGACCCGTGATCCAGAAAACCGGGAAGTGGCGCTCTTAAAACGTCTTTCGGGCCAAATCTGCAACGCCCAGGCACATACGCCGTTTTTTGCCAATGCCCTCAAAGACGTTGATGCTGCGGCAATTTCTGACCGCAATTCGTTGGCAACCCTTCCCGTAACGCGCAAGTCTGACCTCATCGAGCATCAAAGGCAAAACCCGCCGTTTGGCGGGATGACCACCTCCGAACCGGGGAAGCTCAAACGCATCTTTCAATCGCCCGGTCCCATTTACGATCCGGAAGGGTATGGGGATGACTGGTGGCGCACCGCACGTGCGCTTTTTGCTGCCGGAATTCGACCGGGTGACATCCTCCACAACACGTTTTCATATCATTTAACGCCTGCCGGTGTCATGACCGAGACCGGCGCCGCCAAACTGGGCTGCGCGGTTGTCCCCGCCGGCGTCGGTAACACGGAGCTTCAGGTACGTTGCATTGCTGATGTTCGCCCCGACGGTTATCTGGGTACGCCTTCGTTTTTAAAAATCATTCTCGAAAAAGCCCAGGAGATGGGTGAAGACGTCACCTCGTTAAAAAAGGGCCTTGTTGGTGGTGAAGCTTTTTTCCCGCACCACCGCCAGGAACTCGCTGAGCTTGGTGTCGTTTGCCGACAAATGTATGCAAGCGCAGATATCGGCAATATTGCCTACGAATCCCCCGCAGAGGAAGGTTTGATTGTTGACGAAGGTCTGTTGGTCGAAATTGTCCGCCCCGGTACCGGTGACCCGGTTGATGAAGGTGAAGTGGGTGAAGTGATCGTCACAACCTTTGTTCCGGAATATCCACTTATTCGATTTGCCACAGGCGACTTGTCGGCCATCATGGCAGGCACCAGTCCGTGTGGCCGCACAAATATGCGCTTGAAGGGATGGATGGGACGCGCCGACCAAACAACCAAGGTCAAGGGTATGTTTGTTCACCCCAAACAGGTTGCCGATGTGGTTAACCGCCACCCGGAGGTGCTCAAGGCCCGTCTGGTCGTTGACCAACGCGACGGTGTGGACATCATGACCTTATCTTGTGAAGTGGATGAGCCTAACGATGCTGCAGGTGGCAAGGCATCCCTTCTATCTGAAATATCAGAATCCATTGAGGCGGTTTGCAAATTACGGGGCGAGGTTGGCTTTGCCGGGCCCGGAAGCTTGCCCAACGACGGGAAAGTCATTGACGACATTCGGGATTTTGAAGGCTAACCAGCGCCTAAACAAAAATCACTTGCCCGTAAATGACCTTGATGTTTGCACAAAGTCGCCACAATTGAACTCTAGATTAAGAGCATAGACCTCCTCGTCTATGTCCAGAGACCCCCCTCTCTGGTCCCCAACCTCGGCTTAATTACGCCGACACCTAGCGACCGGACTTAACAATCCGGTCGTTTTTTTTCAGGTTTTATTTGCTGGTTTTGGCACACCCTAATCCATGGCTCTAATTTTAAGGCCCTGATTTCAGATGCAGCTCGGCGATACCCCTAAGAACAAACATGTATTGATCATTGATTCAGGTGTCAACGGCCTGTCGATCACCAGCGCGATCAGCCGCTCCAATTTGGAGAAGTTAACTAAGACCTATGCGCCTGCGATTACTGTGACGACTTTTGCGCCGCCCCGCCTTGCTCGGTTGACGGAACACTGTTTTCCCGGCTCAGCTTGCGAGGTCAACGCTGTTGCCAGTCACTTGGCGCGGGTTTTATACCCATCTTGCTTGAATTGGGGGCGAAAACCGTTACCCCGACTTATTTGAATTTACTCCCGGTAGATTTCTGCCTAGCCTCCAAGCACGGATGGGAGAGCTGTTTGGATTTACAGTTCTCCCATCACCTGGAAATCACCTTAAAACAGGTGCAGTCGCCTAGCATTATCGCCCAACGTGGTCTGATTTGGCAGCTTGCTGTGCTTTTCCAGAAAAGGTATTTTTAATCTGGTCCTTCAAGCTTCCAAAAATCGTCCAGGCTTCCTGCGCCTGCATTTGACGCCCCTTACGGGCGTAATATTCATGGTCGATGTTCGCGTTATATAAATCAGTCATGATTAACTCCTTGTTTTCTGGTCAATTAGAGCAGGCATCTTGAAGGTTTCAATTATGTCCACTCATTCAATAATGATAACGTAGTTGCTTGCATTCGTTCCTACAAACGAGTTAAATGAGTACTTCAGTTAAGTTTTCTTTATGTGAAGTCATGGCACCTGAACGGTTACCCCCTCTCAACAGCCTGCGCGCCTTTAACGCGGCGGCCCGGCACATGAGTTTTCAGAATGCGGCGGAAGAGTTGTTTGTGACTCCCGCCGCATTGAGTTACCAAATTCGCCAACTTGAAGATCATTTGGGCGTAAAACTATTTAACCGGCTTAACCGCGCCGTCGAGTTGACAGAGATGGGCAAGCTGATCGCGCCTGGCATTCGTGAAGGCTTTGCCAAGCTCAGCACCACCATGCAACAGCTGCAGCGACGAAAATCGAGCAATGTGCTGGTTATCTCGGCGGGGCCTGCGATCACCGCCAAGTGGTTAGCGCCCCGCCTGTATCGATTTATCAGCCAATATCCACATATCGATGCACGCGTTTCCTCGAACGTTAAAAAAGTTGATCTGGAACAGGACGACGTCGATGTGGCTATTCGCTTTGGTTTGGGGGCGTACGATAATTGCCGTTCTGAAAAATTATTCGACGAGTATGTAACACCCATGTGCAGTCCGGCGTTAATGACCGGCGATCATTCCATTTGCAGCCCGGAAGACTTAAAGAATCACACCTTGATTTTCGATGATACCCATTTCGGCTTTTTCGAACTTGCCGACTGGGCCGCATGGTTTAAGGAAGCAGGGTTTCCTGGAGCCGAGGCGGGTTCGCGTAAATTGCAATTTAGTGTCGCCGACCACGCTCTTGATGCTGCCATCGCCGGCGCTGGCGTTGTCCTCGGTCGTAATGCGCTGGCATTCGGTGATCTGGAAGCCGGACGATTGGTCCGGCCGTTCGATTTGAAAATCAAGGCCGATTTTTCCTTTTTTCTGGTTTATCTGGAAAGTCGAGCAGAGGATCCGAATATTCGCGCCTTCAGGGACTGGTTGATAGAAGAAACGAGTGGAACACCCATAGCTGTAACGCCGGGCCCGGCTGTATAAAGGCTGCGCGAGCGTGCTTCTTTTTTCAGGGTGAATGGTCTAGGTTGTTGCCGGTTTCAAATAGATATGTGAAGACTGGGCCCTATGGCACTTTTTGCAGGCAAAAACCTTTTGTGTTACCGCGGTGAAAGAACCGTGTTCGCAGATCTGTCGTTCCGTTGCGAAACGGGCGAGGCCCTGGTGTTACGCGGCCCTAATGGAACCGGTAAATCGACACTCCTGCGTTTAATGGCGGGCCTGTTGAAAGCCCACGAAGGTCGATTGAGCTGGGAGGGGGAAGATATCACTGAAGAGCCGGAGGAACACAATGCGCGCCTTCATTATGTCGGGCATGCGGACGCGGTAAAATCCGTCCTAAATGTAAAAGAGAACATCGCTTTTTGGGCGGAGCTACGTGGTCCATCCGTAAAACTAACAGAGGCGTTAGATGCATTTGGTATCGCGTATCTGGCCGACGTTCCCGGGCGCTTTTTATCGGCCGGTCAAAAACGCCGCGTTAATTTGGCCCGAATTATCGCGTCGCCCGCAAAACTCTGGCTTCTTGATGAACCAACGACAGCCCTTGACGCCAGTGCTGTCGCCGATTTGCAACGCGAAATTGCCCGGCACCGTGCCAACGGCGGGATGGTTATCGCTTCGACGCACGCCGAAATCGGCCTGGCTGATGCAAACGTCTTGAATATGGATGCGTTTCAATTGCGCATAGATGCCGCATGAGAGTATTCCTGAGCGTTGTAAAAAGAGATTTACGTCTTGCCCAACGGCAAGGCATGGACAGCATAATGGTTGTCGCATTCTTCGTTATCGCTGTTGTTCTGTTTCCATTCGGCGTCGGACCAGAAGCCAATATATTGGCGCGAATCAGTTCCGGTGTCATCTGGGTGGCAGCCCTGTTGGCGGCAATGCTGTCACTGGAACGTCTGTTTCAGATTGACTATGAGGACGGCAGCCTGGAATTGATGGCCTTGCAGCCGATTCCACTTGAGGTAGTTGTGATGGCAAAAATCACCGCACACTGGATAACAACGGGTTTGCCATTGTTGGTCGCGACGCCCTTACTGGCGGTTTTCATGAACTTGCCCAACGACGGATTTTGGGTTCTGGTCCTCACCTTGGCCATTGGAACACCAAGCCTGAGCCTGATTGGCGCGATTGGTGCGGCGCTCATTCTTGGGTCTCGTCGTGGCGGTGTTTTGTTGTCGCTGTTGGTTCTGCCGCTTTATATACCGGTGCTTATATTCGGAGTAAGTGCGATCGATGGTGCGATTAGCGGATTAACCGTAAACGCACATTTGTTGATAATGTCTGGCCTCTTAGTCGCAGCCCTTCCCCTGTGCCCCTGGGCCAGTGCCGGCGCGATTAGACAGGCACTGGAAACATAATTATGACACAATTTCGATCAATTTTGCGCTAGATCAGTCACGGCGTGCAAAAAACCTGCTATGTGAAGTAAAATGAACCTAACGACCCCTTACAGAGATCCAGTATAAAGCACGACAATGATATTTCATAAGTACGCAAATCCGACGCGGTTCCTCAAACTTGCAAACGCCGTACAGCCTTGGGCGGGCGGTGCTACGGTTCTGTTTTTTGCGGTGGGTCTCTATTTTGCCCTGTTTTCATCACCCAGTGATTATCAACAGGGTGAGACCGTACGGATCATGTACGTGCATGTTCCAGCCGCCTGGATGGCAATGTTTTGTTATACGGCCATGGCTGTCGCGGCAGCGGTGGGTTTAATCTGGAAACATCCAGTCGCTGACCTGGCGGCGCGTTCGACAGCTCCTATTGGTGCCTGCTTCACCTTTTTAGCACTCTTTACCGGTGCCTTGTGGGGTAAACCCATGTGGGGAACCTGGTGGGTGTGGGATGCACGCCTGACGTCTGTGCTTATTCTTTTCTTTTTGTACTTGGGATATATGGCACTGGCCAACGCATTCGATGATCCGGCGCGCGGTAGCAAAGCATCTTCTATCCTGGCGCTGGTTGGCGTTGTTAATGTGCCGATTATCAAGTTTTCTGTCGATTGGTGGAACACACTGCACCAGCCCGCGAGCGTCCTTAAAATGGACGGCCCGGCCATTCATTCCAGTATGCTGGTGCCGCTCATCCTGATGGCCCTGGCCTTTAAAGCCTATTACATTTGGGTCTTGCTGATACGCATTCGTGGCGAAATTAATGGTGGGAAAATTCGCGCCCTCCGATTGCGTCAGGTTCATGGTGGGCCGCCACCCGTTCGCGATGGTGAACCGCAGGGGGCCAATTGATATGGAAGCTCTGAATACTTATCTCCATATGGGCGGTCACGGCGGATTTATCTGGGCGTCCTACGGTGCCGTATTGGTTGTTTTACTGGGACTATGGGCGATCAGCCGCCGTTTTGTCCAATCTTCACAATCCGAATTGCAGGGCCTCAATGTCGACCGCCCACACCACAAAGCGAAGGCCGCCGATGAAACGTAAACACAAACGACTGACATTTGTTGGCGTCGCTCTGCTACTGCTTGCAGCAGCTGCCGCTCTGGTGTTGACGGCGTTCGAGGAAAGTATTGTCTTTTTCTATAGTCCTACGGACCTGGTCACCAAAAACCCGGAACCGGATCGCCGTTTGCGATTAGGTGGCTTGGTTGTAGACGATAGCATCGAAAAACAAGGTGGCGGGTTGGTTCAGTTTCGGGTCACCGATACAGCTGAAACAGTCAACGTAAGCTTTACCGGTCTATTGCCCGACTTGTTCCGCGAAGGTCAGGGCGTTGTCGCTGAAGGTCGGTTTGTAAACGGTGTATTTATGGCTGACGAAGTTCTCGCCAAACATGATGAAAATTACATGCCGCCGGAAGTGGCAGAAGCTTTAAAAAAATCGGGACAATGGAAGCACAATGAAGAGGTTGAATATCAATGACCGCTGAACTGGGGCATTTCGCACTTATCCTCGCAATGTTTATTGCAATGGTGCAGGCCACACTGCCGCTCATCGGCGCGCAAAGGAATATGCCCGTCTGGGTCGAACTCGCCAACCCCGCATCCTACATCCAACTGGCTTTGACAACATTTGCCTTTGCCTGCCTGTTACACGTCTATCTGATTTCTGACTTTACCGTGGTAAATGTTGTCCAAAACTCACACACGGACAAACCTCTT
>Ga0316204_10005893_pt1 | contig 19574 bp, 14 predicted proteins | sample 6monrhotite_MG_2_FD_205661 | JGI IMG/M metagenome (GOLD analysis project Ga0316204, IMG submission 205661) | Microbial mat bacterial communities from mineral coupon in-situ incubated in ocean water Damariscotta River, Maine, United States -... | ecosystem: Environmental > Aquatic > Marine >...
CTGCTTCGCCAACGAGCCCAGCATCAAGTCGAGCCTGAAGTTCTTGCGAAAGACCCCGTGGGCCCGGGAGAAGGTGGAGAGCCTCTACCTGTGGCACCTGCGCGAGCAGAGACGACAGGCGCGTCGAAGCCCTACTCCACGTAGCCCAGCGCCTTGAGCTGATCGGTCGCGTCTGGAGTGAGGTCGAGGGGGGCCGCCGCGTCGGGCCAGCCGTGTGGGGCCTCGCGCAAGCCATCGGGGACACCAGCGGGCGCGAGGTTCGAGAGCTCCCCGGGGTCGGCGTCCAGGTCGTAGACCTCCGTGGGCCCGTCCGCGTGGAAGATGGCCTTGGTGGACCCTTCGAGCGCGGACCAGGCGGCGAAGGGCGCGCCGCCGTGCATCAGGTTCTCGCTGACATAGACGGGAGCAGTCGGGGATTCGTCGTCAGTGAGAGGCCGGTCGTCAGTGAGGGGCCCGCCGTCGGCGAGGGCCAGCAGCGCGTCGGCGATCTCCACCTGCCCGCCGAGGGCGTGGGGGACCGACAGGGCGAAGGGCACGGAGACCACCTCCTGCCAGAAGGCGTGGCCGTGCTCGAAGTCACCGTGCTCCCAGAAGGACTCACCGTGATCGGACACCAGCGCCACGACCCGGCCTCGCTCGGGCGCGGGCCCGAGGCGATCCAGCAGCTCCTGCACGGCGGCGTCCGCCCGAGCGACCTCGTTGTCGTAGCCCTCGGCCAGCAGCGCCCGATCGACGCCCGGCGCCGACAGCACCTCCCGCCGGGTGGCGGCCGTGAGCCAGACGCGCTCCCGCCAGGGGCGATCCAGCTCCATGGCGGCCCCGTAGGGCAGGTGGGGATCCAGCAGGTGCACCCACAGAAAGACCGGCCGCCCGCCGGCGTCATCCAGCGCGGCGGCGGCCCGCTGGACCACCTCCTCCCCGCTGCCCCAGACCGGCTGGGGCCACAGCCCCGCGGCGGTGGCGGCGCGGGCCAGGAACGGGCGCCCCGGGCTGCCTCTGTACTTGCCGCGCGGCAGGCCGGCCTCGGTCTCTTCGCGCAGGTGGTCGAAGTGATCAAAGCCTCGGGCGAAGCCGAACTCACGCCCGACGAAGGGGTTGGGGGCCACGACGGCGAGGGTGGCGTAGCCCCGCTCGCGGAGGCGCTCGGCGAGGCTGAGGTGGTTGGAGCGCAGGCTCGCGTAGCCGCCGTCGGCGAGGCGGCCGGCGCGGTGCTCGCTGACCGGGAGGCCGGTCATCAGGCTCGTCATGGAGGGCAGGGTCCAGGGCGAGGCGGCCTGCAGCGGGGCGCTGTGGCCGATTCGAGTCGCGCTGGAGAAGGCGGCGTCGGCCCGGAGGGTGTCCACGCTGATGAGGACGACGTCGGGGCCGCTCGCGGTGCCGGCGCTCAGCGCGGCGGCCGGCGGCGCGGAGGGCCAGCGGGCGATGAGGGCGGTCGCGGCGATGAGGGCGGCGACGAGCGGAGCGCGGGCGCTGGCGAGGAGCGCGACGAGGGGGGTGAGCAGGAGGAGGGCGGCGAGGGCGGGCCAGTGGTGAGCGCCGTCGATGAGCCACGCGAGGGCGGCGGCGGCGGCCACGGCGATCGCCGTGGCGGTGGGCGAGGCGGGGAAGCGACGCGGGCGAGGGGGCGGCTGGCGGATGAAGCGCGGGTCGCGGATCTCAAAGCCCGCGTCGCTCGATTCCCGAACCGCGAGCACGACATAGTCATCATAGTCATCATAGTCATCATAGTCATCACCGCCCTCGTCTCCGGAGTCGGGGCGCGTGAGCCGCGTGTCGCCGCGCGTGAGCCGAAGCTCGATCACCGCCCAGCTCACCGCCACCCCGATCGCCCCGAGCCAGCCCCCCCAGGCCGCCCACGCCTCCCCATCCCGAGCCGGCGGCCCCACGATCCCCGCCACGACCAGCGCCAGCGGCGCCACCCCCGCCACGCTCCACGCCGCCGCTCCGAGCCGCCCCGAGGGCCGCCACGCCCCGAGCCCGGCCCCCAGCACCCCGTACACACCCAGCACCCCGAGCAGATCCAGCCACGCAACCGGCACCCCGGTCAGCCTGGCCAGCGCGACCTCCACGCACCAGAGCGCCGTCAGACACCGCAGCGCCCGCCCATCGATCACGGCGCCTCACCCACGCGCCGTCCGACCCAGACCCCGTCCTCCCGCCGGGTCCAGTCGTACCCCTCGACGCCCAGATCCCGGCCGACTGGCAGCACATACACGACCTCCGGCAGCGCCTCACGCGCCTCACTGAAGGACATCCACCCGACCTCGGGATCCCCACGGAGCACCCCGAACCGGACCCCGTCGCTCCACGGCGCCACCAGCACCTCTCCCTCCTCGATCGCCTCCGTCAGCGCCGTCAGCCGCTGGTTCTCACCCCGGATCTCCCCCCGCCGCCGATCGCCCTGCCACCACACCGCGCCCACCTGGAGCACCAGCGGCGCCCACAGCCAGGCCCGGGCCCAGGTCCACCGCTTCGCCCCCAGCCCCACGGCGACCGCGAGCACCACCGACAGCGGCAGCCAGCCCGGCACGTCCGCGTGGCGGACCAGCAGGAACAGCGGGATCCCCGCCAGCGCCGCGCTGATCCCCAGCCGCCGCCCGCCGGCGATCAGCCCGAGGATGCCCGGCGCCATCAGCCCCGGCAGCAGGAGCGCCCGGATCCACTGGAGCAGCACCCGCCCCACGGTGTCCTGCGATTGGGCCACCAGCACGCCGCGCGGCCCGCTCCACCAGTCGCCCCAGCACCACATCAGCACCGGCGCCCAGAGCGCCAGCCCCAGCGCCGCCGCCTTCCAGCCACGCCGCTCGAACACGACCCAGGGCAGCGACACCATCGCCAGCGGCGACACCGCCACCGCCAGCGCGATCAGCCCACCGGCGGCCCACGCCGGCGCCACCAGCCCCGCCGTCAGCGCCGCCCCCCAGGGCAGGTCCACCTCCGCGAAGGGCGCCCAGGCCAGCAGGAACGCGCCCGCCGCCAGCGTCGCCGCCCGCCCGTCGCCGCCGGCGCGCTCCGCCAGCCGCCCCGTCGCCCAGGCCAGCAGCCCCAGGCAGAGGCAGCCCAGCACGTCCAGCGCCAGCCCCACGGGCGCCACCTTCGCCAGCCCCGCCGCCAGCGCCACGTAGCCCGCGTGGATGGTGCGCTCGTCCAGGATGCCCTCGACCGCCTGGTGCTGATAGACCGCGGCGTCCCCGTTGATGGGCCCCGCGCCGATCTGCACCAATGCCATCAGCGTCAGCGCAGCGGAGATCCCAACTGGAGAAAGCAACCTCTTCACGCCCCGAGCCTATCTCGTCTCGGGCTAAAACAACCCCATGCTCCTCACGATCCTCCTCGCTTGTGGCTCGAAGTCCGTCGTCATTGATGACACCGCTGATGACATCACCGAAGACACCACCGAAGACACCGGTGAGAGCACCGCCCCGGACGACACGGGGCTGACTGACACCGACGCGGTCTCCTACGACTACACCGGCGAGCGCTACCTCTCCGAAGCCCCCGTGCGCCTCTACGCCACCGACGAGCAAGAGCACACCGCCCGAACGCTCGCCGTCGGGGATCTCGACGGCGACGGCGACGACGACCTCGTCGTCACCACCGTTCGCAGCGACGACTACGACGGCGGCGCCTGGATCCTCACGGATCTGCCGGAGGGCGAGGCCAACCTGGAGGACGTCGCGATCCGCGTCGACGGCTCCGCGGAGAGCCTGGGCACCGGGCGCGCCGTGGACATCGCGGACGCGGACGGCGACGGGCTCGCGGACGTGCTGCTCGGCGCGCCTTATCCGGGCTCCTCGCAGGCCTACCTGCTGCTCTCGCCGATCCCCGCGGACATCCCCATCGAGGACGCCGCGGTGCGGCTGCTGGCGAGCAACGATGACTACGGGGGCCACGGGGTCGCGCTGGCCGACATCACCGGGGACGGCATCGCCGAGGCCATCGTCGGCGCCTACAGAGCCGACAACGGCGGCGTGGACAGCGGCGCGGTCTACGTGGTGAACGGGCCCTTCGCGGCCGGCACCATCAACCTGCTCTCGGACGCGACGGCCACCCTGGCGGGGGCGCGCGCCGACGACGCGGCGGGGCGCGTGCTGGCAGCGGGCGGGGACGTCGACGGCGACGGCATCGGCGACCTCGTCAGCCCCTCGATCTACGCCGACTTCGGCGGCGGTGAGTCCGGCGCGGTGCACCTGATGCGCGGCCCGCTGGAGGGCTCCCTGGATCTCGAAGACGCCGACGCCACCTTCGTGGGTGAGGCCCCCAACGACTGGGCGGGGATCGGCGTGGCCATGGGCGATGTCGACGGCGACGGGCGCGCGGACGTGATCGTCGGCGCGCGGGGCGAGGAGGCCACCTACCCGGGCGCCGTCTATGTGCTCACGGGGCTGTCCTCGGGCACGATCAACCTGAGCGACAGCCCCATCACCGTCCGGGGAGAGGCGGGGCAGGCCCTCGGCTGGGGGCTGGCCGCGAAGGATCTCGACGGCGACGGGCGGGCGGATCTGCTGCTCGGCGCGCTCGCGGACGCCGACGGCGCGTTCAACCCCGGCGCGGCCTACCTCTACATGGGCCCCTCCGACGGGAGCTGGCGCACCACGGACGCCGACGCCCGCTTCGTGGGGGAGTCCGATGACGCCTACGCCGGCATGGCCGTCGGGCTCGGCGACCTCGACGGCGACGGCTGGGGCGACGTCATCGTCGGCGCGCCGCTGGAGCCCCGGCGGGGCGGGACGGCGGCGGGGGCGGTCTACGTCCAGACCGCCGTGAGCCTGGGAGAACACGAGACGGGCCAGTGAGTCAGCGCACGACCAGCTGCGCGACGAGGTCCACCAGCACCGGCAGGCCCCAGCGCACGCCGTCGACGGGCACGCGCTCGTTGTGGCCGTGGAACATGGCGGAGAACTTCACCCCCGGCGGCAGCTTCAGCGGCGAGAAGCCCCAGCACTTCATGCCCAGCTCCGTGTACGCCTTGGCGTCGGTGAAGCCCGGCAGCAGGTTGCGGATGGGCACGGCCTCGGGGTCGTGGCGGCGCAGGGTCGCGGCGATGCGCTCGGCGATGGGATCGTCCATGTCGCTGACGCTGGCGGGCATCTCGTGGTCGATGCGGTACTCGAAGCCCGGGCCGATGAGGCGCTTGATCTCCTCGATGAGATCCGCCCCGGACTGACCGGGGAGGAGCCGCCCGTCGACCTGCATGGACGCCTCGCCGGGCACCTGGTTCACCTTGAGGCCCGCCTTCAGGATCGTCGGGTTGGCGGTGTTGTGGAGCATCGCGTCGAAGGTGCTCGCCAGGGAGGGATCAGGGAAGACGTGGTCCAGGAGATGACCGCAGAGGGGCTTGGAGAGGAGCCCGCGCAGCACCAGGGAGTTGGGGACCGGCTGCGCCTCGGCGAGGGTGCGCACGAAGCGCTCGACCACCGGCGTGACGTGGTGCGGCAGGCGCTTCGTCGCCAGCAGCTCGACCGCGCGGCCGATCCGGGCCAGGGGGTTGTCCTTGTTGGGCAGGGAGCCGTGCCCCGGGGTGCCCCGGGCGGTGATGGTCATCCAGCAGACGCCCTTCTCCGCCACCTGCACCGGGTAGAAGTGCTTGCCCGCCATGTGCAGGGTGAAGCCGCCGATCTCGGAGATGACGTACTCGCCGCGCACCAGCTCCGGGTGGTTGCGGGCCAGGAAGAGGCTGCCCGCCTGGCAGCCCGCCTCCTCGTCGGCGACCCCGGCGAAGATCAGATCCCGCTTCAGCGGCACGCCCGCGCGGCGCAGCAGCAGCAGGGTCATCACCTCCATGGCGACCATGTGCTTCATGTCGACCGCGCCCCGGCCCCACATCCAGCCGTCGTGGACCTCGCCGGCGAAGGGATCCCGCTCCCAGTGCTCGGGCTCCACCGGCACGACGTCCAGGTGCCCCGAGAGCAGGATCGGCTCGCCGCCGCTGCCGTCGCCGGGGATCCTGCAGACCACGTTGCCCCGCCCCGGGGCGCTCTCCAGCACCTCGGGCTCCAGGCCCTCCGCCCGGAACAGCTCCGCGATCATCGAGGCCGCGTCGATCTCGTTGGCGTTCTGTCCGGGGGCGTTGACCGTGCGCTCCCGGAGCAGGCGGCTCAGGAGCGCCAGCGTCTCGTCGCCGGCCTTCTGCCAGTCGATGCGATCGAGGATGGGGTGAGCGCCGGACATGATCGCTCAGAGTGTATCCGAAAGCGCGCCCGAAAATAGAGAACGCCCCCCCTCGAACAAGTGAGAGGAGGCGGTCTGGTTCACCCGAGAAGTGAGTTTGACACCTGGGGTGTGCTCATGTTCGCCCGTTCCGGAGCGTCCACAACACCGGTAAGCTGAGCGGCGTGGGGCCCGCCTCTGCGCGGCGACAGTTACCGTTCACAACTTGTGAACGCTCATCGCTGATCCCGCCCTGGGGACAACACCGAAAGTTAGTGGGACACCCGCCCTTTTGTTGTGATAGGCCAAAGATATAAATTGTTAAAATGACGACTCCCCCCTCCCCCCCTGGCGCCGACGAGGATCTCAGCCTCGACCTCGGCGGTGTAGTGCTCCACCCCGGCGAGCGCGTGGACAAGTACGCCTACGTCCGGCCCGTGGGGAAGGGCGGGATGGCGCAGGTGGCGCTGGCCCACGATCCCGATGGCAACGAGGTCGCGCTCAAGATCCTCAAGGCCAACCGGGTGCGGACCGGCCTGCCGCGCTTCCGCAGGGAGTTCCGGGCCCTGTCCCGCATCCATCACCCCAACGTGATCCGGGTCTACGCCTACGGCACCTACAAGGACCACCCCTACATCGCCCTGGAGTACGTCGAGGGCCGGGATCTGCACCGCACCATCCGGGACTTCCGCAACAAGCCCGCCGCCCACCGCTGGCGCCGCAGCGAGGAGATCCTCGTCGACCTCTGCCGGGCGCTGGCCCACGTGCACAAGCGCGGGCTGGTGCACCGCGACCTGAAGCCGTCGAACATCCTCATCAACGATCAGGGCCAGGCCAAGCTCACCGACTTCGGCATCGTCAAGGATCTGGATCCGGGCTCCGACCCGATGCAGTCGACGACCCTGGTGGGCACCTGGGCCTACACCTCCCCCGAGCAGATCACCGGCAAGCCGCTGGATCACCGCTCGGACCTCTACTCGCTCGGCATCATCCTCTTCGCGATGCTCACCGGCCGGCGCCCCTTCGCCGCCGAGGACATGAGCGGCTACCGCGACGCCCACCTGAAGGTCTCGCCGCCGCGCGCCAGCGACGTCTGGGCCGAGGTGCCGGTCCACCTGGACGACATCTGCGCCAAGCTGCTGCAGAAGGATCCCAAGGATCGCTTCCAGTCCGCCCAGGAGATCCTCTACCGGCTGGAGCAATTGGAGCCGGAGATCACCGCCCACGGCACCGAGGGCTGGGAGCCGCCGCTGGTGGGGCGGGACAGCGAGCTGGAGGTGCTGCGGAGCGCCGTGGACGGGCTGACGCGCCGGGAAGGCGGGGTCATCGCGCTGGAGGGGCCGGAGGGCATCGGCCGCTCTCGCCTGCTGCGCGTCGCCGCGGATCGCGCCGCCGTCATCGGCATCCCCGTGCACCGGGTCGACTCCAGCGCGAGCGCGCCGGGCACGGACGCCCTCCCCGGGCTGCTGGCGCTGGCCCGCTCCATCGTGGACCGCATGGAGCCCGAAGCCGCCCACGCCCTCGCCGCCGTGCTGGGCAGCTGGACCGAGGGCAGCGCCCTCGAAGGCGACGCGGTCTACCGGCTGCTGGAGGGCCTGAAGGTGGGGCTCGAGACCCTGCTGGACGAGGGGCCGCAGATCCTCATCTGGGACGATCTCCAGCGGGCGCGGGTGCGCGAGCTGGAGGTGCTGAGCGTGCTCTCCAGGTACCTGCTCCGCAACGAGCAGCCCCTCCTGCTGCTGCTCGGCGCCCGGGGCGACTCCCCCACCCCGTCGCTGGATCAGCTCCTGGGCGGCGGCCGCGCCCCCCGGCAGACCCGCCGCATCAACCTGACGCCGCTGGACGCCAGCGCGGTGCACGACCTCGTCACCGCCGTCATCGGCGACACCGGCCGCGCCCGGGCGCTGGCGACCCGGCTCCACGAGGTGACCGAGGGCAACCCCCTGTTCGTCTCGCAGTTCCTGGGCTCGCTGCTCCAGCAGGGCGTGCTGGTGCGGCGCCCCGACGGCATGACGCTGGAGGCCGACACCGACGAGATCGCCACCGGTCACCTGGAGATCCCCGCCGGGATCCGCGGGGTGGTGCGCGCGCGGCTGGAGGCGCTGAGCGACGAGGCGATGGCGATCCTGCAGGCCCTGGCGGTCAGCGGGCGCACGCTGGATCTCGACCTGACCCTGGAGATCCTCGATCAGGACGAGGAGGACGTGCTCGACGTCATCGACGAGCTGATCCGCCGGGGCATCGTGGTCGAGCGGCGCATCGGCTCAGTGGTGCTGCACGACGTCTCCCACCGCCTGCTGGCCGACGTGGTCTACCGCGAGCTCTCCACCGAGGACCGGGCCCGCCTCCACCGTCAGGTCGCCACGGTGCTGGAGCAGCACAGCGGCAACATCCCCTCCTCCATGGAGCTGCTGGGGCACCACTTCCGGATGGCCGGCGAGCCCGGCCGCGCCTACATCTACCTCGCCGAGGCCGCCGCGCGGATGCAGGCGCGCTCGCTCCCCGCCGAGGCCTGGAAGCTCTCCAACCAGGCCATCGCCCTCGAAGAGACCGCCTGGGAAGATCTCGGCGGCGATCAGGCCGGCGGCGCCCGCATCCAGCTCCTCCAGGTCCGCGCCGACGTGCACTACGGCCGGGGCGAGTGGGAGGAGTGCGCGCGCTGCCTGGAGGCGCTCATCGAGCTGGCCGAGGAGCGGCGGGACCGCCGGGCGGTGTCCCGGGCGCGGGTCATCCTCGGGCGGGCCTACAAGCGCATCGAGGGCGCGCCGGACCCGGCCGCGCTGGTCACGCTGGCCCTGGATGACGCCCGGGAAGCCCAGGATCGCGAGGGCGTCGCCGAGGCCCTCTACACGCTGGCCGCGCTGGCCTGGGAGGACGGCGATCTGAACGGCTGCGAGCGCCTCGCCGAGGAGGGCCTCGTGCTCTCTCAGGGCGAGGACATGGCCCGCATCCGCGGCGAGCTGCTGCTGGCGCTCACCGCGGTCCAGGCGACCCGCGGGCTCATCGCCAGCGCCATCGCCGGGCTGGAGGAGGCCGAGCGCATCTTCTCGCGCCTGAGCCAGCGCCGCACCCGGACCATCGCCCTCTGCAACCTCGCCGAGCTGCTCATCGCCCAGGGCGGCCTGACCCAGGCACGCGCCCGGGCGGACGAGGCGCTGGAGGTCGCCGAAGAGCTCGACTACAGGCTCGGCGCCGCGATGGCCATCCGGATCCGCGGCGAGGCCCTGCTCGAGCTGGGCATGACCGACGACGCGGAGCTGGATCTCCAGCGCGCGCTGGAGAAGGCCGGGGAGATCTCCGTCATCCCCGAGATGATCGCCGGGCGCTACGCGCTGGCCCGGCTCGCGGCCCTGCGCCACCAGCACACCGAGACCAGCTCCCAGGTGTCCGCCGCCAGGGCGCTGGCCCAGAAGCGCGACCCCGAGCGCTACTCCGCGGCGCTCCTGGTGCTGCACGCCTGGGCCTGCGCCATGAACGGCCAGTCCGAGGAGGCGCTGCAGATGGTCGAGGCGGCGGAGCGCAACCTCGATCAGCTCCCCGTGCCCCGCCGCTGCCAGGTGACGCTGGGCGCGGCGCAGGCGTACCGGGTGCTGGCCCGGCACGCCGACGCGGAGCGGCTGGCCCGCAGCGCGGTGACCCTCGCGGGGGCCGGCGGCTTCCGGCTGTGGGGGCTGGACGCGCGGCTGCTGCTGTCCGAGGTCGTGACCATGCCCTCGGACGCGCGGGCCTGGCGAGAGGAGGCGCTGACCCTCGCCCGCGGGCTCGTGGATGAGCTCGGCCCCGATCTCGCGCTGGCCTTCGCACGCCGACCGGGGTTACGCCGGAAGAAGAAGAAGAAGAGAACGAACTGAGCCAACGAAACATCCGCCCCCGGCCCGAGTCCATCGGGGAGTACACCCCCATCCGTCTGCTCGGCGCGGGGGCGATGGCCGGCGTGTGGCTCTGCCGCGCGCCCGACAACCAGCGGGTCGCGGTCAAGTGGCTGGACCGGGTGACCCCCAGAGCGCGGACCCGCTTCCTGCGCGAGTACAGCGCGCTGGCGCGGGTCAACCACCCCGGGGTCGTCGCGGCGCTGGGTCAGGGCGTCGCCGAGGGGCGGCCCTTCATGGTGATGGAGTACATCCAGGGCGTCGACCTGCGCGTCTACGCCAACAAGCTCCGGCTGCGGCCGCCCGCCGAGCGCGCGGCCGAGGTGCGCCGCATGGGTGAGGCGCTCTGCCTGGCGCTGGAGGCGGTGCACGCCGCGGGGCTGATCCACCGGGACGTGAAGCCCTCCAACGTGATGCAGGATGAGCGCGGGCGGGTGCGGCTGACGGACTTCGGGGTCGTCAAGGACGCCGACAGCGTCGAGCGCACCCGCGCGGGGATCCTCGTGGGCACCGCCGCCTACGCCTCCCCGGAGCAGATCCGCGGCGAGGCGCTGGATCCGCGCTCGGATCTCTACTCTCTCGGCTGCACGCTGTACTTCCTGGCCGCGGGTCAGCGCCCCTACCCTTCGAGCGAGCGGACCGAGGTGGTCTCGGCCCACCTGCGGGCGGCGGTGCCCCGGGTCCGGCAGGTGGATCCCCGCTTCCCGCCGGAGCTGGACGCGATCATCAGCCGCCTGATGGCCAAGTCCCCCGACGATCGCTACCCGGACGCCCGCGCCGCCCGCCGCGCGCTGGCCGCGGCGGGAGACAGCAGCAGCGCGCCGACGCTGGCCGGGCGCCGACGCTACGTGGATCAGGTCCGGGCCTCGCTGGCGCTGGTCAAGCAGGGCGAGGGGCGGGTGCTGCGGGTGCGGGGCGCCCGAGGGAGCGGGCGGCGGTGGCTCCTGGAGATCGCCGACGATCTCACCCGCCGCGGCGGGATCCCGGTGCTCATCGCCGAAGACGAGGCCGCCCTCGCGGAGGGCGCCGCGAGGCTGGCGGCGGGCGAAGCGCTGGCGCTGGTGACGCTGCTGACGACGCCGCTCCCCGACACCCTCAAAGACATCCCGGAAGACACCGTGCGGCTCGAGCCCCTCGGCATGGCGGATGTGCGCCGCACCGTCGTCTCCATCGCCCCGTCGACCCCCTCGCCTTCGCTGATCGCCGAGCGCCTGCACCGCGCCTCCGGCGGCCACCCCGCCTGGCTCGTGCCGCTCCTGGAGTGCTGCCGGGCGGGCGACATCCTCCGGCTCCCGGATCCGCTGCCGGTCCCGGCGGCGGTGCTCGAGGCCATCGGCGCCCTGGAGTTCGAGGTCGTCGAGGTGCTGGTGGCGCTGGTGGCGCTGAACCAGCCCTCGGATCGCCCGCTGATCGAGGCCGCCGCCCAGCTCCCGGCGGAGGACGCGCTGGCGACGCTGGAGGCGGCTGGCCTCGTCATCAGCCACCAGGGGCGCTGGTGGCCCACGGGCGAGGTCGTTCGCCGGGCCGCCCTCGACGTCGCGGCGGATCCAGACGCCAGCCGCCTGCGGGCGTCCAGAGCGCTGGAGGGCAATGAGCACGGCGAGGCCGTCGACGCGGGGCCGGACATCCGGCGGGTGAGCCTGGGCGGCGGGCTGGCCGACGCGATGAGCCGCGCCCGGGACGCGGCGACCCTGGCCCGCGCCGACGGCGACCGCGCCCGCGAGGCCCGCGCGGCCCTGACGCTCGGCGCCGTGGCCCTGGACGCCGGCGATCTGACCGCCGCCGACCAGGCCCTCTCCGACGCGGTCGCCCTGGCGCGGGCGGTGACGCTGCCCTCGCTGCGGCGGGCGGCCCACGTCCTGCGCGCTCAGACCACCCTGGAGTCACGCCCCGGGAGCCCCGGCGCCGCCGCCTCGGCCCTGGATCGTCTGAACCGCGCGCTCACCCGGGTGCCCGGTGAGGATCCCGAGGGCTACCGGGTGCTGGCCGCGACGGTGCAGGCCCGCGCCTTCGCGACCCTCGGCGACCGGCGCTCGTGGCTGGACGCCACCGCCCGGGCCGACGCCCAGCTCAGCGACGTCACCGATCCGCTGATCCGCCTCCAGGCCGACCTGGAGCTCGCCCGAGCCGCGCTGCTAGCTGGCGACCGCGATAACGCCCGCGCGCGCGCTCAGCGCTGTATGGCGGCCTCCGACGAGGCGTCCCTGCCCCTGGTCAGCTGGCTGGCCGCGCGCATCGTGGCGGCCGCGGACGGCGCCGCCACACCGGCCCCCGACGCCTGGCTGCCTGAGATCGGCCCCGAGGCCGCGCGCCGCCTGAGCGCGCGCCCGATCTGGTGATCAGCGCCGGCGGCGGATGAGCGCGAGGCCAGCCAGGGCGAAGAGCGCCGCCGGGCCGCTGCCCCTGGAGGGCACGCTGCTGCAGGTGCTCGTCTGGAGACCGACCTCGCTGGGCCGAGCGGGGTTGTCATAGAGGGTCGCCTGATCGCCGCCGGGGCCTCCAGAGCCGCCGGGACCGCCGCCGGATTCGCCCGTGTCGTTGTCCACGCCGCCGTCACCCGAGCCGCCGTCGCCGGAGCCGCCGTCACCGGAGCCGCCGTCGTCGCCCGGATCTTCCGGCTGGTCCATGTCCTCAACCCGCAGCAGCGGGGTGAACTCCTCCAACCAGTCGAGCGCTGTGTCCACGCGGGTCGAGGCGCCGGCGCCGCCGCTGCCATCGCAGGTGGGGTTGCCGCCGTTGATGTTGAAGATGTAGGAGTTGGCCCCGACCAGCTCGAAGAGGCCGTCCTCGATCGCCAGCGCGGCGCCGCCCGAGTCCCCTGAGCAGATGTTGGTGTCGGTGTCGTACGTGATGACGTGGGTGCTGTTCACGTAGGCGATGGGGATGTCGACGGTGCGCTTGGTGCCGGAGTCGTTGCGGTTGTCGCCGGTGATGCCCCAGCCCACGTAGGTGATGTCGCCCCAGCTCTCTTCCGGCCGATCGTCGTTGACCGGCATGGGATCCGTCGCGGTGATGTCGTTGCCGAGCCGCAGGATGCCGATGTCGTAGGCGAGGTTCCGATCGTTGTAGCTGGGGTGGGACTCCCACTCCACGATCTCCGCGTACTCGATGATCGAGCTCTCGGAGTAGAGGTCGGAGGCGACGACGAAGTAGTGGGTGCCGTAGCCGTAGCGCTCGTTGTCGTCGATCGCCTCCACGCAGTGCGCGGCGGTGATGACGTAGCGCTTGTCGACCAGCGTGCCCGAGCAGAAGTTGTAGCCGCTGCCGTTGTTGGCCACGGACATCAGCGCGCCGACCTCGAGGTAGCCGCTGGTCTCCTCCCCGTTGACGATGGGGGGCGCCTCTTGAGCGAAGGCGAACGCGGTCCACAACAACCCAATCATTCCAACTCCACGTTCGGTGCCCGGAGGAGGAGTCTATACGCGGTCTTCGCGACGCCGAAACATAGAAAGCAAGGCCAACGTCAGGGCCGCGACAGGGCCACCGGAGCCCCCTGCACCCACGCTCGCGCACCCGCCGGACTCCGGCTCCTGGAAGTACCCGGAACTCGGCGTATTGGAGATGGTGTTGTCCTCCTCCTCCGTGTCCGCGGGGTCGGTCTCATCAGGGTCGGTGTCCCCGGGCTCGCTGTCGTCGTACCCGGCCATCACCTCGTCGACCCAGTAGCGGGAGGTGTAGAGCTGAGCCACGCCGGCGCCGCCGTCGACGCAGGGATCCTGGCCGCTCTCGAAGGCGAACACGAAGGAGATGGCGCCAACCAGCTCATATTCGCCGTCGCCCAGGATGCGGAGCGCGGCTCCGCCGGAGTCACCGGAGCAGGCGTTCTGACCCTCCTCGTCGTAGGTGATGACGAACCAGGAGTCGACGTCCACCACGGGCAGATCGGCGGTGCGCTTGAGCCCCCCGTCGGTGCCGTTGTAGCGGGTGACGCCGAAGCCGACGAAGCGGAGATCCTCACCGAGCCAGGACAGGCTCGGGGTCTCGTCGCTCAGGGGGTAGGGCGCGGTCGTGAGCGGCTCGCCGAGGCGAATCAGCCCCATGTCGTTTCGCAGCGTCTGGTCGCTGTAGTCGGGGTCGTGGAAGATCCCGGCGAGGGACGCGCGCTCATCGATGGTGCTGCTGCTGGAGACGTCGCTCGCGATCACGAAGCTGAGCTCGTAGCCCTGCTCTTCGTAGATCTCAGCCTGGACCGAGCAGTGCGCGGCCGTCAGCACCCACCTGGCGTCGATGAGGGTGCCGCTGCAGAAGGAGAAGTCCGTGTTGTTGTAGATCGCCGTCAGCGATCCCACAGCCGGAAAGTCGGTGGTCACCTCCCCGTTGACGATGGGCGGGGGCGCCGCGGCGTGCGCGGCCAGGAGAGAGGCGACCAGAAGCGTCATGCGTACCTTTCGCGGCGTCGGGTGAGCCCGATCGCCAGCAGGAGAGATGCGCCCAGGCCGGCGAGGTTACCGGGGACGTTGGAGCAGCCCTTGCCCGCCAGCTCATCGGACGGACGGGCGGGCTCGTCGAGGGTCGCGTCGAAGCCAGTGTCGAAGCTGTCCGTGTCGACGCCGCCGCCGGGGCCGCCGCCGCCATCATCGCCGCCGCCGTCGCCGGTGCCGCCGTCGCCGGTGCCGCCGTCGCCGGTGCCGCCGTCGCCGGAGCCGCCGTCACCCGAGCCGCCGTCGCCGCCGGTGGTGCCCTCGAAGTCCTCGGTCCGGTAGAGATCAACGAAGCCCTCCAGCCAGTCGAGGGCGGTGTCCACGCGGGTCGCGGCGCTGGCGGCGCCGTCGCCCTCGCAGTCGGGCCGACCGCCGTACAGGTCGAAGCCGAAGGAGTTGGCGCCGACAAGCATCAGCACCCCATCCTGGGGGTACAGCATCGCGCCGCCGGAGTCGCCTGAGCAGATGTTCTTCCCGTCGACGCTGTCGTGGGTGTAGATGTGGTAGTAGCTGAAGTCGTAGATCGGAACGTCAGCCGTGCGCTTGACCCCCGAGTTGTACTGATCGGCCGTGCTGTCGCCGGTGATGCCCCAGCCCACGTAGGTCACCACGTCCCAGTTGCCCTGCGGGTTGCTGTCGTTGACCGGCACCGGGTCGATCGAGGTGATCTGCTGCTCCAGCTCCAGGATCCCGATGTCGTAGGAGAGGTTGTTGGTGTTGTAGTCGGGGTGCTCGTACCAGTTCTTGATCTTCACGAACTCGTCGATGCCAGTGGCCGAGTAGATGTCGGTCCCCGTCGCGAAGTAGAAGTAGGGGTAGCCCTTGCGCTGCATGTCCGCGAAGGCCTCCACGCAGTGTGCGGCGGTGATGACCCACTTCTCGTGCGCCAGCGTGCCCGAGCAGAAGCTGCCGCCGGCGCCGTTGGAGGCGAGGGCGACGAGCGTGCCGACCGCGGGAAAATCGCTGGTCTCCTCCCCGTTGACGATGGGGGGCGCCTCTTGAGCAAAGGCGAGGGTCGAGAGGAAAAGGAGCATGATGGCTCTTCCTGTCATGGGGTGGGCATCGTGGAACCGCGGCCTATCCTACCTCCAGAAGTGACCGCCCGCGACCGAAGTAGCCAACCTGTCACCACAGGCGGGCGAAACCGGTTACGTGCCGCCTGCCTCTTTTGCTCTCCAGAAAACAACGGGTAGTCGAAATGCCGCAGCTTCGTCTCCTCCCCCTCCTCCTCCTGTTCTCCGCCGCCTGTACCAGCGATCCGGAGATTCAGCTCACCGTCGTCGACGTGTGGAACAACCCCGTCGCTGGCGCGACCGTGATCCAGGAGGGCGTGACTGAGAACATTACCGTTGACAGCAACGGTAAGGCCTCCGTCGCGGTGAAGCCCGGCCAGGTCCGCCTGCTCGCGAGCGCTCCGGAGCACACACAGGATCTGCAGATCTCTGAGATCGTTGAAGATGTCGAGCCAACGGCGCTGACCTTCACGCTCTACCCCGCCCCGCCGCACCCCGGCTTCTACGGCGTCGGTCAGAGCGAGTACGACGAGCTCGAGCTCTACAAGGTCGACACCGTCGGCTCCGAAATGAGCGTCTACCACGGCATCAAGGACACCCCGAAGTCCATCATGCCCAAGGGCACCAACGCGCCCCACCGCTTCGTGTTCAAGACGGATCTCCGCAAGGAGGAGATCTCGCGCTTCAACCTGAAGCTGTCCAAGCTGAAGTTCGTCGAGAGCACCGTGGCCAAGGCCGTGACCGGTGACGTCGAGGTCGACCTGAACCTCTGGGTCGCCGACACCGACGCGAACTTCGAGGTCAAGGGCCTCACCGCCGAGGACGTCTACCTCCTGACGACCGAGAAGGCGCTGCCCGCCGGCATGTACGCCTTCCACGCCCAGAACATCCTGAACGCCACCTCGGCGGTCGCCCTGGAGCGCCTCCCCGAGGAGCTGCGGGTCGTCTACCCCTTCGAGGTCAAGTAAGGCCGCTCCAGGAAAAGAATCCTCCCGTGCGACGCGCAGTGCCTTCGCTCAGCGATTCTTTGGAGTCTTGGAATGACCCGTCATGCCTGCGTCTCCAAAGAACCACTGAACGAGACCCTGCACGCCGCACGGGAGGATTCTTTTCCTGGAGCGGCCTGACGAGCGCCTGAGCGGGCCCGGCTCGGCCGGGCCCACGCGAGCGTCGCCGCAGTCAGGCCCCGCATCAGCGGGGCCTGTTTTGCGTTCAGGCGTCGCGGCGCTGGTACTCCAGCAGCCCCTTCAGGATCTCGGCCTGGAACATCGCGTCGTAGTCCGCGCGGTGCTTGAGGGACATGTCCTCCGCCGCGAGGCCCAGCCTCTTGGAGAGGAGCTCCTTGTCCGTCTCCAGCCAGTGGATGTTCAAGATCCCAGCGGCCAGCGCCTTGGTGTCGAGGCCCTTGTAGCCGTAGGGGTTCTTCAGGCCCTCGGCGACGTAGCACCAGGCGATGAAGGACCAGTCGAAGGGGGCGTTGTGTCCCACGAACACGGACTCGGTGCCGGGGTCGGTGTTCTCGAGGGTCCAGGCGGTCAGCTGCGCCATCGCCTCGCCGCGGGGCAGGCCCTCGGCCCGGAGGCGCTCGATGTCCAGCCCGTTGACCTTCATCGCGCCGGGATCGACTTTGTCGCTCTCGGGACGAAGCTCCAGGTACAAGGTGTCCCCAAGCTCGAGGGTGCCGCCTTCGCGCTCATGCACGGCGACCGCCCCCAGTGAGATCATGTCGTAGAGCGCGGGGACAGGACCGGAGCACTCGATGTCAATACAGAACCAGGTAGCGGCGGGCATGGTCTCTCCGGGGCATATTGAAGGAGCGCCGCAGTATCACCGGAGCTCTCGTTGAGCCATCTCACCAAGCTCGTGAAGGTTCTTCTGGTCCTCACCGGGCTCCTGCCCGCCGGCGTGGCGCTGGCGGCGCTGGTGGGGCTGGGCGTCATGCGCGACGGGTTCCCGCCCGTCATCAGCGTCGGGGCCGTCGGCGTCGCCCTGCTGCCCGCGGTGGGGCTCGCGGGCCTGACGCGCTTCAAGCCCGAGGCCCTCAGCGGCGCGCTCTGGCTGTGGTCCTCGCTGCTCCTCATCGGCCTGCCCACGTGGTTCCCCGGCGAGCGCGCCGACGCCATCGCCACCGGCTTCATGTGGTTCGGCGCCCTCGGCGGCGAAGAGACCGCCCAGCGCGCCGCGGCGCTGGGCGAGCGGGTCGCGGCGCTGCTGGGCCCGGAGGTTCTGAGCGGCACGCCGCCCGCGCCGGAGCTGGAGCCCGTCAGCGCGCCCCCCCCACCCCCGCGACCGGAGCCCGCCCGCGCGGCGACCGCCCGCCTCATGACCGAGGATCAGGTCGTGCTCCCTTACGAGGGCAAGGGCCGCAGCCTGCGGGTGCCTGTGAGCTTTGACTCGGACACCGGCGACGAGGAGATCTGGATGCTCTTCGACACCGGCGCCACCTTCACCACGCTGGATGAGGCGACGCTGCGGACGCTGGGGGTTCCCATCCCGAGGGATGCCCCGGAGGTGACGCTGCAGACCGCCGGCGGCGCCCGACAGGCCAAGCTGGTGCTGATCGACCGCATCTGGCTCGGCGGCTTCCCGGTCGACGGCGTGACCGTCGCGATCTGCGAGCCCTGCTCGGACAGCGGGGTCTCCGGCCTGCTGGGCCTGAATGTCTCGGGTCAGTTCCAGGTGACTCTGGATCACGACCAACAGGAGATGGTGCTGAAGCCGCGCACGGGCACGGATCGGCACCTGGACATCGGGGAGTGGTTGGACATCAGCACGCGGCTGGCTGCCTGGACGGACGGTCGGATGGAGCTGACCATCAACGCCGCCAACGTGAGCGATCGGGAGATCCGAGACGCCGAGGTGGCGATTCAGTGCCCGGATGAGCGGTTCAACTTCACCCTGAAGCGGATGCGGGCGGACGACACGACCGAGGAGAAGGTGTCACTGCCCAGGCACACGAGCTGCCCTGAGTATCGGGTGTCGCTGGAGCGAGCGGTCTGGTAGATGGGATAGGATTCCCACATGACCGCACTCCTCCTCTTCCTCGCATGCGCCGCCGAGCCCGACTCGCTCCAGGCCTCCGTCACCACCGCCAGCGCCGAGGAGCCCGCCGAAGCCGCGCCTGAAGCCCCCACGCTGGCCCAGGCCGAGCCGACCAGCGAGCCCCGCGCCAAGGCCGGCGGCAAGCGCGGCAAGAACCCCGGGCGCCCCGCGCCCGATCGCGGCGGAGATGACGAGGCCAGCGACGCGGCGATCGTCATCGACTCGCCCGAGGCCGGCGCGGCGGTCTCGACGACGATCGATATCTCCGGCACCGCCATGGTCAACGAGGGCCAGCTCACGGTGGAGCTGCGTCAGAAGGGTCAGGCGATCGCGAGCGCCACCCCGCGCGCGGACCAGGGCGCCCCGGAGCGCGGCAAGTGGTCCACGACCCTCCAGCTCCCCACGGGGGCCAGCGGCGCCGCCACGCTGCACGCCTTCTCTCTGTCCGCCAAGGACGGCTCGCCGGAGAACGAGGTTCAGATCAGCCTGACGCTCAAGTAGGCGCGCGAGCGCGCACCGTCACCAGACATCACTCCTCGATCCCGGTCGGCTCCATGCTCGCGGACAGCTGGTCACTCGCCGCCTCGAACGCCGCGATGTCCTCCTCAGTGAGCACCTCAACGTTGCAAACCAGGCTCTCGCAGCCGCGGACTCGCCTGAACAGGGACGTCATGCCGCTTTCCTGAGCGCGTCCATGTAGCTCTCGATCTCGGCCTGAACCTTCGCTGCGGCCCCGATGCGCAGGGTGAGGCGGCCTTGGAGGCGGCTCAGGCGTCCAACTCGGAGCACCAGTTGCTGTCGGAGAGAGCCCAATGACTGGAAGACCCAGCGCGCCGGGCGGCGCGGCCAGGTGGACCGCACCGGCCCAGCCCGACGCATCTGCAGCTCGCGCGACAGGTTGTGCGCCATCACTCCGGCCAGCGTGAACAGTTGATTGCCATGCAAGGTGCGACTGGCGACGACTCCCAGCGCAGCGTGTTGCTTCCCGGCGCCCAGCAATTTCTCCTGGGAACCACGTCCGTTGTGAAAATGCAATACGGTTCGAGCGTGGCTCGTCTTGTTGGTGACCACTACTTTGT
>Ga0316204_10005896_pt1 | contig 19563 bp, 18 predicted proteins | sample 6monrhotite_MG_2_FD_205661 | JGI IMG/M metagenome (GOLD analysis project Ga0316204, IMG submission 205661) | Microbial mat bacterial communities from mineral coupon in-situ incubated in ocean water Damariscotta River, Maine, United States -... | ecosystem: Environmental > Aquatic > Marine >...
TCTACCTTAGAATTTATAATTTTTAAACCCATTTTATGGCCTATTTATTTACTTCTGAAAGTGTTTCAGAAGGACATCCAGACAAAGTTGCTGATCAAATTAGTGACGCGCTTATAGACAACTTCTTAGCCTTTGATCCACAGTCGAAAGTAGCTTGTGAAACCCTTGTAACTACTGGACAAGTAGTTTTAGCAGGCGAAGTAAAATCGGACACCTATTTAGATGTTCAGAAAATCGCGCGTGATGTGATCAATAAAATAGGATACACCAAAGGCGAATATCAGTTTGATGGAAATTCTTGTGGCGTACTATCCGCCATCCACGAGCAGAGTGATGATATTAATCGCGGTGTGGATCGAGAAAAAAAGGAAGACCAAGGAGCGGGAGATCAAGGTATGATGTTTGGCTATGCGACCAAAGAGACGGAAAACTACATGCCGTTGGCATTGGATCTTTCTCATAAGATATTGATTGAACTTGCTGCCTTGCGCAGAGAATTAACAGACATTCCCTACTTACGTCCCGATTCTAAAAGTCAGGTAACGATTGAGTACAATGACGATAACAAACCGGTGCGTATTGACGCTATTGTGATATCCACACAGCACGATGAGTTTGATGCGAACGAAGATCGCATGTTAGCGAAAATCAAAGAGGACATCGTTTCTATTTTGATTCCTCGCGTAAAGGCCAAAGTAAAGCCAGAAATTGCAGCCTTATTCAACGATGAGATTACCTACCATATCAACCCAACTGGCAAGTTTGTCATTGGTGGACCTCATGGGGATACTGGTTTGACTGGAAGAAAGATTATTGTAGATACCTATGGTGGAAAAGGAGCACACGGTGGTGGCGCTTTTAGTGGAAAAGACCCAAGTAAGGTAGACCGCTCTGCTGCTTATGCAACACGACATATTGCTAAAAACTTAGTTGCTGCTGGCCTTTGCGACGAAGTACTAGTGCAAGTAAGTTATGCGATTGGTGTTGTAGAACCTATGGCCATTTTTGTAGATACGTATGGTACGTCTAAAGTAAGTCTTACGGATGGTGAAATAGCTCAAAAAGTAGATGCCATTTTCGATATGCGTCCAGCTTCTATTGAAGATCGACTTAAGCTAAGAAACCCGATTTATTCTGAAACTGCTGCCTATGGACATATGGGAAGAAAGAATGAAATAGTTACCAAAACGTTCCATACGCCCTATGGAGAAAGTAAAACGTTAGATGTGGAGCTCTTCACATGGGAAAAATTAGACTATGTAGACAAGGTGAAAAGCGCCTTCGGATTATAAATAAAAGCCTACAACTATAAAAACAAAAAAATATGGTGTCTTAAATGATATTGTAGTTTTTTGCCTTTTGAACCGCCTCAATTTTACTGTGTACCTGTAATTTTTTGTAGATATTCTCGATATGCTTTCGCACCGTACTGGGCGATAAAAATAAGTTGTCTGCAATCGCTGTATAACTTAATGCCTTGCTTAGTTGCTCCAATACTTCCACTTCTCGCTTGGAAAGTGAAATTTCCTCTTTGTCCTTCTGATTTTCAATAGACAAAGGATTCCGAAGTAATTTTAATGTTTTTAAGGCGATCGAAGGATTCATTGCAGCGCCTCCATTTAAGGTTTCTTTGAGGCCATCGTATAAGTCTTGTGGCGTGATTTCTTTTAAAAGGTACCCATCTGCCCCTGCTTTTATGGCATTGAATATATTCTCGTCATTATCAAAGGCAGTAAGCATGATAATTTTAATTTGAGGATACTTTTGTTTGACCACTTGTGTCGTCTCAATACCATCGAGTACGGGCATCTCTATGTCCATAAGGATGACATCTAGGTTATGATTGTCCTCCAGCTTATTCAGCAGCTCACTTCCGTTCAGAGAGGTGTGCTTTATAGAAACGTCTTCAAAAAATGATAGTTTTTCCTTGATGGCATGAATGAGAAAACTGTTGTCATCCACTATGGCAACTTTTAAAGTCATAAGAGTCAATTAGTTATTTAAAGATACTGAAAAATAACAATTCACACTTAAGGAATAAATAAGGCAGTTGCCTTATTTATCACCACATCCTCAGCATCCTAATTGGTAAGTATTTCTCGCCTCAAATCGTTGAATGCGCTTAGGACCTCTTCGATGTTTGGAGCAATGCCATTATCGTCTGACAATCCCATAGAGTAGCTGCCTTGAGAGACACTGCCTTCTATACAATCATCGGAAGTACAACGCATCACCATCCACTGATTCTCATAGTCAATATAAAAAGTAAGCTCATTTAAACTAGCGAATACGTTTGCAACACTGCTATCCCAATGTAGGTTTTTACCTTTCACTGAAAAAACAGTTTCATAACCGTTATAGGCGTCAAATGCGTCGTTTATGATTTTTAGATTTTTACGAGCTACAGCGCTAAGACTGCCGCTTGATCCGCTGTCCAAATTATCTAGCATGCTGTTTAACTTCTGAATCGCTCGATCCATTTCTGGAATGGCCTCATCATCTTCTTTCAGCCCAAAAGTATACTTTACTTTATTCTCCTCGGTTTCTCCTGTATCCACATCTGAAACAGCTAAGCAAGTTCCATCAGATTTACAATATAACCCCATCAACTCTCCGGAACGACGAAATTCTACGGCTCCATAATCCCCTCTAAGTTCCAAAAACTTATCAGAAAAAACCAATTCGCCCCTGCCCTCATCGATTGCCACTTTCGTATTATATTCATTGTATAGACTAAACAAGCTATTTATGTAAGCCAAGGTCTTATACGCATCGGCATTGCTGGAAGCAGCGCTAGTTCCGCTTGAGGAATAAGAACTACTAGACTCGCCAGGTTTCAATGGCACCCCAGGTTGTTGCGCAAAGGCGGTTACTGTTAAACTTACCAATACAATAAAGAGTCCAAACGATTTTTTTAATAACATAAATTAATTTTTAAGTTTCGAATTTAATAAATCATTTCTTAAGTGACAACACAATAGTGGTCCCTTTAGTTAATTCTGAATCAATAACAAGTTTCGCGCCAATTTCACGACAACGTTTTTCCATATTGTGTAGTCCGTTTCCAAGATCCACAGTGCGCTTATCAAATCCTATTCCATTATCTTTTATTACAATTTGGTAGGTGTTCTCTACTTCGGAAATAGTCACATGAATGTGTTTGGCTTGCGCATATTTAACGGCGTTATTGACGGCCTCTTGTATTACCCGATACATATTCATTCCCTCCACCGAAGTAAACATGCGCTCTGGGTCTACTTCCGAAGCAATCTCAAACCGAAACTCCATTTCCTCAGATGCCATAGTTGCCTTCGTTATGAAATTGCTGATCCGTGTTTGTAAGTCCTCAAAGGTGATGTTGTTTTTATTCATTGCCCAAATGGTGTCCCGCAATTCGTAGATGGTATCCCCAGTAAACGCGCTAATTCCAGACAAACGGTCAGACAACTTCGCCCCAATATCCTTAAATCCGTATTTTAAATTATCGATGCTTGAGATAATAAAGGTGAGTTGCGCTCCAATATTGTCGTGTAAATCGCGAGAAATTCGCAAGCGCTGCTCCTGTAATTTATTTTGTGTTTCGATGGCAGCCAAAGCCGATTTCAACTCTCCTTCTTTCTGCAGTTGTCGGTTTTTTAATTTCTGCTGACTATACACCAAGTAGCCCAAAAACCCTAAGAGGAGGGCCAGTCCAAAACCGCCGTATACAAGCGTGTTCTTTTGGCGCACCTCCAAGTCCTTTTCTGCGATTAGTGCACGTTGTTTCAAGATTTCTTTTTCCTTCTTCTCCGTTTCGTATTTCGCTTCCGTTTCAGCCAAAATACGGGCATTATCTTCATTCAGAATAGAATCCTTTAACCGAATATAATCCTTTAAATAACCTACTGAGCTTTTATAAGCCCCTTCCTTTTCAGCCACCTCAGCCAATGCCGAATACGCTTCTCGGAGCGCAATTTTGGAATCGTATTTTTCGGATAAAACAATAGCTTCCTCTAGGTATCGTTTGGCGTCATTTAGCTTGTCTTGTTTCAGAAATAACTGACCAAAACTGATATAACCATTCACCAAACCGTTAAAATCTTCGATTTCTTTTTTGATCGCAATGGACTCCATAAACATAGATTCGGCTACTTTATAATCCCCTTTGTTGGTGAAGGATTGCGCGATATTCGACAAATAAGCAGCTTCCTGTTTTTTATCTCCCATCTTCCTACTAATCGCCAATGCTTTTTGATACGAACCAATGGCCTCATCAAACTTCTTTTGATACTCGAAAATGGCGCCCACATTGTTATACCCATTTTGGAGTCCGTGGAGATTTCCAAGCTCTTCCTGTATTTCCAAGGCGTTAGTAAGGTATTCAGTGGTCTTGCCAAAATTACCCGTATAATAATACACCACACCAATGTTATTGTAGGCCTGAGCAATTCCGTTTCTGTTTCCTAATTTTTCTTCAGCTTTAAGTGCCTCGAACAGATTCTTTAAAGCATCTTGGTATTCCGCTTTTCTAATTTGAACCGTTGCGATGTTGTTGAGTACATTCGCATATCCTTTGGTGCTATTGGTTTCCTCAACAATCTTGAGCGCCTTGTTTAAAACCACCATCGCAGTGTCATACTGAGTTTTACGCTCATGGTACACCCCTAGGGTGCTTAAATTCATCCAACGCCCTTCTGGATAATTGAGTGAGGTTGCCAATGCCAGACCTTCCTCCAAAAACGCCTTTGCACTGTCCAAATGTACCACGTTATAATGTGCGCCAATGCGCTGTAACAAAACAACCTTAGCGGTATCAGCCGGTGTTTTTTTTAGCACTGTGAAGGCGCTATCTATATTTTTGAGGGGTTCTTGTGCGCTAATTCCTAAGAAACAGAAAAGCAGCAATAAAAAAGCAACTCGTTGGTACAATTTCATGTTGGTTGGTTTGCAATAAATATACAACTTATAGCCTAATTTGAGATTGGATGATGAGTGCTTCGCGCAAATTGTATTTCAAAAAATCGTAGGTATTTAATCCTTCAGATCTCGTAAATATCTGTTGGGTGTTGGTCTCTAATTGAAGGTTTAACTCGCTCATTCTCTTACGATAGCCAGCACTCATTTGCTGATTCTTTTTTCTGAAAATGACCCCTAGTAATACCCCGATTGTGCCCACTACTAGTAGTGTTATTTGCAATGCAGACATAGGTTGAAAAATATGAAATAAAAGTAGGCATTACAATGAGGAAATACCATACGGCAGTTGTCGTATTTCTAATTGATGACTCGTATCAGTTTTCCACCGCTCCATTCGCCAATTTTACGGTCGTAGGAACTGTCGTGAAAGTAGCCTCTTCCCTCCTGCTGGCCATTTCTCCACTCTCCACCATAGTAGCTGCCATCCTTGAAGAAGAAGCGTCCTTGTCCATGAAATTCATTATTGGAATTAAACTTCCCTTCATATTTATCTCCCGTAGTAAACGTATAGGTTCCCATATACATTTTACCTCGTTGGAAGAAGCCAGTAAATTGGTCTCCATTGGACCATTTGTAACGACCGTATTTATTTTCACAATCTCCAGCGATGCATCCTACTTCAATTTCATTGTCATAAAAAGTGTATTCTTCTTCCACTAAATAGTTTTGAAAATAGCCGTAGACCCATTTGTTTGTCTCAACCTCTTTCGTATGTCCATATCCGTGCAATGATCCCTTTACATATTCTCCGATAAGATCTTTACCAGTACCTAAATAACAACCATAACCATCCATTTTGTCATCATACCAAAAGCCAATGTAGTCTCCCGATTCAGTCCAGTCGAAAAGACCGTATCCATGGCGATTTCCATTTTTAAAAAAGCCTTCATAATAGCCGTAATCGTATATTTTTTTACCCCAACCGTTCACACAATCCCCTTTTTCACAGACCGTATCTTTTTTAGTGGAACTAGTTGTCCCTGGCGTCTTTGGTTTTGGGATCCCCTGGCCAAACGATTGGATAAAGAAGAAAAGCGCAAATATGCTTATGTAAGTTTTCAGAGTTCTCATAGGTGTAGTATTTTGTGTATTCAAAGTTCGGGAAAAATATAAAAAATTAAATAGATTGGCTATAGTATTTATAAACCTTAGGTTATTTGAGACTCTTAACGAGTTCTCCATTAGCCCATTCGCCTATGGTTTGTTCTAGATCCTGATTGTGATAATAGCCTCTACCGTGATATTTTCCATTTCGCCATTGGCCTCCGTAGTATTGTTCATCTTTAAAAAAGAAACGACCCATACCATGATATTGATTGCTACTATTAAACATCCCAGAGTATTTATTTCCATCCGCAAATGTATAAGTACCCATTAAGAGATTCCCATTTTTGAAGAAACCAGTATAGGAATCACCATTATCCCATTTAAAACGACCATATTTGTTTTGGCAATCGCCAGCAACACAGCCCTTTTCAACCCCATTGTTTACAAAATCATAGGTAGTTGTCAAATTTCCGTCTGAATATATTCCTTGTTTCCAAACATCATTGGTCACTGTAATACCGAAGCCATTTAATTGACCGTTGCGATATTCTCCAATAATATTGTCGTCGTTTGCGGCTATATACACGCCGTAGCCCTTCATCAGATCATTTTCCCAATTACCGATGTATTTCCCAGAGTCTTCCCACTTATAGAGACCATAGCCATGCTTTAAACCATTTTTCCAAAATCCGTCGTAATGCCCTCCCTCATATTCATACTTCCCCCATCCGTCTTCACAATTACCTCTTACACAACCAGAAGTTCCCGAACTCACAGTTGAACTAGTTGCACTTTTATACATTTCAACAGGGCTGTAAACAAAGGAAGCTTTGGTATAGTATCCAGGAAGCAGGTATTTCTTTACACCATCCCATGTAATGATTAAGTCATTACCATCTTTCTCACTGTCCACACGATCATAATCCAAGGTTTTTCCTTTTTCAATTACGCCATATTCTCCATTCTCAATATCGCGATACCAATAGGTTTGATTGGCCGAATAGGGCAACTTTATGGACGATGCAGCACCCCAATCATTGAACTTTCGAATGCCTTTCAGTAAATACGTATTACCCGTTTCTTCAATGTGGTAGATATAGCTCCCATCGATGTTACTAAATGGACCTGAGGTATATTCGTCATTAATAAAGTTTCCAAAGGAATTTGGATTCGTGATAAAGAAATTCTTCTCAATGTTACTGGCCAATAAAGTAGCTTTTCCCTTAGCGCCCGTACTTGCCTCTTTAAAGTCAATTAGCAAGTAGATCTTTCTATTGGTTTGATCTAAGACAGACAGCGTATTGGTGTCCAAATAAAGAAGATCCTTTACATTGTTCAGCTGTTTGCCGTTGGCATCTCTCAATGTATAATTTACGGAACTTGTCTTGCTCCAATATGCTCCTGAAATAGCGTTTGAACTCGTGCTTCTTGGAGTTGGAACCTGCGCTATGAGACACAGACAACCAAGAAAAAAAGCACAACTAATGGTTGCTAATAATCTCATAATTGAAAATGGTTTTTACGAAAACACAAAGTACTAAATATTTTTATAAGTGGGGTATTCCCTCTCTATTTTGATAATAGAGACCCCATATTGCTATGGGGTCTTGGTCAAAACAGGCTCCTCTCCTATTTTAACGCTCTGGAAATTGGCTAGTTAGTTATTTTTTTAAATCATATGCGTAAATAGAGGAATTCCCAGCTTTATAATATAAAATACCTCCAAACTCATCCACTTGGTATTCTGGCTTTTTATCTTTTAATACAATCTCTTTTTCCATAGCTCCGGTATCTTTATTCAGTTTTACCAAACCTACTCCTTCCTCTAACTTTGTGAGCACGAAGCGAGAATCCTTAGTTGCGGATGTAGCCTTAAAACGTCTCAGCATTTCCGCCACAGAAGCACCTGATGCTGCAGCCATACCATCTCCCAAATTTGCATAGCTTTCACCACGGGCGGTGTAACTACCTAGCCTGTTTCTATTTCTATTTGCCTCCGCATACGAAGCCGTTGCCGTAGCAGCAGAAGCTACCGCAAGCACACCCATCAAAATAGCACCAAAAGCACTTTTCCCTGGAGCTCTGTAATACTCATGCCAATCGGTTACACCATCCCAGCCCAAAAGCATAATATTTTGACTACTGGTCAATAATATACCCCCATCCCGAACTTCCACGCCCGTAGGATCTTCCTTTCCATCAAAATCGCTTTCGGCCAGCGTCGCAACATCACCGGTATTGGCATCTACAGCAAATAATTCATCGTCTGCACTAATCAAGTAACGATCGTTTTTGGCATCGTAATCCGAACTTACGGCATCGGCTCTTTTGTATTTTAAAGGCTTCTTCCATACTTGATTACCTGTGTCAAGATTCACAATATTCGCATCTTCGGAAGTAATATAAATCAACCCTTGCGGTGTACTTGCCATAGTCAAAATGTTCTCCCCGGTTTTTAAAGGTTTTTTGAATAAGGTCTTCCCGTCAAATGAAATCTTGTTAATTCCTCCTTCTTGAATTCCGAAGAGAATTCCATCATCCATGATGTAAAAGTGTTGTACATATCCTTTTGTTTTTGGGGCTTTATCCCATAAATCTTCACCATTAGCCGCACTTAAAAAGGCGATTTTAGACTCGGCCGATGCGGAAGTCAACTTTGCCAACCCCTTTTTACCAGAATTATCTACATTACTAACCACAGCCAAACCTTGAGGTAAAATTTCAAAATTTGCCACGTGCCCTTTTACCTTATGAGCATCTTCCCATAATAAGCTTCCGTTGGCCCCAATCTTATGAATTCTTGTATTGCTTCCGTTGGCTGTAGTTTCAAAACCGTAAATTTCTTTTCCAGTCTCATCCGTAGTCATCCATTTGATGTCATCTACTTTTATACTCCATAATTCGGCACCCGTGGTGGTGTTGATCTTCTTTAAATTTTTAGCAGTGGGAAGGATCAAACCATCCGACAATAACAACGGACGTCCTGTGACTATTTCTGAGCCTTTTAAGGTCACAAAACTTTCCTGTTCTCCCGTGTTCAAATCGTAAATAGCTACCGCATTCGCATACTGTTCCTTGGCACGACGTTGCCCACTTACCACCAACTTGTTCTGTGGCATCATGATATCACAGGTTGATACCATTTTCCAGCCATTGTCTTCGGTACTAAATAATTTTTTTCCAGACATATAATCGATCACCGCCTTCTTTGTGGACATGGAAGCAAATCCTGTTTGTCCTACGACCACATAAGGAGCGCTTGGCACAAAAAATAATTCTTCTGGCTTTACTCTGCCATAATCTGTAAAATTGAACAACAAATCGTTGGACCCAGGCTTAATACCTACCAAACCATCGTTGGTAGCCACCACCATAGTTCCGCCCTGAGTGAGTGTCATATCGTTAATTTTAGCACCTACCTCATATTGGTAGTCTGGTGTTTCCGCCTTTTGAGCTGATGCAAGGCTTACGTAGAAAAGCCCGAAGCATAGTACGATTGATTTTAGTGTTGAAATTTTCATGGTTACTTAGTTTTTAAAAACGGTAAGGGGTGCGGTTCGCCAAATTATTTTTTCATTTCAAAGAGGGTCGACACCCTACTTACCATTACGCTGTTAATTGATAGTTCAAAGATGTAAAATGATACCGCTGAACTCAATAGGGCAATTGTCGTATAATTGAAAGTGAAAAGCCTCAACAGTGAAAAAAAAGGAGGCGAAGTTGTATACCATGGATAAGAAAACCATTCGCAGCAGGGGAAAAAGGTTATTTTTTGGAAGCAGAATGGTATATGGTATCTGTAATCCATCCATAAAAAGTCCCTCTTCTTTCTGGATCATAAAAAACATTGAAGCGACCTTCCACCGTCTTTTGTTGTGCTTCATTCTTTAAAATAGCAGAAAATTGGAGCGTGCTACCTCTAATCGCTCGGTAGTTCACGGAAGTTAAGGTGGCTCCTTGGGTGTAATCTCGCTGCACTGTATCAAGAAAAAATGGTGTTTTGGTTTCGTCTATGAGTGCCTTTTTGTCTGCATACACCGAAAATGCTTTCTCGTTCCGATAGTCCAAATCAATTAAGAAATGATCCGGTTTGTTACCTAGTATCTTCTTTACAGTAATTAGTGCTTTGTCGTTACCAATTTGAATGGGATAGGTCGTTATGAGCGTATCCGCCATTAGTGATTTGTGATCATCCAAAACGTTCACCTGACGCTTTTCAGTGGTGCCGTTTGTATCTTTCTTTTCCGAAGTATTCACACAGCCGCAGAGAAATAGCAGTGTGAATGCACTAAGTAGTAGAGTTCGACCGTTCATTTTGAAAAGCTTGCAATGCTCTTTCAATGTAGTATAAAAAAAGCAGATACAAAAAACCGGAAGAAAAGCAACTGCTTCACTCCCGGCTCCACGTAAAAACCTCAACACTGAGATTTTCTTATAGGACTATTTCTTAATCAAGAATAGCCTTAAAATTTCCCTGGGTAATGACCTTGGTAGTACCGTCTGATCCATTAAACCCTTCAAAGCTAAAGGTACCTTCCACAGTGGTGCCATCATCTGATGTTACTTCCACGGTTCCCGATCCAATATTAAAAGTAGAGGTCCAGGCTGCTACCGGTGTTAAAGTAACATAGGTCAAGCTGTTTACATTGGAAATGTCGTTTCCGGTTCGGTACGTTCCCACTCCTGTATAATCGTTGATGGTTCCACGAATAGTCTCTCCATTATTTTTACCTCCTTGGAAAGCCAATACATTGTTGCTAACCGTAGCTGCTACAATAACCGCTGGACTCTGAGCTGCCTCAAAATCTACACCGTCTACTTTGGCTGTTAAAAATTCGGTTCCCCCGCCTTGGTCACCTTCTCCTTCTTCGTTGTTGTTGTCATCACTTTTACACGATGTTGCTAGTACAGCCAAACATAATAAAAGTAGGTAGGCTGATTTTTTTAATGTTTTCATAATTGTTCAGTTTATTAGTTTATTACGATTACAAATGTGCAACCATTAACGAGCTCCGACAATACGGCAATTGACGTATTCGGCAAAAACTTAGAAAAATGGTAAAGCTTATTTAGTAAATTGGAGGTAAGGTAACCTCACTTTTAAGGCGGCTATTTTTTCATCAAGTGACTTCAGGAATTGCTTATGTGCCTCACTGTTTGGATGAAACGGTCTATGCAAAAGGCCTTTTTGAACCACATCAATTTCCCTTTGAAGGACCGCCGTTTTTGGATCGACCCATGCACTTTGAAAACGCTCCCAAATAAGCTCGATAGCCGTTTCATTGGGGTGTAATAAATCTGATGTATAAAAGCGGTAATCCCGCATTTCGTCCATCATCAATTCATAGGAAGGAAAATAATGCATCCCCTCCACGGCATGTATCCCGGTCAACAAATGAGCCTTACTTAGAGAATTCTCCACCAGACCATCCTTGAGGTGCCTCACAGGGGAGACCGTACTGATGAGTTGTGTCGTGGGATTGATCATTTGTACGAAGCCTTTTATTTTTTCTACGGAATTGGTTACTTCCGCTACCGAAAGCAACTCCTTAGAAAACTCTTTATTCGGTACTTTGTGACAATTGGCCACTACTGTATTGGACGTCAAGTGCCTGTATACCCATGCCGTTCCAAACGTGAGTACGATATGGGATGCTGATGCCATCGCGTCCTTTAAGGCTACCAGCTTTTTATTTAAGAGGGAAACCATTTCTTCGGAAGTAGTGGCATTTACCAGCGAATGCACCTCAAACGAATGCCAAATACCGTCACGATGAAACAAGTCCGCTTGTGTGAAACCTCTATTTTCAACAGCGCGGCTTAGTAATTGTTCTATCGCCAGCGGGTGAAATAGTATTCCGAATGGATTCTGAAGATTTCGAAATTTGAAATACTCCAGTTTTGCGCCAATGTTTTCAGTAAAACAGGACCCCAGAAGCAGCACCGAACTAGAATAGTCAATTTGGTTTGACTCCGGCGATACGGGTATGGTTGTTTGTAGTTTCATTTTTTGTTAATCAGTAAGCAGTTGGCATTTGGGTGCTATACTGCCAACTAAATACTTAAATTATGCCAAGTACTTTTGAGCCTCCGCCAAAGCAGCTGGAATACCGGCAGGGTTCTTCCCCCCCGCGGTTGCAAAAAATGGCTGACCCCCACCGCCTCCTTGGATATGCTTCCCTAATTCGCGTACAATCTGCCCTGCGTTTAAGTCTTTTCCTTCAGCTACATTCTTCGAAATATAACAGGTAAGCAATGCTTTCCCATCTACATCCGATCCAAATAAAAGGAACAAATTATCGACTTCGCCACCCAGTTCGAAGGCTAAATCTTTTAAACCTGCAGCGTCCAAATCCACTTGTTTGGCCAAAAAGTTGACCCCGTTGATTTGAGTAACTTCCTGTTTTAAATCGCCTTTGATATTCTTAGCCTTATCCTTTAGTAATTGTTGCAATTGCTTTTGAAGCATTGTATTTTCTTCCTGAAGTTTTTCGATGGCACTCACTGGGTCCTTACTGTTATTTAAGGTCTTTTGCACATTCTTGAATACTTCGCTGCGCTCCATAAAGTACAGCTTGGCTGCATCCCCGGTGATGGCCTCAATTCGGCGTATGCCAGAAGCAACAGCGCCTTCAGAAGTAATAATAAAATGCCAGATGTCTTTGGTGTTCTCTGCATGCGTTCCTCCACAGAGCTCCATCGATTTTCCAAATTTTATAGCCCGAACCGTGTCCCCATACTTTTCACCAAAGAGTGCCATAGCACCTTCCTCGATCGCTTGATCGTAGGGTATGTTTCTTCGTTCTTCCAGCGCAATGCCCTCTCTTATTCGAGCATTGACAAAATCTTCCACTTCTTGTAGTTGTTTGGAAGTCATTTTACTGAAGTGAGAAAAATCGAAGCGAAGGTTTCTACTATGGACCATCGACCCTTTCTGACCTACGTGTTCCCCTAGGATATTGCGCAATGCTTGATGCAGTAAGTGTGTGGCTGTATGATTGGCTGCTGTTCTAGAGCGTTGTTTCTTATCGACGATCGCCCGAAACGTATCTTTTGGCTGTCGTGGTAAATTCTTGGCAAAGTGAACAATTAAATTGTTTTCCTTTTTAGTATCCACTATATAAACAACTTCTCCATTGGGAGCTTCCAAATAACCTTTGTCCCCTACTTGCCCGCCGCCTTCTGGGTAAAACGGGGTAATATTAAAAACCAACTGATACAATTGACCATCCTTTTTGCTCTCCACGCGACGGTATCGTGTTATTTTTACAGCAACATCCATGGTGTCGTAACCAACAAATTCTTCCACTTCATCCTCAAACAAAGTGACCCAGTCGTCTGTTTCAATTTTAGTTGCCGCTCTCCCCGATTCTCGTTGCTCATTGAGACGTTTGGCAAAGGTCTCTTTATCGTAGTCGAAACCTTGCTCGCGCAGGATCAATTCCGTTAAATCCTCAGGGAAACCAAAGGTGTCTTTTAATTCAAATACCTTGGCGCCGTTGATTGTTTTAGTAGCTGCGTTCTTAATGATATTATCCAAAAGCAACATCCCATCCGAAAGTGTTCTCAAAAAGGACTGTTCCTCTTCGCGAATCACATTGGTGATGAGGTTTTTTTCTGAAACTAATTCAGGAAACGAAATGCCCATTTGTTTGACCAAGGTGGGCACCAACTTATAAATGAATGGTTCTTTTTTATCTAAAAAAGTAAATCCATATCGAATGGCACGTCTTAGAATACGACGAATCACATAGCCTGCACCTGTGTTGCTGGGAAGCTGTCCATCTGCGATGGAAAATGATACGGCTCGTACGTGGTCACTAATCACTCTAATGGCAATATCCACCTTTTCATCCTTACCATATTTGCTGTTGGTTACAGCTTCCACCTCACGAATTAAGGGCGTGAAGACATCCGTATCGTAGTTACTTTGCTTTTCTTGCAGCACCATGCAAAGGCGCTCGAAGCCCATTCCCGTATCCACATGTTGGGCAGGAAGTTTATCTAAACTTCCATTAGCTTTTCGATTAAATTGCATGAATACCAAATTCCAAACTTCCACTACCTGCGGGTGGTCCATATTCACTAAGGTCGCTCCGTCCACTTTTGCTTTATCTTCCGCAGAACGAATATCCACGTGGATTTCACTACAAGGGCCACAAGGACCTTGATCTCCCATCTCCCAGAAGTTGTCTTTATAGCTACCGTTTAAAATACGGTCTTCCGCGATGTATTCTTTCCAAAAATCGAATGCTTCTGTATCCCTAGCTAAGCCCTTGGATTCGTCGCCTTCAAAAATGGTCACATAGAGCATGTCCTTGTCAATTTTGAACACTTCTACCAACAATTCCCATGCCCAACCAATGGCTTCTTTTTTAAAATAATCTCCGAAACTCCAGTTCCCCAACATCTCAAACATGGTGTGGTGGTAGGTATCCATACCCACCTCTTCCAAGTCGTTGTGTTTTCCGCTTACGCGAAGGCACTTTTGAGTATCCGCTACTCGAAGGTCTTTGGGGTCTTTATTACCTAGGAAATATTCCTTAAACTGATTCATCCCCGCATTGGTAAACATCAAAGTAGGGTCATCCTTCACTACCATAGGTGCCGAAGGCACTACCGCATGTGATTTCGATTTAAAAAATTCTAAAAATTTGCTACGTATCTCCGAAGACGTCATAAAAAACAGTTAATTGAATTTCGTATATTGTAAGCCTAAACAATTTCTATCTTTACACAGCGTTAGAAAAAGGTTAGCGCTTTCCATCAACCGCAAAAATAGGACTTTTTAACATATGTCTAAGGTAAAATATTACTACGATAGCGAGACGCTTTCCTACCGAAAAATTGAGCCCAAAAAAGGACGCCGATTTGGATTTATTTTTCTGGTGATCCTAGGCATGGCCATTAGTGGCATATTGATAAACGTTGTCTATCTCAATTTGCCTGGAATCGAAACCCCAAAAGAAAAAGCATTGATGCGTGAAAACGCAAATTTGTTGCTCAATTATGAAATTCTGAATCGGGAATTCGATCAGAGAGCCGCGGTGCTCGAAGAACTGCAAGAACGTGACAATAATTTATATCGAGTTTATTTTGAAGCCAATCCCATTCCTGAAGAACAGCGAAAGGCTGGTTTTGGTGGAACCAATCGCTATAAGACCAAAGAAGGCTATGACAATTCTAAGCTCATTATTGAAAGTCACAAACGCCTAGACATCTTAACAAAGCAAATTGTGGTCCAGTCTAAATCTTTAGACGAGATTACTAAGTTGGCCGAGGAAAAAGAAAAATTATTGGAAGCTATACCGGCCATTCAACCCGTAAAAAATGAAGACCTTACCCACATGGCTTCTGGCTATGGATATCGAACCGATCCGTTTACTAAAGCGCGGAAAAAACATTGGGGTATGGACTTTACCGCACCTCGTGGCACGCCTATATACGCTTCGGGGAATGGAATAGTGAGTAGAGCCGATAACTCTGCTTCGGGCTATGGGAATCACATTCGGATAGACCATGGCTTTGGCTATGAGAGTCTTTATGCGCATTTATACAAATACAACGTTCGCAAAGGACAAAAGATAAAGCGAGGCGACTTGATTGGCTTTGTTGGAAGTACTGGGCGTAGTGAGGCACCGCATTTGCACTATGAAATTTTCAAAGACGGTGATCGCATCAACCCTATTAATTTTTACTACGGAAATTTAACTGCGGAAGAATTTGCCGAATTATTGAAAATATCTCAACAAGAAAATCAATCTCTGGATTAATGCACGTAGATCTACCCGAAAAATTGTATTACAGCATCGGTGAAGTGGCCGAAGCATTCCATGTGAATACTTCTTTGATCCGTTTTTGGGAAAAGGAATTCGATGTCCTTCAGCCAAAAAAGAATGCCAAAGGGAATCGGAAGTTTACTCCTGCCGATATCAAAAATTTAGAGCTCATTTACTATTTGGTGAAGGAACGAGGGTTTACATTGGAAGGTGCCAAAACACATCTCAAAGAAAACAAACACAAGACACTTGATAATTTTGAGATCATCCGAAAATTAGAAACGGTGAAATCGGCCCTCCTCAAAATAAAAGAGAACCTATAATTCCTTTACGCCACCCTCTATTTCTTAGCGCTATTTACCACCGAATGTTTCCTGAAAAGTGAAACCACCTAGTTAATATGCTTATATTCAAGGCTGCTAACCAAAAAAATCAAGCTTATGTTTATCATATTTGGAACCCGTGGAATGAAGCATACGGTAAAAGACAGTGACGTATTGGCCAATTCCTGCCCAAATTGCAACAACGGTAACCTAAATCACAAACTCTACCGAAGGTGGTTCACCCTCTTTTTTATTCCTATGATTCCGTTGGACGTCATCGATCGATTTTACGAATGCGACGCCTGTAAATCTGTCTACAATGAAAATGTAAAATCGGTGTTAGCGCAATCTCAGGAGGAAATAGACGCCAGTCAAAAAGAAGCCCGTAAGGTGTATGCGCAAGCGCTCATAGCGGCTATGACCCATATGGCGATGGTAGACGGTCATTATGCCGAAGAAGAAGACCGAGAAATACAGGACGTTATTGAAAATTTTGACGAGTTTAAACACGAACTGCTTCAAGTGCATCGTGAAGTGAAAGTAAATTTAAATAAAGACAACCAAGTTTTTAATTATTTAAGTGAAGCTCGAAATGCCTTGTCTGCGGAATCCCTGATGAATATTTTAGCGCAAGCCGCGGTGGTACTATTAGCGGACGGTGCCATTGAGAAGGAAGAAGAAGATTTAATGAAAGACTATCTAATAGCCTGTGGGTTGCCAAAGGACATGTACCATACACTCATCGAAAAACTGAAGAAAAAGGACATGACCGATCTCCAAGAAGGGCAATTAAATTAATAGTGGAAGCCTGGAAAGTTTTCTCAAAAAGCGGCGCAAAGTGCTGTCTATTCTTCGGAAAGTAGAATGGCCGAAAATAGATCCACTTTCGTTTGTTTAATGTCAGCCTGCATCTGAGTTATTTTGGTCATGGCCGCCACCAATGGGAATCCTTTAAAATTATAGGGAAGCCAGTTTTGTTGTCTTCCTTCTTGATCTATAATAGGAGCGGTAGAAAAGTCTTCTTCCATGCGTTTGATTATTTCAGGATATTCCTTTTTAAACTGCTGGGACACCGCCATTCGATAGACGTCAATACGGCCAATGAATTCATGTCCGCCCGGTGATATGGTAGCGCCAGTAAAAAACCGCGTGTCCAAATATCCAGACGATTCCCATGCTTCATACCCGTCATTTTCAACGGCCTTGGTGATGTCTTTTTTCAGAACAGATAAATACGCATCTAACTCAGCAGAAACACTGTCCAAAAAACGTGCACCCTCCGATGTAGGTCCATATCCTTCAGCAAGAAGACGCGCAATGGAATCCCGTTTGAACTGCGTAATTTTGTTTGTCTCGTCCAATTCTTGCTGAAGCTGCTCAAAGTTCTCAGTTAGATGGGACGGATTATCTTTACAGCCCGTCATCAAGGTGATAACACCGATAAAGCTCCATAATAAACCAAATTTTCCTGCCTTTTTCATATATGATATAAAATTAATCGTGCTTCATAGCAACACTTTTCTTCGGATGTTTTAGAAAAAGAACATCGTATCTTTCTCTGTTTCTCCCTTTTTTCCCAGACTGTTGAATTTCCAACTAAAGCTCAACATCGCATACCGTCGCAAGACTAAACTCTGACTATCCTCAATAAAGTTTTGCGTAGCACGTCTACTGGCATTGGTATTTTGATTGAGCAAATCGTACAGTTTCAAAGTGATCGTACCTTGATCTTTTAGGACGGAATACGCCATGGTCCCACTAATAGTAAAGGACTTGCTTTGCGAAAAGGCCGTGGTAACTAAAAAAAATAGTAATAGCCCTAAGAAGTATTTCATGTATGCCGGTTAGATGATGATGAATGGTAGTTCTATGAACGAAGTTACATTGGTTTTCTTATTCATTTGCTTCAATTATTGTTAAACTAAAGCAAAAACGGTACCACTTTTTTACATCCTATTTGAGAAAAGAAAATGGGTGATTCGCTTACCTAAAAACACCCACTCAGGATTTTAATACTATAAAATTATTTTTTTCTGAAGTAAATGGTTACAGGAACCCCGGTATAATCAAACTTCTCTCGCAGCTTGTTTTCGATAAATCGCTTGTACGGATCTCGAACGTATTGCGGAAGATTACAGAAAAACGCAAAACACGGATGCGGTGTTGGTAATTGGGTGCAGAATTTTATTTTCACATACTTCCCTTTATAGGCTGGCGGCGGATAAGCCTCCACTATAGGGAGCATCGTATCATTCAAAACCGATGTTTTAATTTTTTTAGTTCTTCGTTTATGAACGTCTACAGCGGTTTCAATGGCCTTGAAAATTCGTTGTTTTGTCAATGCTGAAATAAATACAATAGGGATATCCGTAAATGGCGCACATTGCTTGAGAATGTATTTTTCAAATTCGTTGGTACTATGATTGTCTTTTCCTTCCACCAAGTCCCATTTGTTCACCAAAATCACCACCCCTTTATTGTTGCGTTCTGCCAACCAAAAAATACTTTGTACTTGTCCGTCAAAACCTCTGGTAGCATCCAAAACCAATATGACGACATCACAGTGTTCTATGGCACGCACACTTCGCATGACCGAGTAAAACTCTAAGTCTACTTTTACCTTACTTTTCTTCCGAATTCCAGCCGTATCGACCAAATTAAATTCAAATCCGAAACGGTTGTATTTGGTATCAATACTGTCTCTAGTCGTTCCCGCAATATCAGTCACCACAAAACGATCTTTCCCAATCAAAGAATTGATAAAGGACGATTTTCCTGCATTAGGACGGCCTACCACAGCAAAACGTGGTAATTCAACATCTTCTCTTTCCTCCTCTTCCGGAAGGATCTCGACCAACGCATCTAACAATTCACCGGTTCCACTACCGCTAATACTGGACAAGGTAAAGTAGCGTTCCACTCCCAAGGAGTAAAACTCGACCGCATCATTTTGACGGCTTGCGCTATCCACTTTATTGACCGCTAGGAAAAATGGCTTCTTGCTCTTCCGAAGTAATTGCGCTACTTCTTCATCCATTCCAGTCACGCCTGTTTCCACGTCTACCATAAAGATAATTGCATCGGCCTCGTCGATAGCCAATTCTACTTGCTTGTCAATTTCGGCCTCAAAAATATCATCGCTACCCACCACATAACCACCGGTGTCGATCAAAGAAAACTCCTTGCCGTTCCAGTCGCTTTTGCCGTAATGACGGTCTCTGGTTACCCCGCTCACAGAATCTACAATCGCCTCACGACGTTGAATCATTCTGTTAAAAAGGGTGGATTTCCCCACATTGGGTCTTCCCACAATAGCTACAATACTCATAATATTTATTTAGAGGGTGCAAAAGTAGTGTTTACTTAGGAATTGCCCGATGCTAATGGCAATTATCTTATCCTAAGCTGATTATTATCATGTCTCTAAAATTACGAAAATCCTATTTTTATTCCCATAT
>Ga0316204_10005897_pt1 | contig 19561 bp, 28 predicted proteins | sample 6monrhotite_MG_2_FD_205661 | JGI IMG/M metagenome (GOLD analysis project Ga0316204, IMG submission 205661) | Microbial mat bacterial communities from mineral coupon in-situ incubated in ocean water Damariscotta River, Maine, United States -... | ecosystem: Environmental > Aquatic > Marine >...
CATTTTATTTTATTTTTTTAGGTTAAGGGAGTGAGTGCCTAAGCACCCACTTCCGTATTATTTATTTATTATGATTGGTGAACGATGTCAGCTCCGATACCTAACTGAACACCTCCTGAGTAACGAGCAACTAATCTCATATTGTCAGAACCATCTAAAGCAGCCATATCCATCAAAGAAATTCTTGTAGCGTCTGAAAGCAAATCCGTCCCATAAAATAAATTACTCTTCTCTGCTGCTACTAATTGGTTGTCAGGCATACCGTTACAAACAGCGATTTTGTACCCTTCAAAAACAGGTGCATAGTCTCCGTTCATATTGTAAGCGTTTACATATCCTAAAGTAGATACTGCTGAAACATATAAAGCGTAAGTCTTAGGACTCATATAGATATGTAAGTCATCTTTTCTCAATACTGCTGAAATATCAGTTGCCATATCAGAAGTTAAAGTTTGTAAGTTAGCAATAATGTTAGCTGCTGTATAAGCTGCTGAAGCAGTTGAAGTGTTTACTGTACCATCTACTGCAAATGCTCCTGTAGTAGCTGTCAAGAACCCTTCAAATTCTCCTGCTGTTGCTCCTGTTCCTGACCATACTGAAGCTTCAACTCCATTAGCGATAATTTCTCCCATATAAGAGATTACATAGTCATCAAAAGATGCAGGTGGTGGCGCTCCTGCTCCTGCTCTCATTTGTAACGCTTCCCAAGAGTCAAGTAAAGTTGACTTGCAAAGGTCTAAGTTAATTTGTAGGTTTTTTGGTGTAAGTACATTCTCAGTAAGCGCTAAAGTACCTGCGTCTGTAAAGTCGCAAGAAGCGTCTTTTACTAATCCTGAACCTGCCATTTTTTGGATTGAACTCTTAAATTTCACGTTTTCAATCAAAGTTAAGTAGTCTAGTGAGTTTGCTTGGTTTAAAGCTGCACTGATGTAAAATCCTGCCGCCTTTCCTGCAAAGTTGCTTGTTGTTGTAAAAGCCATGTTTTTGTTTTTTATTTATTAATATTATTTATTTAAATCTTGTAAGAATTTTTCTCTTTTAGATAGTTTGTTATATTCTTTTCTAGCCATTGGCTTTCTATCTGAACTGAATTTGTTTGTATCTAAAGGAGCTGAAGCAGGTTGTGAAGCCAACTCAGTTTTTAATCTTTCGTTTTCTTCTTTTAACTTAGTTAATTCATCTTCTGCTGAAAACTCAACTACTTCTGTAGTTTTTATAGACTTAGGGTTTGTAGAAGGTTCTTCTGTTTCTTCAGACATTTCTTCAACTTCTTCTTCAGTATCTTTTTCTTCTCCTTTTAAGTCTGCAACTGCGTCCTCTAGGTTCTGAATTCTTTTCTCCATTCCTTCCCAATCTTGTACGTCCGCTTCTTCTCCATCATCTTCAGCTAATTCTTCTTCAACTACTTCTTCAGTAACTTCTTCTTCAGTTTCAGACTCAATAACCTCAGCAACAATTCCTTCTTCCTCAACTCTGAAAGATACTCCGTCTTCAGTCTTGTAAGTTCCAACAGGTAATAAAATTGTAGTTCCGTCTTCAGTTAATACTGAAATATCTACTCCTGCTTCTAATTCATCAGCAGTTGAAACGAAAATAGTTCCGTCTTCTGATTTTGATTGCCACTCTAACTTAATTGTTTCTTCTTTGTTAAGACCTAGAGCTAATAAGATTTGTTCTTTAATGTCCATAATTTCTTTTTAGTTTTATTAGTGTTTGTAATATATAATAGATAAACTATTACTTTGTTTGATTTTGCTTAATTATTTCATTTAGTGCTGAAAGTATTTCCTCGTTACTTGGTGCTTTTTCTGACATCTGTTCCATCTTATCCGTAAAGTAACCTTCTATTGAAAGTCCTTTTAATTCACCTTCTTTGATTTTAGACCAAAGTTCGTCATTTTCTATTTTCATTTTTACAAACCAAGTGCCATTAGGTAAGTCATAGCCGTATAACTTAGATTTGTCTTGGTCACCTTCCTTAATCCAAGATTCAACCGTTAGAACGCCTGAAACTCTGTCTTGGTGTTGGTATGTAGCTTTGTGGTGATTGTTATGTTTCAAATATAAAAAAGCTGCTTTTTCAACTGTCGCTTTTGAAAAGTAAACATAGTAATCTGAGTCCGTATTCGGGTCGTGTCTGAATATTTGCTTGTTTGGAATAAGTGCAGGACTAACTAGCATTCTTTTCTCCTCATCTACTTTTGCAAATGTTAAATTATTCTTTTCTTTTCCGAAGTAAACAAAGTCTTGTTCTATTGCAGGTGAAGTTACTAAACTAATTGCGTCAATAGCTAGTTCCTGATTATCGTCTGAAATTATTAACTCAACAATGGATGTAGTCTTTTCGTAATTGTCTTTATTGGCTTCTTCACATTCAGCAACTGAGTCATAAGTACAGTCTCCTGTCTTTCCCCATTTATATTTTCCGTTTTCACATTCTTCGCAAGGCATAGTATATAATATATTTAATTAATTTTTATTTGATTTTAGATTGTAGCCCTTCTTCTAATATTGGCTAGTTGGTTCTGACTGTTAGTCATTTCGTCTGTTACTACGTAAGCTCTAGTAGGTTCAGGTTCTAATCCGCCTGATAAGTCAAAAGCTCCTGACATCATTTGAGGTGCAGGTGTTGAAGATGTTGCAGGTGCTGAAACAGAACCGCCCCCACTTGCACTTTCAGAACTTGTTGAAAGTATTTTCTGTATGGAAGCTGCACCCATAGCACCTGTAGCGATTGCTTGAACTAAATTAAACGGTGCAGGAACATTAGCCATTGTGTTCATAATTGCTTGTTGGGTATTGTAAATTGTCTTTGCTACTGCTACTGCTTTTTGTGCATCCTCACTTTCTCCTGCTAGTTGTTTAGCTGCGGCAAAGCCCATCCCAATCATTTTTTCTTTTTCTTTTTCTTTTAGTTTTTCTAAAGCTAATTCTGCTTTTTTTACTCTTTCTTTTTCTGCAATTTCAGCATCTGCCAATTTTTTTATAGCGTCTGCTTCTTCCTTTTGTTTTGCTTTTTTGTTTGCTGCTATTTCATTTGTCAAAGTTTCCATTTCAGTAGCAAGTCTTTTCTGAGTTTGAAAAGATGAAGTCTGTAGGTCAATTAATCCCACTTCTAAATTTGCTAGTTCGTCTAAATCTTCAGCCATATTTTCAGACAAAGCCATTGTTTCTTTTTGGATTTGAATTTTCCTTTTTTGCATTTCCAAAACATCATTAGTTGTCTTTAATTCTAATTCGTTTGCTGTTTGAAGTGCTGCAAGTCTTTCTTCTGCTGTTTTACTTTCATCTAAAGCGTCAAGTCTAGCTTTCTGTATTTCTTGTCTTGTTTGTGCTCTTACTTTGTTAAACTCTCTTTCTTCATCTCTTAACTGTTGCGTTAATCCTTTTAACTTCATTGCAGCGGCTACATCCTTTTCTATTTCATCACCTAAAGATTTAAACCCTTCCGCCATTTTACCCGTTAAGTCATCTACTCCTGTTGCTACTTGTACCATACTTTCACCGAACCCTGCCGCGTTTTCCTTCATTTCATCCCAATCAAAACTTAAAGCTGACTGAATAGTTTTTCCTAAAAAACCAAAGGCATCTATTATGCCCTGAACTCTATTAAGTAGGTTTGTCTTTATAGCTTCCCATAAGTCCGCTATTGCTTGTTGTGGGTCTTCAAAAGCACTAACTATTACTTTTCCAAAGCTTGAAAGTCTGTCAGTAATAACACTAACGACTGCGCCAAACCCTGCCATAGCTCTTTCTAACTTTTCAGCACCATCCTTAGTACTTTTAAAGTAAGCAATTAAAGAACCGACTAAAACTACAAAAGCACCAATACCTGTTGAAATTAATCCTGCTTTAATACTTCCGAACATTCCCTTAGCTGTTACTGCTGCTGAAGCAAAACCTCTTTTTACTCCATTAAGAGAAACGCCCATAACTTTAAACTCAGATGCTGCATTCCCTGCGTCCTTAGATACATCACCTATGTTAGATTTTACGTTTATATTTATATTTTCGTCTGCCATAATTTTATTTTTAAAGTGCTACTCCTGTTTTTATTTGTGTCATTCTAATAGTTGAAGTCCATTCTATATTCATATTGGTAGCTCCTTTTACAGTTTGCAAGAAGTTTGTTCCTGATACTGAATTTATAGGACTCCATCCTGTAGTAGTTCCTGAACTTGCAGGTGATGTTCTTGACCTTTGTATACTTAATGTTCCTGACTTATTTATAACTACACCTCTTTCAACCCAAGACTTGAAATCACCAACTGCACCTGAACCTGAAGAACCCCCAACTCTTACTGCTAAACTTTCTGATTGAAAATAAATAGCCGTATTTTCAGGCACTACAAAATAACTATCAGTTGTATTGTTTAAAAAAGCGTCTACTGTGCTGTTATCTGTAGTTGTTTTACCATACATCAAAGTCATTGTTTGCCTTTCCCCTAAACTATCACCTGAAGCATTACCCCCTAAGACAATTGAGTTATCAGCTGTAGCTTCTCCTAAAGTACCATAGACGTTAGCATTGTTTACTCCGTTTGCTATTTCGTTATTGTTTCCTACTACTATGTTATTTCTTGATAATCCTTTTACTGTATTGTTTTCACCTATTATATAAGTATTGTTTGTTCCTGTTTCAGTCGTGTTTCCTGTACCCTGTAATTTATTACTTTCATTGCTAAAGCTTCTGTTAAGATTTGTATTAAATCTAAATGTAGAACAAGTTCCTGTAGCTTTATTATAAGTATATCCGTAAGCTTCGCATTGTAATTGATTTGGAGTAACAGCATTTGTTCCGTCAGTAAATGTTACTACTCCTATTGGTGAAGTCTCTAAGGGCTTTACATCAAATCCTGATAAATATGGTATTGTTTGTTTTGCTGCTGCCATTATGGTATAAGTATAAATTCAACTGTTGCTAAGTCGTTTGGTTTGTAGTCTATTTTGTTTACTCTAAATGTTCTGTTTTTAATAAATACTGTATCGTTGAATTTAAAAGTATTAATATCTGAAGGACTTAAATTAACTTTGATTGTCATTATCCTAGTATCAGGATTGTAAAGCTCTGAGTAATAAGGCAACCAATACAAGTTAAATAGATTATTGTTTGTAGGTGAGCCTACAGGCTGTATCAACTGACATTCTCCAAAGTGAAAATCTCTAGAACCTGATATTGTAGGTATATCTGTTAAATGACTAAATTGTAAAAATTCAGTTTCATTTACAATAGCTGTTGAACCATTAGGTAAAGGTGCGTTGTATGTGTAACCTGCTATTGTTTTTACTCCATTGTTATACATAATTCTTGGGCTATTTTCAAAACCTTCAGAGGTTTCGTCTTCCGTCATAGAATAAAGCGAAGGAGTTATAAAGTCAGGAAATTGGCTCATTAAAGGCTTGACCACTGTTGCTGCAAAAGGTTCGGCAATAATTTCTTCTTCTCCTGCTAGAATTGTAAACTCTGATGCATTATATTTTTTACTTCCGTATAAGTGATTCGTTCCTTTTTTATAAACATTAAAAGCGTAATCGTCCTCATCTTCTACAAACTTAAAAATAGTTTTTTTGTTTAAATCAGTTAAAGGCACAAGTTTCATTTCTGAAACATCTATCTTATCAGTCCAATCTAACTCAACACTATTAGGGTTGTTTAAAAACACATCTGAATAAGGTTCAATCTTTATATTGCTCGGGTTGTCTTCATCAGGCAAAGTAACTAAGTTGAACATTGTCATCAAGCCCTTTAAGAAATCCCATTGCCCTGTTTCACCCCTTAATGAATTTAACATACTAATAAAATTAGAAACAGTTAAATACCAAGTTAATTGAGTACCTTTTTGTTGTATTACTCCTGCTGCATTTGCTTTAAATTGAGGTTGTACAGTTTCTCCTACTGCTAATGGTGGTATTTGTACTGTACCTGTAAATGTATAAGTTTGGTTGGGAATAAGTGTTACAATTCCTGAGCTATCAGAAACAACCCCTGCTGCCAACCATTGTAATTCTACTGTTCTATTAACTGTGTCTGTATTCTTTACTTCAAAAGTATAAGATAAATCATATGCAGTATTCAGTACTGTATTTGTAAGTATATGAGTTGTGAAATCATAATCAGGTGGAGCAGCGGCGAAAATACTATTAGGTATATTTACTATTTCCAATGGAGTAAATGATGTTCCTGCAAATACACCACTCGGTGCGTTTACAGCACACGAAAATATTCCGAACGGATTTGAAGATATAGGAATGTCATCAGCACCCCAATTAAAATCCATATACAACTTTTTAAAATCGTCTGTATCAAAGAATTCACTTTCATAAGTAAAAGGCACGACTTGAAATATCCTGTCTATTAAATACTTAATGTTTATAAAAGGTCTAAAAATATCTGTTATACTAGTATAATTTATATTAGTTCCTGACAATGTAAGATTATGGTTCCAATCTACAAAAGGGTATTTTAAAGTTGTGTAGTCATCTCTAAAACCTGATGTATTAGGGTAAGTGTAAGATATACCTGTTCCTGAATTGTTCCAACTATTCTTTATTTCCGTGTCATTGTATTGGTGGTCTAATTCTAAAAATTCTATATCTGAAAACGTCTTATCACTTAATACATCAGCTAGTGCAACAACTTCAGAATACAAGTTTACATTGTAACTTGTTTCTCCTGACTTGTCAGAAATATCAATCATTCTTAAATAGCCTTCAAATAATAAAAAGCCATCTTGTTTTAAAATACATTTAGTTCTTTTGTAAGGGTTAAAGTTAAGCCCTGTATCAGTTCTTGTTATTTCAAAAATATTGTCAAAGATTTGATTGTTTCTTTTTGTAGCAGGTAAGTTAAAAGCCTTTGAATATGACTGTACTTTTTCAGCTACATTTTTAAAGTCATCTACACTAAGACTAAGAGGTATGTCTTCATCTTCGTAAAGGTCGCAAATAACTTGTCCATTGCTTAAATCTGTAAATACTCCGCTAGGTATTGATGTAGATAAAACACAAGATATGTCTTCTATTACAGCAACTGAGGTTACACTATGAATTACTATTATATCAGCAGTTGAATAAGCGTCAAATTGTATAGTCTGAGTTCCTGTACCTGTAATTATATGAGAGCTTTTTAATATGTCGTTATGGTATTGATAAACAGTAAAATTTGTTGTATTAAATTGTATGTTTAAAGTTAAGTCGTATGTAGCACCAAAAGTTAGGTTAGATAACCTTTGAACTATTCCTGTATTAAGAACTACCGAAATTACGTTTGATCCTTCTTCTACAAAGTTTGAGTTACCACTAAAACGATACCAAGTGTTACTTATAAAAAATGTAGAACCTGCTAATGTATATGAATTAATGTAAGTCTGAGGTAAAGCACCTGCAATATTGAGAGTTGAAGATGAAGCGTTTACTTGGTTAAAATTAATACCATCAACAAAGAATTGAGTAGAAGGTGAACTTAATGGTGTTGAACCATCAAAATACTGTGGAAATACTATTAATTGTACTGACATTATACTGATTGTGTTCTTAGTGTTTTACTCTTTTCTACTTCAAAAGTGTACTGAATAAGTTTATCGTTTGCTACTGTCTTTTTTGTAAAGCTAGAAGTTGTAAGCCTTACAGGTTTTACATATTGATTAAGTGCTGAGTAAGTTCCGTCATCTTGGTAACCTTCTAAAATATAAACTTCAGGACTGTTTATTAGTTCTTCAAACATATCATTTTCGCTTTCACTTACAAAGTCTGAATTCATTGTAATTTTCTCTGTTGCGTTTACTCTAAATGCTTTCTTGCCGCCTTTGTAACTATCTACTCTGTATGCAGCTTCATTCCAAGTTCCTGCTAGTTGCTCGTATGTAGAACCTTTTGTTGATATGCTTCTTACTGACTTCTGAGTGAATGTATAGTAATCCCAAACTCCCCATTGATTTAACCAACAAAGTCTTATGCTTTCAAATCCTTTAGTATTAGGACAATTTATGTTTATAGTGTATTGTTTAGCTATTCTAGGATAATTAGGTAAACTAGCGTTATTGGTAGAAGCCTGTACAACTATTGAACCGCCCTGTATTGTTCCTGCTGTAACTAAAGCATTAAAAGTAGAACTCCAATTTTGTAAATTAGCAGGAAAGCAACCAAAGTATAAAAGTTTTTCTGATATTTTTGTAGTGAAATTAGTATAAGCTCCATTAGTCCAATTCTTATTAATATTCTCTGTTCCTATTTGACTTCCTGAGCTATCTTTGTATGTTAGCTTTATATAGTCTAAATTGTCGTTAGGTGATAAAAAAGCAAATGTTCCGTAATCTTCTAAATTAGCATACTGAGTAGCAGGTGCATTTGTTAAGAAGCTATCTGTTTGAGCTGAAAGGTTAAAGTTACTTAAATTATATCCAAAATTGTTAGCAGTTGAACCTGTACCCATTGTAAGAATATCAGAATATTTTAAATAGCCATTAAACATCTGATAATCAACTGAGTTTATTTCCTGTACTGTTTGCACATCACCATTTGCGTCTGTGTATTGTGTTTTAAATTGAATAGTTAACCATCTAGCTGCTTTTTTATTTCTAGAATATTTATCTATTAAATGTAAAGGGTGCGGTGTGTCATTACTTGTTACTACTGTTTTATACTTACTTTGATTGTAAGCCATATTATCAGCACTAACATAATTTTCAACTACTTGCTTAAAATCAAATATTCCTACTCCTGCATTGTTAGGAGTTGTTTTAAAAGTTGCTGTTGCTGTTGATGTTGTAGTTATTGAACTAGGTGTTGTTTCACTTATATAAACATCAGCAATAAATCTAACATTAGTAAAGCCTGATACTATCGTATTATTTGATACTACAAAAATTACTTCTTGACCTACAGGAAGTTGAGTATATAAAGGTTTTTGTTCTATTAGTGTTGCCATTATGCTATTTTTTGTTGTCTTAAACTATTTACTATGTCATCTGCTATTGCTTTTCCAAACTTACTGCTAAACTGTTTCATTCCTAACATTAAAGGTTTTTGAAAGAAGCTGATGCCCTGTATTCCTTTTTTACCTATGCTTCTTGCAATTAAAAACTTTATACTTTTCCTAGATATAAACTTTCCTTCTTTATCTCTAGGAGCTATTCCTTTTTTTACTACCCATTTGTCAAGTGCCTTAGTAGGTGGTTGAGAATGTCCTTTAGATTTTTTATAACTAAAAGGACTCTTAATAGTTTTTCCTTTGTAATCTTTAAATCTTCTTTTTGTTTCTGTTCCTGAAACCCCTTTATCTACAAAAGCACCATAAGAGTTCATCTTAAATTGTACATTAAAACCTTTATTTGTAGTGACTACTTTAAAACTAATTGAGTTTTCTAATTTACTACCACCACCTTTTGATTTTTGTAAATTCCCTTTTGCTCTGTTTACTACTTGCTTACCAAAGCTGTTAAGGTATCTTTCAAGAGCTTCAGTCTTCATTATACTAGTGCTGCAAAGACTTCTACTTGAACATCAGTTGTTGCTGAAGGTCTTACCTCTACAGTAACTAAATCTTCAAGCGTAGGAAAGTTAGGAGTAGTGTCTGCTTCAGCAATTAACGCTTCTTCTGCTTGGAATAAGATATGTGAACCCCCTGCTCTTACTGTAACTTGATAATTTGTAGCTGCTGTTACATAAGCAACTTTCATATCTTGGTCATCACTTAAATTAGTTATTCTTAAGTACTTGCAATTCTCTACATCTAATGCACCATCTGCACCATAAGGAGTTGAATTAAATACTGCTACTGTTGTAGTCTGTGAGTGAGTACAAGTTAATATTCTTTCAAATACATCAACTATGCCTGTTGTTGTTAAAGTATTAGTAGAACCTCTGACTGAGCCGTTCAATACGACATTCTCTGTAATTGTTGTTGTTAAATCTGCCATTTTATAATTTTATTGTTATTTTAAATTTCTTCCATCCTATTTGAACTATTAACCTTCCTATCTTGAATTTGAACATTAGTAACCTGCACCTCTAGGATTAACAGGAATATTACAAGTTTGAAAATCATTCTGAACTAATACACCTATATTAAATACATAGCCACAACACAAGTTATCAAACCTTTCTTGAAACGGCTCTATTGTAAATTGGTCTTGCGTAAAGTAGATAGGTTCGTTTATATCATTAACTCCTAATAGTGATTGTCTAGAACTATGTCTTAACATTCCAATAATATCTGTACATATTTCTAGTGTTTGATTAAATACTTCTTGTTCGTTATTTTCTCTGTCTACTAACTTAGTTAAAAGCTCGTGTTGTTTAGTTTGCCAATCTGATTTTTCAGAAACCATATCACAAATAAACACTTGAAAGTTATATGTCAATTGACTATCGCCTGTAGCTACTGATGTTGGGTTTATGTGCATTAGCGGAAACTTCTCCATCTTCTCAAGATTGATGTCGTAAATGTCTCCAACTGAAGTAGTGCTTATCTGTTCGTGATACTCGCCTAGTCTTAGCAAAGTGTTCACGACATTATTATAACTTTTATTGTTCACCATTTCTTTTAACTTTATTTTGTGAGTTTAAGTCTGTTTCATAACTTAACCAAGTTAAGCACTCTAACAGTCCTAAATTCGTTATTCTTTCTAAGTTTACTATTTCTCCATTTGTCAATCTATACATCACACCAAACCATCCCCATTTATCAGCAAAGCTTTCTGTTGCTATTGCGTCTGCATTTCCTTCAGCTGCTCCATCAAAAACAATGGCAAAATCGCTGACAATTCTTTCCCGAAATTGTAGAAAAAAAAAAGAGCTGCCTGTACTTGTTGAGCTGACATCTTTTTCATTTCTTCCGTCCTGAGCCGAATATTTCCATCATAAGCGTCAATAATATAAATGTCATTTTTCTTTTCTTTTATCGGTCTATACAATACAGCCATTAATTCAGCTAAATGGTTTTCAACTCCGTTCTTTATAAAGGTCTCGATATCGGCATATTCTCCGAGAGTAATTGAGTCCAAATCAGGATGAAAGCCGTACTCAATTCCTTCTATTTCAATTATCCTTTTTAGGTTAGTATCTTGCTTTTGCTGTAGCTCTGCAATCTTGCTCATTAATACTGCTACATCTTTTAAAGCTAATTCTTTTACCAACTGCTTAGGAATATTAGATAACGCTGCTATTGTTTCAGTTGCTTCTTCAGTCTTTGTACCTGTTTCAAAATCAATAAGTTTTAACCACTTCTCTAGAGTTACATCTTTCCAACTACTGATAAGTTTAAACTCTTTTACCTTGCCTTCTTTTTTAACTTTTACTTTCATCTGTTATATAATAGAAATTTGTTGTTTTTAGTTTAACGCTTTTTTACTGTACGTAATACTTCCCTGCGTTTGGATTGTCTAGGTGATATATTACATTATACCTAACCCCATCTATTGCGTGATTGTAGTTATCTACATACAGCTTAGAACCTTTATCAGCATATATATAATTGTTTAATTCTTTAGCTATGTTTGTACTCTCAGGTGTTATGATTAATTCATAGTCTTGCATACGAGTAATTCCACTTTCAATAGTTCCTTTTTTTACAGGTTTGATGTTTACCCCTAAATGTCTAAGGTCTGCAATTAGTCTAGGTTCTGCACTATCACCGATAATCAAAGTTTGCCCTACTTTGTCTAATATAATCTTAGCTAGTTCGTTTGACTTCAAGCCGTTCTTGTATATATGTTCTTTTAAATATATCTTTCTTTTTCTTTTATCAATAGCTACTTCTGTAAGACTGTCAGGGTCTACACTAAAACCAAAGTCCATACCGCAGGAAGTCTGAAGTCCATCAGGATTAAATTCTCCTATTGACCAATTCTCAAAGACTACTCCTTCTGCTTTATCTAACCAACCCCCTAAGATTTTGTGCTGATACTTTTTAAAGTTTCTGTGCTTTATGCTCTTAATACGCTCTAGGAAGCTCTGTGAGAGGTTTTCTTTGTTGTCTCGGTAGTTGGTGTGTATATAGCATACATTGTCTTTAAAGCCGTTAAAACCACCTTCAATTCCTTTGTCTTCAAAAAACCTTTTGTATATCCAATGCTCTTTAGTTACAGGATTAAGTATAAGTATAATTCTGTTCTGTATTTCTTTTTCTCTAATACTTAAATCAATTGTGTCAAATATATCTTCATCAATAAGTTCCTCAGCTTCATCAAGTACCCAAGTGCTTATTCCTTGTAAAGATTTTAGACTTGCTGTTTGATTACCTGCAGATGTCTTAATACCTCTAAATAGAATGTCTGACTTGTTTCCTAAATTTAAAACCTCAGCTTTGTTTACACTAAAGATGTTTTCAAAGCCTAACAGACTAATCTTTTCTAAGAACTCAGGAATGATAGATAGGTGAGCTGATACCATTGTAAATCTTGTAAACAATACTCTTATGTTCTTAGACATAGTAAGTAAAGTTAAAAAGACTGTAACAGCAAAAGACTTACCTGAACCCCTACCACCTGTTATAATGAAGTATCTAGCGTCAGAATTAAATAGAGGGTTATATTTATTACTCAGTATCAGTTTCTACAAATGTTATTAAAGGTACATTAAGACTTTCATCATTTGTTGTAACATCTACCCTTTGTTGAGGTTTACCATAAAAGTATTCAAAGAACAGCTTAACTGCCCATTGCTCTTTCTTGTCAATACCGCTTTCTAAAGACTTCAACGCCTTATCGTTCATTGGTGTTAAGTTCTCTATTAACTTTTGTTCTGCTGCCTTAGACTTGCGTCCTGCACCTTTCCTTGCACCGCCATTGTTTATTCGTTTATCCATAATTGAAATAGATTGATTATTCAATCTTATATTATATAATAGAAATTAGTCTAATTTGTTTTTAAGCTTTTAAATATATGAGCCACTACATCTACTGTCCATCCATTGCCAAGCATTTTATGTCTTTGATTTAAAGTAAGGTTTACATCTGTATAATCTTTAGGCACATTGTGAATAGACTCTAATTCATTTGCTGTAAACTTTCTTATCCTTCCATTTTGCCATAATCTAAGTGAATTATGATGAGGTAATGTTAATGTAGGTACTTTGTTATCTGTTTTGTATTTTTTATTATAAACATCTATAGATGCTAATTTTGGACAGTCTGTAAAATCTATCTTATTGTACATTAGGTAACTATTCTTAGCTTTTAACCAAACATCAGATGGAACATCTTCCTCTAAAGTAACTATATCTTTAAGTAAAATACCTTTATTTTTTGGTTGTTGTATATTTGGAATATTAGTCCAATACAATCTTCTTCTATGTCCTGCTGAAACCAAACAACTATTTATTTTTATAGGTTCTAAACCTAATGCTCCTGTAATTACATCTTTCCACTCTTTTTTCATTATTACATTCTCTAATAAGAAGTAAGTAGGTTTTACTTCATTTAATAGTCTTATGTATTCCCAAAATAATTTACTTTCACCATCAAACCCTTCTCCTTTACCTGCGTTACTAAAACTTTGACAAGGACTACCACCTATTAATAAATCAATTTTAGGTAAATCTTCACCTTTTACTTCTGTTACACTACCTATCTGTATAGTGTTTGGGTAATTATCCATAGTAACTTTTATAGCGTGTTCATCAATCTCACTTGCAAAGTAATTATCTACTTTAATTCCTACTCTTTCTAGTGCTATTTGACCACAACTCATTCCGTCAAATAAACTTAATACATTCATTAGTTATATTCATTTGGAAGCATTAGTCTTATCCCTAAGTCAGTTAAAGCCCATACTCTTATTTGCTCTGTATATGTTTCAAAGGCTTTAGTGTTTAAAGCTGTTGTACTTCCTATTTTATTTATTGCTATTTGATTATCATTAAAACTTATCATTTCATATTCAGACAAGAACTTAGCTCTTAAAGCGTCGTGCATTTCATTAGGAAAATATCCTAGTTCTTCTGCTAGTCCTTGTACGATACATTTCCAATAGTAACTGTTCTGCATATTGCTTCTTGTGTTTCTTTGTTTCTTTACACTTACTATGTAATCGTTCTCTAATTCCTTTAGGTAACTGAATAGAATTTGCTTATCTCTTTTGTCTTTTATTACAAATTTCATTACTCAGTCTTGCTTCTTATCTTTTCTGTTGCTCCTTCCCAAAGCTTGTCTCGTTTCATAGTTAGAGTAGGTTCAGTTCTTTTAAGACTTGGCATTCCGTCTGTTGGTTTGCTATCCATATAAAGACCGCAACTGCACTGAGCTTCCTTAGTTACCCATTTCTTATCTCTTAGGACTATTGTAGCTTTTCCTATTTCCATTGTCTGACCGCACTCGCAACTATACAGCGTCATTATGTAATCTATCTAATTCAAAGTGTAAGTGATTAATTGCTTTCTGTATATCTTGTTCAGCAGGATTGCCTTCTTTTTTACCTGCTCTTAATAGATAACTGATTGCAGTTCCTATGTTGTAGCTATCAGGTTGGAAGTCCTCTACTACTTTTCTTGCTGAGTAACCGTACTTCTTTCCTGAGTAATAACTAGGTTCAGGTGTTTTTTTGTAATCACTATCTAATTCAATTGGTGGCATATTTTCTAGGTTTTTAATTAGTTTCTCGTTCTGTGTCATTTGTTAATAGTTTTAAAAGTTGATGAGGTGTATAAATGCGACTATCACCTGAGTAATTTTCGAATATGCAAGTAAAGTTATCGTTCTCCCAAGTCCAAAGGCTTCTGACATTCTTTTTAACGTGGTTGTTTAATACCCACTTAATTGTTTTGTAAGTTCTTTCCATATCTATTGTTTTAGTTTTAAATACGCTAAGGGTTCAGAAAAAAATAAGAAAATAACCGCTTTGTTATTTAAGTTAAGTTTAGCCCTTAGCATATTCTTTATATAGTTTTTTTATCCCATCAAAGCAAGTTGATATACAAGAACCACAGTTAGTTCCTGTCGAGTAATTAGTATTATATATTGTATTATATACTGATATCATTCTCTTTTTTGCTGCTTGGTCTTTTGCTCTACCTGTTTTTAAGTCTTCCCACATATCTAATATTTCGTCTACTATTTCCTGAGGTAAAGTATCAGGTGTTTCTACTTCTGTTGTTTTATCCCAATACTTCTGAGGACAATGTTGAGTAGCAATTCTTGCTTTCACTTTCATAAAGCATTTACAAATGGAGCAATTTCCTAATAAAGATTTATAGTAAACACATCCCTTACAAATAGCTATTCTATCTTCATAAATTTCGTTAGGTACAAAAAACTTATTCATTTTTTTTCTTCTTCCTTTTTTTAACGATTATTGTCTGAGAAAATCCAAACATCATTTCAAAAGAAGAACACTTATCAGGGTCATACAATTTCATTCAATTCTTTTTTTAATATTTCTCTTACTTTATCTATTGTAGTAAATAAACTGTTTCTGCTTATTCCTGTTTTCTTTGCTAGACTGTCTAGTGTCTCTCCTTGGTAGTACAATTCAAAAATTTTCTTATCGTACCAAGTTTGCTTATCTAATACTTTGTCAATTTCTTCTAGCTTTTCCCATTTGTAAATGTCTTCTATTTCTTCAGGCAAGTTGTATATACTTTTATGAAAAGCGTTCTGACTAGAGCTTGTCATATATACTCCTACTAAATTAGTGTAGTATTTTTTATACTTATAATAAAAAGGACTTCTTACACTTGTTAAACTTCTTCTCAATACTACAGCACCATAACCCTTAATTCCTTTTAGCCCGTCTTTTTCATAAATGTTTTTTAATGTTTCAGGGTTCATTTGTAGAAAATATATCATAAGTTCCTGAACAGCGTCATTAATTGCTTCTTCATCTTGCGTTATTCCGTAACACATATTTCTAAAAAAAGAACTAAGCTTTGATATTTCTGCATATATATCAGTCATTTACTTGTTCTAAAGCGTCAATTTTATCCACTACATCAAAAACCATTTCACTAAGTACAACTTTATATGCTCTTATTATTGAAGCGTTAGTTTTAGTTTCTAGTCCTGCAAAAAAACCATTTGTAGCTACTGATAGATTTGTTGGTATTATCATTAACCAATCGTACCAATTATTTTCTCGTACTCCTTTACCGTAGTTGTTGTGATACTCAAGTACGATTTCAACTACATCTAAATAATTATTGTATCTTGATTTTGAACTTACATCTTTTGCAAACTCAGTACACATAGTTATATAAGTTTCAATTATGTTCTTGTGTTCTTCACTTGAGTAAATCGGTTCTATCATACGCCAAACTTAATAAAAAAGTTTACTCAATTCCTTTTTCTTTTTTTAACTTATCAACAAGTGATTTGTAATAACTTATCTTTTCTTCATATTCAATACGACTTATCTTTACAGTTGTTCTAGCTAAGTATTGTAATTCCTCAGCTTTACCTTCTCCGTACTTGCCGTCTAATGCTAGACTAAATTTATACTGTTCACCCCAAGCATAAACATTACATTTTACGCACTGATTTTGACAATTTTCTTCATCAAAACGAGTTGATAAATGTTTCCTAGATTGAAAGTGTCCGTTCTGCATACCATCTTTGTAGTGCCTAACTACTCCACAGGTGAAGCATTGACAATAACCAAATTCGTTAGCTTCCCTAAGTCTTATGTAAAGACTGAACCACTTGTCAAGTTCCTTTTTTAATTTACTTACTGTCTTTTTCATATAGACTTAATAAAATCAGCTACTATTTTCCAATCTTCATCTGAGCTATTATCTTTGTTTTTATATAATTCACGTAAAGAATTTAAAGCGTCATCAATTTTATGCTTTTTTGTTCTATTAGATTTTTTTATATTTACAGGCAATCTGTCTGTTAAATCCCATTCTATTGATGTTCTTCCTGTAACAGTACACGTTCTATTTTGAACCTCATAAATAACTCCAAGTTTCCTTAACTCAGTAAATCTTGTTGCTTCTTGTTTAATGACATTCATAGTTTCGTAAACTTCTCTAGTTGTAGAAGGTTTACCCATAGCCAATAAAGCTGAATAAACCCTGAACCTCATATTAGATAAAAGTCCTTCTTCTTTAATTTGATTGTAGCAGTCTATTGATGTTTGTCTTGTTTTCATTCTTTTTCAAATTTAGTACAAAATATTGCTTCTAAAATACAAAGTAAAATTATTATTCCCCATACAATTGTTAATATCTTCATTTTAATTTTCTTATTAGCCACATTACAATGGCTGTTATTAATAAATAACCTATTATTTCCTAAAGCTTTTACCCTTAATTATTACTACCTTACACTTCCTCAACCTATCTAAAGTCCTTTCATCATATCTTTCTTTAAGTGAATTTGGTGATAGATTTGTAGTTATTAGTAATGTCTTTGAACTGTCCTCTGCATAAGATATTGCATCAGCAACAGCGTCTATCTTTGTTCCATAGTCATTCTTAATGCTTTCAGTACCTAAGTCATCAATTATAATAAACGGTGCAACATTTCTATCTACTGCTGCTAATTCTTTAGCAGGAATACTTCTAAGGACTTTATTTGTTTTAGTTCTAAATATGGCAGGAATAACATAATTTAAGATAGTTGATTTACCTAATCCACATTCACCCATTAACATAAGACCTCTACCTCTTGTGTCTACTAACCAATCAATAATTTCATCATAAGAATGAAGATGTTCATACTTATCAATAGTTCTATCATAATATTTAAAAGCCTTAATAAACATTTCTTTTAATTCTTCTCTTGTTCCTAGCTTATACCTGTTGTAAACTTTAGGTTTAAGGAAGTCAGCTTGTTTAAATGTATCTTCTATTGTTCTCATATTCTTTTTAAAATGTTCCATCACCATAGTCTTGACCTTTCTGATGTCTATGTGGTAAAGTGTTATTATTTCTGTTTTCTCGTTTTTCCCAAGTTCGTACACAAGCCTTCCAATTTTTCATCTTGTTGCTTCCTACCATCCAATCTTTGCTTTCATAAAAATCAATAAAGGCATCTGCACATACTTTATTTTTCCTTTCATTACAATACTGATGTACTTCTTCAACAGTTGGTTTTTTAAAAAACGCCTTTTTATTACTATCTGTAAGATTAGTATTAGTTATATTTATATTAGTATTATCTGTACTTATATTTATACTACCCTTGTCTTTTAAATTGATGTACCTATGCAATATTTCTTTACTACCTTGTTTATATATAACGGTTCTATCTATATAACCATTATCATCTAACATTTTAAGCCAATTTTGAACTGCTCCCCTACTAACTTCATAAAGTCTGCAAAAGTATTCTGTTGAAGCTGTGCATTTACCATTCATATTGCAAAGAGCAGTAATCTCTGCATAAAGTAATTTAGCATTAGGTGTTAGCTTTTTGCTGTATCTTACTTCAGCAGGAATTATAGCATAGTAACTTGGCTTCTCTTTCATATTACTTCTATTTCGTGTTGATAATTTTGAAGTGCTAACTTACATAATTCTAATTGATTATAGAAGTCTTTGTAAGAAACTTTTATATCAGTTCCAAATTCACCTGAAACAATACGAATAGTTGTCTGATGTTTTGAGCTATCGTGTATTCCGTTTTTCCTCAGGTGTTCCTGTAAATTATACAAGTCAATAAAAGTTAATTTAGCGTCTTTAATTTCAGTGTAAGCATTATAAACTTTGTTAAATGTATTACGATACAAAGGAAAAGATGAATAGTTAGATGAGTGACATCTTTCATAATGATTCACGCTTGTTCTATTCCTGTCTAATACTTTAGCAATTACTTCCCTGTGGGTTTCATCTTCTAGTCTTGCAACCATAGCTGCAACCATTCTAGGCACTTGAAATTCTGTCTTCCTAGTTTTTAAAGCTAGAGAGCCTTTAGGCAACCCTACTAATTTTGTAGTAAGGTCGCAAAGGTTTTTAAAGTTATCTTCTGTATTCATCTTAGAAAGGCATATCTTCTTCAGCTTCTCCATTCGTTATCTTGTCTGAAGATTTGTTGCTTTGGTTAGTAAAAAAGTAGCCATCTATATTGTGAAAATATCTTCCGTTATATTCCCTAGAATAAACATTACAAAGGACTGATACTTCCATACCTACTTCTAGCTTGTTCATTTGCTTTAATTTATCACCAAAGGCACTTACACAGACTTCATTGTTAAACTCCCCGCCTGTATCAATTACTATTGATTGCTTTTGCCATTCTTTACCTGCTTTAGATGTTCCTGTTTCTAATTCAAGTTTCTTTACTAGTTTTCCTGTTACTTCCATTTTTATTGTGCCTGTTTTTGCAGGTCTTTATTAATTAAATTATTTGTTACTAATTGAGTTACACCATTTTGTTATGTCATCTCCATAGATGAACTTACCTGTCTTTGCTGAGTAAGGTGCAAACCTACCATTTTTTTCTTTTACAGGTAGCTTTACAATAGTCTTACTATAAAGAAATCTTCCTATACCCCAATTCACACAAGCTCTTTTAAAAGCATCTGAAACGTGTCCTTTGTTTTTCTCTACATTAGACTCTGAACCTGTATCTGACTTCCATACCCATTCATCTTCTTCTATTTTTATTCCTACTTTACAGAATAATAA
>Ga0316204_10005898_pt1 | contig 19560 bp, 10 predicted proteins | sample 6monrhotite_MG_2_FD_205661 | JGI IMG/M metagenome (GOLD analysis project Ga0316204, IMG submission 205661) | Microbial mat bacterial communities from mineral coupon in-situ incubated in ocean water Damariscotta River, Maine, United States -... | ecosystem: Environmental > Aquatic > Marine >...
CACTTAACGCTTTGCGAAACGGTCGGTTAGACATGGGTTTTTATCCTCAGTCTTTGTTTACCGCCTATCATACTGAATATTTTGAGAAAAGTTTACGAATACTTTTTTGATACTGCGCTAAGGCGCCTATGTTTGCTAGACTCTATTCTCTAGCGGGAGGTGCTGTATAAGATATCGGAATTAAAAGTTTATAGAGCTAGTATATTTAGGTACGAACGCAAATACTGCCTATTAAAACATCTGATTTTAATTCTGTTCCATTCTGAGTTTCATCAATTCTTTGAGTTGCTGCATCATATCTTCTCCTGCTGGATAAAGGGGTCTATCGATAATCACTTTAATAAGCTTTGGCATGACAGCATAGTCGCCCTTTTTCATGACTTCATAACTATCAATAATGGTGATAGGAATAATAGGGAGATTATTCTTTTCAGCAAGAATAAATCCACCACGTTTAAACTTTCCAAGTACGCCGTTCTCACTACGTGTCCCTTCAGGGAAAAGTAATAATGATTTTCCGTGTTTCAAGTGTTTGTTACCTGTTCGAATTGTTTTAATTGCTTGTTTACGATCACCGCGGGCAATCGCAATATTGTCACTAAATTTTAAATGCCAACCGAGAAACGGAACCTTTTCCAATGGTGATTTATAGTAGGTGCGAAACGATTTTTGAATAATCGAATAAAGAATTGGAATGTCAAACTGACTTTGATGATTACTCATAATAATACAAGGACCATTCAACTCAAGATTCTCAACACCTTCAACCATTACCTTTACACCGCAGGTTAATAACAATAGTTTTGACCATAACTTTGATATCCTCCAGGAGGCATCCTGCTTATTGAACAAACCCGATGCAACTGCGGACACACTTGCCAACATAATTGTGTATAGAGTTACCAAAGGAATAGAGAAAAACAGCGTTTTAACCCGGTAGATCATAGAATTTTTTAGTTTTTTTTATTACAGTTATCATTTGTGTATAGCATATAGCAATTTGGATGCTGTTGAAGTATAGCCGTTATTTGGCAAAAAATTATATCGATTTATTTTATTATGAGCAGTCGCATGATTAACATCACACTGTTTGCATAATGTCTCGAATTCATTGTTAGCGCTCTGCTTTGCTCTATGCAACGCCATTTGTAAGCGGCTGTATATATTTGCTTCACTATCTCCGCTAGTCTCCAAGGAGATAAAATTAATATCTGGATACTTTGCTGTGACTATTGTCTGAACACCATCTGAAACACCTGATGATGGCAAGCAGCCGAAAGGTTTAATGCTGACGACTAAATTAGCGCTCTTGTTCTTTTGTCGTTCCAATACATGCGCAACTTCCAAATGAGCTTCACCACCCTGGCAATCCAAAGGATAATAAGCTTTGCTCAGTTTCGCTAATTCATCCATATTTGGTAACTGATAATTACTCAATCCTGAAAGTTTCGCGAAATAGCGAAATGCTGTTTTATAGGCAAAATCTGCGAATGAATATTTGATACGATTTTTAACTGGACTCCAATCCCAATGTTTCGATTTTTTTTCCGAGGCTAACCGCTCTCTTTGTTGCTGGTTATATTTTGCTTCCCAGATGTTATGTAATATTCTCGCAGATACGGTTTCTACTTCGACCTCGCCGCCTTCCTGCTCTATGGTCTTTTGAATTTGATAATTTCCCTCGCCTTCAGTAGTCACTGCCCAAAACTCGCCAGTAACAAATACCTTAGGTTTTACTTGTAAACGATTCAGTTTGACTTTTTTTAATTGACGTCGAAGTTTTATTAAATCACGACTAATGTTTTTACCTTTTTCTAGAGATCTGCAAATATTTTTCTTACCAGCATCCAATACTCGATTGACTTCATCTTTATGACATTCGTAGGGTCGAATGCGATAACCTAGCGCATTCAATATATCTCCGATAATGATTGCTTTAAGTAGTGCAAGAAAAAATAGTGGTGTAAGCGCTAATCCAGCGTCGTCACTCCCCTGACTCAATCCAGCATCATGGTGAAATGTCACCAATCGAAACCCGTCAAACCCGGCTTCTCGTAAAGCTTTACGATACTCAGTGCCATACATTCCAAATCGACACGGCCCGCAACCACTGGCAGTCAAAAAAACATATTTTTCCTTAATCTCGTCAGCAGTTAATCCTTTATCTGTTTTTAGTTTCTGTAAATAAGCAATCAGATTCCCCACGGTAAAATAGGTAGGATTACACTGACCGCGATTACCAAACTCTTTACCCAACATCATAGCTTGTCTATTGGGTACCGGTAAGGAGATAGCTTGATAACCCACACCTCTAAAAGCTGCTGCAATCAATCGATCTTGTTTTTCGCTTAAACCGCCGAGCAGTACCGTCGTGTGTGGTCGCTGTGATTTATGAAATGTAGCAGCCGGCTTATCACGCCAGTGATTAGTTTCTTCTAAATTCTCATTTTCATTCGAACGATTAATCGGTTTCACAGGATGAAGAGGAATTACCTTTTTCATTGTGATGCCACAGCGCTTTGTTGCTTCCAATTGTGACCATACACCTTCGCTGTACGTTTTTTCCGCAACTGTTTTTGGTATTTATCCAGCACGTAGGCAAAAGTTTTAATGCGTAATTTCAGTGTTCCTACCGGCTTATTTCCGTCCAAGTCGTGCAGTGTAAGATGCGGCGTTTTTGTGCTGGAAAGAATGGCATCGATAATACTGTAGGTAGGTGCATCATGGCCGCACTTAAAGCTGGAAATATCCACAACTGCAATATTCGGATGTCGAGTAGCAAATTTTGCAGCCCATACTTTTTGCGCGCTGTTAACAGAGAAATTTTCTGGCCACACATCATCGATATCAAAACAGTGTTTAATATAACCACTATCGATATCCGATTTAAAAAACGCCGATAGATAACTTTCGTCTTTTGGTATAGCGTTGATGGTTAATATTGGGTAACCCAAACTTTGAAATTCATCCATGATTTTATGATTAATCCCCTCATCATTATGATAGGGGCGACACAATAATAAAATAATTAAGGATTGATTCTGTTCCGCTGCCTCAAGCAAGTCTTTACCTTGTTTTTGTAAATCAAACTCAAATTCCTCTAAAGCATTTATGCCTTGATCCACAGCCCAATCATTTTCATCCCGTGTTATTTTCAATCGTTTTTCCCAGGTATTATAAAGCTGTGACTTTAACAGATCGCTCTCTTCTAAATTCAATGAGCCACATACATAATCAATATTATTATTCCTGAAATGATCCTGCTCTTTAGCGAATGCAGCTTGCACCACAGCTGGAGTACCTGACACCACAGGACAACAGGTATTAGCCATCGTATCACGCAGAAACGATGGTAGATGAGTCAATACTGGAAACCAAAGAAAATCGATATTCGCAAAACGCTTTTTTTTGCTATAAATTAGCTGCTGAACATGAGCAACACTCACTTTTGCAGGATAACATGGGTCATTAACTGCGTATCTCGCTCCTTGCTGCCAAAGGCTTTCATTTGTTGAGTCGGAAAAAATAACATTTCTTTCCTTAATACCTAAGGCCATTAAATAGACTCTCAAGAAAATAGCAACTTGATAATTCCCTAATACTTTAGGTATGGCAATTTTTTTATCTTCCCGTGCTGCTGCATCTGATCGTTTAAAGTAACGTTTGACGGTCGCTCTTTTTAACGGGCCATAACCCCATAGGCTTGGCTTTGCCTGTTGAGTCTCAATAATCGTCGATGCATCTGGCAGCAGATTAAAATCAGGTGTTGAGGAAAAAGCCTGATGTACTTCATATTCGATTAAATTAGGAGAGCGATGACTGTGTTGTTTTCTTTGTTTTAAAATTTGTTTCAACAATTCTTTCGACTCAACACTGCCTTTTTCACAACTATAACCACTGATAAAACGAACTCTTTCTTCACTTCCATTAACACTGTCCACAAAAGTTCTTACACAAGCGTTTTCGCAAAAATGACAGCGAGTTGTTTCATTGGTTATTGTTGTAGTTTTTAAATTGATGGCATTTTGTAAGCCAATAAATGTGGAATATCCTTTTTTTTCAACAATGCTTCTGGCTTGCAGTGCCGCACCTATAGCACCTGCTTCTGCACAATAGGGATGAACAAACACTTCAGCATCTTCAACACGTTCCTTAATATAATCAACTTGCGCTTTAACGGCAGCAAGATTTTTTTGCACACCACCTTGTAAAACAAACTTACGCCCTAATGAATTTAAGCGTGATATTTGCGCAACATATTGCCAAATATTTTTAGGTAAAACCTGAACTAATCCTGCAAATAGCTCCTGCTTGTTATAACCTTGTTTTTGAAAATTCACTCGGTCAGAATCTAAAAATACAGCACAACCATAGCTGAAATCAGGAGCCTTCTCTGCAGCAAATGCCAAATCTGAAAACTCTTCCAGTTTAACACCGAATTGATTGGCTGCTGCTTGTAACAACATTCCGTTACCAGCGGAGCATTGATTGGAAAGTTTAAAACTATCCACCTCACCATTTTTCAGGTAAATAACTTTAGTATCCTGCCCGCCAATATCGCAGATCACGTCAATATCATTACCAAAATATTCTACACTGCTAAGGAAGTGGGCAACTGTCTCAACCGGTGCAGCATCAGGCTTTATCATTGAATCGTAAACATCCGCCGCATAACCGGTAACCCCTACCCCTGCTATTTGTAAATCAACTCCCGCTTCAACAAACTCTGAATACAACGCCAATAACAATTGTTTCAAATCAGATATTGGATTGCCGTTGGAAAGGCAATATTTCTTGACGATAACTTTGCCTTGTTTATCAACTAAAACCGCTTTACTGCTAGTAGAGCCACCATCCAATCCCAAATAGAGTTCGGAAGCTGGATGCAGGCAACTTATGTCACTTTTAATTTCTGATTGTTGATAGTGGCGAATAAAATCTTGTTGTTCTTGTTTTGATTTACATAGCGCTGACACATAAACTGATTGGGATAAGGCTTCAACTGTTGTAAGACTTTGCTCACAAAGTTGACCTAGATCAAGTAAAACTGGTTCACAATTTTCAGCTATTGAAAAACGCGCTGCACCCAAAGCAGCATAATAGAGTGCATTGTCAGGAACTTTAATTAACGAATGGCTATACTCCGTATCTATAAGCAATCCTAGCTGTTGCCATAGCTGCGTTAAACGAGATTGCCAACACTGCACTAAAAATGGGAGAAAATAGTGAGGGCCACCCAGTAATAAAACTTCTGACTCGATTGTATGCCCCTTCGCCAATACCGATAGGTTTTGCGTGACTATCGCATCCGCTAGCGAATTTAGAATTTCCTGTTTCGGCACAGAGGATTTCAAAAGATTAACAATATCTGTTTCTGCGAAAACACCACACTTGGCCGAGACTTTGTGTATTTTATGTTTATCAAAGTGAATGTTTTTTGTTTGCTGTAAACTCAATCCAACTTTTAAAACACACTTCTCGATGGTCGCACCTGTCCCAGAGGCGCATTTATCATTCATGCTCGTCACGACTTGACGTGGTAATCGATTGGAAGAATCCTTGAACAAAATCATTTTTGCATCCTGCCCACCTAATTCAAAAACTGTTTTCACTGTCGGATGCAACGATTCCACAGCAAATGTAACAGCATTGACTTCTTGAACAAAAAAAGCGTTTAATATTTGATTGATTGTTGATGCACCAGAACCAGTGATCGCGATACGAATTGATTCATTTTTCAAGCTAGGATACGCTTTGAACATATCCTCAAGCATTGCCACTAAGGTCTGAACTTGTTGAGTTTCGTGCCGTTGATAGGATTGATAAATTAATTGACTATTTGACTCGGAAAGTAAAACACACTTTACCGTGGTGGAACCCACATCAATGCCGAGAGCAAAAGTATCCATGTCGGGTTTTGTCAGCAATGTCATCGTCCTTTAAATGCTTTTGTTGATCGCAGCATTAAAAGCAATCCGATCATTACCAACGGTATGGATAGATACTGCCCCATGGTTAGAAACGAATCATTAGCATCGAGTGTCTGATATTCTTTGAAAAACTCGATAAAAAATCGTCCACCAAAATAACCGATAAATAATAGCGCGACCATCAAACCTGGTGGTCTCTTTTCGCCATAACGATGATTAATCATTAACAGGGTTATCATCATGCAAAGCCCAATCATTGCCTCGTATAATTGTACCGCATGACGATAGGGAATTTGCTCTAAGGGCAAGTGTTTGTCGATATATGCTAAAGGAAATTTAACTCCCCACGGCATTTCAGTGACACGACCAACAATCTCACTATTAAAAAAATTACCCAATCGAACAAACACAATAGCGATAGTTACCGAAATGGTAAAACGATCCAATACATCCAATAATTTGGCTGACTCGCGACGAGCAATCCACCACAACGCAAAAAAAAGTGCGACAGTTGCTCCATGACTCGCAAGACCACCATGACGTAGGTTAAATATTTCACCAGGGTGAGAGAGATAATAACTGGGTTCGTAAAATAATACCTGCCCTAATCGAGCGCCTATAATCACCGCAAAAGATAGCAGAAAAAAATCTATGATATTATCTCGATAACCACCGAGAGTCATTTGCCAGCGGAAGACATAATAAGCAATGATCAGCATCAATGCGAACAATAAGGAATAAACTCTAATCTCATGATTATTAATTGTGATCAATACCGGTGAAACATCCCATACTCCCATTTTGACTCCCTAAATCTTTATAAGAACTATCAGATATTTGAATAAAAATATTCACCTTTATTACGAGTGTAACGAATATTAATTTTCTATCAAGCGGACTTTCATCGACACTAAAAAAGCCAAACACTTAATAATTAATTTAAACCCCTTTCTGATTTTCTCGTCACTGATAAAAATCCAGGCTCAACCACCTCATATTTTGGCTATTAATGTTATTATATGATTCTTAATCGAGTTCTGTGGATTATTATGCAAAAAATTAAGAGCATAATTCAGGAGATCCAGCGCACGCACAATGGCCCGGCCTTTGATGTTAGGATCATTACTATCCTGTTAGTCACGCCGATTATCCTAACCATTCTGTACTACTATGGTCTTGCCTCTTATTACCTTCGACATCTACAGGACAGTGGCGAGACATGGTTTGGTCAGGACTGGCCCTACCTTGGCATGCTGCCCTACGTGTATATGTGCGGCATGATGACCCTGCTGCGGATTGTAGTTCCGGTATCAATCATCATTTTCATCTTTCGTGACAAATTATCCGAATATGGTTGGAGAATTACCGGTACGCGAAAACACCTACCTCTATACTTCACCTTGTATTTGTTATGTTTACCCTTTGTCTACTTTGCCAGTACGCAAACAGGTTTCCTTCACCAATATCCGATTTACAAAAATGCGGCTCTGGGCGGCTGGCACTTTTGGGGTTATGAAGCAGTGTATATGCTGCAGTTCATTTCTGTTGAAGCATTTTTTCGAGGGTTCATACTGTTCGGCCTGGCACGGCATTTCGGTTACTACGCAATATTGATCATGCTAATCCCTTATTGCATGATTCATTTTGGTAAACCCATGCCAGAAGCCCTCGCATCTATTTTTGCCGGTGCGTTATTAGGCTATCTGGCATTACGTAGCGGCAGTTTTTACCTGGGTGTGCTTCTACATGCAGGTGTTGCCCTGACCATGGATTTGTTAGCCTTGTATCAGAAAGGTGCATTTCAATAACGAAGAGTTGAAAAATATTGGAATCCCCGCACCACAAATGGACGAGGAACTTAAAATGAATTAAAGAAAAAACTCCTAATATCGCTTCGTGTTTCTGCACCGTGATTATCTTTGGCGATCACTCCCCAATAATAAGATTTATCCGCCTCATACCCAGTTAAGTTGACTAATTTTGATACTCCTGTCGCAGGTGGTGTAGCTGAAGTAGCAGCGCCATCACACGCAAGCATCCAGTAAGAAAATGCCAATGCTGAAGCAATGACGATAACCCGGGAAAGTTTCGAATCTCTTCTGCTCCCAGTGCCCATGAAACCGATAAGACCAAACAAAGCGATTCCACTACCAACTGAAAAAGCGTAAAAGCTGTTAACTTTTAAAGATGCAATATCTTCGCTATGAGGACCACAGCTGTCAAATACATCATCTTCCTCACAGATATATAGATCGTAAGTAACTCTATCACCGCTATCGGGATCACCAGCTTCTTCCCAGTTAAAATAAAATTCAGTCTCTGTTAAATTAACCCCGTTATTTGGCGAGATCAACGTAGGTTTATTGGGTGGACGGTTGCCAGCTACTGCCACACCTGTACCGCTTAACTCTATTTCTAACTCATCCTCTTCTGGATCATTTGAACTGATGGTTAATAAAGCCTGGCTAACACCAAGTTCAGACGTTAAAAAACTGATTGAAAACGTGCAAAATTCTTCAGGCACAAGCACCACACTGCTGTCACTACAGGGGGAGTCCCCGGTGGTTAAATCCAGCGTAAACATTGCCGCATCTGTACCGGTTATTCCTATATTCGTGATAGTCAAATCGAGTACGCCAGCATTCGCCACTGAAACAGCTTCATGAGTAGCTGTGCTTCCATCAGCAGTAGTATCAGCGAATGCAATTTGTGAGTCGATAACACTTCCCGTTGAACCGGTCACAACAATATCAGGTGCTGGGGGTATACCGGTACCACTTAACTGTAGTTCAATCGTTCCATTGTCAGGATCATTAGACTCAATGGTAAGCGTCGTCGATTTTACGCCAAGATCGGTTGGTGAAAACGTTGCTGAAAAAGTGCAATGGCCATCAGGAAGGACTACTGGACTTACTGTCGCACAAGGCGTATCTCCAGCATCCAGATCAATAGAAAAATAGCTTGTGGAAGCGAGGAAAAAATTCGACACAATGAGGTCAGCGATACCGTTATTGCTCAAACTGATTATCATTGGCTCAGAGCTGGTGTCTATATACGTGGATGCATAATCTACTTGCAAGTCGTCATCAACCACACCATCACTATCAGTGACTGTCACTTCCAGTATAGGAACGATCGCTATGCCATCGCCTCGAACCTCTATATCAACCTCATCGCCATCAAAGGTCAATGTTAAGGTATCACTGTCACTATCACCCACGTCCACTGGGCTAAACTCGATGGTGAACGTACAATCGCTGCTAGCGGCCAAAGTAACTCCACTGCAAACACTGGGGTCGACTGCCTGAAACGGTGCAGCAAGCGATGCAAAGTCGATGGTTATGCTGATTGCAGTATCCGGGCTGGTGTTACTCACGGTAACTGTTGCAGAATTTGTTGTACCAAAACCCTTGGTACCAAAATTAACCCGATAATCATCGGCGGGTAAAACGGAGTCTGTTATAACAATAAATGGCACACTAACAATTGTTGACTCAGTGTCACTATTGTTCGCCATATTGGGATCTGATGTCGTTGCACTCACTTCTGTCGAGGTAGAAATCGCACCACCAGATGGCAAAGTAATGACTATATTCTTCGCAGAATTGGCTCCTGACGCAATTGCTCCCAAATCACAAGTAACTACATCCGCTGAGTGTACACATCCTGCATCCGCACTCATAAAAGTTGCGCCGCCAGGCAAATCCACTACAGCTTCCACATCGGCTGCTTCATCAGGCCCCGCATTTGAAACAGTAAGGGCTAGTGTTAAATTCGAATTAATTTCTACAGGATCAGGAGAGTCGGATAACGTGATAGATACATCTGCAGAGGCTACTGCCCCTAATGCGCGGAGAGTATCATCAAATTTAGCAACAAAACCGTCATCAGCACCGCCGCGCGTAGGAAAAGCCCCGGCACTGGTTTGCGGAAAACTACTGGAATTAGTTTTTCCGGCTACAAACACCTCAGCAGAATCACTAATGGTCAATGTATTGATATAATCACTACCACTCGTTCCTAAATACGTGGCCTGACCGAGGGTTGTTAAATCTTCACTCAACCAGGCAAGGAATCCATCGTTTATCCATGCAGCTGTGGCATGCGGTGTGTAAGTGGTTTGCACTCCTCCACTCACGCCCGGTAGATCCCGTGACAGAGTATCTCCCGTTATATAAATAGAGTTGCTAGTAGGATGTTGAGTAACTGCATTTATTGATTCGTATTCGCCACCTCCCATAAGCGTTGCTTGTTTTAAGGTATTCAAATCGGTATTAAATCTCGCAATAAAACCATCGGTACATAAACCGCCAACAATCGGACACGAACCACCAACGGACGATTGCGAGCCTCCAGCAAGACCCGGAAAATTATTTGAGCTGGTTTGACCCACTGCATAAATATCACCGACCGAACTAATTAATAGATCCCACAGGTATGTGGAGTTGGAAGCGCTATCAGAGGCTGTTCCACCCAGATATGTACTCACACTTACCGTCATTAGATCTGGAGCAAAACGTGAAATAAAACCCGAGCCGCCAGTGCTAGGGAGAGACATGAGGTGACCGCTTGCCGCATTGGGTAAATCTGAAGAACTGGTGATGCCACCAATGTAGATATCGTAATTCACCGGGTGAATGGCCAACGCATACGCTTCATCTTTTAGCGATCCACCAATGAAACTGGATTGATGCAATGCCGTTAAATCGCTGCTGAGTTGTGACACAAACCCGATATCGGTAACCCACAATGTCGTCACAGCGCCTCCCATAAGCGCAGGAAAATCCTCACTACTGGTCACACCGGTGACATAAAGATCGCCGCTATCAGGATGGAATGCCATGTCATGAATTTTATCATCGGGCACAAGTCGACGAGCATGTGCTTTTGTGTTTGCACCACCCAAATAAGTCGCTTGCCCTAATGTATCCAATTCTGCATTAAAACTTGCGATAAAAGCATCGTAGGGATAATCGTCCTCTACCACTGAGGTAGCAAATGCCTCCTGTGCCCCACCGCTGGTTCCAGGCAAGTCGGTTGATGATGTGGCACCTGCAATATATACGACGCTATCGTCCGGACTCAAAACAAGCGCGCCAACCTGTTCTGCGCCTGTACCACCAATAAATGTGGCAACTTCCAAACTACCCAGAGTGTCGTCAAATCTCGCAATAAATGCATCACCCTCACCAGTTGCCAGAGGAAATGTTGAACTGTCTTCGGTGTACCCTGCTACGTAGATTTTGTTGTTGGTTCGGTCAAAGACCATGTCGGTGATTTCTTCATCCATTGTTCCACCGAGATAACTTGCAGATATCAGCGGATCGATAAATAGGAGCTGCGAAGCATCATAATCTCCTATTTGAAACCCATAACCCTGCTCAGCTAATGCATAATTGATTTCTACCGCAACCCGACCATTTTCCCCTTCTTGCCAAGCAATCGGTGCGGTATAGACAACCGCACCCGTCGCTGTATTCACCACGAGAGATCCATCATTTTCAATGCTAAGTTTGTCAGCGCCATCAATGGCCACTTTAATTTTTGCAACATCGGTTTTAGGTGAAACGATGAACCATTTTTCATAATTCTTTTCTTTAGCAATTAACTCAACATCTATACCTGGCCACACCTCTCCGAGTTTTACCGTTGAAAAACTCGGAAGATTTTGCAACCACCGTTCTTTTTCTGCTCCCAAAAAATAGTTTATCCGTGTCTTACTCTGTTGACCGCTATTAACCTTCGCTTTGCCATTAACAAAAATTTCGCGCATTACCGTCTTCACTGAGTTTTCTTTGGAACGAAACCGATAATCTAGTTCACCATTGGCAGATACAGTAACAGTGCCCGCCAAGGTGGACGTGTAGAACGCGACAGATTTATCATACTGCCCCCAATTCGGAACGAATGGAATCGACAAACCGTTGAACCGTGTTTCAATTGAAGGAGTTTCGGCATGATCAAACTTGACTTCACTTTTTCCTAACACTACATTTTTTCCCAACACCACATTGGAAGTCATACAAAAAATAACAAACAAAAACAAAACTCGGTTGATCATAGATCCTCCCGTTTAAAATCAATTTCTTTCATCTAAAAAACGTAAATTTCAAATCAACGAATAGCCTAATTATTAGTAATATTGACTACTAATGTTGATTAATCCCGTGGGAAATATTTTTGTGTAACGCCTTTATTAAATTATAGAAGAATTACATCAAGTCGTTTGTCATAATTGACTAACAAAACTACCATCTCGCTAAAAAATTAAAATTTATTTCATTCGACTTACTAAAACCAGCATCTAAAATTACGTGCACGCAAAAATTTTCTAACCGAAAATTCGCGACAATAGCTGACAAGGTTACCTGGCTTATCCACAGCCAGAGCTAACAAATGTGGATGGACCTGTTGCATTGGGAAGCGAAACATAAGAACACTGTCCGTCTGAATTACCAGCGCCATAGGCAGAACTCCAGAAGTTATCTCCTTGGCCCTGTCCCGGCACTTGACCTTGAACCTGGTCCAACGCTACATATATATTTCCTCCTGAGAGAGGATCGTCATTAGGATATATGTTTCCAAAAGGGTCCAGCGTGTAGTCATCTTCTGCCACATCTACTTGAAAAATAGCTTCGAGAAAGTCAACTTCGTTTTGGGTGATTTCGCGTCCATTAACGATAACGCCAGTATCTCCTCTGGAGGCATCTCTTGCGACCTCACCCAGCGGAAGATCCGGCCCTAAACTGGCTGCTGCTTCACCACCAACAACACCAGCAAGACCCGATACCGGATCATACCAATATTCACCGGACTCAGGTAATACTCCGAACCACGCTTCAAATTCTTCTTTTTGTTCTTCAGTAAGTACCTTACCGTTAAAAATGATGTCTGTCGTACTTTCATTGCTTTCGCCACCGCCACATGCTGTTAACAACGCAACAAGTATGATGATCGATATTGTTGTAAATAAAACATTTAGCTCGTTTTTCATTGCTTCTCCTCGCTAGTTTTATTGGCCGCTACTTTATATAAGACGACAAAAGCTATTCTATTAACAAGTGGGGGAATAAAGAAATGTCACAATAATAGACTATTGTTAGTATGGACGCTGTAACCAAACTTACACAGATGCATTCACAGCGTGTCAATTTTTGAGAGTATTCTTTGTTTCCGTTTCATTCGTAAGTGTGCACGGTTGAATTTTTGACAAACAGTTGCACTTTGATAACTAAAGTTTACTCTAACATCGAATAAGATTTTGGAATTAAAAGCTTATAGAGTTAGTATAGTAGCGTTTTTTATCGAAATTTTATGCAACGTTAGGATAAAACGTAACAAAACAGGTAATTCCATCATGAAGTCTCGCTGAGACAAACATAAAGAATACAAAAAAACACGATAAAAGAACACTTGTCTTCTTGGGGCAGTACCTCTACTGGCAACGACTCATTTTTCTTTTTCCCAGGGCAATGCTCAAGTATAAAATTTCTTATCGTAGAAAAATAAATTAGAAGAACAAATTAGAGAAACAAAATCTTGGTTTGAAAACAGCAGAACCTTTCATTTCTTCTTGCTGGATTTTTTAGAATAAAAACTATATCTTTAATCTAGAGAGAATCTTTTTTCACGAGTTTCTCAGTTTAACGTTTGATGCCAGGAGGATTCATTACAACCATTAAAATATCTGCACATCATAAATTGAATAACGTAGTAAAATAGAGAGCGGTAGGATGAGTGAATTAATCAAGAGAACATATAAGCCAGTTTCGTTGCTTTTAACGAGTATCACTTTTTTTATGTTAGCGTCGTGTGGTGGTGGAACGACTGAAGATGGAACAACATTAATAATCACCTCCCCTCCTGCGGCGACACTCTATCGTGGTGAACAAATCTATGTTCGTGTAGATATCGAAGGTCTTCCCTCGGACGATGCCATCACTGGCTATACCATCGATATTTGCGATGGAGACCCTGCAGTGGCTGGAACTAATTGTGGCCTTGGCGAAGTGGGAACAAAAATAAATATCGATACGCTAGGTTGCGGCTCGGATATGGGCACGGCTTGGTGTGAAAACTGGTTAATCACGCCCGCTGCGGACGCTAAGCCCAAAACATACTTCATGACAATTGATGCAGTTGGCGCAGCAACCGCCATTAGCTCGCACATGTTTGTCATCAATGTACTCCTGCCTGAGAGAGAGAAGCGTGTACATTTACGCTATAGCTCCCAACTGGATGCCAATGAAATCTACTACTGGGCATATGATCGGGTGAACGATGTAGAGACGAAATACGAGCTACACCCAAACCTCACCGACTATCGTGCTCCTATCCCTGACGGTTCTGGCGGCTTCACTTCTCCGGAATACGACGCATCTCTTGCTCCCATCGTTACACAATTTCTCGATGCTGACGGCGTACCGGACAGCCAGATATGTTGCAGGTTTGAATTCAATCAAGAAGAAGTGGGTGGTTTTTTGGGTGACCCTCCCAGATATGAATACCAATATTCACGAGACTTTGCGGTCGGAATCAATCGATTGGGGCCTGAATATACCCTCATAAGAGAAACCATGTTTGTCTTTGATTATTTCTCAACGCCTTCAAGCCGCTTCGAACAGATCTATCGAGGACCAGACACAGAATTGCATGTGTTTCTACCAGGCTGGCAACCATGGGTAAGACCAGATGGTTTGTATATTCCTGACGAAGCCGACTATACTCGACCGCTTTCCGAAATGATAGCGGAGGGATATTCTGTCTATGACGGCGCTGAGTACGACAATGTCAGTGGAAGCCTTTCCGTCGGTGGGAACATCAGCGACCTGGTTGGTACAGTAATATTACAAAATGAAACGAAGGAACCACGCTGGGATGACTTTTTGCCAATATCTACCAATGGACCTTTTAAATTTCATGAACTTCTCGCAACTGGCGACGCCTATAATATCTCGGTTTATGAGCAACCGAAGGGTCAAACATGCTCTGTCAGCAATGGCAGTGGAACGATAGCAAGCGAAAATGTTTCGAACGCTTTGGTAAACTGTGAAGACGCTCCAATAGAAGATCCTGACTGTGTCAACGTATCCGGTGTTTGGAAATTTAATTTCACCAATATTGATAGTTCATGTGGCCCAGAAGGCGATTGGGATTCTACGGTAAACATTGAGCAGACTGCTTGTTATCTGCATACAACCGGTATGAAGGGGACATCGCACATTGTACCGGGTAACGTAGATGGTGACACGATCACTATCGGGCCAGAAGGTTTTCCAGACAGCGGTGGTACAACGACATCCACATTCATCTTAAAACTCATTTCCCCAACACGAATGAACGGTAATGAGCAGTGGACATGGCAAGCTCCTGGTTTTGATTCCTGTATCAACGGTACTGGAAACATCACAGCGATAAAACAGTAGGTCTAGGTTTAAAGAAAAGGTGCTCAATGAGCACCTTTCTCGTTAAACACACTTCTATAACGCATTACCTATACGGATGGCATAAAACACCGTTTGTGGCCCACTGCTAACGCTAAAACCGCGAATACGAATGCGCCAGGTACCTGTGGCAGGTTCTTGTACAATCACATGTTCAAATACAGAATTTACATAAACACTCGATTGTACGCTGCTACCAAATGGTCTCTCCAAACGCAGATCAATATCGTTGTGATTTGACGTACCCTCTGGCCACCAAATTGCTGCTCTGACTTCGCCGGTTCCAGTAGGTACAGTGAATTCCACATAACGGTTTTCGCCCGTGTTATTAATAGTACGCGAACCGGAATAGTGCACACCACCGGTACCGAGTCGGAACGGCCCTACCCCTTCGGTGTTATCAATAAATCCGAAACGGTTTTCACCATAATTTAATATCATGGCGTAGATCTTACCGGGATCGGTATTGAAATTTCCAAACCAGTCGGTTAACAACAAGCCGGCAGAAGAAGCAAACGGAGTCGCTCCACTGGTGCAACATAGTGTTGCCTGAGCGGTATCGCTACTGCTGGATGATGTTTCCGAACTGGTTGGCGCCTGCAAATCTGGTTTAAAGCGCGAATCATTGGTTGGGCCGCGCGATTGGTTGTTGTATTGCGAACCATCACGAATGTTAAAGGCTCCCACACCCATAACTTTATGCGCATTTGCAGGGCCACCGACTGTACCGCTGGCCGAACCAGAATTACCGTTGGCGAAGAACATCAACATACCAGCATCATAACCATCGTCTGCCGCAGTAGAAGTCGCACTGGTTTCGTCACCACAACCACTAAACGAACCGGTCACTACCTTGTCGGACCATAGTGCAGCCGCATTCATCGCTCGTTGTGCACCAGCACAGCTCACGTTGCCAACACAGTTTGATGCGATATTGAATGAATCAGCCGTAGTATCTGCCACTCCACGCCAAGCATTGCCTAAATTGGAATTTGCATTCACAACTCCCATGACTTTGGTACCGTGGTTATTACAGTCACTCGGGTCCCAACCACTATCACCGGTATCGGCACAAGTCGCGCTGGTGGTATCCGCACAATCACGCCACAAGTCCACTTGGTCAGGTGAATTAAAGTTGGTGTGAGAATTCCGGACACCGCTATCGATAACACCAAAATAGAATCCACCACCTTCAGCACCTGCATTAAAATAAGGATCAGAATTCAACTGGGCTCTACCATCAATCACATCATTGTCAGTGATTCCATCATCGGTGAGTACGCCTTCACGATTAACTGAATCGATGTGAATGACATTTCCGTGTTTTTCCAGCACATCCAGTAAAAATACCGGGGCCTCCACCAACATTGCACCTGAAAGATTGTAGAACTCCAACACTTGTAATGCAGTGTTATCAAATGCGCCAGTTATCGCTCGCAAACTCTCCATGGCAGATTTAAATCGTGCACGCTTCAACCCTTCAAATGCGGCTTGGCGTTTCGCCAACATTGGCATATTAACGCGTGAAAAACGTGGCCCAGGCTGTAGCTCGGGCAAACGACGCATGGGGAAATTATTTTTCACCAACAACAACGCTTTAAACCGATCATTAGGTCCCAACCCCTCAATCTCGTCTCGAAGTCGAGGATCGACTTTAGGATCAGAAGCATTGGCAGGTGGATCTTCCGGTGGATTAATTTTTTTCTCTTCGTCATTCGGTGGAACGATATCAAACGGAGCACCTTTAGGATAAGTTTGATTCTCTACTGAAACAATTTTTGCGCCATCCAGCTTAAAAATATCATCGTGATCGATATGCGTCACTGGATCTGGCACAAAAGGCACAATGATAAAGAATGGTCCAGTTGCCATCATATTGTTGTCTTCCATTGACTCAGGAACCAAGTGTGTTGAATCAACATCGGCGACAAAACGATACGCCACACTAGACGCTTTGTCGGCGGTTTGTTCCCCGCTAAGCGCTGCTCTTACCGCTGCACTTTCACCAGGAGCTAACGGTGGCACTGCTTGAGGAGTCACACAGAAAGTATCGTCAGTCCGATCACAAGCACTTAACATCGAGTTAGCCGCCACTGCATTACCCTGGTTTTGCACCACAACGACCAATTCCATGCCTTCAGCAGCGACACCGGGTTGTGGTGTCATGCTTGCTCTTAAAATGACAAGATCAGCCAGACCTTCGCACGCATCTCCAATACCATTATTGTTGCTGTCTTCCTGATTTGCATTGGCAACAGCAGGACAGTTGTCAACAATATTAGGAATGCCATCACCATCCCGATCGTCATCTAAACAATTCGTCACTCTACCAAGCCCAATATGAATCGGAAATTTGAGAGAGGTAGATGCATTATCGGTACTAACACTCACAGTTGCCTGATAGGTTCGAGGATCTTCTGCTGCAAAATAGGCGTTTTCACCAAAGCCATTCATGACATGACCATCGCCACCACTAGCGACACTCCAGTCGTAGCTTAATGGGGAGTCTGATGAACTGTTGACGACGACACGTAAACCCACTCGCTGACAGGTATCAGCAAACTTGCTAGGGCGAAAGATGAGATCACGAATAACCGGTTTGTCTTCAATATCGATGACTACATCAAGACCACCACTATTGGTTCCACCACATACAACTACCAAATTGATTTCTGTGGTTTCGCCTGCCACAATAACTGCTGTCGCCGATGTAGGGCTACACTCTGTACTTGGCGACCCATCGCTTTTTAACGGTGTTACCCTCACATTGTAGTCACCTGGTTTCAACGTAAAATAAACATCCGCCGGTTTACTATCATTGTTTGGCAATCGCTCTGTGTGAGAATCGATAAGTTCTGTTCCTAAAAACACATCGATTCTCAACGCTGTTGTATCAGCGGTTGCCTGAGCTTTAAATTTTGCAACAACCACCCCTGTGTTTTCGTCGGGAGCGGCAACTTCTGTTTCTACCTGTTCTTCATTAAGATTATTTTCTCCTTCATTTTTTTTACCTTCACCACAACTGGCTAAAAACAACACTACAAACATCGCCAGTACAAATATTCCAAAACTTTGGAATCGAACTGTGACACGTTTTTTCATGTTTCACCCTATAAGCATTTATGTTTTAAAAAATAAACACAGTCAGGATCATTCTGTCGCTAATTAACTACAGTCAGCTTTATTATCCCTAACATATGTTGTTTTTACACACCATTTCATCCAATTTTTTTTAGTGTGCTAATTAAATTGTAGGTGAATCTTTTTTAACTCAACAACCACCAGCTAAAAGCTGGTGGGTTAGTATTAAGGACTAAAGTCCGGATACGGGTCAAAGACCCGTTTATTCGTCTGTCCTAAAATTGTCATCACCCTTTGGTTCGAAATGATGCTCCAAATATTCTTTGATCATTGTTTCCGTCAACTCACCTGACGTAACACAAAAATACCCCCTTGCCCAAAAATGTCTACCCCAGAATTGTTTCTTCAAATCCGGAAAACTCTCAAACAACTTCGCTGAACTTCGCCCCTTGATTCGTCTCATTATTTCACTCGGAGCCATCGTTGGGGGAGCTGATACCAACAAGTGAATGTGGTCTTTACTTACAACTCCTTTTAATATTTCTATCTCAAACGCCTGGCAAGTCTGACGAATTAATTCTCTCGCTTTTAATCCGACATCTCCTTTCAGTACTTGGTAACGATATTTTGTCACAAATACAAAATGGTACTGAATTTTGTAAACCGTATGACTTCCATAACGATACTCCATTCTACTAACTCCACCTTCTCATTGACGGAAAGTCAGTATCGCAGATAAATCTGACCGCCTAAAGGCGGTGGTTTTAACCTTAAAGGAGACTAATAAAAGGCAAAGCTGACAATAGAAAATAATGCTAATATTTTTTTAGAACGAAGCGTTTTATTCAATTACTATGACTTCAAATCATTTATAGCATGCATGATCAAGTCAGGTTTTCTTTTTGGTAATATTTCTGTTCCCCACACTTCTCAACAGAAAAAACAGCGCATATTACAAGTTAGCGCGAGTGGGTGGCGTAAAATGATTGAGAAGTATTAAGACTACGTAGAGTCTCCTCAAAAAGTGTAAGCCTCTGAAATAGTGGAATAATGATTCCGTTTTGAGGTATGTTAGTGCATGAAAAACAGCAAACACTCGTAAAAAA
>Ga0316204_10005899_pt1 | contig 19558 bp, 17 predicted proteins | sample 6monrhotite_MG_2_FD_205661 | JGI IMG/M metagenome (GOLD analysis project Ga0316204, IMG submission 205661) | Microbial mat bacterial communities from mineral coupon in-situ incubated in ocean water Damariscotta River, Maine, United States -... | ecosystem: Environmental > Aquatic > Marine >...
CAACCCCTTCGGTGGCATCCAACTGGATATTACCAGCGCCATCGTCAGATAATGTACCAAAAACACTGACCTTTTGACCCACGGAAATTGCACTGATATCGTGTTCGTTAGTGGAAAGTTGCTTCTTAACCCGTGTGGTATCGGCAACCGTTACCTGCACTCTGTCATTAAAGATAACACTGCCATCAGCGCGAATCAGGGTTGCGCCTCGAACGGATAAAAGATTACCGGTACGCGCCAAAACGGTTCCTTTCACTACATCCAATGTACCACCAGGCACGCTGCTTCCAGCATAAACCTCGCGAGCCACAAAGCGGCGTGGGTTTAATTTGAGATCACCAATGATCACGGTCGCCGTCAATAATGGCAAGGTATCCATGGTACGTAATCCCTCAACGCCGATATACGACTCATTGTTGATGTCATATACGGTATCATCACTGGTAATAACCTTTAGCATACCAAAACGCCGGTCATCGCTGTGGCGGTGCCGGAATGGCCGAATGATAATATCAAAACTACTGTCATTAAGATTCACTCTCGCCAGCGGACCACGTAAACGATGAATTTTGGGTTTTGTTAACTCGACATCCGCTAACAAAAAGGGCGCGACTACTTGGGTGGGTATACCGGCATCATCAAAGACAATTCTATTTGAGGCATTTAAATCAAAATCAAACGTAATATGTGCCGGTATTCCTTTGGATATCACCAGTTTATTACGCCCTTCCAGACGCACGGATGCATCCAGTGTTGTAATGGGGGTTCCGTCCACATCCTGTATATTCTCAACTTTTACGGCGTCGCCGTTATCATCTTCAACCCAAATATCCGCATTGGAATAATCCAGGCTCATGGTTGCCTGCACATAGGCGCCGTGGGGCACCATGGCGGCGGTGAGGAACTCCGTTAGTTCGGTATACTGTGCAAAATCAACCCGCGTGCTTAACGGTAACACGTCCACTACCGCGCCATTGGCTTTAACCATGGTAATTGAGGTTACGTCAACGGTGTATGTCACAAAATCACCCTTGGCGTCGGTGACGCCAACAACCAGCTCGCTGGAATTTTCTTCGGATGCATCCTCCGCTTGACCACAACCACTCAACATTAGCGGTATAGCCAACAACAGGACTAACAACCTATTTATCATACTGTTGTTCATCAACGACAAATCAAATCGTTGACATTTAATGGCGCTTAAACTAGGCATTTTTCTGCTCCTCTAAGAGTTACTATCGGCGTTTGCCTTTCGGCGTTGTTTTTAAGCTCTTAACGATAAAGTGCTTCTACATAGAGGATTAACGCAATGGCGGGAATCCGGTTGACACCGGCCTGAAATAAATTTAATTGCACGGACCTGTTTTATCGGCCCCCTTAAGCACACTTTGATGGAGCACCGTTGTGTTACCAGAAATAACTCAATGATCCGCCTATAAATTCGGTGGTACTGTTATCTACATTATACTGTTGCCCTACGATCAGGGTCAGCGACCAGCTGTCCAACAGGTCAGTCGATAAATGTAACGTGGTTGCATAGGTTAGCGAGGCATCTATTTCTGATTCATTACGTTGCCAGGAAATCCCGACTGTATTGGCGCCGGCATAATAGCTGGCAGCCAGGCTAAGCTGGTTGTTGTCAGTAACCGACTGTAAGCGATTGAAGTACGATGCCACTATTTCCAGACAGGGGAAAATTCGAATAGTCCGGTTTACACAAAAGTCTCTGGCATTATGCCTCGCCGCCACCAAATCTTCAGAGTAGTCGTTAATGAGATAACTAACCCCCAAAAACCATTGATCGAAACCCAGGTAGTCAATATCCAGCGCGAGGCCATTGCTGGTAACCTCAAATTGCCTGCCACGCTCAGTATCCAGCAGGATTTCCCGACGTTGCGGCATGAGGGTAAATGACCAGTTCTGAGCATCCCAGCCCAAGGGGAGCCGGATGGTATCCGTTATTAGCTCCCCCTCGTCGCCCCATTGCTCATACTCAACCCCCAGAGAGCCATTGCTCTTCAGGTCAATGGTGTACCCAATGAGATAAGTGTTGGTTTCCAGTTGTTCACCGGATGCCGCCAGGGTCTGATCGTTTCCGACTAACCCCAGGATCAAGTGCTGCCAGGTGCCTATGGCAAGGTTTGCGTTGAAGGACAGGCTTTGACCACCGTCAGAGTCCACACTATAGCCGCTTGTGAGTACGGACCTTGTATGTACGGATAGTGATTCTTCGGTAACGCTTAAGTCATCGGCATATACTGCAGTGCCCGACAGACAGATGCATCCAAGCCAAAGTGAAGCGAACAGGTTAGGTGTTGCCCACCGTATTAACAACGCCTGGGTCAACATGAAATAATTTAAGCCAATTTGCATCGGCCATAACTTACCTCGTAATGCGCTGCCGGCGCAATGCCCTGCGTTGCTCCGGCGACATTTTTTTAATTCGCCTTAGCTTTTGTTTAAGCTGCTGGCGCTCTACCGGCGACATTTTTTCCCAGCGCTGCCGTAATTGCTGGCGCCTCTCGGCCGGTAAATGGTTAAACCAGCGATAGCGTTCCTTAACGATTTGGCGCTCATCAGGGGCCAGCTTTTTGAATCGATCAAACCGTTTGCGCAATTGTTTACGTTGCTCAGGATCCAGTGCTTTCCAACGCTTGAAACGTTTCTTCAATAATTGTCGCTGCTCAGCTGAAAGGTTTTTCCAGCGTTTCGCTCCTTTTAGCAGGCGCCATTGTTGTCCAGGTGGCAAGCCATCCCATTTACCCTCGAAGGGTTGCAGGACTTGCCGCTCATCGCTTGATAATTCGGTCCAGGCTATTTTATTTTGTTCTGTCCCGGCCCAGGCCACGCTGTTAAGCATCACCAGAATCATGAGTATTACGAACCGGTTAATCATCACTACGTTCCTCTTTCACATTGTCATCGGTACTTGTCTTTTTCAATTGTTCACTGTCAAGATCAGTTTCATTGATATCCAAAAACCGGGTTGGGTCTATCCAGTCACCCTCCTCAGTTTGCCATTCACCTAAAAACTCCAATAACTCCATACTCGGCAATTCGTCTGACGCGATACTGGCTCGAATCGGCGCACCAAACAATGCCAGAATCATCAGGGCATAGACAATGTGCGCGATGCTGTTATGGTAAATCATTGCGATTAACCCACCGGCTGTGCTTCAATGGCCAGCCATTCATAAAACTCCAGCTCTTCATAAAACTCCAGTTCCTCCGCACCACTGAGCAGGTTTATGTCTTCGAGCATTGCGATGGGTGTCGAATCGATGGTCGGTTGTTGCGCCGAAAGGGCAACCACCACCGCGACCACCACAGTAATTGAAGCAAAACCACTAACCGGCACTAACCAGGCGGGCCTTGATATTCCATGTCGTCCCGACGCTGCCAGGTCCACAACCTCACGCCGCGCAGCACTTAAGCGCGTCAGAGTATGCGGGTCCATCTGCTCGGCACGCGCATCCAGTGTTGCTTTGGCGGCGTCAATCAATGCGCGCTCATCTACGGGTTGGTCTTTTTTGCTCTGTGTCATTCGCGATGATCCTCGATCTGCTTTCTCAACGTATGTACTGCCCTGGAAAAATGGGTCTTGACGCTGCCTTGACTGCATCCCATGGCATCCGCCGTTTCTGCCACATTTAACCCTTCCCATACCCGTAACAAAAATGCCTGTTGTTGTCGTAGCGGTAACTGATGCAGCGCACTATCCAACGCTTCAATGGTTTTTTCATTCATCAGGCGCATCACCGGGCCGGGTGCATTGGTATCTTCAAACTGGTCGATGATATTCATGCCAGCCTGGTCGTCGTTGCGTTCGCTTGCCTCGCCTGCGCTACGTTGCGAAGCACCCAGTTTGGTATATTCCAGTAATGTCCGCCATTGGTTGCGCACTTTTTGCCGGCGGTACCAATCGCGAATAGTACTTTGCGTGATACGGTGGAATAATGGCCCCCACTCACAGGCCTTACGATTAGCATATTTTTGTGCCAGTTTCATCATCGCATCCTGGACAATATCCAACGCATCATCACGGTTACCAGTGGCGATAAAGGCTATACGATAGGCACGCCGTTCAACTCCCGCAAGAAAATGGTCCAATGTTTGTGCCGTTTCGAAACCCATAACTCCATAACTAACTGATGCGACTTAATTAAATACTGCATTAAATACTGTATTAAATACTGCGACGAATTGATGCGTTTCATAAACAATGACCCAAGCTCTTGATTTTGGATGCCATTATGACCTTTGTCCAGCCTATCCCGGCCTACCACGCCATATTATGACGCCTTAACCAGCTAACTTACCACCCGCCAACTTCCTACATTTATAACTAACGCAGGACACAATGCGGGGTTGACACGGATTGACAACATTTTTACTGATCGGATTGATAGCCTTTTTTTAGCGATTAAATGCAACAGCTAACCAAAGGGATGCACTGGGAGGGGCGGAACCGGAAGGGTCTGTGCGGGTGGGGTACACTGACGAGTAAGATAATAACAATGGCGAATGACCCTACCGTTGACAATAAAGCTAATAGTTAACCATTAACCAGCAACAAGGCGTTGTCCGATGTCGACTTCCCGTAACCGAGAATTTAACCCGCTTTTTTTATCTCGGTCAATAACAGCGAACCTGACGCGATGGTATTTGGTTTCTCCAGGCCCATTAGCTGTAATATGGTGGGTGCAATACAGGTTAACCCTGCACCAATGCCTAATTGCCAGGCGCAATCGTCAACCACCAGGCAGGGCACGGGATACACTGTGTGCTGGGTATGGGGATCACCGGTGGAAAAGTCTACCATCTGTTCACAATTGCCGTGGTCAGCGGTTAAAACTACCGAGTAGTTATGCTCTACAGCAACATCCAATACGCGGCCAACCTGGGTATCCAAACACTCCACAGCTTCAATAATCGACTGTTGCACACCAGTGTGCCCAACCATGTCCCCATTGGCGAAGTTAACCGCAATAAAATCATACGTCCCGGACTCAATTGCCCGGATGACCTGATCGCTAACTTCGGCGGCACTCATGGCCGGACTCAGGTCGTAAGTCGATACTTTTGGTGACGGCACTATACACCGATCCTCACCAGGATACGCATCGCCGTAGCGCCCGTTCAAAAAGTAAGTGACATGCGCGTATTTTTCAGTTTCCGCACAATGAAATTGTTTCAGTCCCGCTTTACTGATTATTTCCGCTAATGTTGTTTTAGGCTTATCCTGATAAAAGGCATAGGGTAAATAGAATTTTTCGTCATATTCGGTCATGCAGGTTACCTTGGCAGATCGAAAATCACCCCGGTCAAACTCGTTAAAATCCCCCTGAAACAATGCCGACGTCATTTGCCTCGCCCGGTCTTTACGAAAGTTAAAAAAGATAACCGTATCGTCATTGCCAACGGGGTGATCAACGCAAACAACAGTGGGGGCAATAAACTCATCGGTCTGCCCTCTGTTGTATGCCTGTTGAATCGCCGCCTCGGCACTGTTTGCCACTTCCCCTTTGCCGTGAACCAGGGCTTGCCAGGCGGCCTGTATGCGCTCCCAACGATTATCCCGATCCATCGCATAATAACGGCCTGACACCGTCAATATTTTCCCACCGGCAGAATGCAGGGCTGCTTCCAGTACAGGTAGAAACATACGTGCGCATTTAGGGGGTGTATCACGCCCGTCGGTTATCATATGCAACATGGGCAACGCACCCTGGCGCTGGCATAAATCGATTAACGCCAGAGTATGATCCAGGTGGCTATGCACGCCACCGTCGGAAACCAGCCCCATTAGGTGTACCGGTTTTTTATTTAATGTCGCATCATTTATGCTATTAAGTAATATTTGATTTTCATAAAAGCTGCCATCCACAATCGCATCGTTAATGGCGACCAGATCCTGCCGGATTATCTCGCCACAACCAATGGTTAAATGCCCAACTTCAGAATTGCCCATTTGTCCGTCGGGCAATCCGACAGCACGGCCGGATGCCTGCAGCATCGTCAATGGATATCGACTAAAATATTCATCAAGGCGAGGGGTGTGCGCCATGGCGACGCCATTGTACAAACGGCAGGGATTCACGCCAACCCCATCCATAATGATTAGCAGCGCCGGGCGACGTGGCACAATAGTTTGATTAATCACTGTTTACGATCCATCAAGGTATGATTCAACTTAAATCTAGGTTTAAAGCTACTTTCGGGAAAATTAGACAACAAATATATCGGACCGGTTTCGCAGACCTTGAAATATTCCCGTGGTTGAAAATCAGCGTTTGCCGCAATACATATTGCGCTTCACCTGCTCAATACAACCAATGAAATATGCGATTTTTATGCCGTGACTTTTCCTAGCGGGAACTAACTAGCATTGCTTGGGCAAGAAATACCCGGGTAAAATTATCGTGGTAAAAGGACAAGTGGATAGACATAGGTATAAGGTTGTACCTTCTGCTCTCCAAATTTAAGATTTTTAAGATGATCAATCAGTTGTTGCTCAAGGATTGGCGACTCCAGCTCATTAACAATGATGGTAATATCGCTGACATCGCCCGATGGTTCTATGCGTATTTCAAACTCTATGCGGCCATTCAACGCATTATCTTCTTCCTGAGCCTGGCTAAAGTAACTGTCGATCTGAAGTTTGTTTGTTTCCAGCGTCAAATTTACAGCATCGGCACTGCGGGTTGCCGTCGATAGCGTTGATTTTTCGCTTTTTCCTGTCGCCGTATCCGGCACAGGCTTAGCTTCCACCTTGGTTGAACCTGCATCACCAGTTGCCTTTCTGTCCGTTGAAACCGCCTGGTTTTTACTCGCAGAACCGGTTGTATCATTAAAGTTTGATTTGCTCTCTGAATTGATTTTATCGGCACTACTGTGCAGTGTTTTGCTGCCAGGCAGGGTATTCACAGGCGCACTTTTCGTTGTCGACGGCCCCCCTTCCCCACCTTTGGTCTTGGCGTTGCTGACACCTGCCGGTTTTTTTTCAGTCGCCGATGCAGCAACCGGTTTCACCGCAGGTTTCTTTACCCCCGCTCTATGAACGATAATCCGATATTCGTTCGGCCCCACAGGTCGTGCATTCGGGTGAAATGGCAGCACATATTGCTCGAAGTATTTTTTGGACTGTAAATAGGCCTCATTCTGTTTGGACTCATCCAGCTTTCTTAACGCTAACCGCGCAGTTTGCTTGCCCTCCCGTATTAACCCCCCCAGCTTGTTCGTTCCAGCATAGGCCATACTCCAGGCATAGGCCTCAATATAGTCCTGAGTAACACCGTCACCAATGGTATACAGTTCACCCAGGTACTTTTGAGCGTTGATGTATCCACCTTTAGCAATCTCAGTTATCACCTGAACTGCATTTGTTTTATCCTGCTTAACATCGTTACCCGCAAGCCGTTTTTTTGCCAATAATAGCTGCGCCTTTCTTTCACCCCGGTTGGCCGCCTGCTCCAGTACTGTCAGCGACTCAGTAATGTTTACGACATCACCATTTTCCAATTGCAGCAGATTATCCAGCATTGCCTGCGTTTTTAAATTTCCACTTTTTAGTGCTTCACTCAACCATCGCCATGCTTTTTGGTAATTTTTCGCAGTGACTTTACCCTCGTAATGCATTGATCCAACAAGAAACTGAGCCTGACTGAAACCTTGCTCCGCGGCTTTTTCATACCAGTAAATTGCCAGGGAAATGTCTTTTCCCACCCCTTCGCCATTTAAATAAAGCTGCCCCATTAGCATTTGCGCTTCAGGACGACCATCCATGGCGCTAACAAGCGCCTCATACCGGGCTTTTTCGAAATCACCCAACAGGTACGCTTCGGTTGCCTCTTCAAACCCGGCATAAACACTGGTATTTAACAGGAATACTGCCAACAATAACCAACGAACCGATATTGGGTAGAACATAACGTTAGCCTATTAATAAATCCCAATCGACCGTATCCAGTATATTTTTCCGGATTAACTCCCGTAGCCAATGATCATAAAAATCCACTGGATTGTAATTATCGGTTAGCACGATGGTTTTTGTGTCAGGCGGGAAATAATATCGTGCGCCCAAATTGGCTTTAACCTTTTGTTCAAAAAACGGGTGTACGGTATAAATATCGCGGTCAGTTTGTTGAAATTTACGGGGTTCCCCCTGATACGCCACAACGACAATATTCCCCATGCCTGATGTACCTTCAACTTCAAAGACCGGATAAATTTCCACCTGGTCGAAGACTTCTTCCATTGTTCTAACAATAGACGCTGTCATGAAGTTATTCTCGATCAAACTACCAATCAAATTAACGGCAAATACACCGTTAGGCGTCAGTCGCAAACGTTGTGATCGAAGCGCTTCCAGGCTTAGTAAATGTGATGGGGTAATGTCGCCGTTAAACACGTCCAAAATCAGGTAATCATATCGCTTTTCCGTGGTTGCGATAAAATACCGACCATCTTCTGCAATCGCTATCCCTTTATTTTTGAAGTTAAAATAATCTTGGGCAATGGTAATAACATCAGGGTCTATATCAACAATATCACACTGCACCCCCTGTTCCTCATACCAACGAGGCACCATGCCAATACCCAGACCAATCACCAGGCATTGCTTCCCCTCAGGGTGCAACATATAAGGTAGAAATTGCAGATAATAGTTATACATGTAGATGGACAACCCGTTATTCATGTCCATACCACCCTGCACCATGCTGTCTATCATCATATAGCGTGAATGTTTTTCAGGCGTAACACTGTCCACGACTTTAATTGAACCATAATAACTTTCAGAACCATAAACCTTGCTCAACACAGTGCCATCTGCCAGTATCTTTTTTTCAAACGTACTAGGATGATATAACGCAAAGGGTAATAATAAGGCAGCGATCGTCCACCAGCGTCGTTCAAAAAGTAGAAAATATCCCACCGATAACACAATGAGCAAAACACCAGTAATCAAAAAGATTCTGTCTACCCCCAGAAACGCAACCAGCACAAAGCCGGTTAATACTGTACCAGCAGTGCTGCCAATGGTCGAAATCGCATAAAGCCCACCGACAACCCGTCCAAGGTTTTTCATCTGATAGGCGGCCATTTTTACCAGATAGGGCGACACACACCCCAATAAAAACAATGCTGGCCCAAACAACAACAGGGTACTGGCAAAAGCCCCACCCCTCAGCCCCAATGGAACAGTTACTTTCAGTACTGGCCCCTGAAGGACCGGTACCAAAATCGTCAATGCACCCGCAAGGCATATGATAGCGTAGAGATATTTCGGTTCTTCAAGATGGTCTGAAAGATAGCCCCCAAAGGCATAACCCAGTGCTAATGCCACCAGAGCCACTGAAATCAGGGATGTCCACACGAACAAACTTACACCAAAAAACGGGCCGATAACACGTGACCCCATTACCTCGATAACCATTATTAACGCACCGCACAAAACTGCGGTTAACATAATATAAAACACAAAGCCTTTGCTTTGATGCTGCTGCACAGGCATAGTTAGCCACCCTTCCTAAGTTTGATCGTAATTAATTTCGTTATTAGCGTAATTCCTGTGGAACCTATCAATAGGAAAACTAAAGACTATTCTGCCCACAGTGACACCAACCCCCGCTTGTTTAGCGTAAAAATATAAAGCAGCTAAATCAGATTCAATCGACGGAAACCCAATTTACCTGGATATATCACTTACCCCTCCCGATTAGCATTCGAAACAGCTCACCCTAGACTACCACCAGCGATGCCAATACCACAATGCACTGCTCAAATATCGCTAAATTCAACGCTAAAAAATGTCGCCTCCTTAAATTCCATACAAATACTATTGCAATAATGTCTGACGCCAGTGCCTTAATATGAGCACCGAGTGCGACCCGACGCCCATAGTAGATGACACAATACTCACCAATCCCCTATTTTCCTGCCAATAGTATAGATATCGACCTGGGCGACTGGCTTGCTGGCCATCGATGTTTGAACGTTCAAAACACACTTCCCGCCGTTAAACGCATACAGACTCAGGGTAAATACTTGACTGAGCCCCCGTGAACTGGTCGCCAACCAAGCAGGGCAGCCTCAGACTTAACTGAATCGACGTAATCAACCAGGGGCCACTCAGTGATTGACGGAAATAGCGAATATTCTCTAGTGCTTAAACTCCCAAGGCCCGTTATTAGTGAGTAGACACGAAAATTTACATAAAACCAACCACAACCTGCTCGACACTTAAGCGGCGTAAATACAGCCATTAAATAGTCAGCCTCACTTATTCGAGTCAGACGGTATTCAGGTAGATGAGATATTAAACTAAGATGAATATGGCATGTGTAGCGAATAACTTACTGTAAACATAACTTAATTAAACCTACCGGTCCTGACGCAAAGCATCACACAGACAAACCACCACCCCACCCCTGTCCGGTAAGTCATTTATATGACGAAACGGGTAAATTACACAGACAGGCTGAATTACTCCAACATTGATAGTGCAACAACTGTACTTTAGTCCCGTTTATATTAATCGGTGACTAGGCGATATTGCTATACCTGATTCGGTGTACTGTATTAAATAGGTAAACTACTTGCTCAACGTATTGCTCACTACTAACGGCCTGCCGGAAATGCCGGATAAATTGCGCGATGCGCGCTAATAAACAGCCACTGAGATGCCGAGTCCGCCGTTACCAGGTATTGCACAGAAAAACCGGTCAACATTTAAATACAATGTATTAACGATACCTAATCTACCTGCGCCTCACTTGATATTGTATTTTATATATTGACGTTGAGAATATTATAGCGCTGGATTTTAAACAGCATTAACCCGTCAGCGCATTTATTAACACTTAGGTAACAGTGAAGGAATTAACGATGGCGCTAAGGATCGCAGTTTACTAAAAGCCATGGTGCCATTAAAACCCATGACCTTACGTCGGCAACCAAGGCTTTATAAGCGAATATTAGCAAGACAAACCTGGACTAATGACCAGCACGCCCCACAACAATACAGGGCAAACCGCTAATGCGATGTCGTAGTGCGCACCACCAACAATATTTTAGCCCGATGACTGATACAATCGACGGGGTATTTAATTAAAAACGATTTAAATTAGTCTTAAGTTTAAAATAACGTAATAACAACCAAACTACAGTGCATTAATAAACAACATAAATACCTATTTATTTTAACAACACACTGACTCAGCATATTTTGTAAAATGGATGACTGCATAGCGCAACATTGTACTGTCGATAAAACACGTAAGATCTACACATTGTGGTTGAAAAACAAATGCAATGTTGAAAAGCGATTTAAAAATAAAATAAATTGGCATTATCAAATTCTTATGACTTAAATCATATTTTCGAATGATTTGACAGGTTGACAGGCAGCGCGTTATCGCCGATGATCGCAGACATAGTGGCATTAAATTTTATGATGCGTATACAGCACCAAACACCAATAGTTCACCGGTAACTCGCCAAAGCTATACGCAAAGCAACACGATACAAACGAACCAACTAAATACGCATAACAAGTAGCCATAGAAGCTGCGAAATTTGAGAACAGCATTAACGACTAGTAGTATTGATCGACTTAATTGTCAGTTTTATAGGCAATTTCGGACATTAATTGATACAAATACATGAAAACGTATTATGAACCATGAATTCATAATAACTTTCGTAACAAATTAACGTAATAATTTAATGTAATTATTTAATGTAATAACTGACACGTTAACATTCGAAATAACTGCGGTTGCATTACCCAAAGCATTTCGACGAGTTAAACGTAGAACAGTTAAACAATGAACAGTTAAACAATGAACAGTTAAATTACGGACAGCTAAATTACGAACAGTTAACAAACTATCAAACCTTTGGGCATCAGCGAGCAATCAATGAAACAACCCACAACCGTACACTGAGCAAATATGGAGATATTATGAAGATGCACCAGCCCACTTTAAGCCTAGCTTAAAAAATACACATCAAGAAACACCAAATTCTGCGGCTTATTCGAATTAGCCAGCTAGTTAGCTGAGCCGGTTGTGTATGCGTTGTACACAACGCGACAATCAGCTACTGCAACACAACAACTGCAGCTAGTACCGCCGGAATTGTATCTTAGTTAGACATTATCCACTGTAGAAATCATACAGACAACCTGTTGAGTAATTAAGCAATGCATTTGGCACAAGCGCACAAACAAACAGACGTCAAATATGACAATAATGGTAAACTTGAGGTCATGTTTATGGTCTCAAATAATCCCGTACTCGTTCTTGACTTGGGCGAGCACAATGAGAAAGCGTTAGAAGTACTGGAATTTAAAATTACACGCAACCCTCTCAATTTAAGGAGCCACGTACAGCGCATTTATCTTTACAGGCAACTCAAAAACGGTAATGCGTTATATGGTGCATTGTTAGACTTGTTTATCTCACTAAAGAACAAAGGGTTTGACGTCAGACAACGCTTGTTATTTGAATCGAAACATCGCCTGGAGACGCATTACTTCCAAGTATTATACAACGCACTAGGCGCCGGTATACGCGCATCGGATGCAGTACCGCCAAGCCAGTATTCGTTGCTCTCGCAGGGATTAACTGGCACCAACAACCTTCTCACGAGCAACAGTAAAAGCAGCGAAGAACGCTACCCAAGAGACCCCCGGCAGGAAGCACAGGAATATCTGGAGTATGGAGATATTGATGAAGCAAGGAAACTATTAGAAATTGCCGTGTTAAAGGAACCCTGGCGTAAGGAATTGCACAACGATCTGCTGGAAATATACAGAGCCACACGTGACGCAAGTCATTGTGATGATATGTACCGCCAGCTATCCGATAAATATATCCCTGACCACCACGCGTGGGTGCAAACGGCAGAACATATTCATCAGGCGGTAGGAGCAATATAAATGGAAGGTCATACAAAACCGGTAAGAATTGCAGCACTAGGCATGGAACGGCGCACCTACAGCACACTGCAACTGTTCTTTCACGGACACTGTAAAGACAACTATGTTCTCGTGGAAGAAAAATCCGCTGACATCAGCATTATTGACATGGATGGATTTCAGGCCTGCCGAATGCTTGAAGAGCATAAAAAACATTATCCAAATCAACCCGCCATTCTTATTTCGCTGTCGGACAAAAAAACGCTTGATGCAGTATACGTACGCAAACCCATTCAGCTAGAGGCGCTAAGCTCGGCTTTAAGCAGGGCGAAGGAAAAGTTACAGCAACCCATGGCGAGAATAACGCCACAATTGCAGATAGCCGATAGTGAATGCGGTATTCCACCGGTGCTAAATGAAGTTGTGCACAATCCACAGCATGACGCTACACTAATGGCTGCTACGCCAGCGAACATTACACCAGTGGATGTAACACCGCCGAACGGGAAAAAACCTGGTTTCAAACAAGTTAACCAGTACCGATATTCGGCCGGCTCACTATCGGACGACACAGACCTGGAACTGCTTAATATAAAGCCCACTACCCGCTTTAATCCACACAATCCAATACAAACTGCTCAGTACCAATATCAGCCGCAGCAAACACTGCAAGGCTATTTTCAACAAGCTTATTTTATGGCACTGCAACAACAGAGGAATGTCGTTCTAAAGGGGCCATGGCGCCCGATAACCATACTCCATAAGTCGAAACAATTAAGGGTAGAAAAAAATTTCCGCCACCTGTACGCATTATCAGGGATGTTTTTCAACAAATCAGAGGTATCGATCACTGTTCTGGACGACAGTGTTAACTGTGAACCCAGTCTGCACGAAACCGTATTGTTCGCTGAACCCTTTTTATGGAAATTGTCCATGCGCACTTCACGCGGGCGCGTGCCGGAAGGCACCGATTTTACCGTACCCATTAAGCTAATACGCTGGCCTAACTTTACTAGAACAATCGTAACGCCACACGCGCTAAGAATTGCGGCACTATGGGCGAAGCGACCCACATCATTAATCGACACCGCCAGCTATCTGGCGATTCCATTGCAGTATGTGTTTTTGTTCTATACTGCGACAGCTTCGCTAAATTTTGTTGCCGCTGAAGCACCGGAGAAAAATAATCCGGCCGCACCAACTCTGCCGGTTAAACGCCATAAATACCGAACAATTTTTCAAGCTCTGCTGGAGCGACTACGTAACAATTGAACTACGCCATAATTAAAATGATAACGCGATATGACAAACTACAAAATAATATTCACTGGACCAGTGGGTGCCGGGAAAACTACAGCAATATCCTCAATTAGCGATCGGTCCCCCGTATCGACCGACAAACTCGCAACAGACATGACTCGAAATATTAAAAAAACGACCACTGTCGCATGCGATTATGGAACGGTACGTCTCAACGAGAAGGACCGCCTTCACCTTTACGGTACACCAGGCCAGCAACGTTTTGACTTTATGTGGGATATTCTGACTACGGGAGGAATAGGTTTAATTTTATTGCTTGATAATACTCGACCAGACCCGTTCCAGGATATGGAATTCTTTCTTGAGCAGTTCAATGATTTTATCAACCAGACTCAGATTGCAATTGGTGTCACCCAAATGGACCTTAATTCAACACCGTGCATTGATGATTACCACAAACATCTGCATAGCCGGGGAATGACGCTCCCGGTGTTCGAGGTAGATGCCCGCAAACAATGTGACGTGTCGCTATTGATTAAAGCACTGCTTTTCTCACTTGATCCGGGGTTGGTGGAAAATCATGACTGATTTTACCATTAAAGACAATCTCTATATCTACCCTACCCCTGCGGGTGCTTATTATGCGGTATCAAGCCCCACGGATGATCCGGCTAGAAAATTATTGCGTACGTTATTTCAGTTCTCCGAAACCCCGCTCCTTGCCGTTGAAGGCATGCAACTATGGACCGGCATAAAAGATAAAGACGAAATTCTAGCACTGTTAAACCGTATGCAAAACCTGGGCTGGTTGCAGGGTTGCGAAGCCCCGCAACCCCTGCCGTCCGGGAATTTTGAAGACATATTACCAGAGCTGTTATCGCCACTTTCCAATAGAGGCAATGTATTGCTCGCGGACAATTTGGGATTTTATATTGCCTATAGCGGATTCAATTACGAAACGGTAGAGCAGCTATCCGCACTAAGCGCCGACATTTCGTTATTGCATGAACGACACCTCGGGCTGTTAGAGAATAATCTTGGCTTAAACTCAAGCGCATGGGCAATTGTGGATGCCGCAGGCAATAGCCAGGTTGGGTTCTGGCCATTGTATATTGGCAAACAACGGTTTGTGCTGGTAATCGGTGGGTTACCCCATTTAAATCAGGCAATGTTAATTTCGTTAATTTGGGTCTTAAGCATGCGTTTCGGCAAGGAAAGTTAATATGACAACGTTAGTTGGTGCAGACAGAGAGAAGGACAACATGATAGACAAAGACGGAAACACTATAAAACCAGATTTTGCTGATCTTACACGCTACGCAAAGCAATTTTCAGACCTGACAACTGAAAAAGAAAACCTTCTGCTCAGTATTAAAAGCGAAATCGAACCATTACTGAGTGAAGTGACGGATAACTTTTACCAAATAATGCACGGTATTCCAGAGGCGGCAACCTTCCTGGAAGGACGTGTGGAAAAGCTGAAACCAACACATCAAAACTGGATGCACGGCCTGTTTACCGGACCGTACGATGAGAAATACACGGAAGCAATGTATCACGTCGGTGATGTTCACGTGCGGGTTAACCTACCGGTGGAATTCATGAGTGGCGGTATTACGCTAATATGCAACCAACTGTATAAACTGGTTTTCGAAATATACAGCGAAGATCTCGTGAAAGCACACAAAATTGCTGATGCCATAAATTCGGCCATGGGGTTTTCGTTATTTGTAATGCAAAAATCCTATCACGCTTCTGTCGATGAGACTTTAGACAAATTTTTGTTAATTACCGGTATGAGTAAAGCCTTGTTTGAAAAACTGTCATCCACATTCAATTCCACACAACCATAAATTAATTCAACCCAACACCTTATAATAGTAGGAGCAAATAATAATGCGACAAGAAATGCTTGGCTCAATTCTAAGCGAGCTGAACGGATCATCAGCAGATATAGAGGCATCAGCCGTGATTTCCACCGACGGGCTGCTCATTTCATCCGTTTTACCACAGGATATGGATGAAGACCGTGTAGGGGCAATGAGCGCCGCTATGTTATCACTCGGTGATCGCACCGCACAGGAGCTGTCCAGGGGAGAACTGGAACAAGTGCTCGTTAAGGGTCGTACCGGATATATTTTAATGACGTACGCAGGCGACGATGCCGTCATCACGGTACTTGCCAAACCGAAAGCAAAACTTGGCCTGATTTTCCTCGATGTAAAACGAGCTGCCGAAAATATAGCCAAAGTATTATAACAATATCGGCTATTACGCCTTCCCCTCTCGACACCTTTAGTTGCGGCCATATAAAACATGCCGTTTTGTATGGCCGCCAAGCTCCATCAGGCACACCACTTAGGCAGTACCCCAAAATACATCGGGCACCCACACAGTGAACCCAACAACCTAAAATCATACATTGAACCTGGATTCCGCCGTTGACCGCGCTGAGTTCGGGCCAACACCCTGCAAAATCAAACCATTGTGCTGTCTCTGGCGTTCACTCAAAACGTGAGTTGCTACACGGTTTATCACTGCGCCTCATCCACCATGGCGGATGAGGCACGACGCTAAATCCGTGTTCAACGGCGGAATCTAGGTTGAACGATGCATTACAATACCCGGAACTGCCCGCGTTAAGGCATATTTCACGCAGGGTTAAAACCCCGCAGCAATTAAACCGGTTAAGCGACCTGACATTATCGAATTATAGAAACGACAAGTTGACGTATTCACAACCTCAATAGAAACAACATAGTTAGGTCGATAAATTTAATTTTTTATTTTTCTGTGTATTTATATGGTATATTTATAGCGGTATTTTCTGCGCATACTGGCATCTACAATGAAATCCGACCCCGATAAATTATTAAAAAAACACAAAAACCTGGTACATTCGGAAATGCTTAAAGTAACCTCACATGTACAACGACCGGCTGATGATTGGATTATCAATATCTTAATGATTGAGGGATACGACATTCCTTTTAAATATAAACGCAAAAAAAAGTATAAAAAAATCGAAGGGGCACGCGTTAACTTAACCTATTATCCGGATACTGAAATAGTGGCCGGTATGGAATTTGAAATCATGATCGTGGTTAGAATTAAAATCGCTTAAACTCAGCCCCTCCCCCTACACAGAACATACAAGGGAAATATAGATAGACATTGAACGCAGCTATAATCCTAGATTCCGCAGTTGAACAGCATGTAGCGTGCGGTTGCCGTGGTGTCTGACGAGGCGCGAAAGTGCAGGAATCGGTCAATATTTCAAACTTTTACAAATGCCATCCAGGCACCACGACAACCGTGCTCTGCATGCAGTAGCGCCTTCATCCAATGGGTGAGAGGATAGATGGCAACAATCTGAATGTTCATCAGGCGGTTAATGAACGTTTATAGCGGTCAACTGTGGAATCTAGGATTACCGTGGTGTCGTTTTATATTCCGCGCAATAACATACTCCTCACACTTACCTGAAAACCAAATAACGCTTAAAATATGAACTTGCACAGCACTGATCACACTATTTTACAAACAGCCATCAACTGGTTACGTAAAGGACATCAGGTTGCACTGGTCACCGTGGTGAAAACCTGGGGTTCTGCACCCCGCCCCTGTGGCTCATTACTTATTATGCGCGATGACGGCATACACGCCGGATCAGTTTCAGGTGGCTGCGTGGAAGAAGACCTGGTGGCGCGCTACAAAGACAATGAGCTGTCAGATCATTTTCCGAGTACGATAAACTACGGCACCAATAGAGAAGAGGCATTACGCTTCGGGCTACCCTGCGGTGGACGACTGGAGCTGGTTGTTGAAGCACTTATTACCCCTGCACCGTTACAGGCACTGTTGGATCACATCGCTGCGGGGCATACGATTACCCGCCGGTTGTGCTTGACCAGCGGTGAAGTAAGCCTGCACAAACCAGATACTACCTCAACAGCCATTAAGGCGTTTTCATACACCGAACAACATGTCGCCAAGGTTTTCGGCCCAACCTGGCACATGCTGCTAATCGGCGCCGGCCATCTGTCACAATACGTTGCAAACATTGCGCTCATGTTTGACTATAAGGTAACGGTTTGCGACCCCCGCAAAGAATATCAACAATCCTGGCACATCGATGGAGTAACGCTTATTCCTGACATGCCGGATGATGCCGTTAGATCACTTGGCAGTCATTCGCGCAGCATCGTGCTGACCCTGACACATGACCCAAAACTGGACGATATGGCATTAATGGAGGCCCTGCAACACAATATTTTCTTTGTGGGTGCTCTGGGTTCTTTGCGCAGCAGCAAAAAACGACACGAACGTTTGCAAACACTGGGTATATCGCAACACCAGCTCAGTCAACTTCACGCCCCCGTCGGCCTTGACATTGGCAGTCGAACACCACCGGAAATTGCCGTATCAATTATTGCGGAAATTACGGCCGCACGTAATAAACCCGCCAGCAATTCCCCCGTGTAAAATGCCCGAAAAGCGCCCTCAACACGTCGTTGGAATATTGCTGGCCGCAGGCAGTAGCACACGCTTCGGCAGCCCTAAATTGCTGCGCTCGCTGGAAAACGGTATTCCACTGGCCCTTAGGTCTGCACAAAATCTACTAAGCGCGATACCTTACAGTGTCGCGGTAATACGCAAAGGCGACAAAACCCTGCGCCAGCTGTTATCGACAACCAATATAAATATTATTGAAAACCCCGATGCTGCAGAAGGCATTAGCACCAGCATTGTATGTGGTATACAACATCACCAACCTGCCGCAGGCTGGGTCATTGCACTGGCCGATATGCCCTATATACCCGCACAAATTATTGGTGAGGTTGCAAATGCAGTAGACTCTGGTGCCAGCATAGCGGCCCCCCGGTATAAAAATCGTCGCGGCCACCCGGTGGGGTTCGCCAGGCACCTGGCCAGTGAATTATTAAAACTACGTGGCGACAGCGGCGCTAAAGCAATTATTGATAATCACAATCATGTGGTTCAATTTATTGATGTTGAGGATGACGGTGTGCTACGGGATATCGACAAACCTACTGATATATACCCAAAGCGATTGAGATTTAGGCGTTTATAGCACGCCCCTTTTTGTCCACAGCGTCGTTGCTTCTCCTTACATAGAATGGCTATGCTGCGTCGTCGCGTCTAGCTGTAAACAAAAATGATCGCACTCTAAGCACCTAAATCTCAAACGCTTTGGGTATATGAGTTTCGATGTCCCGCTGTGGCTCAATGGCTTCTGATTTATTGACATCTGACCCATCGATTTCTGATTCTATGCTTTCACATCTGTTCGTATCAAAAAAATGCGTGGCTTATACACATATTACGGCACTATGCACGCCCACCCCACGCGCG
>Ga0316204_10005901_pt1 | contig 19558 bp, 20 predicted proteins | sample 6monrhotite_MG_2_FD_205661 | JGI IMG/M metagenome (GOLD analysis project Ga0316204, IMG submission 205661) | Microbial mat bacterial communities from mineral coupon in-situ incubated in ocean water Damariscotta River, Maine, United States -... | ecosystem: Environmental > Aquatic > Marine >...
GTGTAGCATTCGCCGCAGTTACCGTGCCATGCTTTTTATCAAACACAGGGCGCAGTTTGGCATAACCTTCAATTTTTGAGTCGAAACGCACGTTATTATCTTTTTCTAATGCACCTTTAAAAGGTTCAGCGTAAGCCGTCATCACTTCATTAGCTAACTTGCCATCGTTCCAGCTTTGTGCGGCTAAGGTATGTGAACGATGCGCCAAGGCATCTTGATCTGCACGGCTGATATTATGAGTTTTGGCCATTTGTTCGGCGGTTTGCCCCATGGATAATCCGGTAGAGTATTCGGCTACTGCTGGCGGCACAGGCATTAAATCTTTAAGGCCTAATTTTTTGAGTACTTGCCATTTTTGCCCGACCGTTTTGGTTTTTTGTAAGTCAGTTAGCGCTCTGGCTAATTTTTTGGAAACACCTATGGGTGAGACCGATGTTGAATCAGCCCCTCCTGCCACACCCACATTAATATTACCGGCCATCATCGACTCAGCAATATTCACGGTAGATTGGAAACTGGTGGCACAGGCTCTAGATACACTGTAAGCATCGGTGTGCACATTCATACCCGTACCTAATACTATTTCACGGGCAATATTCGGGGCTTCTGGCATCTGCACCACTTGGCCATAGACCAATTGCTCAATAATCATAGGATCAACGTTATTACGTACTAACATTTCGTTGACCACCATTTTGCCTAAATCAACAGCTGGCACGCCATGAAAGTAAGTGGCCATTTTGGCAAATGGTGTTCTTAGACCTGCAACAATAGCGATCCTGTCGCCTTCTCTCGTTTTGACTATCTGCTTAGCTGTCATTTTATGCCCTCATAAATGTTCAAACCCAGTGGTCTGACCTGTAAAGTATAACTGATTGTACCTAGTAACGATTATGACTTCAAGGTACCTGCTTAATTTACAAAAGCAGGTTGCCTTGAACCTAGATCCCACGGTTCTACTGCGGGATCTAGATCCTAGTGTAGATGGAATATTGAGAAACTCCCTACGTTATACGTTGTATTTTAGGTGATTGGTCGTTGGGGGATTGGCAAAACATTTATTTACCCCTAGTTAAGGTTTTTTAAAGCTTTGTAACATTGTTTTTCAAAAGAGGAACCTTATATCGGTTAGCATGTCAGTAATCTGGGTCGTAAATCTATATTTTCTGGATAACAAGACCAACATTGATTCAATTTTATTAAAAAAGTTTGAGTATTCGCAAATTAGAAGGAAGTAGTTAACACTATGGCAGCCGCACAATTTAAACAGTTACAAGCATATTTAGACAGCCAAGTGGTGGGTCAACAAACACTCACGCATAATATTTTAGTTGCGTTATTAGCGGATGGACATTTGTTGGTGGAAGGTCCTCCAGGTTTGGCAAAAACCCGAGCGGTTAACGCCCTAGCAAACGGTTTAGAAGGTGATTTTCATCGTGTGCAGTTTACGCCTGATTTACTACCAGCCGATTTGACCGGAACAGATATTTATCGTCCAGAAAACGGCAGTTTTGTATTTCAAAAAGGTCCACTTTTTCATAATCTGGTATTGGCTGATGAAATCAATCGTGCTCCCGCTAAAGTTCAGTCTGCTCTGCTTGAAGCGATGGCCGAAAGACAAATCACAGTAGGCAATACAACTTATGCACTACCTGAACTGTTTTTAGTTATGGCCACCCAAAACCCAATTGAACAAGAAGGCACCTACCCTCTTCCTGAAGCTCAGCTTGACCGCTTCTTGATGCATTTGGAAATAGATTACCCAGGCGCTGAAACAGAACTCGAGATATTGCGTTTAACGCGCAATGAAGCCATGCATGCAGAAGTGGTTAGCCCACCAAGCTTAAGCCAAGCAGATATTTTAAATGCTCGTCAAGACGTATTGAAAATTCACTTAGATGAAGCGCTAGAGCAATACATTGTTCAGCTGATTATTGCCACTCGCCAACCAGAGCGTTACGACCCTGACTTAGCTAATTGGATAGAATTTGGTGCCAGCCCTCGAGCGACCATAGCTTTAGACAAATGTGCTCGGGCACATGCATGGTTAATGGGCAGAGATTTTGTGGGTCCTGATAATATTCAAGCTGTATTTCATAACGTGTTACGCCACAGATTATTACTCAGTTATGAGGCCGAAGCAGAAGGTGTCAACAGCAATCAAGTGTTGGACAAAATTATGCAGCTAGTGGCTGTTCCTTAAACGACAAGGTTAAGGAAGCAGTATGCAAGACATTGCAAAGTGGTTAGCTAAATACCGAAGTGACGGTGTGAATCTGGGCATAAAAGAACTTATTCATTACCAAGGTAAAACAGCCTTATTAAACCTGTCACCCCGTAAAACGGTGCAAGCCAAACTTGCTGGGGCATATTTGGCGAAAACCAAAGGTCGTGGCATGGAGTTTGACGAAGCGCGGCATTATCAAGCAGGTGATGATATTCGAGCCATAGATTGGCGCGTTACCGCTCGCACCGGCAAAACCCATACAAAGCTGTACCGTGAAGAAAAAGAGCGCCCTGTATTTGTGCTCACCGATTTATCTTCGAGTATGCAATTTGGTACGCAGTTTTTATTCAAGTCAGTGCAAGCCGCTCACTTAAGTGCCCTGATTGCATGGTCGGCCAGAAAGCGCGGTGATCGCATCGGTGGCTTGATATTTAATCAGCATCAGCATATCGAATGCAAACCTTTTACCCGTCAAAAAGCCGTGTTATCACTATTGAATAGCATGATAAAAGTGCAGCAAGGAGCCCATACCACAGGTCAAGAACAAATCACGCTTGGCAATGCCTGTGCAAGATTGCGAAGACTGGCTCACCCTGGCAGCTTAATCTTTATACTGAGCGACTTTAGTCAGTTAGACGAACTGGCTAAACAACATATTGCTCAGCTTGGCAAACATTGTGAGGTCATTGCTTACCCTATCAGTGATCCTTTTGAACATCGCTTGCCACAAGTCAAAATGAGTCAAAGAGTGACCTTGAGTGATGGACTCGATAGACAACAAATAGTGTTAGGCGAGAAAAATACAGAATTGCAATACAGCAACCAACATCAGGCTCACTTTGATAAAATTGAAAACACTCTAAAACAATGTAAGGCACAGGTAATCCAAATTGACGCTGGCCACCCCCTAGAATTGCAGTTAGATCGATTTTCTGGGAGTAAAAACAAATGAATCCACTACAAGACCTAAAAGACATTCGCACGCCTTTGGCAATTGAAATCTGGCCACCTGCCTATGGATGGTGGTTACTTGCGATGTTAGTGGTAGTAGGCATATGCCTGTTAACAATTTGGCTAGTTAAAGCTCGAAAAGTAACACTCGCTAAACGCCAGGCGTTGAAATCATTGCAACAAATAGATAGTTCAAACCTAAACTGCGTGTCACAACTCAACCAATTGTTAAAGCGCGTAGCCATGACGTACTTCCCTAACCAAAAAGTGCAAGAAATGCATGGTTCCCAGTGGACTGCTTTTTTAGCTTCAACACTGCCTAACAAAAAAGCTAAAGACGTTAGTGAATCGTTTGAATCGATGCAACAAACTTTATACCAAGCACACTCTTCTGAAAATTCTGAATTCCCGAGTTACTGTAAGTCTGTGGAAACTTGGATCAAACATGCTTTACCACCAAAAAAACAAATATTTACCAAATTGGAGCAACACAATGCTTGAATTTGAATGGTTGTGGGTGTTGTTTTTCTTGCCTTTACCGCTTCTGGCGTTACTGTTACCCAGTAAAAAACAAGGTCAAGAGGCGGCATTACGTGTGCCTAGCCTAACACAAGGTATCGAAGCAAAAAGCCAACGTAAGGGCACTAAAAAACTGAGTTTATTTTTAGCCACATTAGCATGGATTGCGCTGGTAATAGCCACTGCGAGACCTCAATGGCTGGGCGAGCCTGTTAGTATTCCGGCCGAAGGGCGGGACTTAATGATAGCGGTAGATTTATCGGGCAGTATGAAAATTGACGACATGCAAGTTAATGGTCGCCAAGTAGACCGACTTAAAATGATTAAATTTGTTCTGAGTGATTTTATCAAACGCAGAGTGGGTGATAGATTGGGATTAATTTTGTTTGCTGATACCGCTTATTTACAAGCCCCCCTGACCTACGATAGAGAAACAGTAGAACAACTTCTCAACGAATCATTAATAGGTTTAGTGGGTGAACAAACCGCTATTGGCGACGCCATCGGATTGGCGATTAAACGCTTTGAAGCCCGAAAAGAATCGAATAAAGTACTAGTGTTGCTAACAGACGGTCAAAATACAGCGGGAAATATCACTCCAGAACAAGCCAATGAATTAGCCATCAACAATGGCGTAACTGTTTACACTATAGGTGTGGGCGCTGACAAAATGTTAGTGCAGAGTTTTTTTGGAAATAGACAAGTTAATCCCTCACAAGACCTAGATGAAGGCATGTTAACCGATATTGCCACGTCAACAGGCGGTCGATATTTTAGAGCAAGGGATGCTGAATCTCTGAAACAAATCTATGCCACACTCGACGAACTTGAACCCATTGTTAGAGAAAGCAAACAAATGCGGCCTTTACAAGCTTTGTATTATTACCCTTTGGGCTTAGCTTTATTGATAACCATTTTAATGGGTTTATTTCCTCTGATTAAACAGTTTTGGTTAAAGGAGGCGACAAAATGATTGAATCTCTTTCGGTATTAAATGAATTTCATTTTATTCGCCCTCATTGGTTGTGGTTGATTATCCCATTGTTGATAATTGTTGCGTTAATCCGCTATATACACAAACAACAGTCGGGTTGGCAATCGGTACTTGCCAGTCATTTATACCAACACTTGATCACAACAAAGGGCATCAAAAAAGCCCGCCCTCCTCTATTTTTATTAGGGTTTTGCTGGGTAATGGCTACTCTTGCACTAGCAGGTCCAACTTGGGAAAGACTGCCGCAACCTGTTTACCAGTTAAATGCCGGTAAAGTGGTGCTAATGGATATGTCGCTTTCTATGCGCGCCACAGATGTTAAACCTGACAGACTCACTCGTGCAAAATACAAAGCCATTGATTTGGTTAATGCGATTACCGAAGGAGAAACCGGATTAGTTGCTTATGCTGGCGATGCATTCACTATCAGTCCGTTGAGTTCCGATGCGCAAAACCTTACCGCCCTTATTCCCAGTCTTACACCAGAAATAATGCCCATTGCCGGAAGTGATCCAGCTTTAGGTTTGCGTGCTGCCATTGAGTTACTCACTAATGCTGGCTATCAACAGGGTGAAATATTTTGGATCACCGACGGTATCAGCAATCAACAGATGAAAGAGGTCAGCAAAATATTTAATAACTCAATGTTCCGCTTATCTGTACTTGGCGTAGGTACAGAAGAAGGAGCACCCATCCAGCAGATTAATGGGGAGTTGTTAAAAGATAGCCGTGGCGCGATTGTGGTACCTAAACTCACGGTTAATAATTTAAAGTCTCTGAGTCGTAGCAGCGGAGGGCGATATGCCTCTATGCAGACTGACGATAGCGATATCAATTATTTAGTTGAACAAACGCTGATGGAACAAGACCCAACTAAAAATGAAGACACTAAACAGGAAAAATTTGGTGATAAGTGGCAAGAAATGGGGCCTTACTTGTTGCTACTCATATTACCTTTTGCCGCCTACAGTTTTAGACGCGGTTTAGTGACAGTTCTGTTTATTGGCATTTTATTACCCAGTTATTCTCCTCAGGCCCGTGCTGATTGGTGGCAGGATATGTGGAAAACACCTGATCAGCAGGCCATGCAAGCCTATAACAAAAATGAGTATGAGCAAGCAGCTAATACTTTTGATGATAACCTGTGGCAAGGCACTGCTCATTATAAAAATCAAGATTATCAATCAGCGTTAGAATCTTTTGCTCAAATTAAACCTACCGATAAAAGCTACCCAGATGCCACTTATAATGCAGGTAATGCTTTGGCACAACTGGGAGAGGTAGACCAGGCAATTGCCGCATATGACAAAGTTTTAGAACTACAACCTGATCATCCAGATGCGTTAGCTAATAAAGCTTTGCTTGAAAAGCTCAAAGAACAACAAGAACAGCAAGAACAGCAAGATCAGTCTGGCGAGCAGTCCGAAGATCAGCAAGATGGCGAGGATCAAGAACAACAAGATGGTCAAAAAAGCGATCAGCAACAAGAGGGTGAACAATCTCAAGATCCCCAGCAAGGCGACGACTCAGAACAAAGTGAGTCAGAGTCGCAGGAATCGGATCAACAAGGTCAATCTGAGCAAGAGCAGCAAGAACAAAAACAAAAAGAAGCAGAGCAACAGCAAGCTGATCAAGCTGAGGCCGAAAAACAAAAATCAGAGCAAGAACAACAAGCTCTGCAGCAAGGTGAAGAAGAGCTAACCGATGAACAAAAAGAGCAAATGCAACGTATGCAAAATCTGCTTAATCGGGTACCAGACGATCCTGCATTTTTGTTAAAACGTAAAATGCAAATTGAGTCACAACGGCGAAAAAGAGAAAGATTGCCAACACATATACAGGGGAATTGGTAATAGTGAGTAAGTCAAAAATATCCAAATCAATAGTCTGCATAGGTTTGCTTATGCTAACGAGCATGCTACGAGCTCAATCAATTGAAGTAAGCGCATCTGTGGAAAAAAATCCAGTAATGGTAGATGAGTCATTTATTCTGTCTGTGATAGCTAACGGAGACGTAGATAGAGATGCCTTTGATTCCTCCTTTTTGATGAAGGACTTTGTTGTGGGCCGCACATCAATTAGTTCGCAAACAAAAATGGTGAACTTCGATACAACCAGAAGCACCACTTGGTCAACTATTCTAATCCCCAAAAACCAAGGTCGTTTCACTATACCTGCCTTTAACATTGACGGGGCAAAGACAAAACCGATTGAAGTGTTAGTGATCCCTGTATCCGCCAGTACTGCATCAAACGCTCGAGATCTGTTTGTCACAACCAATTTAGATGTCGAACAAGCTTACCTGCAGCAGCAAATTCGCTACACTGTTAAATTGCATCTAGGTAAAGATCTACAAAGAGGCAGTTTGTCTAGTCCTAGGTTGGAAAATGCCGACATCAGGCAAATAGGTAAAGACAAAGAATATAACGAAGTAGTTTATGGCCGCCGTTACCGTATTATCGAGCGTTCCTTTGCCATTATCGCCCAGCAAAGCGGCACCTATACTATTGAAGGTCCCTTATTTGAAGGTGAAGTGATTGATAATTCGCGGCAGAGTTTTGGTTTCTTTAATCGCAGCAAAGCGGTGAACAGAGTAGGACCGAGTCAAAGTATTACTATTTTGCCTATTCCAAGTAACTACGACCAACATTGGTTACCGAGTGACTTTGTGCAATTAGACGATGAATGGCAAGGCAATACCAGAGAGTATGTCGCTGGAGAGCCGATCACCCGCACTATTACCTTAACCGCAATAGGTGTGGTCGAAGAGCAACTTCCAGAAATTACCAGCATTTATCCTGACTCTGTTAAAACCTATCCAGATCAAGCCGAAACAACAACAGTTGAAAAAGACGATAGCTTGATCGCGCAGCGTAAAGAAAGCATTGCCATCATTCCTAGCCAAACTGGTGAACTCATCATTCCTGAAGTAAGGATCCCTTGGTTCAATACCATTACTGGGAAAACCGAATACGCCGTTTTAGCAGAGAAAACATTACAAATATTACCGGCAACAACTCAACCAACTACTGCTATTCCAATAAACCCTAGTATTCAAACTGTTCCTGAAATAAAGTCACAAGACCCAATACTGTCTGACTTAAGCGGCCAAAGTAATGTTGTACCTCAATATTGGATTTGGCTAACAGCCAGTTTGTTACTGGTATGGATTATTACATTAGTACTGTGGTGGAAACACGTTTCGCTACTAAAAGCAGCCACTAAGCATGCAAGCAATTCCTTGGTTAGGAACACTCAAAGTGAACAGGATTTGTGGAAAAGTCTTGAAAAAGCGTTAAATAAAAACGCCTCACTTGATACCCAAAAATATCTACCACTATGGCTAGGTAGCTATATTCAAGATAAAAATTCGCCTTTAGAACAAAGCTTAAAGGTCATTAACGATGAACATCTATCTGAAGCCGTCAACACGCTTTTAGCCTCTCGTTATTCAAAAAATCAAAGTGTATGGCAAAGCAAAGAATTACATCAAATATTGCGTAAAATACGTAAAAACGGCAGTATCGAAAAACAAACTACACATAACTTATCACCACTGTATCCAACTGCTTAAAAGCTGGCAGCATAGGTCGACAAGTTTTTGTTTATTTACTTCCCTACTGAAAGCCAATAATCGGGATCTTTAGCTTTGCAGTAAGACGCTTGTGGTTACGCAATAAATCACTAGCCAAAACAATGACGGAATTATAAATGTTTTCGCGAAAGCAAAATACTCAGACCACGGTCTCTAATGACATGGCAAATAAACAAAAACGTTATGAAGTGTTAGTACTAGCGCTTCATACCGACATATTCCGTTATGCATGCTGGCTTGTAAAAAACAAAACAGTAGCAGAGGACATAGTGCAGGAGACTTTTCTTCGCGCCTGGAAATCTTTAGATTCACTCAAAGATGAAAAAGCGGCGAAGTCTTGGTTAATTACTATATTACGCCGCGAAAACGCGAGGCGTTTTGAACGTAAACAATTTGACTTGGTGGATATTGATGATGTGTCAGTTATCGACGATCAACTCACCAACGAAGTAGAAATTGAACACAGAGAGTTACGCGCTATCATGGGTTCTTTAAGTGAAGAATACCGAGAACCATTGATGTTACAGATAGTATTCGGCTACAGCGGTGATGAGATAGCCCAGCAGCTTAATTTAAACAAAAATACCGTAATGACGCGATTATTTAGAGCCCGCAATCAGGTCAAAGAAGCGTTAGACAAAGCCAATGACAATAAAGGGGTTAAAAATGGATGAATTAGAATTTCGTCGTACTTTATATGCTGATCCCAATTCTACAGATGAAAGGGTATTGGCAGCTATTGCCGACGATCCTAAAAAACAGGAGTTCTGCAACGAACTTAAGCAACTCGATAAAAACATGCAACAAGCCAGTCAGGTAAAAGTACCAGATGACTTAGTGCACAAACTGATTTTACGTCAAACTATGCAATCACATAGGGCAAGTAAAGTACGTAATCGTATACATCTCGCAATGGCAGCATCGGTAGCTTTTGTGGTAGGCGTGAGTTTTACCATGTGGCAGCAACATAATCTCTTGAATATTGCCGATCAAGCTATAGCGCATGTATATCAAGAAGGCAGTTATGCCCTAGATGCCCAAAACAATGTCTCGCTGCAACAAGTGAATGCCAAGTTGGCGCAGTTTGGTGGTGAGTTCACAGAAGAATTAGGGCAAGTGTACTACGCCAGCATTTGCGATTTTGAAAATGTCAGAAGCCTACACATGGTGATGCAAGGAGAAAACGGCAAAGTATCGGTATTTGTGATCCCTCACGACGATACCCACAATGCCAAAAGCTCAGCGACAGCTCGTGGTTATCAAAGCCAAGCCATGGATGTGAATCGAGCAAGTATTGTTATCGTTGGAGAAGAAGGTGCTAATATTCAGGGAATGAAAGAGCAACTTAAACGCAAGATCCATTTTTCTGCTTAGGTTTTTTGATACAAAAGTCGTTATTTGAAATTATAAAAATGCTTCCTTTCAGGAGGCATTTTTTTTGCGTTGATAGTGTAGATTGGAATCTAGTCTTAGGGGAACTAGGTGCCATTAGCCTTCCATTTTCCTAACGGAATCAATTTATCAGCACCTTAAAAGCAAAAGAATTTTACCACTGAGGACGCAGAGAGCACAGAGGAAAAACCAATGTTTGTAGCCTTAGCAGCCGTTCAACTATGCTTAAGCCATGCTAGATGCCAAACATGTTTTCACTGGCACACGGTTCGACGTGAACTGCTCCAGTCCCTCCACAAACAAAATTACACCTTCCTGCCACTGAATGTGATCACAAAAGCCGATGGTGAAAGCATTTAATTGTGGTCACCACAAGATGCAGTGGTGCTGAAAATGTTAGCCATGGTCTTACCGGATGCTTTGGCATTATCCTGTCGCTGTACCCATATCGAAGGGCATGGGGGTTTAAAAACCACCGTTAGTTCCCTGCATTCTGCCCTGCCTGATTACAGCTACTGTAAGACGTTATTAATTTAGGTTTCGGATTTGCGCCAAAAATACATTATATTTAGTTTCATGTCCGCTGACAGGTAGCATTAAGATGCGAACACATATCAGCTACTACCAAGCCACTAAAATCATGCGAAATACTTAACTCTTGTGTAGTGCGCCCCAATGCATTTTTGCGCCCATTCTGGAAGAACTTGTGTGCGATGTAAGGTACGATGAGTGAATAACACAGCCACGCGAGAGAAAGGGCGAGTGGATGAAGTATTATCAAAAAAAGATACCGTATCGCAAAGAGGAACCGCTTTAGCAACATTTTCCAGCATACGCGGGATGCGATCAGTGACTTTATTATCTGGGACACCATGACCGCCGTGATCTTGGCGATTCTTAACACGGGCAATATTTGCAAGGGGATCGCTGTCGATGTGAATAACAAAGAGATTAATGTTATAACCATAGGATTTTGCTAATCCGATAAAATCCACTTTTGAAACATGAGAAAAAACGGTTTCAAAGCAGAAACTTTGACCGCTGGCTAAAAATAACCTGCGTTTTCCCTCGATTTTTTTAGCTGCCTCATAACTATGAGATTCGGGATCATCTGGCCATTTTTCTTTAGCTAGTTCATCAGCATTTAAAAAAGGGAGGCTACGTTTGGCGAGAAATCGGTAGTAAAAGGTACTTTTTCCGCTGCCATTACCGCCAACAATGATGTTAAGCTCTTTTGGCAACCGCTTGCTTCCTTAATGGTTTAAACTTGCCATCAATAAATAGCCCTTTCTTTATTTTACCATCGGGGTAGTGTGCCTCTAAAACGCCGCCGCCTTCTGAAGCGGGGGAATAAAGCGTTTGGCCTTTTTCCAGTAACTCTTGAGATAGTGCACCAGATTGACTGTCAGCCTCTACCTCACTCGCCAGCGCTAACACATCAAGCGGTTCGTAATGAGGTGTTTCAACCACTATTTTGCCAATACCAGTCATGATCTGAATGGTTTGAGCAGGAGTTAATTCAGCACTAACTCGTTTACCTAGCTCTGACCAGTATTCTATCTGTTCAGCAGCAGAACGGTTCAGTAATGCAGAGATGGCCTGCGCCTCACTCACAAGCTGCTCATTTAATCGCATTGGGCTAGTATGTTTTGCCATGTTAGAGACTCCTGACTAATACATTGGTTAGATAATTGTAGCAGATTGCTACACTATTGTCTTCAATCTAATCCAAGTGCCCACTCTGTTTATTCTGGTTCTAATTATTAAATTGGACTATGCCCCCTTTTTATCCTCTCGTTAATCTTTGTCAACTGGTGCACTAATCAACAACATAATTGACGTTTTATTAACGCTTCTTCAATTGAAAAATACCTTACCTCAGGGTTATTCTAATACCGTTTTTTGAGAGCTTAATGCTCGCGTAGCTATGTTTTAAAAGTTAATAAGGAATTGTGATGATAAAAAATAAAGGGGTAGCGATTTTATTTCTATTGAGTATTTGTTTATGCGCATGCGCCAAACCGCTAGACAACACACCAGTGGGCACTGTAAGCATCGATGATATTGCTGAGTCCTACGTCAAACTGGTGTTAGAAGTAGGGCTTTACAACTCAGATGTGGTCGATGCGTATTATGGTCCTGAAGAATGGCGGCCTGCAGAGGTACCAGAAGGAGCCGAGTTCCCACAACAACAGCTATCAAAACGCACATCTGAACTATCATCAAAAATGGCGTTAGTGGACTCCGCTAGCAATACACCTTTGCAGCAAGCAAGGCACAATATGTTAGTCAAACAACTGACTGCCATCGCCACCAAAATTAATATGATCGCGGGTCAGCATTACAGTTTTGACGAAGAAGCAAAGTTGTTATACGACGCACAAGCCCCCACTTTTGAATGGTCTCATTTTGATAAAATACTCAGTGAACTAGAGACCAAAGTGCCCGGCAAAGGTCCTCTTACCCAACGATTGACTGATTACCGCAAAGGATTTGAAATATCTGAAGATAAACTCGACCTAGTCTTTCAAACTGCGATCAGTGAAGCCCGAAACCGCACTAAGGCGCAAATTGACCTTCCTGACAATGAAAACTTTGTTTTAGAGTTTGTAAAAGACAAACCTTGGGGCGGCTATAACTATTATCAAGGAAACGCTCAAAGCCTCATTCAAGTTAACACTGATTTCCCCACGCCTATTCAAAACGTTATCGACATTGCCGCCCATGAAGGTTACCCAGGACATCATGTGTACAACCTTTTATTGGAAAAAGACTTAGTTCAAGAAAAAGGTTGGGTAGAGTTTTCCATACTGCCGCTTTTTTCTCCTCAAGCCTTTATCGCAGAAGGGAGTGCAAATTATGGTATCGATGTGGTTTTTCCTGGTGAAAGTCGAGTTCAGTACGAAAAAGAAGTGTTGTTTCCACTAGCAGGCTTAGACCCAATTGACGCAGATTTGTATTACGAAATTCTTAGGTTATCAGGCAAGTTAGGTTACGCTTCAAATGAAGCCGCCCGAGGATATTTAAACGGAAAATTCACTAAGGAAGAAACAACCGCCTTAATAGCAAAATACTCACTTACCAGTGCAGAACGTGCCAAAGGCTTTTTTAACTTCGTAGATAACTATAGAAGCTACGTGATTAATTATAATGTGGGAAGAGACGCCGTTGCCGAATATATGCTTCGAGAAGGAGCCACTGCCGACAACCCCGAACGCCTTTGGGAGGTGTTTACTGATTTATTGAGTACGCCGTACACGGCAAGCAGTATTTCTAAGTAAATTATGACAGCCCCAATTACAAAGTAAGGATAGTTATGCACAATATTTATGAAAAAAGAATAAGCCTCAACAACGTCATGCTTATGGTGATGACATTGGCCTTTTCGGGCGTGGCATCTGCCGGTTCACCAGACAGATTCGAAGCCCACATGAACTTACTCGCCAGTGATTTATTGGCGGGGCGTGATACCGGCAGCATCGGTCATGATTTTACCGCACTTTATATTGCGTCTGAATTGCAAAAGTACGGTGTTAAACCAGCCGGAAATGATAATAGCTACTACCAGAACATTCCCTTTAAGCAGTCAACTATCGACCCAAAATCGCCAAAACTGAGTGTGAGCAATGGCGATAAAACGATTGAGTTTTCGTTTATGAACGACATGCTTATGTCGCCCGACATCAACCAAACGGACTCTCAATTAGAAGGTGAATTAGTGTTTACTGGTTTTGGCATTGATGCTCCTTTTTTGAACTATTCTGACCTTGACGATATTGATGTGAAGGGAAAAATTGCGGTGATTATGTTTGCCATGCCAAAACATTTTCCCAGTGAAGAGGGTGCACATTATTGGCGTAAATCGGTTGATGCACTGACTGAAAGAGGCGCAATAGGTATTATTTCCGTGCACAACCCAGAGATTGAAAAGATATTTCCATTTGAAGTACGCAAAATGTACGCAAGAGTTGCTGCTACTAAATGGGTTCATCCCAATGGTGATGTACATAACGCTCGTCCTGAATTGCGAAACTATGCAACTCTGAATATGGAAGCGGGGAAAAAACTTTTTGCCCTGGCCGGAATGGATATTCAGGTCATATTTGATGATATTGCTAACAATAAAAAGCCCAAATCCAAAGTCATGGGGCTAACCGCAAAGGCGAGTGTGAAGTCTACACACAGCGAAACGCAGAGCCCCAATGTTATAGGTGTGCTGGAAGGCTCAGATCCCGTATTAAAAAATGAATATGTGATACTCACCGCCCATTCTGACCACATTGGTATAAGCAAACATTCAGTTAAAAAAGATAAAATAAATAATGGTGCCATGGATAACGCCACGGGTGTGTCTACCTTGCTAGAAATAGCTTACGAATTGCATACCGCGAAAAAACGCCCTAAACGCTCTATCATCTTTGCTTTTGTGACCGGCGAGGAAAAAGGCCTATTGGGCTCAGACTATTATGCGCATTATCCCACTGTTCCTATTAAACAAATTGTGGCTAATGTTAATTTAGATATGCCGATACTGACCTATCGAACCGGCGAAATGGTGGCCTTTGGTGCGCAGCACAGCTCTTTGAAATCATCCGTTACCCAAGCTTTGAATCAACATCAGATAAAACTGGTGCCTGATCCTATGCCTGAACAGGCGATTTTTGTCAGAAGCGACCAATACAGTTTGGTTAAAAAAGGCGTGCCGGCGGTCTATTTGAAGCCAGGCGCTAAAGAAAGTGGCAGCAATAAAGAAATGGTGTCGCATGACGTTTTTCGAAAGCAGCATTATCACCAGCCATCCGATGACCTCAATTTGCCCATAGACTACGAATGGGCCGCAAAGTTTGTGGATATCAATTTAGCCATCGCCGAAAGCATTGCTAATACTGAGCAAACACCCGCGTGGAATGAAGACAGCTTCTTTAAGACGTTTGCCAAATAACCCACTTGGATTAGAAACAGCGTTCAGCTGGCCATATTGACCATATGGCCTAGTTTCATAACATGTAACAGAAGCCATTAGTATTGCCATAAACCGGTTAATTAAGGAATGAATATTTTGAAACGCCCCGTGACCGAGCATGTAAAGCTACAAAACTGGAGCGACATCAATGTTGTTACGTAGCATCACAAAACATATCAAAGAACAAAATTGGTTTGCCGTAACGCTCGATTTTGTCATCGTTGTATTTGGTGTATACATCGGTATCCAGCTTGGAAACTGGAATGAAGAACGAGCCGATGATGCACGGTCACAACAGTATCTGGAACGGATTGCGAGCGACCTGACTCAGGAAATATCTATCTATAATGATCGCGTCCAGTTTTGGCAGCAAGTGTCTGAATATGGTTTGGCCGCTTTAGATGAAACCAGCACAGGCGAAACCTCACTCAGTGCGTGGGAATTGCTAATCGCTTATTTTCAGGCAAGCCAAACCGCTGACTTTTTCCCTACTAATGCGACGTTCGAGGAACTGCAAAGTGCAGGTGACCTAAAGCTTGTGCGCAATGCAGACTTGCGCAGTGCTCTCTCCGAGTATTATGCCTATCCAGGTGCTGGAAACTTACGTGAACGACCGCGTTATAGAGAGCATATTCGCAGCCTCCTACCTGTGCGCATACAAAAGTATATCTGGTCAAACTGCTACGGAACTGATGGAGCCCTTCAGGTACTAAAAGCGTGCGCGTCTCCCATAACTCAAACTGACGCTGAAGCTATCATTGACCAATTGAAATTAAACGAAACACTTCAAGGGGAATTGCGTTACTGGGTTTCATCTTTGCAAGTGGCGGGTTTGATTGTTTTAGGCAACGCTCAACTTGCAAAGGAACTTCGCGATGAGCTTTATGCACAACTAGATCGTAACATCGAAAAAAGGCCTCTTTGATATATGAAATATTTACCCTTAATTTTTAGCGCATTTGTCATGTTTTGCAGCTGTGCACTTACCGCCGAAAGTAATGATGACTATATACTTTTAAAGAACGCGACAATCATTGATATGGTTTCTGAGTCTGGTCGAACAGGTGACATATTAATTAAACAAGATAAGATTTTTGATATCAGCTTTAACACGCCCATTAAGCCCCCTCAAAACGCGGTGATTTATGACTTAACTGGAAAATATATTATTCCAGGACTCATAGACAATCATGTTCACATTACCCACAGTACCTATCTAAATGCAGTCGATGAGATTCAGACTGCGCTTAAGAATGGCGTTACAGGTGTAAGAGACATGGGCGGAGACGGCAGAATGCTTGCCCAGCTGAAACGAGCGGCATTGATAGGTGAAATTCCAGCATCAGATGTATTTTTCTCGGCCATTATTGCAGGCGATTACTTTTTTGAAAAAGATCCTAGACCAGCTTCCGTCGCCTTAGGCGCAGATGTTGGTAACGAAGCTTGGCAATGGCAGTGCAAGTAATATACACCTTGAGTTAAAACTGCTTACCCAAGCGGGTTTAACTGCAATCGACGCGCTACGAGCCGCTACCATAAACAATGCTATTGGTTTAGGTCAAGCGTCTCAAATAGGCAGCATAGAAGTGAATAAACTCGCCAACCTAGTCATATTAAATGCTGACCCTTTGCAGAATATTGATAATAGCCGCTCAATTAACACTGTCTTTAAGCGAGGCAAGGCCCATGAAGGGTATTCCTCAATGTATATGCTTGATTAATATATGAGTGATTCTATGTCAAAGATTTAGAGACTAAATAAAAAAATTTACGAAAACACCCATTTTAATGTCGCATGTAAGAAAATAATTAGCATTGTTCATAAACCAGTAAATTAAAGAACGAATATCTTGATGCGCCGAATTACTGAGTATGTAAGACAACAAAGCTGGAGCGACATAAATGTTATTACGTAGCATCACAAAACATGTCAAAGAACAAAACTGGTTTGCGGTTTTTGTTGATTTTTTAATCGTGGTCGTTGGTATCCTTATTGCTTTTCAAATTACTAACTGGAGTGAACAGAAAAGCGCTCGGAACGACTATGACCTAGCGATTGAGCGTTACAAGGCAGAAATTGACGCTAATCTTGAAGCCCTCGATACATTAGATGCAGAATCAAGTGAGGTATTGTTGCAGGTTAATACAGCCTTTGATGTGCTTTTGGCATGTAAAGACAATGCTGAAAATAGTGCTTTGGTAGAGAGAGGTTTAAACCGTGCGATTGGTACATTTGGGCTAACTTTACGCAACAGCGCTTTGCGTGAGTTGACTGAAACACAGCACTTACTTGCTCAACAATCAGAACTCGAGCGGCAAAAATTTGCTGACATAAAGTATTTGATGGATGTGTTTTTAAGAGAGGCTGATTATTTGGAAACGATGCCACTTCACCAGCGGTTACAAGATAACCCCATTATCAGCATTGGTGCTTCCGAACAAAGATTTGTTAAATACTCGGGCGTAGATTTTTCAAGGAAGGTTCGCAAAATCAAACTCAGTTTACCACTCGATCAGGCGTGCCAAGACAATGCTTTAATAAAATCGATATACACTTGGGATAGGTGGCAAAGTGCGATGCCAGCGGTCACACGTGTTCTCCGCTCGGAATTTGAAACGATGCAAGAATGGCTCGAAAAATAATTATACGCCGATTCATGCAGCATATTCAGGACCAGAACTGGTTTGCTGTTGGCCTTGACGTACTTGTGGTGATCACCGGTATTTTCTTAGGGATGCAAGTTACTGAGTAGAATGAAAACCGCAAAGTTCCTATTGCTGGGTATTGTCCATACGACGAGTACACAGGGAGCTAAGGTGTTAATGTGCTAAGCAACCCAGCAAGTTAGGTTATTTGCAATTAGTCGTCACGACACTTTCACTTGGACGCTTAAAGACTTTCAACTAGACGAAAAAAAACTTTCAATTGGACGAAAACAAACTTACAATAAGTCGGATTTCAATTTAACTTAATGGCTTAACAAATTAACTGGGGTCAGTGTAACGTTAAATATGTACTAGACTTATTGGCATTAAAGCTTCATAGGGCTCTACAATGGCTAGATTACCTCGAGTTGGACCAAATAACGCTACGCTGACCCCAGTTAATTATAAAGACGTTTTTTTATTTAATGCGCCTTAAGTTTATTCAGTTCAGACTTCAAGCTTTCCACGAAACTATTTGTTTCTTTTGCCATTTGACCTTGAAGTCCTAGTTCAATTTGAGCTATACCTCTAGGGAAATTAATCAATTTTGCAAACGCTGGGTCATTGCACAAACTTTCAAAGGGTTGAACCAAATAAAGTTGCGTATCATTGATTGCTATTCCCACATATGGACTTTTCAGGATGTTTAAATCACGCCATAAATCAGCATTTGTCATACTGTGATTTAAGAGTCTTTTTGATTCAGTATTATAACGTCGAAGAGATTTAATAAATTCAAGGCTAAATAAGCGATAGTGTTCGATGATGTTTTGAGTATTCAAAATACTAGTTTCTTCCATGGAGCCAAAATCCGCTAGTGTGTCTAAAAGCGTGTTAACGTCTTTCTCATTTTGGCAAGTTTGCATGTATGTATTCAGTTTTCCGGCATTGTTAATTATCTCATTAAGTAATACTTGAGGTTGGTTTAGTGCCATTTTAGCCACTTGACTTTCTTCAACGAGCATCTCCAATTTTAACACTAACAGTTTTCTTTCATTCCATTCGTTGGCATAGTCTGTTGCCTTCATGGCGATAACAATACCTAAAATGACAACTAGCAGATCCAAGAAAACCGCCATCCAATTTTGTTGTTTAAAGTGTTGGCTGACGCGGCGTATTAACATATTAATTCCTTATTTACTGCGTGTGTGGTAACTAGCTAATTTTCCGGTAGGTTTCGTATCAGCACCTTATTGCTTAACATGCCAGGTTAATTAGGAACGGCAATCAAATCTAAAACCTTGTTCGCTAACTCAAGCTGAACTTCGTCCACTGCCACCAAACTGATGTGGTAGGTGTACATTGCCTCATACCTTGGTACATATTGCTGTAAGGTCATGAGATCATAGGACAAAATACTACTTTGCGATGAGATTTGCTCTGGCTTGTCATCAATGGCGGCAGATCCGCGCGTGCGCCCTAAAACATTAATATCACGACCCGGATTCTGTAGCTCTTGCACAACTAGACTCATCAACTCGGGAAACACAAAAGCATCTCGTTTGAGTCTAGTGTCATAGGTAACCAGTGCTTGCCTCAGCGCCCCGCTACTAAGCTGGCTTAAATCTCCACTCGACGTTAGCTGTATATAAGCAGCAGATTGCGCAGGCACTCTACCCGTTGCTGTTAACGCATCCAAAGCGCTCTTAATAACCGTTGGATCTTCTGCAAGCTCGCCATCAAGAGTCTGTATTAATTTTGCAATTAACTCTATCCACTGCTCGCGCACTTCAATCTGTTTCTCAAGCTGAGTTTTGATGCTGGCGAACTCAAGCCCTAACTGATTGATCACGGCTTGCTCTGCAAATTTTGCCTTGCGCCCTTCATTCCAATTAGTCACCTGAAATGCGAGCAAAATACCTAGCACAACAATAAATAAATCTAACAATACCGCAAACCAATTTTGGTCTTTTACGTGTTTGGTGATACTACGTAGGAACATTTTTAGTTGTCTATTAAAGTTTGAAAAATTTCAAAATTTTCATCTTTACTTCCTTTTTCTATTCAGACGCTATTGCAAAATTAAAGAAGGGGCAATTGGAAAGTAACTTACTATCTATCGCACCGTCAGAATTAAAAATATCGGCATGGATAAGCCATTCCCCATTCACCTGCTTTTTTCGAACTTCTAAAAATTTGCCCAAATCAACACCATACTCACCTTCGCCTAGTGGGATCAACACGCAAGAACGCCCTCTAACATAGGCGGTA
>Ga0316204_10005902_pt1 | contig 19557 bp, 18 predicted proteins | sample 6monrhotite_MG_2_FD_205661 | JGI IMG/M metagenome (GOLD analysis project Ga0316204, IMG submission 205661) | Microbial mat bacterial communities from mineral coupon in-situ incubated in ocean water Damariscotta River, Maine, United States -... | ecosystem: Environmental > Aquatic > Marine >...
TGAGATGTCAATTCGACAAGGTGCGTACCATCCATGAGCAGGATCTCCTGAACAACGTCGCTCCAGTCTATCTGCCGTACGCATTGGAGCGCAAGTATCCGAATGCGGGCAGGGAGTTAGGCTGGCAGTATGTGTCCCGGCCGCAGTGCGCAGAACACGAATACTTAAACCGGCCAGTAGTCATACGCTACGACACTCTTTTGCAACCCACTTGCTCGAACACGGCTACGATATCCGCACGGTACAGGAGTTGCTCGGGCATAAGGATGTCCGCACGACGCAGATATACACCCACGGATAAAAGGGGACAGATTTGAAGGCACTTACTTAAGTGGATTTGCATCCGATCTAGGGTGGGTTAGGCGCGTGTTCTGGGCCGCAACCCACCAAACCGTGCCCGGTGATAGACACACCTTTTATGTGGAACGCCGGGGCAATCAGGAATACCGCGCGGCAGGACAATAAAGAAACCCGGGCTGCCACGGAGGAGGAGATGGCAGCCCGGGGGAACGGAGGGGTGCGTGACACACCGGAGGAGGACGGTGCAGCTGCGTCACGTTCGATCCCTACAACCGCTATTCTCCATCATCGGGTCATGCGACACCGTGATCGGGTTCACACTTCCCGTGCAAGCTCCGCTGCTTTTCCGATATAACCGGCCGGGGTCAGCTCCAGCAACCTGGCCCTGGCCTCCTCGGGGATATCAAGCGTAGCGATGAATTCGCGCATGCGTTCGGCGTCGATGCCCCGGCCCCGCGTCAACTCCTTGAGTTTTTCGTAAGGACTCTCGACCCCATAACGACGCATGACGGTCTGTACGGCCTCCGCCAGGACCTCCCACGCCGCATCAAGATCCGCACTGATTCGGGCCTCGTTACTCTCGAGTTTTCTCAATCCCTTGAGGCAGGATTGATAGGCGATCACACCGTGCGCAACGCCGACACCGAGGTTCCTCAAGACGGTTGAATCACTCAAGTCCCGTTGCCAGCGTGAGATCGGCAGTTTCTCCGACAGGTGATGAAAGATCGCGTTGGCGATGCCCAGATTACCCTCGGCGTTTTCGAAATCGATCGGATTGACCTTGTGCGGCATGGTCGAGGACCCGATCTCGCCGGCAACGGTCTTCTGTCGGAAATAGCCGACTGAGATATAGCCCCAGATATCCCTGCACAGGTCGAGCAGGATGGTGTTGAAGCGGCCCACGGCGGCAAAGTACTCGGCGATATAGTCATGGGGTTCGATCTGGGTCGTATAGGGATTCCAGGTCAGGCCGAGTCCTTCGACAAAGGCCTGGCCCAAGGCCGACCAGTCGACGTCCGGATAGGCGATCAAGTGGGCGTTATAGCCCCCGGTAGCCCCATTGATTTTGCCAAGGATTTCGACATCGACGAGTTGCCGGCGTTGCCGGCGCAGGCGCATGACGACGTTTGCGATTTCTTTACCCATCGTACTCGGCGTCGCGGTCTGGCCGTGGGTGCGGGACAGCAAAGCGACATCCGCAAGCGAATGCGCCATAACGGCGAGGGTATCAATGATCTCGTCCATGGCGGGCAGAAGCACCTGAGTGCGTGCGTCGGCCAGGATCAGGGCATAGGCCAGATTATTGATATCCTCCGAAGTACAAGCGAAATGAATGAACTCGCCGACGGCTTCAAGCTCATTGTTGCCGGTGACCTTCTCCTTAAGGAAATATTCAACAGCCTTGACGTCGTGATTGGTCGTCCGCTCAATGTTCTTGACCCTACGGGCGTCATCGATATTGAAGTGCGCCACGATCCGGTCCAGGACGTTGCTGCCATGTTCGCTAAGCGTCGGGACCTCAATGACACCGGGGACATCGGAGAGTCCTTTCAGCCATTCCACCTCCACTCGAACACGCTGATGAATCAAACCGAACTCGCTAAAGATCGGTCGCAAGGCCTCGGTCTTGCTTCCATAGCGCCCGTCGATCGGGGAAATCACCGTTAGTTGATCAAAATCCATCACTTACTCCTCAACAAATAGTTCTGAACCCAGCACCTCATGATCCCAACAGCTCGGCTGCCTTCGCCGCAATCAACTTGCGGCGAACAAAGAGGTCCATTCGCCCGCCCCCACATTGCCGCCACAACACGGTGGCTCGGATTGCAGCCAGCAGCAGGGCTCGAATTCGGTTGATATTGCGGCGATTGGACAGGTGGGTATGCTCGCCTTTGACCATGATGCGCGGTTTTAAGGTACTGACGTGAGTCACATAGATGTTCGCCAGATTGGCGATGACGTTTTCGTGGAGGAGTGAGAACTGCTCCACCTGCTCCTTAGCTCGATCCAAACCAGCCCGGACACCCTGAAACACCTCCCGCTTACGGCTCAGCTTTCGCTCCAGATGCATGCAGCTCAAGGCGTAGGTAAGCAAATCCGCCTCTTCCATAGTCCGCGCCTTGCCCATGCATGCGACAAGCGCCGTCAATCCGGTCTTCAGACGGGAAGCGTCGTCATATACGGAGATCACGTCATCGGGGGATTCGTCAAACAAGGATCGGATGCTAACCGCAAGGCCCTCCTCCGGCAACTCGCCGCGCTTGGCAAGCCCGTTCACAAGCGTCACCGCCTGAAACAGCCCGGCCAGCGCGATCACCTTGTCCTGATCTGAATAACGGCTCATGAGGTGGTCTCATATCGGTGCGCCACAACCGCATCGCTCACACCTACCTGATCAATGACCCCGCCACCCAGACACACCTCGCCCGAGTAAAAGACCACTGACTGCCCGGGCGTTACCGCCCATTGCGGCTCATCGAAGATGACTGTAGCGCGCACGCCGTCGACAGCGGCAACCTTACAGGGCTGCTCGGTCTGGCGATAACGAGTCTTGGCGTGACAACGAAGGGGCAGCTTAGGGGTCGCACCCGAGACCCAGTGCAGCGAAGAGGTCACCAGGGCGTCGTGATAAAGCGCGGGATGGTCATTTCCCTGGACGACATATAGCACATTATCCGCGAGTGACTTGCCACAGACATACCAAGGTCGCCCATCAGCATTGGCGCGCCCCCCGATACCCAAGCCCTGGCGCTGACCGATGGTATGAAACATCAAACCCCTGTGTTCACCGATCGGCTCGCCGGTATCCAACACGCGGATCTCCCCGGGTTCGGCCTCGAAATATCGGGACAGAAAGCGCTGAAACTGGTGCGCTCCGATAAAACAGATACCTGTACTATCCTTCTTGTCATGAATGCTGAACTTGGCGTCACGGGCCAGCCGACGCACCGCCGGCTTCTCAATATCCCCCAGGGGGAATTCGACCTTCGAGAGCGGGTACTGATTCAGGGTATGCAGGAAATAGGTCTGATCCTTATTCGCATCAACGGCCTTAAGCAATTGATAGCGCCCGTCACGGTACGCGCTTCTGGCGTAGTGCCCAGTGGCGATAATGTCGGCGCCCAGGCCCATGGCGTGGTCTAAGAAGGCCTTGAACTTGACTTCCTGATTGCAAAGCACGTCCGGGTTGGGCGTACGCCCCGCCCGGTACTCGGTCAGGAAATGGGCAAAGACCCGGTCCCGGTATTCCTCGGAGAAATTGACCGCGTCGAAAGGAACCCCCAGAGCATCGCAAACGCCCATGGCGTCCCGCGCATCCTGTTCAGCAGGACAGGGACCATTAGGGTAATCTTCCCAGTTCTTCATGAAGACCCCATGCACGGCGTCACCTCCCTGGTGAAGCAACAAGGCCGAAACGGAAGAATCCACGCCGCCCGACATTCCTACGACAACTTGACGATGCAATCTAAAGGTTCTCTAAACGTAAACGACTGGACAAAAAACGGTCTAAAAGGATAGCACAAGGCCCGGGGTCTTGCTTGTGTGATTTGGAGAACCCGGGCGACTTAACGCGCCTGGGAAACGCGCAAAACATCAAGGTCGTAGCGTTGGCCCTTAACATAGGCATCTATGGCCTCCAGGACCATGGGGCTACGGAGCCGAGCGGTCGTTGCGGCCAACTCGGTCCTGCTCATCCAGTGCACCTGAGCGATGACGGGATCGAGCTCACAATCCGGGTCCCGAGCCAATGCGCTTGCACTGAATACGAACCGGACATAGGTATCCCCGCGTTCGGGTCGGTCCCACTGCTGAACCAGGACAAAGTGTTCGGCACGAATGTGCCAACCGGTCTCCTCCAGTGTCTCTCGCACGACCGCATCCTGCAAGGTCTCGCCCGGATCCAGGTGTCCCGCGGGTTGATTAAAAACCAAACGCCCGCCGCAGGTCTCCTCTACAATCAAAAACCTTCCGGCGCGCTCCACGATCGCCGCCACGGTTACGTGAACCTTCCAAGTCATTCAATATCTACCCCTGTCTGGAACACAGCTGGGACCGCCAGCGACCGGGAGCCTGCCCGCGCCGCTGCGAATACGGGCTCGAACCTGAGTGTTCCCAGTTCGCGCAAAAACTCTGTTTGCTTAGATAGCGTCAGGAAACGTCAGTGATTGAATCCAACCCCGGACGCCGCACTCGGTTGACCTCGGAATTAGGGACCGTCGTCACGCCCCCTGTGCTGGGTTGTGCTCGAAGCCAATCCTTAGTGATAGACTGGCTTCATTTTGCGGCATCTTATTTCTTTAACCACTTCAGGAAGACCAAGCTGATGACCTATGACAAGATCGTGATCCCGACCTCCGGGCAGGCAATTACCGTTGATGAGGACTACGCTCTCAATGTTCCGTCGAACCCGATCATCCCCTTTGTGGAAGGCGACGGCATCGGGGTCGATATCACACCGGCTATGCGCCGCGTAACCGATTCCGCCGTGGAAAAGGCCTATGGCGGCGAAAGAAAGATTGCCTGGATGGAGATCTATGCCGGAGAGAAGGCAACCCAAATCTATGGTCCCGATCAATGGCTGCCCGAAGAAACGCTTGACGCCCTGCGCGAGTATGTGGTCTCCATCAAGGGTCCTCTGACCACACCGATCGGTGGCGGTATCCGCTCCTTGAACGTGGCCATGCGCCAACTGCTGGACCTCTATGTCTGTCTGCGTCCGGTACGTTATTTCCCAGGTACGCCCAGCCCGCTCAAGGAACCCGAGAAGACCAATATGGTGATCTTCCGTGAAAATTCCGAGGACATCTACGCAGGCATCGAATGGGAGGCCGGTTCGCCCGAGGTTCAGCGCGTCATCAGTTTCCTCCAGAACGAAATGGGCGTGACCAAAATCCGTTTCCCCGAAAGCTCCGGGATCGGGATCAAACCCGTTTCGCGAGAGGGTACCTTTCGCCTGGCCCGCAAGGCCATCCAATACGCCGTGGACAATGACCTGCCCTCGGTCACGCTCGTGCACAAGGGCAATATCATGAAGTTTACCGAAGGTGGCTTCAAGAGCTGGGGCTATGAGCTGGCGCAAACCGAGTTCGGTGCGACCCAGATCGATGGCGGCCCTTGGTGCCGATTCGAAAACCCCAAGACCGGTAAAGAGATCATCGTCAAAGACGTTATCGCCGATGCCTTCCTGCAACAGATTCTGCTTCGTCCTGCGGAATACAGCGTCATTGCGACCCTGAATCTTAACGGCGACTATATCTCCGACGCTCTGGCTGCACAGGTCGGCGGTATCGGTATCGCCCCTGGCGCGAATCTGTCCGACTCCGTCGGCCTCTTCGAGGCTACCCATGGTACGGCCCCCAAATATGCCGGACAGGACAAGGTCAACCCCGGCTCACTCATCCTGTCAGCGGAAATGATGCTGCGTCATCTTGGCTGGACCGAGGCTGCGGATCTGATTATCTCGGGAATCTCGGGAGCCATCTCCGCCGGCACGGTCACCTATGATCTGGAACGATTGATGGCCGGCGCCAAGCTGGTATCGTGCTCGGGCTTTGCCGAGGCCGTGATCGAACAAATGTAGGACATCCCATTTATCCAAAATAAATTACCGACGCCACACCCATATGAGCTAGGCGCTCATATGGGTGTGGCGTCGGTTTCAAGGCCCATTCAGACGAGCCAAAAATCCCAACATTTCTATTTCCCCGCCCCGCGCTGAGTTATAATCGCTCCATGGATAAGGAACATCAGATCGATATCGGTGCCCAAGTAGAAGAGGTGTTGCCACGCCTTAAGCGGCCACCTATGTATCGGGTATTGATATTGAACGATGATTTCACGCCAATGGATTTCGTCGTCCATATCCTAACCCGTTTTTTCGCCATGAATAGCGACAAGGCGACCCAGGTTATGTTGCAGGTCCATACTCAAGGCCGTGCCGAGTGCGGTATCTATTCTCGCGACATTGCCGATACAAAGGTCAGACAGGTAAATCAATACGCACAACAAAATAACCATCCGCTTAAATGTACGATGGAAAAGGTCGACTAGCAGGCAGTTGAAAAAGGCTCAGGTGCGTGCGAGACAAGGCGAAATCAGGCGAAAAAGCGCAGTTTACGGGTCGTAAATGAGCATTTTGAGCCGAATTCCAACGCCGTATCGTGCCTCATGAGACTTTTTCAACTGCCTGCTAAACTGAAGGGCGCCAAGAACGCTGCCCCAGGTGTAAGGAAAAAAGGATTAAGTCGGACTTGATAGAGGCCGAAACACAGTAATAAGGCTTCTTAACCACTAGGTGATGACGATGCTCAGTAAAGATGTTGAATATACCCTCAATATCGCCTTTCAAGACGCTCGCGAAAAGTGTCACGAGTTTACAACGGTAGAGCATCTCCTTTTGGCCTTGCTCGATAACCCGATTGCGGTTGATGTGTTGCAGTCATGCGGGGCCGACATCGAACAACTACGGCAAGATCTCAGCGTCTTTATCCGCGAGAACACGCCCAGGCTGATCGATGATGGCCGCGATACTCAGCCAACTCTGGGTCTTCAGCGCGTGCTGCAACGCGCCGTGTTCCAGGTTCAGTCTTCAGGCAAACGTGAGGTCGATGCCCCGCACATCCTGGTCGCGATCTTCGGCGAACAGGATTCTCAAGCGGTCTATTTCCTGAATGCACAGAATATTACCCGGCTCGGGGTGGTCAACTACCTCTCACATGGCATCGTCAAGATCGACGGTAGTGAAGAGCATGAGCCCTACCCCATCGACCCGGCGCAGGGCCATCCCGAAGAGGGCCAGTCGGACCAAAGCCCGCTGAGCCAGTACACGACCAATCTCAACGCACGCGCAATATCGGGTCATATAGATCCACTGATTGGGCGCGCTCAAGAAGTGGAGCGCCTGGTACAGGTGCTGTGTCGCCGACGCAAAAACAACCCTTTGTTGACAGGTGAGGCAGGTGTCGGCAAGACGGCCATTGCCGAGGGACTTGCTAAACGGATCGTTGACGATGAGGTCCCCAAGGTCCTCGCTGAGAGCACGATTTATTCCTTGGACATGGGCGCTCTGCTGGCGGGTACCAAGTACCGAGGTGATTTCGAGAAACGGCTCAAGGGTATCCTGGCCGCCCTCAAGGAGGATCCGCACGCAATCCTCTTCATTGATGAGATCCATACCATCATCGGCGCAGGCTCCACTTCGGGTGGCGCCATGGACGCATCCAACCTGATCAAACCGCTGCTGTCCTCGGGCGAGCTGCGCTGTATCGGTTCCACGACCTATCAGGAATACCGTGGCATTTTTGAAAAAGATCGCGCCCTAACTCGCAGATTTCAGAAGATCGATGTCTCGGAGCCCAGCGTGGCCGACACCATTGAGATCCTCAAAGGCCTCAAAAGCCGCTTCGAAGCCCATCATCACGTGAGCTATACCCAGACCGCATTACGCACGGCTGCTGAGCTCTCCGCGCGCTATATCAATGACAGGTTTCTGCCTGACAAGGCCATCGACATCATCGATGAAGCAGGTGCTTATCAGCGCCTGCAACCCACATCGCGGCGCAAGAAGCGGATTAGCATCCATGAGGTTGAGGCGATCGTTGCCTCTATGGCGCGCATTCCTCCCAAGTCAATCAGTACGTCCGACCGGGAGAAACTCAAAAACCTCGACCGCGACCTCAAAATGGTTGTGTTTGGACAGGATGAAGCCATCGACACGTTGGTATCGGCCATCAAGATGACCCGTTCAGGCCTGGGTAACACCCGCAAGCCGATCGGATCCTTCCTGTTCGCGGGGCCCACCGGCGTCGGCAAGACGGAGGTCACCCATCAGTTGGCCCGGAACATGGGTATCGAGCTGGTGCGCTTCGATATGTCCGAGTACATGGAGCATCATACGGTGTCGCGTTTGATCGGCGCGCCGCCGGGCTATGTCGGGTTCGATCAGGGTGGCCTGCTGACTGAGGCCATCAATAAGCACCCGCACGCGGTCCTGTTACTCGACGAGATCGAGAAGGCTCACCCAGATATCTACAACCTGCTGCTCCAGATCATGGACAATGGGACCTTGACCGACAGCAATGGTCGTCAGACCGATTTTCGCAACGTCGTTCTCGTCATGACGACCAATGCTGGCGCGGATCAGATGAGCAAGAAAGCGATCGGTTTTACAACGGCTGCCGATACCGGCAATGACGCCAGTGAGGCCATCAAGCGCCACTTCAGCCCGGAGTTCCGGAACCGGCTAGATGCGACGATCCTGTTCCAGCCACTGTCACTCGAACATATCGAACGCGTCGTCGACAAGTTCCTGATCGAGCTAGAGGAGCAACTCGCCGAGAAGAACGTCGCCGTCACCGTCTCCGAAGAGGCGCGCGCCTGGCTGGCCGAACACGGCTTCGATCCTGCCATGGGCGCCCGCCCGATGGCCAGGACCATTCAGGAGAATATCAAACGCCCACTGGCGGAAGAACTGCTGTTTGGCAGTCTGGCTAAAGGTGGCCGAGTCGCGATCGACATGCACGACGACCGAATCACCATTGAGGTGAAAGAAACCGAAGTAGTCATGGAGAATTGAGACAGCCGGCCGAAAATGACCGGCCGTCAGCGAGAACGGAAAACGATACGGCCCTTGGTCAAATCATAGGGGGTTAGTTGGACGGTGACCTTGTCACCGGTCAGTATCCGAATATAGTGTTTGCGCATCTTACCTGAGATATGCGCTGTAACCACATGACCGTTCTCTAATTCCACGCGAAACATGGTGTTCGGCAGGGTATCCATTACGGTACCCTCCATTTCAATATGATCTTCCTTCGCCATTGGTTTTGCTATACACCTAAGTAGGGTTAATTGATGGACTGCGGGATTATAGCGCTGCGACCGGCTTAGGTCGACCGCATCAAGGCCGCAACCGCTTCTGTGTTGGGTGCGTGTATCACACCCCGTTCCGTGACGATCGCGGTCACGAGTTCAGCCGGGGTAACGTCAAACACCGGATTCCATGCGCTCGCCCCTTCCGCTGCGATCCGTTGCCCACCGATCGTCAAGAGTTCTTCGGCCGTACGCTCTTCTATGGGAACGTCTCGCCCTGAGGGGGCTTCAAGGTCGATCGTGGACGTGGGTGCGGCCACCATAAGCTTGACGCCATGATGGCGTGCGACCACGGCAAGATTGAAGGTCCCTATCTTATTCGCGACGTCTCCGTTGGCCGCTATCCTATCAGCGCCCACGATGACCCACTTAACCTCTCCACGTGACATGAGATGCGAAGCGGCGCCCTCCGCCACAAGAGTGACAGGTATCCCATCCTTGATGAGCTCCCAGGCCGTCAACCGAGCCCCCTGCAACCAAGGGCGTGTCTCGTCCGCGAATACCGTATTGACCAGCCCCTTTGCATAGGCCGAACGAATCACGCCGAGCGCGGTGCCATAGCCGCCTGTAGCCAGTGCACCGGCGTTACAATGCGTCAAGACTGAGCAGGGGCCATCGATCAACCCCGCGCCGAGGGCGCCCATCCTGCGGTTACCTTCGATGTCCGCCGCCAAGATTCGGTCTGCCAACGCCAGCAGCTCGGGCTCCGGGTCCGTCATCTCGGCAACGCCATCAATGGCCCGCTTCATCTCCTTCAGCGCCCAAAACAGGTTCACAGCCGTAGGTCTGGAGGCTGCCAACAATTGCAGGTCCGCTTCGATCGTCTGCCGCCAGTTCTCAGGATTTTCGCCATAGCGACAACGGGCCGCCAAAACCACGCCGTAGGCCGCCGTAATGCCGATTGCGGGTGCGCCACGAACAACCATATCCCTGATCCCATCCGCCGCGCCGGAGACCTCCTCAATGACCAACCATTCCGTGCGCGACGGAAGCAGTCGTTGATCCAAGAGATGCAGCGCGTTTTTCTGCCACTTGATCGCGCGAGCGCTATCGTGCCCGTATGTACTCAAAAACGTTTCCTCCATAGAGCTTGTTAGGGACGCCGGTCAGGGAATCTCCGGAGACGCCTCCATTTGACGACATTCGCCGCGGGACAGTTCCTCGCAAATACGCCCATCCAACCATATAGCGCGATCAAACACCGCCCCCGTGATCTCCGCGTCGGTGATCTTGGCGCCACGCAAATCGGCATAAGACAAATTGGCCCCATCCAATGAGGCCGCCGTCAGATCCGCATCACGAAGATCCGCACCGATAAGTATGGTGTGGTTCATATTAGCGGAGGACAGCTTGGCATCCTTCAGGGTGGCGTAGGACATATCGGCCCTCACTAAAGTCGCCGCCCGTAGATCGGCCGATGTGAGATCCGTACTTGTCATCGTCGCATCGCTCAGCTGGGCCTCAGCCAGCTCGGCGCCCCGGCGACTGCAGTGGTTCCAGTTCACCCCGGGTCTCGCTGCGACATGGCAATCGCGAAGTCCGGGGTCGATAACCCAGGTTTCATTGAGCGCGATGCCGATAACCCCACCAATCAGCGCTAAGACCGCGAGAATCGAGAGGATTGCAAAGCGTCGCTCTCCGCGCCGCACTGCAGCGCGATCCGCCTCTTCAGCTACATGTCGACGGAAGCTACTCTCTTCTTCCTGCCGCCGATCCCCCGCGACCCTTCTGTCTGCACCGTCCCCGGCCGGCTCAAAGCTGTGATCGACGTGGCGCCGCTCCTCTCGGATACGCTCGTCCTCCCATCGACGAGCCGCCAAGAGCCGGTCCTGATCAATCACGCCCTCGCTATTCGGCAGCAGCTCGCTGGGAATCAACTCCGGATACTCAGATACGGGTTGCCAAACGCGCCGATCCCTACTGATCTCAGTCGACAGCTCGAATCGTCCCAGGATGAGGAAACGGGTGATGAGTTTGGCCGGGAAGGGCCCTTGTATTTCATCTTCAAACAGGACATACCAAAGGTTGGCTCCCGCACTAGGGGCCCGCGATACAGTCATTTTAGTCCTTTAGCGTCTGCAACAGCTCCTCCAGATCGAGCCGTATTTGATGCACGATCTGCCGGCTGCGACTACAATCCGCTTTTTGATCCTCGCCACTGAGATGCTGCCTCGCACCACCGATCGTGAAACCTTGATCGTATAGAAGCGCGCGAATCTGGCGAACCAGAAGAACATCCTGATACTGGTAATAGCGCCGTTTCCCAGCACGCTTAACTGGAGACAGCTGCGGAAATTCCTGCTCCCAATATCTCAATACGTGCGGTTTTACATCGCACAACTGGCCGACTTCACCAATTGTGAAATAGCGTTTTCCGGGGATGTGCGGCAGCTCACTCGCGCCGTTCGGCTCCTGCATAGGCCTCGACTCTTGCCTTGAGTTTCTGACCGGGGTGGAAGGTGACAACCCGCCTGGCGGAAATCGGTATTTCCTCCCCTGTCTTTGGATTGCGGCCCGGCCGCTCGCCCTTCGTCCTTAAATTGAAGTTTCCAAAACCGGACAACTTGACCTGCCCACCCTGTTCCAGGGTTACGCGGATCTCCTCAAAAAACATCTCGACCAAGTCCTTGGCTTCCCGTTTGTTAAAACCAAACTCTTCATAAAGCCGCTCCGCCATATCAGCCTTGGTCAAAGCCATTACCTATCCCTCAACCTTGCATTAAGTTCCGTTTGCAAACGATCAATGACATCACGCATGCACCCATCAACCTCATCATCGGTGAGAGTGCGTGAAATTTCTTGCATCGTCAAGCCGATAGCAACACTTTTTAGTCCTGAATCGATACGATCCCCTTGATAGACATCAAAGATTTCGAACTCCGTCAACAACGGGCCTGCGGCCTCATGGACAACGGCCCGAATCTGATCCGCGAGGACCACCTCCGGAACGATGAGCGCCAGATCCCGCCGTACGGAAGGAAAACGAGATAGCGCCTGAAACATCACCTGCTCGTCCCTCAGGATGGCCGATAGACTGAGTTCGAACAGCACGACCTCTCCAGCGGCCAAATCACAGCCACGCTGGGCCTCTGGGTGCATCGCGCCCAACCAACCGACATCATTGCCTTCCGGCCCCACGACGCGCGCTGTGCGCCCAGGATGCAATGCGGAACGTTCGGCGGGCACATATTTAAGCTCGGGAAACAATGCCTCGAGATCGCCTTTGACGTCGAAAAAGTCTGTCGGACGCCCGTCGGAAGACCATTGAGAGGGACTCACTGAACCCCATGCGATACCGGCCAACATATCTTCCTCGCAGACCTCCTGATTTTCTTGCTTGAGGAAGCGATGCCCGATCTCGATCAGACGAATACGAGGCTGCTGCCGACGCTGATTGTAGAGCGCCGAGGCCACTAGACCGGGCCATAGCGAGGTCCTCATAACCGAGAGGTCTGTCGCGAGCGGATTAGCGAGCATGAGCGGGGCCAACTCCGGATCAAAACGCCGCTGTTCATCTTCGCTGATGAAACTGTAGCAGATTGCCTCGTTGTAGCCTCGATCGATCATCGCTCGCCGCACATGCGCGGTACCGGATTCTATACGTGAGGGTAAGGCCGGCACACCGGAATGCACCAAAGGACGACAATCCGGCAACCGATCATAACCCTTGATTCGCACGATCTCTTCGATAAGATCAGCCTCGCATTGCAAATCGAAGCGATAGCTCGGCACGGTCACCCGCCATTCCCCATCTCTAACAGCATCAGGGGTTAACCCGAGGCGGTCCAAGATCTCCTCGATCTCCTCGTCGGTGACCTCTATGCCCAGTAACTTTCGCGCTCGTGCAGATCGCAAGTAAATAGCCGGTGTCTGTACCGATGCGCGCTCGTGCTGAACGTCCGTCACCGGCCCCGGGGAGCCGCCCACAATGTCGATAAGCAGCGCCGTGGCGCGCTCAATCGCTCGAACCGGCAAGGCGGGGTCGACGCCACGCTCAAAGCGATGGGAGGAATCGGTATGCAGGCCGTGCTGCCGCGCCTTGCCGGAGATCGCACCCGACGTAAAGTGTGCCGCCTCAAGGAAGAGGTCCACGGTATCATCCTGGACGGCACTGTCCTGACCACCCATGATGCCTGCCAGGGCAAGGTTCTGCTGGCCATCGGCGATGACCAGCGTATCGGTATCGTCAATCCGGATGTTTCGGCCATCAAGAAGCGCCAGCTCACTACCCTGCTCGGCATGGCAAACCCGGACGGGACCCTTCAACTGCCTCAGGTCAAAGGCATGCATGGGTTGCCCCAATTCCAACATCACATAGTTGGTGACGTCGATAACCGAACTAACGCTACGTATGCCCGAACGACGTAGGCGCTCTTGCATCCAAAGCGGCGTAGAACATCCGGGGTTGATACCCTTAATGATGCGGCCGGCGTACCGGAGACAGCCGTCTCCTGCCGCCAACTGAACCTGTAAACGATCCTCACATGACGCCTCGACTGCCGCGCAATCGGGCGTGGCCACGGCGAGTCGATTCAGCGTGCCGACCTCGCGGGCAATACCGGTAAGGCTCAGACAATCACCTCGATTCGGGGTTAGACCAATCTCGATCGTCAGGTCGTTCAGTTGCAGGTATTCACGGACATCCGCTCCCACGGGCGCCGCTATATCAAGAGGCAGGAGACCGCTGGCCTGCTCCACCAACCCAAGCTCCTGCGCGGAGCAAAGCATGCCGAGCGAGGTGACGCCCCGCAGCTTGGTCTCTTTGATCACAAGTCCGCCCGGAAGCGCGGCCCCTATCATGGCGGTCGGCACACACATATTGACGGCTACGTTCTTGGCGCCGCAAACGATCTGTAACGGCTCCTGGCCACCAACGTCGACCGAACAGACCTGAAGGCGGTCGGCCTGCGGGTGCGCGTCGATCGAGAGGACGCGTCCGACGACCACACCGGAAAATTCGGCCGCCACGGGCGTCATGCCCTCGATTTCGAGGCCCGCCATGGTCAACTGATCTCCCAGCTCGCGGCTGGAGATCCCCGGATTCACCCACTCTCTGAGCCAAAGCTCACTGAACTTCATTGGACCTACTCTTCCTTAAAACAATAATTCGGAACAATCGCGCCGACGGATATCGAGGATAGCTTTAGAACTGCCGCAAGAACCGTAAATCGTTCTCAAAAAACATTCTTAAGTCATTGACTCCATGTCGTAACATCGCCATGCGTTCAATGCCAATACCGAAGGCAAACCCTGAAAATTTCTCGTCGTCGATACCCACGTTGGCGAGCACTCTAGGATGAATCATGCCGCAACCCATGATCTCGATCCAGCCGGTATCCTTGCATACCCGGCAACCCTGGCCGGAACAAATGACGCAACCGATATCTACCTCGGCGGAGGGTTCGGTAAACGGAAAATAGGATGGCCGAAAACGCACGGCCAACTCTTCACGCGCGAAAAAGTGGCGCAGGAAATCACTGAGGACGCCCTTTAGGTCCGCAAAGCTGACATCCTCATCCACCATAAAGCCCTCGACTTGGTGAAACATTGGGGTATGAGTGACATCGGAGTCGCAACGGTATACCCGTCCGGGAGCAATGATCCTAAGCGGTGGTCGTTGCTCCTTCATAGTACGGATCTGCACGGGCGAGGTATGGGTCCGGAGCAGGGTATGCGCGTCAAAATAGAAGGTATCATGCATGGCGCGCGCGGGATGATCCGCAGGAATGTTCAGCGCCTCGAAATTATGGAAGTCGTCTTCGACTTCAGGCCCCCGGACCACCTGATAGCCGCCTTGCCTAAACAAGGACTCGATACGTTCCAGGGTCTGGGTAACGGGATGCAGATGGCCACGCTCCTGACCTCGGCCCGGCAACGTGACGTCGACACGCTCACCTTGAATGCGGGCAGCCATGCGGGCGGTCTCGATAGTCTGCTGGCGGTCGCGAATCAGGACCTGCAGGCGTTCCTTGGCCTTGTTAACCGCCTGACCGATCCGCGGCCGTTCGTCATGACCAATATCCTTCAACCCTTTCAGGTAACCGGTCACCAGGCCTTTCTTACCCAGGTACTTTACACGGAGGTCATCAAGCGCCGTCGGGTCACCGGCCGCACCGATATCCCGAACCGCTTGATCGATGAGTGATTCTAGCCCCTGCACGTTCACCTCATGAGAAAATTCTTCCGGCGTCTGGAACATTAGGTTTATGTCCTATGCCCGGACGTCAAGGGGCCTTGATATCACCCCTGCATGAACAAAAAGGGAAAGGCCTCAGCCTTTCCCTATGTCGATTGGCCGTCAAACCCATCGGTCACTGCAATCATTAGTCCTTCTTCCGCGCAGTAGCAGACAAGCGCGGACCTTGAGCTTAGGCCGTCAGTGCATCCTTTGCCTGTTCGGCAAGGACGGCGAAAGCGGTCTTATCGAAAACGGCGATATCGGCCAGCACCTTACGATCAATATCGACAGAAGACTTGTTCAGTCCATCCATGAAACGGCTGTAGGACAAACCACATTCACGAGCCGCAGCATTGATACGCGCAATCCACAAGGTACGGAACTGACGTTTGCGCTGACGGCGGTCACGATAGGCATACTGCCCGGCCTTAGTAACGGCTTGGGTCGCTACACGATAGACGTTCTTGCGGCGGCCTTGATAACCCTTGGCCTGGGCCAACACCTTCTTATGGCGGGCGCGGGCGGTAACCCCTCTTTTGACTCTTGGCATCTCTCTCTACTCCTGACGACTGATCGTCATTAAATTTTCGGAATCCGGATGGGCACTTCGCGATCACCCCGCAGATATCGGCGTTCGGAAAACCCAAAATTCGTCCTGAGGCCGACTTAACCCGGTTTCCTCAGCTGTAGGGCAACATCTGCTTGACCAGACCCACATCCGCGTCGCAGATGGTTGCGCCGCGACGCAGCTGGCGCTTACGCTTGGTGCTCTTCTTGGTCAGGATGTGGCTACGGAAGCCTTGTTTACGCTTGAACCCGCCAGAAGCAGTACGTTTAAAGCGCTTGGCGGCGCCGCTATGTGTCTTCATCTTAGGCATATCATTTCACCTTATCATCAAATCATTTCTCGGCCGATCGTATCAGCCCTTTTTGGTCTTTGAACTCACAGGTGCGAGGACCATGACCATCTGCCGGCCCTCGAGCTTAGGAAACTGTTCCACTTGCCCATAGTCCTCGAGATCGGCCTCTACACGCCTCAACAGCTTGAGTCCAAGCTGTTGATGGGCCATTTCGCGACCCCGAAACCGCATTGTGACCTTAGCCTTGTCGCCCGCCGCCAGAAACCTGGTCAGGTTACGCAGCTTGACCTGATAGTCTCCCTCATCGGTCCCGGGGCGAAACTTGACCTCTTTGACCTGTATCTGTTTCTGCTTCTTCTTGGCGGCCTGCTTACGTTTATTTTCTTCAAAAATAAACTTGCCGTAATCCATTACCCGACAAACGGGGGGCTCGGCATTAGGCGAGATCTCAACCAGATCGACCCCTGCCTCTTCCGCCGTTTGCATGGCAGCATCCGTCTTAACGACGCCAAGCTGGTCGCCATCGAGCCCAATTAATCTTACCTCTGGGACCGCAATGGCCTCATTTATCCTCAGTTGCTTGTCCGCGGCGATTTCTATTCCTCCATAGTGACACGGCCGCGACAGGCGATCTCGGTATGCAACCTCGCGAGTATGTCGTCCAGCGACATCGTCCCAAGGTCTTTACCGTCTCGCATGCGCACGGCCACAGTCCGCGCCTCTACCTCCCGATCGCCCACGATCAGGAGGTAGGGCACACGTTGTAACGTATGCTCGCGGATTTTAAAGTTAATCTTCTCATTTCTCAAGTCTTTATCGGCTCGAATTCCCGCCTCACGCAGAAAACCAACAACTTCATCGCAAAAAGCAGCCTGTTGATCAGTGATATTCATGACCATGACCTGCCTTGGCGCTAGCCAAAGCGGAAACAATCCAGCGTACTCCTCGATCAGGATACCGATAAAGCGCTCTAGCGAACCGAGAATGGCTCGGTGCAACATGACCGGTACCTGACGACTACCGTCTTCGGCGATATAACTGGCATCAAGCCTGCCCGGCATCGAAAAATCGACCTGAATCGTACCACACTGCCACACCCGGCCAAGACAATCCTTCAGGGAAAACTCGATCTTGGGGCCGTAAAAGGCCCCCTCTCCCGGCTGTAGATCCCAGGCCAGCCCCTTTCCGTTGAGGGCCTGCTCCAAGGCATGTTCGGCCTTATCCCAGGAGACGTCATCACCGACGCGGTTCTCCGGACGGGTCGAGAGCTTTATAATAATCTCGTTAAAACCAAAATCGGCATAGACCTCAAAGAGCAAATCAATAAAGGCCGCAACTTCGCTCTGGATTTGTGCCTCGGTACAAAAAATATGGGCGTCATCCTGAACGAAGTTACGCAGGCGCATGAGGCCGTGCAGCGTACCCGAGGGCTCGTTTCGAAGACATGAGCCGAATTCCGCCATACGAAGCGGAAGGTCTCGATAACTCTTGAGTCCCTGGTTGAATATCTGGACGTGACACGGGCAGTTCATGGGTTTAATGGCATAGTCACGGTTTTCCGAACTGGTCGTAAACATGTCGTCCTGAAACTTATCCCAGTGGCCGGAACGCTCCCAGAGGCTGCGGTCGACGACCTGAGGGGTCCGCACTTCAGAATAACCGTGGTCGCGCAGATGAGAACGAATATATTCCTCGACCTCGCGATAGATGACCCAGCCGTTGTTGTGCCAAAACACCATGCCTGGCGCCTCTTCCTGGGTATGGTAGAGATCAAGCTGACGCCCGATACGTCTATGATCTCGCTTCTCGGCCTCTTCTATGCGATGCAGATAGGCCTTGAGCTCCTTGGAATTCGCCCAAGCGGTGCCATAGATACGTTGCAGCATCTCGTTATTGGAATCACCGCGCCAATAGGCACCTGCAAGTTTCGTTAGCTTGAAGGCCTTGATTCGCCCGGTGCTAGGTACGTGTGGTCCCCGGCATAAATCGGTAAACTCGCCTTGCGTATACAGTGAAAGCGTCTCTCCGGCGGGAATGTCACGAATGATCTCGGCCTTGTAGGCCTCGCCGATGGACTCGAAATAGTCAATCGCGTCATCACGGGGTCGCGCCATGCGCGAGACCTCCAGATCTGCGCTAGCCAATGCCTTCATTTTGGCCTCAATGGCACTCAGGTCATCAAGTGTAAAGGCACGTTCGAACGCAAAATCGTAGTAGAACCCGTCTTCAATGACAGGACCGATTGTGACTTGCGCGCTAGGAAAAAGGGATTTGACTGCTTGGGCAAGCAAGTGGGCGCAGGAATGCCGAATGATCTCTAAGCCTTCCGGGTCGCGATCGGTAACGATCGTGACCGCGGCGTCGGCATTGATCATATGGCTGGCATCGACCAACTGACCGTCGACCCTTCCAGCCAAGGTCGCCTTGGCGAGGCCGGCCCCAATAGAGGCGGCAACATCGGCGATGCTGATTGGGTGGTCAAACTGGCGCTGACTACCATCTGGAAGGGTGATTGTCGGCATTTCCGTTATCTGTCCGTCATTCAGGGATTGCCCAGAGGACAGGGTAAATCCGACCAACTGAGGTAACCCGCCCAATAAAAAAGCACCGCGCAACGACAGTGCTCAAGAATGTTTGGTAGGCGCGATTGGATTCGAACCAACGACCCCCACCATGTCAAGGTGGTGCTCTAACCAACTGAGCTACGCGCCTGCAATTCCAAGGCGGTGATTATACAGGACAAGCGATGGGAGTCAACCATGCCCTACCCCTATTCAAAAGGGATTTCCTACAAAAAAACAACAAGATACGCGACATAAAAAAGGCCACAGTGCAGTCACTGTGGCCTTTCGTATTTAGAACCTGGCGGTGTCCTACTTTCACATGGGGAGACCCCACACTATCATCGGCGCTAAGCAGTTTCACTTCCGAGTTCGGAATGGGATCGGGTGGGACCTACTCGCTATTGCCGCCAGGAAAACGGTTTGCCGCTATCGCGACGTAACGGAAGACACTGTCTTCCGCTGAAAAGTGTTAAAGGCAGGTATTGTCACATTACTCAACCATACCCAAACCTCTTGGGTGTTATATGGTCAAGTCTCACGGTCAATTAGTACTGGTTAGCTGCACGCATTACTGCGCTTCCACACCCAGCCTATCAACGTCGTAGTCTTCGACGGACCTTTAGGGATATCAAGTATCCAGTGAGACCTAATCTTGAGGGGGGCTTCCCGCTTAGATGCTTTCAGCGGTTATCCCGTCCGTATATAGCTACCCGGCAATGCCACTGGCGTGACAACCGGAACACCAGAGATACGTCCACTCCGGTCCTCTCGTACTAGGAGCAGC
>Ga0316204_10005903_pt1 | contig 19557 bp, 15 predicted proteins | sample 6monrhotite_MG_2_FD_205661 | JGI IMG/M metagenome (GOLD analysis project Ga0316204, IMG submission 205661) | Microbial mat bacterial communities from mineral coupon in-situ incubated in ocean water Damariscotta River, Maine, United States -... | ecosystem: Environmental > Aquatic > Marine >...
TAATATAACCAGAACACCGTTGATTGATTGACAAGTGCTCAAGTTGTCGTTGCCCTTTAGGGCTAAATGCCTGTCGATAAGCCTTACAGATTGATCGCCCATCCTGATTTTTTCACCATAACTCTATTTAACTCTCTGATACTAGCAAAGAAAATATTAATGGTATGGAGTTTGCTCCTTTCCGTGTTGCATATGCTGATATAGCGCCTATAGTTAATTCCACTTTGTAGATATAAAAAGCGGTCGGATGGCAAGAGACATTGCAGTCGCCAGCCTGAGCAGGAAGCCGAAACTACGTCAGCGAATTTACATTCACTGTTATAAATTCAAGCCGGTATAACAAAACACTTCAGCTGCGTTCAGCACTCGCGTTTCTATGGTGTGATTCATCACGCAAAGTATGGCCAGTATTTCAGTCATGGTGCGCGATTAAATGGGGGGAAGATCACCGTGGAAAAAATAACCGCCTTAATCGAGTCAATGGCCCATGCCGACGCCGTAGAATTAAATCACATTAAAGTCCAACTGTTGCACAGGGTTGACATGGCAATACCTGCTTTAATCAGTGCCCTTACACAATCGAATCCGGTTATTGTCGCGGAGGCCGCCGCCTCATTGGGGCTGGCTCGAAAAAAAGCCAAACCCGCCATAAAAACATTGTTACGGATTTGCAGTGCTGAACATTCCCGGGTGCGTTGTAGCGCGGTTGCAGCGGTAGGGATGATTGCCGAAAACCCGGTGAAATGTTTGCCTGTGCTGGAGCGCAGACTCACTGATGCTGACGTGGATGTCAGGCGCCATGCCGTCGCGGCCATTAGTGCATTTGGTGCTTCTGCCTATTTGGTTGCTGGCCAGCTGATTAACGCGTTGAGTGATAGTGACGGTGAGGTGAGAGAATTTACCGCGACCACCCTCTATGAAATCGGTTGGATACCACGCTCTCAAATCAGTGAACTGGCTAACAAGCTCAAGGGCAGTGACCCTTATGTGAGAAGACATATTACTCTGTTGCTGGAAAAAATCATGCAGCAAACAGGAATGTCATTGCCTCAGTTGCAGGCTAAACATGGCAATAAAATTAAGCTAAAAGCAACGCGAGGAGCGGCCAAACCCAGTTTGGAAGGATTGTATTGAATAATGCAGGATTGTTATTCACATTTACCAAAAGCAGTTGATGTTTAACAAAAAAAAGCCCAGACAGCAGCGTGTTGGTCATGTTGTTGGCGCGCTTGCGGGTATGGGGGTGGTTGTCTTTTTTCTGATACCGGGTAATGCCAGTTACTATTCACGTGGTCCGTTGACAGCAGGGCACGAGAAACTTAAATGCGAGTGGTGTCATAAAGCAACCACGGGTAGCTTGCGGCAAAAGTTGCAGGCAAATGTGCAGTATGCGTTAAACAACCGGAGCACATTGGTGCCGCTAGGCTATCGTGCTGTTGTTAATGACGATTGCCTGGCTTGTCATGAACGGTCGGATGATCGTCACCCGGTGTTCCGGTTTTTTGAGCCACGATACGCAAAAGCCCGTCAACTGATCAAGCCTCAATATTGCGTGTCATGCCATGTTGAGCATTCAGGTAAGCGGGTCAGTATAGCGCCGACATTTTGTTCCGTCTGCCACAAAGAACTAACATTAAAAAAAGACCCAATTTCAGTAAGCCATGAAACACTTGTTCGTACAAAGCAATGGCGAACCTGCCTGGGTTGCCACGATTTTCATGGAAATCATCGCATGAAAACCCCAACCGATATCCGTGATGCCTTTGCGGATCAAAAAATCATGGATTATCTAACGGATGGCCCTGCGGTATACCCGGGTGACAAAATTGTTAATGCCAGGAAGAGGCCTCCAAGTGACACCTAAAGGCAGTATTATTGGTGGTTTAAGCCTGATAGTGATAATTGTTTATTTGTTTGTAACAGCACCGTTGCCGCTGCAGGAAAATCAAAAAATCGGAAAGCTCATTTCCATCACCCAGGTGTTCGAAACACTAAATGAAGAGAACCGCATCGTGCGTCGCCTGTATACGAAAGACATCGTTGGTGCAGGTGAAAAGAATGGTTTGCGGTTTGACGAAGACTGGCGTGATGCGGCGGTGGAGGCAGGGCCACTGCCGGCTCAGTTTCTGCGGGCAACGGCAATGAGTCTGGAAAGAAGCAAAGTAAGGCTGGGGCTTTACCTTGGCTCTGATTACCCGATAAATAGTGCCAATAAATTCTCGGGAGAACAGCTGCTGAAGTTTCACGAATTAAGAAAAACCGGGAACCCGCAATTTTTCTTTGTCAATGACGTTAAGCTTTATTCCTATATGTTTGCCGATATGGCAATCGCCAAACCTTGCGTGCAATGCCATAACGACCACCAGGATACGCCCAAAAGCGACTGGCAGCTTAACGATATGATGGGGGCAACAACCTGGACTTATCCAGGGCAGGCCGTAACGTTTGATGAGTATTTTGAAATTATGCTTGCCTTGCGCAAGGCATTTAAAGCCGCCTACGCCGCTTATCTTGACAAAGTTAGCACTTTTAAAAATCCACCGGATATCGGGGAGAAGTGGCCGCAGCAGGGTTATTATTTGCCAAGTCTGGCGGTTTTTTCACAGGCTATTGAGCAACAAGCCTCTGTTAAAACGCTTAGGGCCATTTCCAATGTGGTCGCAGAAAAATTATATTATGCGCCATCGAGCAGTTCGACGCACCAGGCAAAATAAACATGCCATTATTCGAAAAACAAAAAAATACCATTAACCGTTTTGCACCGGGCACTGCCTCAGCATTTTCTGCGATAAAGCATGACAGTAAAGGCGGTTTTAATAAAAAGTACTTTTTAGCGGGCATTTGTATTCTCGCCTTATATTTAGTCCACTTGATATTCGGCATACAGTGGACATGGCTTACTGCGCTTCAGCACAATGCGGTTTATAAGCAGGGTACCGGCTTTTTGTTGTTTTCGGTTGTGGCCTATCAATATTGGCTGGCGTTCTCTCGACACCGGGTCAGTGCTGCGGTCAAGAAGCGTCGCATCCAGGCCCATAAATGGTTCGGTGTCGTCATCATGTTGTTGCTGTTTATTCACTCAGTTAGTTTGGGGCACGCCTATCAATCTCTGCTGCTGATCATATTTGTATCCAATTGCGTGGTGGGTCTGTTTAATATTGAAACCATGAAGCTAAATCGTTCTTCCTATTTTGTTTGGGTCGTCATTCATGTGACATTAGCCAATGTTACGATTGCAATGGCGTTGTACCATATTTACATTACCTATCAGTTTTCCTGATTTTTGACAAAAATGGTTAACGGGGAGGGGTAAATAACGTCGCTAACAGGGTTTTTCTTTTGATATTCAGGCTAATTTGATCCTGTTCCTCGTTCCTCTTAATTGTTTGATTAGGATTAACGCCAGGTATATTGTAATAATATTATTAAAAAGTCTGTTATCTTTAAACTGCATTAGTGCCGGGCGTGCTGCGCGTAAAGTCATTGACATTGGATTCCCACGCCGGTAGCTTAGGGCTATCACATCTGTCCAGCTGCCTGAGAGTGTTCCCCATGCTTAAGTCCCGCGTTCATCTGTTTAAATATCTTCCGTTTGTGTTTTTCGCTGTGGGTATTGTATATACCAACACCATTTACGCTCATGCTCAATTGATGCTGGATAGCGCTACGCCGCCTCGTTATAACAGCCCTAGTGTTAAGACGTTTCCGCCATGTGGACGTGATGCAGACTTTGGCGATAAGCGCACGGAACGCAAGTCGATATTTCAAACCGGGGAAACCATCACGCTTGAGTGGGTTGAAACGGTCGAGCATGGCGGATCATATGTATTTGATTTTTCGGCATCTCCTGAGCAGGGTTTTGATACCAATGCACTTGCAACGGTTCCCGATGAGCAAAATAACCGTGCATCGATTCCTCATTATTATAGCCACGACATTACGCTGGATTCCCAGGCCTGTGATGCCTGTATATTGAGGATGCGGCAGGACATGGAGGACAGGGAGGACTATTATTACTCCTGCGCTGATATTGTGATTGTATCCGGTGCAGATGAAATACCCCCTATGGAAGTGCCGGTCACGGGTGTATCCGCTTTAGCAGATTCTGTTGAATTAACCTGGATGACACAGCCCGATTACAAGGCAATACTGGTGCTAAAAAATACCCAGGCTAATGTTGATGCGCCGGCAGATCGAAACGATTACCTGGAAGGCGACAGGATTGGATCATCGACCGTGGTCTATAAGGGAACTGCCAGCAGCTTCACCGATAGCGCACTGACGGCTGAAACAGAATATACCTATAAAGTATTCGCTTATGATGCGAATTATAATTACAACGCGGGCGTCACAAAAGTAGTTGCCACCGATAGCGCGTTGGATACTGGCGCAGGCGGTGCCACCGGAGGCGGAGCAGGCACGGGTGATTCCGATAGCGGTGGTGGCGCACTGTACGGCTTGTTGCTGTTATTGTTGATGCGACGCTGTATGCAAGGGAATGTAGGTAAAGGAATGTAGACAAAGGAATACTGTAATCGTTATTGCAATCGCTGCTACCAAGTCGTGCTATTCACTATTATTGCCAGAAATTGTTGCCGTAGTGTCTAAAGTGCATCTATAGAATGTTCCAAACTCATACCTTAATGGCCCATATCTAAGTAACCCATACCTAAAGAACCAAAGCCCCACACTTGATTCACTTCACCAACACGCTCACCCGTTAAGGTAAAGCGTGTGGGGACGTGGGCGGGCTTAATGGGCCGCTTTGTTTTTTTGCGGTTTCTTTTTGCCGCCTTTCTTTGGTTTGGCTTTGTCTCTAGCGCGCCCTTTATCTTTACTTTTGTTTTTAGCGCGGTCCTCGGTTTTACGGGGTTTGTTTTCTTTCGCAATACGAGAAATTTGTAGCTGTTGTCCCCCTACCCGGGTTTTCTTCAGTTCATTAAAAATATCTTTGGGCATCCCTTCGGGGAGGTCAATGAGGCTGTGGTCGTCAAAAATATTAATGCGCCCAATATGCTGGCTGTCGATGCCTGCTTCATTTGCGATGGCGCCAACGATGTTGCCGGGTTTTACGTCGTGATTGTGACCCACTTCAATGCGATAACGCTCCAAACCTTCTTCGGGTAGCGTCTCTTTTCTTGGGGTGCGTGGGCGTTCTTTGCGGGTTGGGTTTTTTCGGCCAGGGGAATCATTTTTATCCCAATTCTTTTCATGCTTGGGTGCTGGTTTGTTCTGCAGCAGAAAGGGGGTGCTGCCTTGGACCAGTTTGGCCAGGGCTGCGGCAATTTCCTGCGCCGGAACGTTGTGTTCCCGTTGATATTGCTCAATCAACTCAGAATAGAACTGCAGCTCTTCGGTTGCCAGCGTGTCGGTAATGCATTGCTTAAAGCGGGCAATGCGCTTGTCGTTTATGAGTTCTGTTGAAGGCAGTTCCATTAACTCTATCTGTTTTCTGGTGGCCTTTTCGATGGCGCGCAGCAAATGTTTTTCGCGCGGCGCTACAAATAGAATGGCATCGCCCTTGCGGCCTGCACGGCCGGTGCGTCCAATGCGATGTATATAGGCTTCCGTGTCGTAGGGGATGTCATAGTTTAATACATGGCTGACGCGCTCCACGTCAAGACCGCGGGCAGCGACATCCGTTGCCACAAGAATATCCAGTTTGCCGTTTTTTAACAGTTCTATCGTACGTTCACGTTTGTTTTGAGGGATGTCACCATTGAGTGGTGCCGCGGCGTAACCACGCGCCTCCAGTTTTTCCGATAACTCTGCGGTGGCGGTTTTGGTGCGCACGAAAATAATCATCGCGGCAAAGGGTTCGGCTTCGAGGATGCGTGTTAATGCATCCAGCTTATGCAGGCCGCTGACAGGCCAGAAGCGTTGATGAATGGTATCGGCGGTGGCGGTTTTAACCTCGATAGTGACTTCTACCGGTTGGTTCAGATGCCGTGTGGCAATGCGCCGAATTTGTTGTGGCATGGTGGCGGAGAACAGGGCAATTTGTCGTCCTGATGGCGTTTGTTCCAGAATCCATTCCACATCATCGATAAAACCCATGCGCAGCATTTCATCGGCCTCGTCCAATACCAGGGTCTTGAGATTACCCAGTTTTAACGTGCCACGGCGCATGTGATCCATCACGCGTCCAGGTGTGCCCACCACGACATGAACGCCACGTTGCAGGGCGCGGATTTGTCCGCGGTAATCCTGGCCACCATAAACGGGTAAAACATGGAAGCCTTTAAGATAGGTTGCGTATTTTTGAAAGGCTTCCGCTACCTGGATGGCAAGTTCTCGGGTTGGGGCAAGGACTAAAACCTGTGGGTCTTTTTGTTTTAAATCAAGGTTCGAGAGTATCGGCAGGGCAAATGCCGCCGTTTTCCCGGTGCCGGTTTGCGCCTGTCCCACCAGATCTTTGCCTTCAAGTAACAGAGGTATGGTTTTTGCCTGGATGGGGGAGGGGGTTTCATAACCGACGTCATCCAATATCCTGAGAATCGATTCTGGCAGGGCTAATTGGTTAAATGTGGTTGTGGTGTCAGTCGTCATGTTGCAGTACCTGTAATCGATGGAATGCGTGGATCGTCAAGGCTTAGCCGGAGTATCCTGATTGCCCCTGCCGGTGAAGAACGTGATTCTATACCATAAGGGTCGCGTAGTGTAACGGTTTGCACGGCATGTTGCATGTATTATCCTAGATTCCGCCGTTGACCGCGCTGAGCTCGATCCAACACCCTGAAAAATCAAACCCTTGTGCTGTCTCTGGCGTTCACTCAAAACGTGCGTCGTTACACGGTTTATCATCGTGCCTCATCCACCATGGCGGCGTTGCGACGTTTGCTAAGGACGACGGCCATTAGCGGCAAGTCGCCCCTTGCCGACAGGGATGTCGGTAAGGGGCGATAGCAGGACGCGGTAGCTTTGCCATGGCGAATGAGGCACGACGCTAAATCCGTTGAACACTTAAATTGGCAATGTCGATGGTGCTGTGACCGGGTAGCAGTGCTGGGGATGTGCAAAGACTACGTCATGCTGTTTTGTCGCCTGAGTGTACGCGGGGTAGGAAGGTGTGCGGCCCGTTTACCAGCAATCAGCATTGGTGGCTGATTTGGCGGCGGTATTGGTAATGGAAAATGAGGCGCAGTGAGTGTCGCTGGCTTGTGCGCCAATGGCCGTGGCGGTTAGGGTAAAGGCCGATGCATTTTGTACACCGACAATGGTATAAAAGCCTTCGTCAGAGGGGATGCCGGACCCTGTGTAATCTGTGCAACCAACAGAAACCTGATAGGAATTGTTATCGGTAAAGCAGCGTTCGAGATTTTGCGCGGCTTTGAGTAACGCAACTTTTGCATCTGAACGCCGGGTTTTATTAATTTGCTCATTATAGGTTGGTATGGCTATCATTGCGACGATGCCAAGAATGGCAACGGTAATGAGGAGTTCTATGAGCGTAAATCCTTTCATGGTTGTCTTCTCGGTTTTCATGTTGTGGGTCTGTATTGGTTTGTTGTCTAGTGTAGTGTATGTTATTAATTTTGCAGCCAATAGGTGCGCTGCGATAAGCTGCCGAAGTTAAGCTCGGTCAGCGGTGTTTCAGGGCCAATTAACACGACGGGATCCGGCGCAAACAGTACCGTGGGTTTTGGCGGTATACCGCCGCGTTTTAATGTCACGGTACGATCCTCAATGGTCAGGTTGTCGTCATCGTCGGTCACGACGGTATCCAGGTTTACGGTTGGGGTGCCATCCAGTACGTTAACCACATAGGTTCTGCCCGTGCCTTGTGCCGCTGAGCAGCCGGAAGAAGCGGTGTTGGGCTGGTAGGTGGAAAATACCACTTGATTTGCCACGGTAATGCTGTCTGAAATCACTTTTTCACCACTGTTGGTTAAGGTGATATACCAGCCTTTTTGGCCGCCGGCAATGCTGGTCTGAATCGCCGCTGAGTCGATTGTGCTGGTGACGTCAACCAGGTTGCTTTGCGCCAGTTTGGTGTAACTGGCCGGCGCAGTTCCCCAATCGGGATCGCGTAGTACATAAAATCGGTCAGTCACTACTTCATCAAGCGGGTGGGCGCGCCAACCGGAACCCAATGCGATCGTCAGAAATTTTGATGTGCCGGATTTAACCAGGGCAACGTCAGGCGTGGTATAAAAGCGCCGGTTGTTTGCGGTGTCGCTGCTGGCGCCGAAATCGGCAATTACGCCGCCTGCCACCAGGGCATTTTTGTTGGAGGCACCGTTGTCAATATCGAAGCGCCAGATTTGCCCCCCCATGTCGGCAGCGAACATGATGTCGGCCAGACCATCGTGATTGATATCAATTACGCGTATATCCCCCGGCATGCTGTAGAGCATGTCGGTGAAGTTTTCATCGGCCCCTGACAACCCGCCCTGCCATACAACGGAGCCGTCTTCAGCGTTTACCATATAGATTGCGCGTCCGCTACTGTCGGCTGTGCGAGTGGTATAGGTATCCTGGTCTTCGTCATAACCACCGCCAATGACTAACACGTTGTATTCAGTGCTGCCAATTTTAACTTTGGTCTGCACCGGGGTGGACCATGATTGTGCCAGTTCCGTGTAGTCACCGGTTCCCCCGGTGATTTTCCATTTGAAGGCGGGATTGCTGCGGTCGGTAATATCCAGCGCGTAGTAGCTCAGGCCGCCACGGCGCATGCCCAGATACAGGTAGGCGAAGTCGTCAGTGTCTCCGAGGTCGTTATCGCCATTGTCATCATGTGTCCATACCGTGATCGTGCCGTCCAGGCCATAGGGGTGATCGGAGGCGGATGAGTTGGTGTAAAGGGTGTTCAGGTTGGGTAACAGTTCGTCGGGGATAAATGAGAACACTTCAGCGCCGGTTGAGGCGTTAACGGCATGCAAAAATCCTTCGTTGGTGCCAAAGTAGATGGTGTTGTCCGGGCTGGCGGCGGTGCCGCCGTAAGTGATGATGACCGGTTGTGAGTGCAGCGGGTCGCCGTATTGTAAACGAACTTCCGTTGTGTTGCCGTCTTCATCGTAGTCTTTTAAATCCACGCCGCGCGCCCACTTTAAGACATTGCTGCGTTGGGTTGTCTCCGTCGCGCCCAGGCCGAGGGCGGATGTGGTTACCAAGGTGTTATCTTCATGTAAATTATTATCGGCGTTCGATAAGGTTGTGGAGGATGAACCACTGACATAAGTGTAAGTGTTACGCGTCAGGCTGCGCTCCCCTGACGCGCCGCCCAGGTCCACATCATTGCCGTCGGCGGAAATTGACCAGAAACTGCGTGCGGTGTCCTTGAACATACCGGTCGCGGTATCAACCGCTGCTGCATCCGCTGCATCCACCACCACTGAGTTGGCGATGGCATATTTCTTCAGGTTCCCCGGCCATAGCGGGCGTTCATCGGGCTTAAATAATGAAAAATACACATCATCGTCATGAATCAGGCGGTTGAACTGGTTAACCGCCGCACCGGGTGCAACAAAGGTGCTGGTGGTTGTTAGAATATCAGCAATGATGGTGTCAAATGCGGTGGCAAGGCCGGCCGAGCTTGATGCTGAATAATACGCGCCGCCGCCATCGGATGCCAGGTTGGTTAAAAACGAAATGGCAGAAGCACCGCTGCCACTGTTCAGTGCAAAACCAATGGTATAGGTGACCACGTTTTGGGTGCCATCCAGGCTGGATTGATTTTCTTCGTATAAAAATGTAGCCAGTTCACGGCCGCATGCCTGGTTGCCTGAATCCACGCAGCTGGTATCGCCTGTCATGGTGCGTACTTTAGCGGCAGAGGAGTTGGAGCTGGGTGCGCCGTCGGACAGCAATACAATATGGCTGGTTTGACAGGCGTCACTAATCGGGCTGGTGTAGACAGGACTGCTCTGTATGGCTTCAGCCTTACACTCAGTGGCGTTTAGGTTGTCGTCGGTACAGGCGACATCCCTAAGGACGGTGCCGCCGGTGTAGGAGGCGGGGTGCGATACACGGGTATATTCACTGCGGCTGGTTGTGGCGGCATTGAGGCCGCGTACTTTTCCATAGTCCACCGCGCCACCGCGGTAGTAGGATGCGGCCTCATAGAGCGTGTCCACAATGGGGGTGCCTGATTTATATTCCAGGTTATCCACTTCCTGTTTGAGGCGGGCGCGCACGGTTTGTAATGTGCTGTCAGTGCTGTCGCCGGCGTCCCATTGAATTTTAACGCTTAACCGGGCGGCGGCGCTGGCTTCCCCATTGTAGGCTTCCACCGTACGTTTGCCGGTGCCACTTGCTTTTTGAATTATAAATCCCATGTCATTGCCACTGCTCCATCCGGCGCGGTTTACCACTTCCTGAACGATGCTGGTGAGGTCGGGGCTGGTGAGTGCACCATCGATGGCGGGATTGTCGAGATTGCTCCAGGCAACACTGGCGGTGGTTTTACCGCGGCCACTGATATTGCCGGCAGCGGCGGAAAAAGTGGGTGCGTCATCAATGTTCTGGCCATAGATAGTGAGGCTGATTGAACCGCTTTCAGTCTCGTCTACTTCAAACTGCATGCTGGCTTCAAGCACGGTTGCGCCCTGGGGGATTGCGAGGCTTTGAAAGCGTAACCCAATAATTTGATCACTTCCGTCGTTAACCAGTTCCAGGTCAGAGCTGGTGGTATTGACGGAATTGTCACCGGTGCTTTCTTCGGCATCGTCACTACCCGTGGCAATGCTTTTGGTGATGGTGCTGTTGATGCAGCCACCGCCGGTCGGTATTGTGTCAGGGTCGTAGGTTATATTTATCAGTGGTGCGTCACCGATGGTGCCATCATAGGCTTTGGCGATGCGTTTACCACTGCCGCTAATGATGAGGGATAAGGCATTACCGCCGCACCAGCCGGTTTGATTGACGATTTCCTGGATCACGGTGGTAATATCCGGGCTGTTTTTCTTCTCATCGACGGTATCCCATGCGGCAATGCTCGCCCATGATGCGGAGCTTGTGGTGGTGGTTCGCCCGGTAATATTGTTGCTTGCGGTGGTAAAGGCGCTTGAGTCGGTGGCTAACTCGCCATTAATGGTGAGGCTAGTGGCATCTGATGATGTTTCGTCAACTTCAAATTCAATATAGGCATTGGTGATGGTGACACCTTGTGGAATATTGACGTCGCTGAAACGTAACCCCACGGTTTGCGTGGTGTCAGCCAATCCACCGGCGCCATCGGTATAGGTGATGCGCAGTTTAGGCCCCGAAGTGCTACCGCCGCCCTGGTAGGACTCGACAATACGCTTGTTGGAACTGTCTGATGCGGAGCTTGGATCGAGAAAGAACAGAAATGCCATATCGTTACCACTGTTCCAGCCGCCGCGGTCAATCACTTCCTGCACAACCGCTGATAAATCCGGCGTGGTTAACGCCTGGCCAACGGCAGGGTTGGCGAGATTATCCCAGTTTGCCATGGCGGTGGTGACGCTGCGGCTTGTGACGGTGCGGTTCGCCGGGGATTCCACAAAGGCCGGTGCGCTGTTGGTGTCGTGGGCATATACGTCAAGTGACACGGTGCCTGCGCCGGCTTCGTCGACGGTGAAAATAACACTGGCGCTGGTGATGACTGCGCCGTCGGGTATAGCGACGCTTTGAAAGCGCACGCCAACCCCGGCCTGGGTGCCGCCGGAGTCATACATAAATTCCAGGTCGGAGCTGCTGGTGTAGAGGGTACCGTCCGGCCGTTCTTCCACGTCATTTACGTCCGATGAAATTTCAATGGTGGTTTCGGTGCCGCCGCTGAGTGCCGGATCATTGATAAGCTCCAGGTCGGTGCTGTCCAGTACCACGGTGCCGGCACTGTTTTCTTCCGCATCGTCGGCACTTTGTGCCACGCGCACCTGAACATTGGGGTCACTGCTGTCGCAGTCTTCGATGTCACAGACGTTCTGGTCGATATACGACACGGGGAAAAGCACCGGCCCGCCGGAGTTGCTGCCGCTAAAGCGCATCAGTCCAACATTAATATTGGTGGCGTTATCGAGGATGGTATTTAAGGCCTCTTTCATGCGATCTAATCGCGTTACGTTGCCACCGTCGGTGCTTGTCATTGAACTTGAGGTATCGAGAACAAATAACACATTGGGACGTACCGTGGAGGTACCCGTGGAGCCAAAAAATATTTCGGTATCGTCTGCAATAACCGGAAGCGTGGTCATTATGCCGACGGCGCAACCCAATAGCATGGCAATAACAGGGTGGTGTGAGTGCAAGGGAATAACTTTAATCATAATTTTGTCCAGCTTGAAAAGTCGCAGTGCATTGTCTTAAACCTTAGGTCCGATCCGCCGCACGCCTTGTGACGTGACCGTGGTGGCGTTCGTTGACGTTTTACTCCCCGTGCCGGTTGCATCAAAACGATAACTGGAAAATGCGCTGGCGTTTTCGCCCAGGGAATAACCGACGGCAATGCCAGCGCCAAGGTAGCTGATTTCTGCGGCGCTGGTGACGCTGCTATCGCCGAGATTGATATTAACCGTAATGGGGGTGCTGCTGGTAATGGACTGGGCAAGGGATTCGGTGTCTTCCAGTGCCGCGTTAACGGCGCTTTCGGAGGCATGAAAGGTAATGTTGTAATTCATGGTGTTGGCCGCCATTTTTTCTTCCATGTTTGATGAGCTCATGGAGGTAACGCCGATGATGGTTAATACCAGTAACAACATTAAGCTCACGATCAGCACGGCGCCGCCTTGACGGGAGCCATTGTTTGGGTTGAGAGACATCGCTGATCGTGTCACGACAGTGCCCGGAGATGGGGTGGAGCTTGTGGAGTCCATAATGCTTTCCTCTGTGAGCCAGTGGTTTTTGCGTGATGTTGTTTACGCGTACGCATATTCACAATCATTAGCACAATATTGGCCGCTATTGCCGATTGCGCAGGTTAATGGTCGCCGTAAAAATACGGCGAATTCGCCGGTCCACGGCATAGGTGACCGCTGCACCGGATGTTCCTGCCGGTTCAATATCGGTGCCCGCAGCACGGTAGGTGCGAGTATCATCTTTGTCTGTTACGGCTTCTATGGTTGACATTAGCAGGGCAACGCGCACGCTATCGACGCGGGTCATGTCAAGGTTGCTGTCGTCAGCGGTTAAATAACGCACGTTGCCTGTTGCAATCCGTTCGCCATACAGAAGCTGGAGGCTGTCCACTCCTTCGACGAGTTCCACGATGTTCCCATTAATATCCATGCTGTAAAGGGCATTGATGGTATTGCCACGGGAATTTGTTTTAATGCTGCCATCGGATTTTCGGCCAGCGGACACAAAATACAGATTGGAGTTGAAGCGTAGAATTCTCGCCCCTGGCGGATATGACTTACTCAGCCTGTTAGTGGTATTGGTTGCCGTGGAATGGGCAATGGTTACCGAACCACTTCCACTTGATACATTGTTTGCCCGGAATATATCCACGGTATCGCAGTCAGAAATCATTAGCACATCGTCAGCGGCAAAGTTTCCTGAGTTATTGGTCAGTTGAATATTGCCGTTGTCCGGGGTTGTGTTGCCGGTAAGTTCTGTGCCCACAGTGGAGGCATGTTGCACGATAATTACATCAGAATCCGCATTCGCTATTGTGGTCAGTGTGTAGGCATTACCATGTTCATCGGTAATGTCGTCGGGTATGCCAGTTGGTAATGCGGGTTCCCATTCGCTGTCACTGATTTCTGAACCTTGTAAGCCGGTTAAGGAAAAATCGGTGGTGGGGGGATCCCTTGCAATGACGGTCGCGGGTACGGTTTCGGGGTCCGCGCAGCCCTGATAGCCAACCATGCGGATATCGCGGGCAAGCACATCCAGTGCAAAGCGACCGTTTTCCTGCAGGCGCGCGACTTCTTCGGCAACGGTATAGGTTTTTTTGGAACTTAAAAATATCTGCATGACCCCGCCGAGCAGGATTAAGCTAATGGTGCTGGCGACCATTATTTCGATCAGCGTAAAGCCGCGCTGCGCGCTCCCCCCCGATGCTACTGGCCTGAAGGTCGCATTTTTAGCGTGATATGAATTCATTGATCGCTGTGAAACAGTCAGCATGCGAAGTTACATTTGAAAATTAATGGAAATACTTTTATTAGGCGACGTGGTTTCACTGGGGTCCACCCAGTTAACACTCACGGTAAAAACACTGCCGGATTTGGTGACCGTACCAGAGCCGGATGACAACAGTGACAAATGTTCGTAGGTCCATTCGCGCAGGTCATTGGCGGCAAGCGCCGCTGCCGTGCAGCCGCTGTCTGAAGTGACGCAGTTGGGGTCATTGGGCAACGATGCGGAACTCATGCTGTTGTAATGGTTGGCCGTGACGCCGTCTGGGTTAGTGCGCATGCGGTCAATCATGTCATAGGCCGCCAGTGTGGCTTGCGAGCGAATATACGCACTTTGATTGGCCTTCATGCCCGAGACTTGTAATCCGGCAACACCCAGCAAACCGATGGACAGCACTAGCAATGAGACCAGTGTTTCAACCATGCTAAACCCGGCACACCGGGATTTGTGTGAGTTGTGTTTTATTGAGGTGTTAAAGGTATGTGCCAACATATAATGCTCTGTTAGTTAATCAACTTTATAATCAACTCATGTACACGATAAGCTCGAGCTTGATCCGCTCATGGTCCGTATACGGCCGGTGGTTGAAACCGCAATCGCTTTTGCCTTTGTTGCGTCGTTTCTTGAGTCACAAAGAATTAGCTCAACCTCACCACTGGCGGTGGGGAACGTGGTGATGCCATTGGGTTGGTAAATAATATAATTTTTTACATTAGAACCGGATTCGCCGAGCAGGGTATTCCCGCCAGACAAACCTGCATTGACAAGCAAAATATTTTCACCCGTGTCCACCGTGTTGTCTGCGTCGATGTCATTAAAAATCACCCAGCCCTGGTCCCAGCCGGTGGTTGAGGTATTACAACTGGTACCCGTGGCGCTTTTGCACATGGTGATGGTTGAGCCCCGTTTGATGGCTTCACTGCGGGTGAGGTTAAGCGAGGACACAAATTCATTAACCTGGCTGGTGAGGCGGTTGTTGAGAATAAATGTCGTGTAGCTTGGTACGGCAACGGTAATTAAAATGGCGGCAATCGACAACGCCATCATTAACTCCATTAATGTAAATCCTGCTTGTCTGTTAGGTAAAATACAATACATACCTGCCTTTATCCCGCCTGAATGATGACCTGTTTTCCATGCACACTCTCACAATGCATAATATTTATATCGGATTATCGGATGTATTTTATTAACCGTTGGTCGTGATTTTCTGACCGCCAGTCATTAAAAGCGCAAGAAATTAGCAAATCAAGGTGGGAAACTCGCTAGGGTAGACATTTTCGGCAGAAATGTTAGGGCGTGTCGGCAATTATTTTTGGCAGTGTCAGTGTATGTTTTGCATACAAAATAGCGCGGAAACCCGCTAAAGGACGTGCGCCATTGCCCAAGGGGAAGGGTCCCAGCGTAACAGGAAGGGTCCATCACCCAACAGGAAGGGTCCACAACCCACCAGGGAGGGTCCATCATCCACCAGGAAGGGTCCATCATCCACCAGGGAGGGTCCATCATCCACCAGGGAGGGTCCATCATCCACCAGGGAGGGTCCATCATCCACCAGGGAGGGTCCATCATCCACCAGGGAGGGTCCATCATCCACCAGGGAGGGTCCATCATCCACCAGGAAGGGTCCATCGTTCACCAGGAAGGCTCCATCACCCACCAGGAAGGGGCCTAGCTCCCCAAGGAAGCCCTGGTTGTACGCAAGGCAACCAAAATAGCTAAAACAACAGCCAGCAAGCCGACTTTCCCGCCCACGCCCCCAGTGACAGGATGCCTCACAGGATTGTTCACGTTCATCTCACAAATAACCGTGGTTTGGTGTTGGGTCGAAAGGGGGGTTAACCATTTTCAACAGGGCTTGCGGGGTTTGATTGATGGCGGCTTATACCTGCTGGCTTAAGGGGCACGGTGCCATCGTTTTGTCGAAGGGCTATTTCATGAAGCCATCGCCAGCACCGGGTGGTGGTTGATGGGCCGATGTCCACCCCATCGCTGCATAAATCCCCGGGTCTTTGTAGCCCGGATGGAGCTTGCGGAATCCGGGATGAACGGAACCCATGTCGTTTCAGATAAAACCACGTGGCTAAGGGAATGGGTTCACGAGCGGCCAATGGTTTGTGCTCTGCCAGTTGTTCAACGCCCACCCTGGATTCCGCACGCTTCATCCAGGCTACCGGTGCCATCGCCAGCACTGGGTTGCGGTTAATGAACCGATGTCGATTAAGGGCGGTTTCCAGTCCCTCGGCGCGAATCACTTCGGGGCTTGGGAGGCGTGTTTTTCGGTGTTACCAACACCTTAGCCCCCAGCGCTATTGCATTACTTTGAGTTGGCTGACCCAGCCCAGCAGGTAAGGCTCGTATTGTTTAAGTAAGGCGGGGGTGCCGGAGAAGCTTATTTCCAGTACTTTTCCTTTTTTATAGGCGGTGGCTAATTCAATACTGGCATAGTCTGATGTGGCGGAGGGTTGTTGGTACTGCCCATACAGGGCGTGTTCCCCAAAGGGTACTTCGATATAGCGCAGTAGGGGCACCGTGGCCTCGGGGTCCATGGAGGTTAAGACGCCGGGCAAATTATCCACCATGCCTTTGGCTTGGGATTTTAATCGTTCATTTTTATGCTGGGGCAGGAAGTCGTAGCCACTTTGAAGATCGTAAATGACCACCAGCTCACCCTCGGGCAGTTGCCATTTTTCCGAGCGTTTGGCCATAAAATCCAGTGGCCATTGGTTGTTGCCTTTATATTCGGCGGGGATTGGGATGTCGAAATTAACGTAGGCGGTATAAAACCGCCGGGTTAAGGGCCGGCTGCCGGTTAAGGTGGATTGTAGCGTGGCCGCCTCTGGGCGCAGTGAGGCTAAAAAATGTTGATATTGTTTTGCGAACATGGGGTGGGATTTGAAATACTGGATTTCACGTACAATACGTACTGAGAAGATTTGGTTGTTGGCCAGCGGGTATAATAGAAAGATTTGCCGGTTTCGGTAGTCCTCGTCATGTTGATTCATTATATGACCGCTTAATGAATTGGCCCCCTGTGTTTCAATGGCAAAGGTATAGGGCGCGCTGATGGTTTCGCCTTTATCATTAACAATGGGGGGCACGACGGCCTTATCACCCGGCAATTCACCCCGGTTGATCATGTCCAGTTTGGATTTGTCGCCGGAATGCAGTTGTATCCAGCGATCGGCTAGGGTATGGGTGGGGGTGGTGTCTTCAAATAACCGGGACTCAATATACAGCTGGGTTGCTAGTTCGAGTTCTCCCTCAGCGTCTTTGCCGACGACGCGAAAGGGAAAATATTCCGACAGAATCTCAAACGGGTAACGTGGGTGTGGAATCAATACATCATCCATACCGGTGTAGTGTTCAGGGGGTGGCAGGTCAGCGATGACGGTTTGGGATGAGAAGGGCATACAGGCTCCTAAAAAAAGTAAGGTTGAGATGACACTGGGTAGTAAGTAATGTTTTACGTTATTGTTCAGGTTCATATCACAAATAACCGTTGTTTGGTGTTGGGTCGAAGGGGTTTGATAATGTCTAAAATGGCGTGTTTGGTTTGTTCAATGGCTTCTTTGTGGTCGCAAATGTCGGCATGAACCACGTTGCCTTTGGTAATAATATCCCCCGCCGGTTTGGCCCCCTGGTCTAACAGCGCCTCCTGGCTAGTCAAGGGCACGGTGCCATCGCCCTGCTTGCTTTTGTCGAAGGGCGATTCAAGCACCTGGTTGCGGTTAATGAACAGGTGGACGTTGATGGCGGTTTCCAGTCCCTCTGAGCGAATCACATAGGTGTTGGGGTGATGCTGTAATTTTAATGTACCATGAAATGCTTTTGCTGTTAGTAATCGTTTTTTCAATTTACGGTACGAATTTGCTACGACTAAAATCTCATCATCAGGGGTGGCAGCATTCGGCCTTAAGCGCATATTATCATGATGCCAGGGGGTTTCGTTGGGTAAATAGAGGTTGGCGCGGTGATCGAGGGATGCCGGGTCCACGTCATCCAGGGCGTCGTCCACTGGGTCGCCAAAATCGTCTTCATAGGTGACGCGGGTGAATTCCCCGGTGCTGTAGGGTTTAGGGCGCTGGGCGGCGTCGTAGCGTTTGTGGCACAGCAGGCCCACGTGGTCATTGAGGTAGACGTCGTCATAGACATCGTTGATGGTGCTGGGTTTTAAGTGCGCAGGTTCGGTGGTAAGCCAGTGGGCGTTGCTGGCGTTGGCGGCCCCGGTGGCATTGCTTGCACCGCCCTGGTGCACGTAATCATTGGTGGGCAGCAGGGCGTAAACGCCGGGCAGGTTGCCCATGCGGGTGAAGTGGTAGGCGCTGGTGCCGATAATTTCAGAAAAGATATTGCTTTTAATGCGGGTGGGGGTGTAAGCCAGTACCCGCTCTTGTTTGGCGCCAAAGATGAAACGCCGGTACAGCACCGGGGAGCCGGTGGTGGGTTGGTTTAAATGCACCATGCCATGGATGTTGCGGTTGGCCCCCAGTACTTCACTGGCATAACGGGCGATGAGGCTGCCCTGGCTGTGGGTGACGACAATGGGGTTTTCACTGCCCGCGTCATAGTGTACCCCTTTTACGCCTAACTCCGGATACTCGCTGATGGCCTGGATGCGGTCGATGTCTTGTTTCAGCTCGGCGTTGATACACGGCGTCGAGCAAGGGCTGTTGGTCGGCAGGGTGCTGGTGGTTGTGGCTGGCCTGGGCGGCTTCCTGTTGAAAGTACTTGGATTTTTCGATGGCTTTTAAAATGATTTTTTTACCGTCATCATTGTAGTTGTTCATGACGCTAACCTTGTTATCATGCAAGCGCGCTACTTTTTTGTTTATTTCTTCATCATCCCAATTACGTTGAAAGAAGCCGGATAAAACACTTTTGGCGAAGTGGGACATGATCGGTCCTTTAGCATCCGGGTCCCACACGTATTGGTCTTCGAGTTTATCGCCTGGCCGCGCCAGGCGGGAGCCAAACAGGCCGGGCACATAAATCACCGGGATGACCCGTTTCTTTACCGGGGTTTGATGCAGGTAGACCACCGGCAGGGGCTGGGCGCGTTGGTGCCTGAGTGGATCAAAGCGTTTGATATTGGGCAGGGCCGTGGCGATGGGGCCGACGTTGTTGTTTGAGGGGTTATTGGTTGACTCAAAGTCGACCCCGTAACCGGATAAGTCCACGGGTTGCAGCCATTGCTTGCACAGGGTGTCATCCCTGGCAATGTTTTGGGCGCTGTGTGTATCTTTTTTAAGGAAACGATCATCATTGGGGGCGCCGCCGCCCAGCCTGCCTAAGGTTTCCCAGGTAAAGGGTAACCGGGTATACGCTATCTCGATGGTTTGTGGTTGGCCGTTCAGTACATGGGGCACCACCACTTGATCCAGGTGATGGCCCCTGGCGTTGCGTTTATCACCCACGCCGTCCCTTGCGCCCAAGTCCACATCGCTCATGACACCGTTTTCGTTAATGACCTGCAGTTCACGGAACAAAAAGCCGTTGATAAAAACATAG
>Ga0316204_10005904_pt1 | contig 19541 bp, 20 predicted proteins | sample 6monrhotite_MG_2_FD_205661 | JGI IMG/M metagenome (GOLD analysis project Ga0316204, IMG submission 205661) | Microbial mat bacterial communities from mineral coupon in-situ incubated in ocean water Damariscotta River, Maine, United States -... | ecosystem: Environmental > Aquatic > Marine >...
TCTGGCTGTTCCAAGGCACCACAGCAGCAACAACACCCAAAGGTTCACGGATCGTCATGCAAATCATATCGGGTTTATCATGCGCCAAAGTCTGGCCCGTGACCTTATCGGCAAGCCCTGCATAGAACCGCAGATAATCCGCCATATATCGGCATTGGGCTGCGGTTTCGCGCAGGATTTTACCGGAATCGCGGCTTTCCACTTCAGCGAACTCTTCTGCACGCTCTTCCAGTAGATCACCCAAGCGGTAAAGACATTTCCCGCGCGCAGTAGGCGTCATTATCGCCCACGGCCCTGCGCTAAATGCAAGATGTGCCGCATCCACCGCGAGATCGACATCCTCTTCGGTAGCTTCAGGGACAGTAGTCCAAATCTGTTCGTCACTTGGGTTAACACATGAAATACGCTGACCCTTGGCACCGTCACAAAACGCGCCATCAATATAAAGTTGAAACTTCATTTGGTTTCCTTTCCCAGCAGCCGCATGATCGAAACGGCTAGTTCATCGGGTTTTTGCAGCGGCAACATATGGGCCACATTCTCATATATCACACATTGCGCGTCGGGAATTTCAGACGCCATTTTATGTGCCATTTCAGATGTGGAACCAGTATCCAATTCACCGGTTGCGACCAATGTCGGGGCTTTAATCTCTTTTAGCCGCCCATCAATTTGCGCCCCTTCAAAGGCAAACACCTGATAGCTGCGCATGAATTGCGCGACATCATTATCCATCAATCGCGTGCGGGTCTGTTCCAAATATTCCGGATGGTTTTCTGCAAATTCAGGTGTAAACCACCGCGCAAGTGCGGCATCAATCATGATTTTAGGTCCGTGCAACTCTGCCTCTTTAAAGCGCGCCTGAACCCCGGCCAATTGCTCGGGCATACGCGCATAAACGCCGCTAAGCAGTATCAGATGTGATATGCGTGCAGGTTTTGAAATGGCTGCCCATTGCGCAATCATCGCGCCCAGCGAAAAACCGCATAAGGCAAAGCTATCCAGTCCAAGCCCGTCCGCATAATCCCAAAGGTCGGACACAAACCCATCCAGACTTGCAGGCCCATCCCAATTAGGGCCCGCCCCATGGCCACGCAAATCAGGCGTATGGGTTACTATGTCGGGTAAGGCTTCCTGCATAGGCTGCCAAATCTGTCGGTCCAACCCAACTCCGTGTAGAAAAATCAGGTCGGTCACTTCGGGGCCTCGACCACGGTTTCTTCGCCACCCGCCTCCATTTCCGCAATGTCCTCATAGCGATTGCCAATACGGTGATGTGGCCGCCCGCCGGTTGCCGCCCCGAGTGCGATAATCATTTCATCAGGCGCCGGGGCGTCCGGAATGGTAAATTCCAGCGTCAGGTAATGCGAACGCATCCCCGCATCATGTTTATGCATCAACGGAATTTGCACGCTGGCGCCTGCGCCCCCGCGCGTGTTGGCAAAACTCAGATAGCTTGTTGCACCTACACCTTTGCGGAAATGATTGCCGAAACGCAGCGTGTGAATGAAACCGGAACCGTGCTCGATTTCAGCATCAGTCCCGACAACCGCAGATTTTCCATAAGCTTCAATCGCATCGCCACCACCGGCTATTTCCAGAATACGGCGGGTCAGTTCCGCACCAAGGGGCGGTGCATATTTCAAAATAGCGGGTTTCAAGTCTTCAACAAAGCCTTGCCCCGCCCATGGATTTTTGAATACGGCTGCAACCGCAATCATACGTGGAGGGTTATCAACATGCTTGCCGCCCTCAATGTGAATTTCTTCTATGTGTGTTACATATTTTCGCACTAAACCCATCACGCAGACCCTTTGAAATTCGGCATCACTTCGTCAATAAACATTTGAAGACTGCGCTTTTTATCTTTGAAACTGGCTCCACTATCAATCCAGTAACTATATTCGTCATAGCCCATTGCCTGATAGGTTTTGATACGTTCCGTCACTTGATCCGGCGTGCCTACAACATTGTTTTTGCGCATATTTTCCGGGCTGAACATTTCGATCTTGGCCATCTCTTCTGCACTTAATTCCTTGATCTGGCCATTTGTAATGGGCCGCTCATTGCGAAACCACGCCCCAAAAGTGCAATAGAACCGCGACAGGTCTTGGGCATCCTGTACAATATCAGCCTCATTTGCCCCAACCGCAGTGTGGTTCAACAACATAACTTTCGGGGATTTATCTGGGTTCAAGGCCTTGGCTTCTTTGAACTTCACCATCAAATCCGCAACCTCGTCATCACCATTCCAAAGCGGTGTCACTTGTACATGACAATCGTTTTTCATAGCAAAATCGAACGAGTTCGGATCACGTGCTGCCACCCAGACAGGTGGGCCGCCATTTTGGCAGGGTTTTGGTACAGCAGTTGATTTAGGAAAAGCGTAGTGTTTGCCTTCCATTTCATAATCGCCCGCCCATAGCCCTTTTAGTGCAGGTACCATTTCACGCAAATGCTCGCCTGCAGTCCAGGCATCCATGCCGCCGCCCAAGCGTTCATACTCATAAGAATAGGCCCCGCGTGCTATGCCAAGTTCCAGACGGCCTTTGGTGATAAGATCGGTCATTGCCGCTTCACCTGCCAGCCGGATCGGATCCCAGAACGGGGCTACAACTGTACCTGTTCCCAACCGGATGTTTTCAGTTTTCTGTGCCAGCTCAACCAGCAATAAAAACGGATTGGGAGAGATGGTAAAATCCATTGAATGGTGTTCGCCGGTCCAGACGGTTTTCATACCGCCTGCTTCCGCCATAAGGGACAATTCAACGAACTGGTCGTGTAAATCTTGATAGGTGTCTTTTGCGGACAAGCGTTCCATGTGAACGAATAAGGAAAAATCCATGATCAAACCTTCCCGCAATATTTAAAAATCTGGCGCATAATATCGCCCTCCTCGTCTTTAACAAAAAGAACGACACACACCTTTTTTGCTCACTGCGTGTCCACTTGAGCTGCTGCATCTGGCGCATAAAAGACGATTCTGTCAAGACAAGACGCGCGTTCAGAGGCGGCAATTAATAACATACTAAACTAGTTTACTGGTTTAGTTTCGTATAAAATTTACCCAGCGTAAACAATTTAAAATCAAACAATTGCTTGCCACTCTTAAAAATTACTGTTTAGTTTCAGAATGCGCCTTAATCCGGGGGATAGATGCAAGACCAAGATACAATGCTTGTCGCGAAAGACATTCACAAAAGCTTTGGCAGCCTTGAAGTACTTAAAGGCATGTCGGTTTCCGCAAAACAAGGTGATGTGATTTCGATTATCGGCAGTTCAGGCTCCGGGAAAAGCACCTTTTTACGTTGCATCAATTTTCTTGAAACACCGGATCAGGGGCTTGTTTTTCTGGATGGCGAAGAGGTTATTATTCGCAAAGACAGTAAGGGACGTCCCACCGGGGCGGATCCTGCGCAAATTCAACGGCTACGCAGCCAGTTGGGTATGGTTTTCCAAAGCTTCAATTTGTGGTCACACATGACAGTGCTGCAAAATGTGATGGAAGGTCCGGTGCATGTTCTGAAAAAACCCCCGGAAGAAGCAAAAGCATCCGCAATGGTCTATCTTGAAAAGGTCGGTATTGCTGAAAAGGTTGACAGCTACCCCAGCCAATTATCAGGTGGCCAACAACAACGTGTCGCGATTGCGCGCGCATTGGCGATGGAACCCAAAGTGCTTTTGTTTGACGAACCGACATCCGCGCTTGACCCCGAACTGGTCGGTGAAGTGCTTAAAGTCATGCGCCAACTGGCCGACGAAGGCCGCACAATGATTGTTGTGACCCATGAAATGGGCTTTGCCCGCGAGGTCAGCAGCACAGTTATGTTTCTTCACCAGGGTTTGGTCGAAGAGATAGGAACACCCAAAGAAGTGTTCGAGAACCCGAAGTCCGAACGTTGCCGAGCTTTCTTGGCAAGTTCATTATAAATTTTAACTCAAGTCACGAAAAGGGAGAACTTAAATGACTTTTACAAAACTACTGGCAGGTGCTGCACTTGTCGCACTCAGCGCAACATCCGTAATCGCTGCAGATACGGTACGCATGGGTACTGAAGGCGCATATGCACCTTATAACTTCATCAACGACAAAGGCGAAGTCGACGGCTACGAGCGTGAATTGGGCGACGAGTTGTGCAAACGTGCTTCACTTGACTGCACTTGGGTCACGAACGATTGGGACAGCATTATTCCAAACTTGGTATCGGGCAACTACGACACCATTATGGCAGGCATGTCCATTACAGCAGAACGCGACGAAGTAATTGATTTTACGTCAGAATACTTCCCGTCTGACCCATCTTCCTATGTTGCCCTTGCTGGTGCGGATGCTTCTGCCACAAAAGGCACAGTTGCGGCGCAAACCGCTACAATCCAAGCTGCATTCGTTGCTGAATCAGACGCCACGGTTGTTGAATTCGCCACAATGGAAGACACAATTGCCGCCGTTCGCAACGGTGAAGCAGACAGTGTTCTGGCTGATCATGCAGCCCTGAAAGATATCGTTGACGCATCGGGTGGCGCACTCGCATTTGTAGGTGAAGATGTATCCATCGGTGGTGGTGTCGGCATGGGTGTGCGTGAAAGTGACAAAGAATTGCGGGATAAATTTGAAGCCGCGATTGCATCCATGAAAGCGGATGGCAGCCTGAACGCAATGATCGCCAAGTGGTTTGACGGCCGCAAAGCCGGTTATTAAAACACGTAAAGGGTCGCGTAAATTGCGCGACCCTTTTTCCAGACTGTATCCATATGTTTGAATATTGTACTGACCCAAAACTGATAGAAGGCTTCCAGTGGTGGTCTTGTTATTTATCCAATGGCAAACACATGAGCTTTTACTTCAGCTTTCTTGTGGTCTTGTCACTATTGGCCCTGACTGTTCCCTTTATTTTGCTTTTCGGCTTTACGGGGGCCTTGGCACGACGTTCAACATTCGCACCTTTCCGTTGGTTCGGTACAATCTATACGTCAATGGTGCGCGGTGTTCCTGATATTATCTTCTTTCTATTCGTTCCCATCGCTATGGATCAGGGAATTGAGGTTATCCGCCACAAAATAAAATGCTCCGACTGGCCGGAGCCGATCCGCCAAGGCAATGATTTTGTTGTCTGTACGGCCGCGAAAATGCCGCTGAGCTCTTCTGCGCAATGGGTGCATGAGACTTACGGTTTTATGCTGGCAACCATTGCTTTTGCCATAGTATTCGGGGCTTTTGCCGCTAACACAATTCATGGTGCCTTAGGTGCAGTTCCAAAGGGTCAATTGGAAACCGGTGCCGCCTTTGGCATGTCAACCGGTCAGATATTTCGCCGTATTCACCTGCCGCAAATGTGGGTCTATGCTCTGCCCGGTTTGTCCAATCTGTGGATGATCCTGATCAAAGCCTCACCTTTGTTGTTCCTTCTGGGCGTCGAAGACATAGTCTATTGGGCGCGCGAACTTGGCGGGTCAAAAACCGCGCGCTTTGCCTATCCGCACGGCGACTGGCGATTGGGATACTTCCTGTTTCTACTGGTTTTTTATCTGTTCCTGACATGGCTCAGCGAAAAGTTCTTTGACCGTATTATGCACAAACTATCACGCGGCCAGAACACAGCGGCGGGCATGTCATGAGTTGCTTTGATACATTTACCAGCTACGCATTGCGCTCTATCGGTATTGGCGAACGGCTGTTGCCGAAAACCGATTTTACGCTTTGTGATCAGGTTGTTTTGATCGGGTCAGGTATGATCTGGAACGTCTATTTCGCAGTGCTTGCCCTTACGCTTGGTTTCTTTTTTGCCGTATCATTAGCCTTGGGGCGTAGCAGCGAAAACCCTGTGTTTCGTATACCCGCACGGGCCTTTATCTTTGTTATCCGTGGTTCGCCCCTATTCATCCAGTTTTTCCTGATTTATGAGGCTTTCGTTCTGATCCCTAAAATGGGATGGGACATCCACCTTGGTTTTATCGAAATAACGGTTGAAACCAAATGGTTGACCAAAGCGTGGCTGGGTGCGTTGATCACGCTGTTTTTGAACACCGCAGGCTATACCGCCAATATTTTCTACGGTGCATTGCGGTCAATCCCCAAGGGCGACATCGAAGCCGCGTTAGCAATCGGCATGTCAAAACGCCAGATATTTTGGCGCATATCCTTCCCGACTATGCTGCGCCTTGCATGGCCCAGCTATACTAATGAAGCGATCTTTCTGTTCCACGCCACAGCGCTGGTATTCTTTTCCAGTTTTCCAGCATGGCGCCAAGAGGGTGACGCTTTGTACTACGCAAGCTATTTTGCTGACAAAACCTTCAATCCGTTCGTACCATACCCGATTATCGCACTCTATTTCATCTGCTTCACATTGCTGATCATCACCCTGTTCGGCTATATGAACAAGCGGTTGAACAGGCATGTCGCGCCCAACAATTAAAGGGCCACTAAAGGCCCTTTAATTAACTTATCAGACCAAGCAGCTGATCCAGTGATGCCTTCGCATCGCCATAGAACATCCGTGTATTTTCCTTGAAAAACAGCGGATTTTCGATACCGGAATAACCTGTTCCCTGCCCGCGTTTTGACACGATGACTGTCTTGGCTTTCCAGACTTCCAATACCGGCATACCCGCAATCGGGCTGTTGGGGTCTTCTTCAGCCGCCGGGTTTACGATGTCGTTTGATCCGATGACCATCACCACATCCGTTTCGGGGAAATCGGCGTTGATCTCGTCCATTTCCAGCACGATATCATAGGGCACTTTGGCCTCGGCCAACAAAACGTTCATATGCCCCGGTAAACGCCCTGCAACCGGATGGATACCAAAGCGCACGTTCTTGCCTTTGGCACGCAAACGTCGTGTCAGTTCCGACACCGATTGCTGCGCTTGCGCTACCGCCATGCCGTAGCCCGGCACGATAATCACGGCTGAAGCCTCGTCCAACTGGGCCGCTACGGTTGCCGCATCGGTTGCAGTCATCTCACCTTCGATTTCCATCGCAGGGCCCGATGGGCCACCAAAACCGCCCAAGATAACAGAGATAAAGCTACGGTTCATTGCCTTGCACATGATGTAAGACAGGATTGCACCGGATGAGCCGACCAAGGCACCTGTGACGATTAACAAATCATTACCCAGCAAGAAGCCCGTTGCAGCCGCTGCCCAGCCTGAATAGCTGTTCAACATGGATACCACCACCGGCATATCAGCCCCACCAATGGCTGCCACCAGATGCGCACCGATCGCAAATGCGATGATCAGCATAAGGTACAGCGTCCAACTGCCGGAATCGCCCATATACATTATCAACAGGATAAAGCTCAGAATAGCGCCACCTGCGTTCATTACATGTCGACCGGGCAAAATCAGGGCTTTGCCATCGATTTTACCGGCCAGTTTACCATAAGCGATGATCGAACCGGTAAAGGTGATCGCGCCGATAAAGACACCCAGAAAAATCTCGACCTCATGTATCGAAACCTCAGCCCCGACCAGCCCGTGAGTGCCTACAATGTCGGAATTCAGACCGATGAAAACCGCCGCCAAGCCGACAAAGCTGTGCAAAGCGGCCACAAGTTGCGGCATTTCGGTCATTTCAACCCGTTTGGCTACAACCGCGCCCAAGAATGCACCAATCCCCATCAAAGGTATCAGCAGCATGAATGACCAGCCAGCTACTTCCGGGCCAAAGATCGTGGCAAAGACCGCGATGGCCATACCGACAATGCCGAACCAAACCGCGCGTTTTGCTTTTTCTTGATTGCTCAATCCACCCAAGGCAAGGATGAACAAAACGGATGCAGCGATATAGGCTGCGGTAACTATTCCTGCGCTCATATCAATCCCCTCAAGACTTTTGGAACATTTGCAACATACGTCGCGTAACCATAAAGCCGCCGACGATGTTGATAGTTGCGATTAAAATACTGACACTGGCCAGCACAGTCACAATAAAGCCGTGGCCACCGATTTGCAGCAAAGCTCCTAAGATTATGATACCCGAAATTGCATTTGTAATCGCCATAAGCGGCGTGTGCAAAGCGTGGCTAACATTCCAGATCACTTGGAAACCAACGAAACATGACAAAGCAAAAACTATGAAATGCTGCATGAATGATGCTGGCGCATAGGCTCCGATAAGCAGCATTATAAGGCCACCGACAATCAGTAACATAGTTTGCTGTTTGCCGGCCTTCAGCGAAGCTGCCGCCTCTTCTGCTTTAATCTCATCTGCAGTCTTTTCAGGGGCCTTTGGTTTTTGCACAGCAATCGCCTGTACTTTCGGCGGTGGCGGCGGAAACGTGATCTTATCCTTGTAGGTAACGGTCGCACCACGAATAACATCATCTTTCATATCATGCTTAAGCTTACCGTCTTTTTTCGGGGTAAGATCATTCATCATATGGCGTATATTGGTCGCATAAAGTGTTGAAGACTGCGCCGCCATACGGGCGGGCAAATCAGTGTATCCAATAATAGTCACGCCATTGTCAGTTACGATTTTCTTGTCAGCCACAGTCAGATCACAGTTGCCACCACGTTCGGCTGCCAGATCGACAATCACTGATCCGGGTTTCATCGCGGCAACCATATCTTGCAACCATAATTTTGGCGCATCACGCCCCGGTATCAAAGCCGTGGTGATCACGATATCCATGTCAGGGGCCAGTTCACGGAATTTTTCAAGCTGCTTTTCGCGAAATATCGGACTAGAAGGTGCAGCATATCCCCCTGTTGCAGCTCCGTCCTGTTGTTCTTCTTCAAACTCTAGAAACACAAACTCGGCACCCATGCTTTCAATTTGCTCGGCCACTTCGGGACGCACATCAAAAGCATATACCATCGCTCCCATTGATTGCGCCGCACCAATGGCAGCAAGACCTGCAACACCTGCACCTACAACCAAGATCTTGGCGGGGGGTACTTTGCCTGCGGCAGTGATCTGGCCTGTAAAGAAACGTCCAAAACTGTTGGCAGCCTCGGTAACTGCACGGTAGCCCGCGATATTGGCCATGGACGACAGCGCATCCATTTTTTGCGCGCGGCTGATGCGTGGCACCATATCCATAGCAATCAGGTTTGCGCCTTTTTTATTGGCAGCAACCATCAGCTTTTCGTTTTGCGCGGGATAAAAGAACGAGACCAGCGTTTGGCCCTTGCGCAAACGCTTGATCTCAATATCTTCTGGCGGACGTACCTTTGCCACTACATCAGCTGCCTTGTATAAAGCTGCGGCAGTTGCCACAACTTTTACACCAGCATCCTTATAGTTTTGGTCAGAGAAACGTGAAGCATCGCCTGCACCTTTCTCGATCAGGCACTCATATCCTAATTTCTGCAACTCAATGGCCGACGCGGGCGTCATCGCCACACGGGTTTCGCCCGGGTAGATCTCTTTTGGAGCTCCAATGCGCATGACAAACCTCCTTTGTTCAAGCGTCGTCGTTCCCGATTGGAATCGACGGATTTATACACAATCATTCACGATACCACCTATGGCATTCAGCCATTGTGCGGCATTCCGACTATAAACACGGTACCTTATTCAGTGCGTTGAATATGAAGTGTTTTCAATAGGAATATTCAAAGTTACCATGTCAACACATAACACTGAATGCAACCTAGAATTAAAACGGGAATATAATGGACTATACATCATGGGCTTATGGGCTGCTTGGCGGATTAATGATCGGTTGCGCAGCAGCAATTTATTTACTGATGAACGGACGGATTATGGGGGCCAGTGGCATTGTCGGTGGACTAATGGACGGGTCGGGTCGCAGCACCTGGGCCGAGAGAGTTTTGTTTATTCTGGGACTTGTCGGCACTCCTGCCCTGTTGGGTCTTGTTTATAAATTACCCTCAACGAATGTCACAAGTAACATTGGCTTACTCATCATTGCCGGCCTTTTGGTGGGTATTGGAACCCGCTTGGGGTCAGGATGTACCAGTGGTCATGGGGTTTGCGGCATATCGCGCCTGTCAATTAGATCGATAATCGCAACCCTAGTCTACATTGGCGCAGGTGCTGCAATAATTATTATCGCACGTGCTATAGGGGTGTTGTCATGAAGAACCTTGTCACACTTTTTTGCGGCGCATTATTCGGTCTGGGGCTTGTCGTTTCCGGCATGACCGACACCACCAAGGTTCAGGGCTTTCTTGATTTCTTCGGCGCATGGGATGCCACGCTTGCCTTTGTGATGGGTGGCGCAATAATCCCTATGTTCATCGCTTGGCGTATTTCCGCTGGGCGTGTTAAATCTGTGTTGGGCGATCGGATCCCACAACCCCCGAAAACAGAACTGGATCGCGCATTAATCTCTGGGGCAATAATGTTTGGTGCCGGTTGGGGACTATCGGGTTTTTGCCCAGGCCCTGCCCTTGCATCGTCGAGCTTTGGTGGTTTGGGCGGCGTTACATTTCTAGCCGCAATGTTGGCGGGGATGGTTATCGCCCCGCCGATTATTCGTGCAGTTAAAGCTGCGCCATAACCTCGTCTGATACATCCATATTGGTGGTGACGTTTTGAACGTCATCATCATCTTCCAAAGCCTCAATCAGCTTCATCAGCTTTTCAGCACCTTCCAGATCCAGATCTGTCAAAGTTGTCGGTTTCCAGATCAATTTGGTGCTTGAAGAGTCGCCCAATGCGTTTTCAAGAGCGGTTGAAACCGTGTTCAGATCAGTGTCTTCGCAATATATATCGTGACCATCTTCTGAACTTTCCACATCCTCGGCCCCTGCTTCTATCGCGTGTTCAAACATTGTGTCTGCATCAGTGGCATCCGCTGGATAAACCACCAAACCTTTACGTTCGAACATGAAAGATACAGCACCTGTTTCGGCCAGATTGCCACCTGACTTAGTGAATATCGAACGTACGCTGGATGCGGTGCGATTGCGGTTATCGGTCATAGCTTCGACGATCACGGCCACACCAGCTGGTCCATAGCCTTCATAGCGTATTTCATCGTAGTTCTCCGCGTCGCCACCTGTTGCTTTGTTGATAGCGCGATCAATCACATCTTTTGGCACAGAGCTGGATTTCGCCTCTTTAACAGCAAGGCGCAGACGTGGGTTCTTCTCGGGATCGGGTTCACCCATTTTAGCCGCAACCGTGATCTCTTTTGCCAGTTTTGAAAACAGTTTCGAACGCAGTTTATCCTGGCGTCCCTTACGGTGTTGAATATTTGCCCATTTTGAATGGCCTGCCATGGCGCGAACCCTTTACTGATTTTGTGTTGAAGGCTTTATAAGCGGGGGCATGGGTGATATTCAAGCGTAACTTACAAAGGCCACAGATACGGGATAATCAGGCTTGAGATCACTCCGACACTGATGTTAAGCGGAACACCAATTTTCAGAAAATCGGTAAATGCATAGCCGCCCGGGCCGTAAACAAGTGTATTTGTTTGATACCCGATCGGGGTGGCAAAACTGGCCGAGGCCGCTACCATGACGGCAACTACCAGCGGACGTGGATCAACACCAAGCTGAACCCCCAGCGCAATGGCAATTGGCGTCACCACAACAGCCACCGCATTATTGGATACAAGCTCGGTCAGCACGGATGTCAGCAAAAACACAGCCCAGATCATGAAAAATGGCGGCAAACCTTGCAAATATGGCGCTGCGCCATTGGCAATCAAGGCTACAGCCCCCGAGGATTGCAACCCTGCCCCAATGCCAAGCATCGAAAGTATTAAAACAAGAAGGCGCCCATCAACTGCCGCAAACGCTTCTTCTGCGTCAATGCAACGCGATATCAGCACAGCCGCAACTGCAATAACCGCTATGGCGAAAATGGGCATCAATCCCAATGCCGCCAGAATAACAACAGACCCCAGTGCCATGATCACAAGTGGGGCGTGGCGGCGGCGGTAAGGTTGTTCACTGGGCCGGTTCAGATCCACTAGGTTCATGTCATTGGCCAATCGCGCAATATCTTCAGCATGGCCTTCCAACAACAGCGTATCACCGACCCTGACTGTTATCGTGTCTAGTAATTGTCCAATATTTTGGTTACGGCGGTGCACTGCCAAAGGATAAACCCCGTAGCGGCGACGTAGCCTTAGACCGCCCAAGGTACGACCAACCATGTTGCACCCCGGTGTAATTAGCACCTCGACAGTCGTGCTTTCTTTGGTGGACACCATATCGGCCAGCAGCACATCTTTACTATCTTTCAGACTTAAAAGCTCTGCCACGGATTTACGCATCACAACACGGTCGCCCGCGCGCATCTGTACATTCGGGAAAGACCTGCGCAACGACTCATCCTTGCGCAGCAAATCCACCACACGCCCACCATCACGTTTGAACACATCAATGTTGAGTGGGTTTTCCCCAATCAGGGTAGAACCTTCAGCAATCACCACCTCTGTCATAAATCGCTTTGATGTCGAGTTGTTTAACATATCAGCCATCGAGGACCGATCAGGTAATAAACGAGGTGCAAATATGCGCAAATACAACACCCCAAACAACACCAGAATTATTGCAAGTGGTGTCACTTCGAACATGCTGAACGGTTTTAGCCCCTCGACACGTGCCACCCCGTCTACTAGCAAATTGGTTGATGTACCAATCAGTGTACACATGCCACCCAATATCGCCATATATGACAATGGTATCAATAGCTTAGATGCCGATAACTTCATGGTTTTCGCCATTTTTACAGCAACGGGTATCAAGATAACAACCACGGGTGTGTTGTTCATAAAAGCCGAAGCAAACACGATTAGCACCGCAAGCATGGCCAGCACGAAACGGGGTCGTTCTTTACCCTGGGCGGCGACCCAAGTCATCACATATGATAAAACCCCGGTGCGCAGCAATGCCCCCGACAGGATAAACATTGCGGCAATAGTCCAAGGTGCGGGGTTAGACAGAACTCTGAGCGCATCAACGTATGGCAAGACCCCCGTCAGGATAAGTGTTGCGGCACCAGCAAGTGCAACCACTTCTGTGGGGTAGCTTTCACGGACGAACAGGATAAACATGGCAATAACCACGAGAATCGCAATGCCTGCATGCCATGTCTCTGGAATTATGCTGGTCAGCACGGCCTCACTCCTTTGATCATCGTGCCATGGTGCCGTAACTTATACGATACTACAAGCAGTTATGCGTGCTCCGCGCCTCTTGGCTGTACCAAGAAAAGACCTGCCATCATCAGGATAAATGCAAGCCAAACCCATATGGAATAGGTTTCCCCCAATATCAGGATAGACCACATCACACCAAATCCCGTGACCAGATAAGCAACTTGCGCCGAGAACACTGGACCAGCCCGGCCGATTAACCAAACATAGCCAGTATAGGCAAAGCCGTGCAATATTCCCATGCACACCAAGGCAAATTCGGGTGCACCCCATGGTTTCACCAACGAAATCCATTGCCCCGTAGCTATTGTGATGGGTGTAAGAAAAATCAGCCCGACTATAGACGCCCCCAACAGGGCTTGCACCGCGTTTAGTCCGCACAGCGTAAATTTTGCGACGAAATTATCCTCAAGCCCATAACACAATGGGGCAATACAGGCGAGCAGGACAAAGCCGACTTTGGATGGATCAGGCAAACTGGCGCGCGGCCCAATCAACACAAGGATAGCGCAAAGCCCCAGAATAATTCCCATCGCGCGGCGCCATTCAAACCTCTCCAACTTGATCAGTATTGCGATAGGCAGAGCGAACATCGGTACAAGCGATATGGTCAGCGCATGTATTCCCGCGGGAATATGCCTGATTGCAATGAAACCGCTGGTTGATGCTATTAGTGTACCCAAAAATGTAATTACAATAAACACAATCACACGATCTCGGGTCAATTTCGGAAACCGTCCCTGAAAGCGCGAAATAATACCTACATAAATTATGACAATGACCAATTCCCAAAAAATTAGACCAAACTGCTGATAGCCTGTGGATACGGCAATCTTCATCAATGGAACGGTGATCCCCCAGAGGGCCCCGATCACGATCAAGGCTGCGATCAGCCCGGTACGGGTCTTTAAAAAACTGCTCATTTATGGGCCGGACTGCTGCAGGCGGCCGCCTTGGCGCACAGGCACGACGCGTGTTGCCAAACCGGTTTTATCGTCGGTTTCCACATAAACCCCTGATAAAGTGGCCTCACCTGATGCAGGCGTAAAGCGTTCTTTACCCATGCCTGTTACAAAACGACGCAAAGGCTCGTCTTTTTGCATCCCGATCACACTGTTATAATCACCGCACATGCCCGCATCGGACTGCAAGGCAGTGCCTTTGGGCAGGATTTGCGTGTCCGACGTCGGCACGTGCGTATGCGTGCCCACCACCAGTGATGCCCGACCGTCCAGCCAATGGCCCATACCCATTTTCTCGGATGTGGCTTCAGCGTGGAAATCAACGATCACCGCATTGGCCAAGCCGCCCATCGGCGCATTTTTCAGGGCCTGATCCAGATGGGAAAACGGGTCGGCAAAGGGTTTTTTCATAAACACTTGCCCCAAGGCTTGCGCTACCAGAACCTTTTTGCCGTTTTGCGTGTTATATAGCCGCGCACCTTTACCGGGCGCGGTTGCCGCAAAGTTCAATGGGCGTAAAATGCGTGGATCCTGTTCAATCGCCACCATCATATCACGCTGATCAAACGCATGATCACCAAGCGTGATGCAATCGGCACCTGCATCCAGAATGTCCTTTGCATGCGCACCCGACAGGCCCATACCGCCCGTGGCGTTTTCACCATTCACAACAACAAAATCCAAACGCCAATCTTTACGTAACGCAGGCAAGCGTTCCGCAATGGCATTTCGGCCCGCGCGGCCCACGACGTCACCTAAAAATAAAAGTCTCATGCGGTATCCGATATAGGCTGTATGGGGAAAAGGCTAGATGGTTTTGTGAGTTAGGGTGGGTTTTCGGATTTGGAGAGGTGTGGGGTAAAATTAAATGACTACAGTGCGGACAAAGTTGCCATTGACCTCATGACGACCCTAACGCTAAGTCCTAGAGATGAAAATTATTAAAATCTTCCCTTATCAATCTCTTGACCGGGAGTTTTCTAAAAGACGAATGACCATCGTTCTGCGTTTAGATGGCTTCTATACCATTAGTGATGAATACTATTTCCAAACGGTTAACGAATATGGAACAGTGCTTGTCGAAGGATGGAGCAGCACAGCCCCAACAGGCAGTTTTTTTGAAACCGTGGCCTTAGCTGAGCAAGAAGTGCAAAGCATTATTAACCGTACAAACTGACTTTATGGGTTCAAACCAGACACCGACAAAAAGACCGCACCCGATAAGAACATACACTAAAACCCCAAAATCCCTTTTTCCGTTATCACCGCATTCAACGGAAAATCCGTCTCCTCACGCGGCACTAACAATACTTCCTGATCTGAATAGGCATACCCCACGGCCTGCACATCCTTTAGCGCCGATATCTGCTCAAAACTCCGGTCATAAAATCCACCGCCGTAACCCATACGATACCCATGCGCATCAAACGCCAGCAAAGGCGTGATGACGATGTCAGGGATCAGTTTTTGGCCGTTTTTCGGGATGTAAGCACCGAATGCGCCTTCGACCATTTCAGTGTCAGGTGTCCATTGGTGAAATTCCAACGGCAGCCCTGCCCCGATGATCACCGGTACGCAGATCTTGCGACCCCGCGCGGCCATGCGCTTCATTGTGGGCAAAGGTGACACTTCCGTTCTGATCGGCATATAGGCCGATATGATCAGGTTTTCGTCCTGCTCTTTCAAAAATGCAGTCAGTTGCGCGTTGGCCTCATTGTCCAAACCCAGAGCATGGGCTTGCTTGCGCGTGGCAAAGCCTGCTTTGCGGCAGGCTTGTTTTAAGCTTTGTATATCCATGCGCCAGATTTATCCCCATAACTTGAGATAAACCAGTGAAAATGCGAAAGGTTTTAGGGTAAAAGCGGCGGGCCCACATTAGATTTGCATCTACGCAACCGTGTAGGTGTGTGTATTCCTGAGAGCCTAGTTAAACTAGGTGGGCACCGGGTATAATAGACCAGGGTCAGTTACAGAGCCAGTTCCCTCAAAAATGATTATCGGCCACTGGAATAAAACCTATAGCACGAGAAGGGCAGAACCCGCCAATGCTGAAGATAAACCTAAGATGGGACAAAAGCAAGAAGTCGACTGAAACTATATAAAACTGTCTTTATTTTACCGCACGGGCGCGCGCGGCAGCTGCGCGGATTTCTTCCGCAATCTCGTCCGCTTCATCGGGATCAAAATCAAGCGGGATTTCGGTTTCGCCGGCATCAATGAACAAACGCACCATGCCATCAGAGGTTGGCCCGATTTGCAAATTGGCTTCGACGTCTTTTTCTGAATTGATACCCATAGCGAACTCCTAGCAGAAAACCACGGCTAACAAGACTATTCGTAAAATTCAAGGCGCATATGCACTTGCATTCATTGAAATTGACAGTTAAATCACGCCGCAGTGCCGGCGTAGCTCAGTAGGTTAGAGCGCTTGATTGTGGATCAAGAGGCCCCCCGTTCGAGCCGGGGCGCTGGTACCATTTCCTCCTTATACTTATTGTTTGTTTAGAGCATGTTACGGGGTAAGCCCTTACCTCTCAAGCATGTTGCCACCAATTTACAAGAGGTCTCGTGTCACCATGTTGTCACCCGGATTTGGTGACAAAAAGAGGCCATATTCACAAAGTGAACAAAGATTTTGCTATTCTAAATAGGTGCAGGAATTTAAGTTTTTAATATGAGATATCGTTTTTGTTCAATTCAACGCCGCAAACTTTTCCAAAACCGTTCTTGCGCCTCTAAATTTCTCCATCCTGAATGTTAGTGAATACTTAGTGGATATCGCATACGATGCATCGCTTCCAAACGGATGGTTCCGGGAGGTGTTCAAAGTATTTGAAGGAGTTTTGTTATCTCATTGCCAAAATTTAAACAAAGCTGCAAACTCCATCTAGTTTCTCTGACAATACCAACGCTTGGGCTTTTGGAATTGATGCCGAAATTTTGAACCAAGTTAAATTGAGGGCTGACATAAGACACAATAATTCATGATGTTCAGAAAACATATGCTGCATGAAACTTGAAGCGGAAAATTTTGTTGCGCCCAGTAATTTATAGTATATATAGTCAATCGACGATTAACGATATACTGTGACGATTGGAAAACCAAATGCATTCTACCGAACACATGCCACACCCCACGAAAGGTACGCCCGCAAAAAACTATGCATCCGGTGAAGATATTGCCACCCTTGCCAAGGCTTTGGCGCATCCCGCACGTATTCGGATCATCCACCTTTTGTTGGAAAAGAAATCCTGCATAGGCGGTGATATCGTTGATGAAGTGGGGTTGGCGCAGTCCACGGTTTCAGAACATCTGCGCATCCTCAAGTCCAGCGGGATCATTACCGGCGAAATAACCCGTCCTCGGGTTTGTTATTCTTTGAACCCTGCCCGCTTGCAACCGCTTACAAGTCTACTGGGTCTGATCTTTGATAGCACACAGAATGGTGACAACGAAGCATCGACTTGCTGGGTAACCCCGAAGCCCAGACAATAACATTTTGGTTTGAAAGGAATACTATTATGAAAACTTTAACGGTTTATGACCCAGCAATGTGTTGCTCCACCGGTATTTGTGGTGCGGAAATCGACCAAAAGCTTGTGGTTTTCGCGGCCGATCTAGATTGGTTGAAGAGCAAAGGCGTTGATGTAAAACGTATCAACCTGTCACAAGAGCCTGCTTTATTTGCCGAAAATGAACAGGTTAAAGGCGTATTGGAAAAGTCAGGCATAGAAGGTTTGCCGGTAATTATCACAGGTGATACCTTGCAATCCTTTGGTCAATATCCCGCACGTGCCATGCTGGCGAAAATGGTCGGTATATTAGCCGAACATGCAACAGACAGCACAATAAGTGCATCCAAGGGCTGTTGTGGTGGCGACAAGGACACGCAAGAGACATCCTCTGGCTGTTGCTGATCATCTAAATAAAATCTATCTTTCAAATGGAAACAACCATGTTCACAAATCTTCCCAAGTTTGTTTTTTTCACGGGCAAAGGCGGCGTTGGCAAAACATCCCTTGCCTGTGCTACCACGCTTAACCTTGCGAGTACCGGTAAAAAGGTACTTCTTGTCAGCACTGATCCTGCATCGAATGTGGGGCAGGTTTTTGAAACGAAGATCGGCAACCAGATCACCCCTATCAACAATGTTGCTGGGCTTGACGCGATAGAAATAAACCCGGAAGAAGCTGCAGCCGAATATCGCGAACGTATCGTCGGCCCGATGCGCGGTGTACTTCCAGAGGATGCTCTTAGAAGCATTGAAGAGCAGCTTTCAGGGGCCTGCACCATTGAAATTGCGGCTTTTGATGAATTCACCGCCCTGCTGACCGATAATAATTTGTTAAAATGCTATGATCACGTTGTTTTTGACACTGCGCCTACCGGTCATACAATTCGGATGTTGAAACTTCCCGGTGCATGGTCCGGTTTTTTGGAAGCGGGCAAAGGCGATGCATCCTGTCTTGGCCCACTAGCCGGTTTGGAAAAACAGCGCACGCGTTACGGCGCGGCAGTTGACCGATTGTCAGATCCTGCATCCACACGGCTGATTTTGGTTGCCCGACCACGGCATTCCGCGCTGTCCGAAGTTGCGCGTACCGCAAAAGAGCTGGCCGCGATCGGGATCAAAAACCAGCAACTTGCGATCAATGGAATGATGCCACAGGAAACAGGCAATGATCCATTGGCAGCGGCATTGTTACAGCGGGATCAGGATGCTTTGGCGGGCATGACCCCCGAAGTCGCCGCACTTCCACGCGAGATATTTGCGCTGCGTTCAGAAAACCTTGTTGGGCTTGATGCGTTGAAACGATTTGCCGCGGGCAGCACCGATACGGTTAACACTGTGCAATCCGGTGCTTCAGCCCGGCAAGATCTTCCGACACTTGGCGCACTTGTTGATGATATCGAAACGCCCGGCAAGGGTTTGGTCATGTTCATGGGCAAAGGCGGAGTTGGTAAAACCACTATGGCCGCAGCCGTTGCTACTGAACTTGCTGCCCGTGGTCATGAAGTTTTGCTGACCACAACTGATCCTGCTGCACATATCACGGAAACACTGGCAGGCGATTTGGCAGGCTTGACCGTCAGCCGTATCGATCCAGCGGCCGAAACGGCCAAATACCATGACCATGTGATGGCAACAAAGGGTAAGGGTCTGGATGCGCAGGCCCGCGCGATGCTGGAAGAAGACTTGCGGTCCCCCTGCACCGAAGAGATTGCCGTGTTTCAAGCATTTTCACGTGTGATCCGCGAAAGTACAAAGCATTTCGTGGTGATGGATACGGCCCCAACCGGGCATACTTTATTGCTATTGGATGCGACCGGGTCTTATCACCGCGATATCGTACGACATTCAGGGGAAACATCCGCTAAACTGGTAACCCCGATGATGCGTCTTCAAGACCCTAAGCAAACAAAAATCCTGCTTGTAACCTTGCCCGAAACAACGCCGGTGCTGGAAGCAGCACATCTGCAAGACGATTT
>Ga0316204_10005907_pt1 | contig 19540 bp, 23 predicted proteins | sample 6monrhotite_MG_2_FD_205661 | JGI IMG/M metagenome (GOLD analysis project Ga0316204, IMG submission 205661) | Microbial mat bacterial communities from mineral coupon in-situ incubated in ocean water Damariscotta River, Maine, United States -... | ecosystem: Environmental > Aquatic > Marine >...
AAAACTCAATAGACCACTTACTCAACAGCGGCTATATAACAGGTCGAATCATGCCTTTAGATGGCGGAAGACATCTCAGGTAATGCCTTACAACAAGAAAGTAAATTCAGAGGTTTTTCATGATAAGTGATGAAGCATTAAAACTTAGAAATCAACGTAAAATAATGATGCAATCAAGAAAGTCAGCAGACAATGACTGCCTACTATGGTGCGGGCAAATATCCAATGGAGGTTACGGACAAATACTCCTTAAAACCAGTGATGGTAATAAAATGCACAGCGCGCATAGAGCCAGCTATGAACTATTTAACGGCCCTATTGAAAAAAATAAAATCATTACACAATCTTGCAAAAACAGACTTTGCGTTAACCCCAAACATTTAACACCTGTTGACCAGGTTCCCGTTGATCACTGGCACCACGCTTAATCTGCAAGCCACTACACCGTTTAATCTTTAACTATCTGATCTTCTGAACAAGCCTGAGAGCGCCTTAACAACCAATTTGCCACAGAACCAACCACTGGAATTTTCACATACAGTTCGCTCATAGAATCCCAATAATCTTGATGTAGTAAAACCTCACCACTCCCAGACAACTGCACACGACTCACCCCCTCTATCTCTAAAGATTTTGTCGAGTCAGGACGAAAATACCATTGCAAGTAAGCAATGTTATTGACTTCGACAGACTCAACAATCTTAAACTCCGTTTTTGGATACTCTCTCAACAAATGTTCAAATATCCGCCTGATAGCAGCATGACCCCGAACACAATTGAAGGGATCTTTAAAGACGGCGTCCGGCGCAAACAACATTTCGATTGAATCTAAATTATCAACACTAAGATTCTCAAAAAAATCGCGATACAAATCTAAATGTTTATTCATCGAGACGAAACCAATCTACGAGTAATATAAAAATATACGGCATATGGCAAACAACGCATAAATTTCAAAATATACGTTAAACGCCGAGGAAAGGTAATTTCAAATCCCTGTTTATCTATTGCCTTAACAATACGAATCGCTGCATCTTCCGGCTCCATAATAAAAGGCATGGCAAACTGATTCTTATCCGTTAGCCTTGAACGAACAAACCCCGGATTAATCACTCTTAATCGAACACCAACCTGCAAAAGCTCTACATGCAGAGCCTCCGCCAAATGCAAAGTTGATGCCTTAGCAGCACTATAAGGCGCTGAACCTGGCAACCCTCGGTATGCAGCTGAACTTACATTCAGTAAAATCTGCCCTCCCCCATGTTTTTTCAGTAATGGCACGGTTGCTTCAAGTAAATAAACATTAGCCAAATAGTTAACGCGATTAAGCTTCTCGAATAAGCCTGAGTCAAAATCATCGAGCCGCATAGGCTGATAGTCACCCACATTCATAAAGATAAGCTCTGGCGACTGGTCTGCAAATATAGTCTTAGCGACACGTAACATTTCATTTTTATCAGTGACATCTAAAGGCACGCATTCAGCGCCTATCTCATGACCGAGGGAATCAAGACGCATCGACGGCCTTGCCGAAAGAACGACTCTCCAATTCTCCGCCACCAATTGCCTTGCGACCTCCAGCCCCATTCCTTCAGTAACACCAATCAACCATGCAGATCTTCGCTTTTTTGAAGCCTTGCCGTCAGATTTCATAAAAACCCCACAAATAAAACAAAAGTTATACAAAAAAAGAACTTTTCATATTCAATCCTATCAAAACTTATACAAAATAACTTGACTAATTCAATTTAAGCAGACAATACTTAGTCACAAGTAAGTATTTTCGCCAAAAACTTGGACTAGATATGGACAAAAAGAGAATTGCAGTGATTGGAAGTGGCATTAGCGGCTTATCAGCAGCTTGGCTACTCAAGGACAGCGCTGATGTGACCTTATACGAAGCTGATAGTCGCTTTGGTGGACACTCTCACACCCACGCTGTAAACGAGAATGGTCGGCAAGTTTTGATTGATACCGGATTCATGGTTTTCAATCGCCCAAACTATCCTTTGTTAACGAAATTGTTTAACGAATTAAAAATAAACACATATGAAACGGATATGTCATTTTCCGTCTCGCTTAACAGTGGAAAATTAGAATATGCAGGCAACAACTTAAATACGCTCTTTGCACAACGTAGCAATCTTGTACGCCCCTCTTTCTTAAAGATGCTGGGAGATATCATTCGCTTTAATAGAGCAACAAAAAAATTACTCGAATCTCCCCATGCAAAAGCACAACTACCTCTAGAACAATTTTTAAAGAATTTAGGTACAGGAAGAAACTTTCGCGACAATTACCTATATCCAATGGCAGCTGCAATTTGGTCTTGTCCAAAAGATGCCGTGGGCGAATTTCCTGCATATTCATTCGCACAATTCTTCTCTAATCACGGACTCATCAATTTAATCAACAGACCCCAGTGGGAAACAGTTGAAGGTGGTTCACAAACCTATGTGAATCGACTAACTAAAGATTTAGGAAAAAAGGCTCTCGCAAACACTCCCGTTTACGAAGTAAAAAAGTGCGAAGCTACTATCGCTGTTTGCTTTAAGGATGGCGGCACCGAGCATTTCGATGATGTTGTATTCGCTTGTCATAGTGATCAAGCTGCAAAACTCCTTAAAGCAGCAAGCCCTAAACAAACACAATTATTAAACTCTGTCCCCTATCAAAAAAACACTGTCTTTCTACATAGTGATGAAACGCTAATGCCTGTTCGACGAAAAACATGGGCATCTTGGAACTATTCTAACAATCAAGATTCTCATGATTCAGTTAGTGTTACTTACTGGATGAATTCATTACAAAATCTAAACACACAAAAGAATTATTTTGTAAGCCTTAATCCAGTAAAGAAACCAGCAGAAAACCGTATTGAAGCTGAATTCAATTATGAACATCCTGTCTTTAATGGTGACAGTCTAGGCCTGACTCAACGACTTGAAAAAATCCAGGGCGAAGATGGCATATGGTTCTGTGGCGCATGGACAGGTTATGGGTTTCATGAAGATGGTATTCGATCCGGCGTGGACGTAGCGCTCAAACTAGGCGCACCGCTTCCTTGGGAAGAACAAATAAAAGCGTCTAGAAAATTGAGGACTCCAAGCACCCCTTCATTTGAATGGCAAAATGCATGAACGCACTAGAGCTTTATACGTGCAAGGTAATGCACCGGAGGCTTGTTAAAACCCCATATCGATTTAGTTACCGAATCTTCAGTTTGTTAATCGACATCGACCGATTAGATGAAGTAAACAACAAAAGCCTTTTGCTATCTGTAAATCGATTCAACTTATTGAGTTTTAGCACGAAGGACCACTTACCTCATAGCAACTTAACACTGCGCGAGTGGGTTAATAACGCATTATTAACCAAGAATATTGACGCCTCTGAGTTAACCATAAAAATACTCTGCATGCCACGTGTACTGGGGTGGGGATTTAACCCTTTAAGCATCTGGTATTGCGAAGATCAATTAGGCAATCCAATTGCGACGATATGCGAAGTACACAATACTTTTGGTGAAAGACATTGCTACATATTACTCCCTGAGCAGCCAGAATGGCCTGTAAAAACAACTCATGAAAAAAGCTTTCATGTGTCACCTTTTTTTGACATCAAAGGCCACTACGAATTTATTTTAGATAAGCCTGCTTCAAATCTCAAGATAGGTATAAAACTCTTTGACAACATGCAATGCATGCTTGACGCAACTCAAAATGGAAAATCCATAGCACCAACTACATCTAATTTAATTAAGCAATCTCTAAGCATACCCTTTCAAACTGCCAAAGTACTGGGTGCCATTCACTGGCAAGCGTTAAAAATATGGCTTAGAGGAAATCACTTTTACAGAAAACCTGAGCCGCCCTCAGAGGAGATAAGCTAATGACAATTATTGCCAATGCGATTCAACAAAGCACATCAAAGCAAAAAACAAATATTGCTCATAGACTTATTCTACAAAGATTATCAAATATTCAATATGGAAAACTGAAGATCAATTTTGAAAAAACGAATGAGCATTTTTTAATCGGTAATTCAGGAATATTAGATGCAGACATCACCATTCATAACACATGGGGTTTTATCAAAGCTGTAACCTTAAGCGGCGATCTAGGCTTTGGAGAAGCACACATAAATGGTTATTGGAGTAGTAAGAACTTAAGCGGACTTCTCCTTCTACTCTCTGCAAATTTAGAAGCACTCAATAAAGTACAACAACGAAAGCTTCCTGTTAAATTATTGAGTCAACTTCAGCATAAATGGAATCGTAACAGCATTGTAGGAAGTAGAAGAAATATCCAAGCTCATTACGACCTTGGTAATAACTTTTACCAACGTTGGTTAGACAGATCAATGACCTATTCGAGTGCTATCTATGAAAATACTGACGACCTTTTCGAAGCACAAAATAAAAAGTACGGACATCTTTTTGATCTTATTGACCCTGAACCTGGCGAACATATTTTAGAGATTGGCTGCGGATGGGGAGGCTTTGCCGAACATGCCGCAAAATGGGATGTCAATGTAACTGGCATTACACTATCTAATGAGCAGTATGCTTATGCGAGAAATCGTCTTTCAAAAGCAAAGTTAACTGAAAAAACAGATATTCGCTTGATTGATTATCGTCATGTAAATGAAAAATTTGATCATATTGTTTCTATCGAAATGTTTGAGGCTGTTGGTCAAGCATATTGGAAAACCTATTTCGAAAAAGTTGCAGAATGCTTAAAACCAGGTGGAAAAGTTGCTTTACAGGTAATTACTATCCGAGAAGACCTCTTTGATCAGTATGTTAAAGAAGCTGGTGGCTTCATACAAAAATACATATTTCCAGGTGGAATGTTACCAACCTCAACTCACTTAAATGAATACGCGTTTTCAGCAGGACTAACACCCGTACAAAGCAATTCTTTTGGTGAACATTATGCTGACACGCTAGCCCAATGGGCAGAGAATTTTAGTCATCAAAGTGATTGGATGGAGCAGCATGGCTATGATGCTCGATTTAGACGTATGTGGGATTACTACCTTGCCTTCTGTGAAGCAGGCTTCCGTGATGGAAGAATCAACGTTGTGCAGTTTTGCGCTGAAAAAGAAATTCACAGCGAATGAAGAAATTTCTACTCAATTATGCTGCACCCGCATTGCCATTAGCAATGCTGGGGCTACCTATGTATGTCTATCTACCCAAGGTCTATGCAGATCTCCCTTTGATAGGCTTAACAGTCGCAGGCTTCACTCTATTATTCGCACGCTTATTTGACCTTTTTACCGATCCCTTTATTGGATGGATAAGTGATCGCTTTCGGTCTCGCATACACCCAATGTTTTGGATATCTATCGGTATGCCAATAACAATCATTGGTGTGTGGGAGCTTTTCCATCCCTCACCCAGCACCACGCCAATAGAACTGGCGTTATTGATAATAATTACATACACAGGGTGGACACTGATCAGCGTTCCCCATTACGCATGGGGAGCTGAACTTGCAAAAAATAATAGTGAAAGACAACTATTGGCGACATGGCGAGAAGGTGCCGTACTGACAGGGGCTCTAGGCGCATTAATTGCAGTAGCGCTTACTCAAGACAGTAACCCACTCCATCAGCTCGCCATTATTATTAGCGTATGCTTACCGATCACTTGGATATTACTTTGGTTTATTCCCCGCATTAATGTTGAAAAAGTCAATAAGCCAGTTAACAAACTATTCTTTTTTCGCATTGAAAAGAGCATGAAGCAACTGGTACTCCTACATTTCTTAAACGCACTAGCTGTAGGCATACCAGCAACCTTATTTTTGATCTATACAGAAACAACACTTAACTTAAGTCAAAAACAATCTGGAATACTGCTGGTTGTTTATTTTATTGCTGGCTTACTTGCGTTACCACTATGGCTCGGTATAGCAAAGAATATCGGTGAAATAAAAACATGGAGATGGTCAGTATGGCTTTCTGCTTTAGCTTTTTTTCCTGTTATTACGTTCCAACCCGGTGACTACATCTACTTTTTAATTGTATGCGTTCTAACTGGGGCAACACTAGGAGCTGACATCGCTCTCCCCGCAACAATACAAGCCCGCTTAGCTAACAATGAATCTCAACGACAACAAACCCCGCAAGAAGGTACAGCATTCGGTGCGTTTGGGTTAGCAGGAAAACTTGCACTTGCATTGGCGGTTGGCATTAGCTTGCCGCTCATTCAAACACTTACAGATAACGGCATACAAGATCCCTTACCGTGGATGTACGCCCTAATACCAGCAATTCTGAAAATTATTGTTGGAATTACACTCTTCAAGTGGCACGACTCACTATCGCAAGATAACGTTAAACGAGAGATGACAAATGAAAATAAAGTTATTGCTAACCGTATTTATAGCCCAATTAATAACGGGGTGTAGTAGCGTGAAAATTGACGATTATGCCAACACTACGCCAAATTTAGATTTATTTGAGTATTTTAATGGCAATACTAAAGCTTGGGGTATATTCCAAGATAGAAATGGAGCACTTAAACGTCAATTCGTTGTTGATATCAAAGGCGAAATATCAGGTAACACGCTCACCTTAACAGAAGACTTCCAATATGCCGATGGAGAGCAATCACAGCGAATTTGGAAAATAACCAAGACTGCACCGAATCAATTTACTGGAAGAGCTAATGATGTAATTGGTGAAGCGTCAGGCACATCATCCGGTGCTGCACTTAATTGGAAATATGATTTGGAGCTACCCTACGGCAAAAGCACAATTGCCGTAAGTTTTAACGACTGGATGTTCTTACAACCAAACAATGTACTTATCAATCGAGCGCTTGTCAGTAAATTTGGTTTCCGAGTAGGTGAAGTTACGCTTACCTTCCAAAAAGGTAATCACTTATGAAAGCAATACTTTTTATAAAAGTCATATGCCTTACTGGACTGACAATGACTGCAAATGCTGACCAAGCAACACTATCATTACTAGAAAAGAAAGCACAAACACAAGCTTGTCATTGGGGATTTATTAAGATTTACGAAGCGCAATATTTCACCTCACCAAACAACTCCCAAAATTGTATAGAACTTAGCTACCAACGTGCTATAAGCAGACAACAGCTCATTGAAGCAACTTATAAGATATATCAGGATACATTTGGCGAAGAACAAACTAAGCGTGATTGGAATGGTCTAGAGAAGTTAAGTAATGCTTATCAAGCAATTAAAGAAGGCGATAGCTACCGATACTGTACATCAAAAATATCAGGTGGTACGCTTCAATACAACAACACAAATATCATGACGCTCAATAATGCCGATATTGCTAATCGCATAATGGGTATTTGGGTAAAAAATGTTAATCAAGAAGGTTACCCTCAATGGAATTTTCCCACTTGTTAATGCTCGAAACAATCAAACAAAAACAACCAGATCAATAAAATTGTTTTTTCTTAGTATTATTCTCTATTCTTAGATTTTATCGAACCTTAACTATTTGGCTGTAAATCAGTTATGTCACAAATTAATTTAAAACATCTACGTTACTTCTGGGTTGTTGCTAGCGAAGGTTCCATTACACAAGCAAGCGAAATCTTACATTTAACGCCTCAAACCATCAGTGGACAACTACGCGTCCTCGAAGAATCGATAGGAAATAAGCTATTTAAAAAATCAGGTCGAAATCTGATACTTTCCGATATTGGACAAACAGTTTTTTCTTATGCTGATGAAATGTTTAGTTTAGAAGATGAACTAGAGGATGTTCTTCAAGGGAGACCAAACTCAAAAAATCTTACACTCAATGTTGGTGTCGCAATGGTAGTCCCAAAACTAATTGCTTATCATGTATTGGAACCTGCAATTAATATGCAAGAAAATATTAAACTTGTATGCCATGAAGCCCCTCTCGTAGACCTACTTGGATCACTATCGATACATAAGCTCGACCTTGTATTAGCGGATGCTCCACTGAGTCCTACATTAAACGTCAAAGCTTACAATCATCTTCTTGGTGAATCTGGCATCACGTTTTTTGCCAGTAAAAATCTTGCCAATAAGTATAAACGCAATTTCCCAAAATCGATTGATGGCGCACCAATGTTAATGCCAACAAATTCAAGCTCGCTACGTCGCTCACTTGATCAATGGTTCGAAAAAGAGGGGTTAAAACCAAACATAGTTGCAGAGTTTGAAGACCGGGCATTAATGAAAGCCTTTGGAGAAGCTGGTGCTGGCATATTTACTACGCCTACTGTGGTAGAAGAAGATGTTATAGCAAAATATGGTGTAAAAGTTATTGCTCGTAGCGATGAAATTCAAGAACGATTTTATGCCATATCTGCAGAAAGGCGAATTAAACACCCTGCTGTAGCAGCTATAGCTAAAGCGGCAAAACAACATCTTTTTAGTTAAAACAAACACTTCGTAAAATACGAGTATTTCTTTACAATAACTCGAATAGTACGAAAAAAGGTCTCTATGATAGAATTCCTCCATACACACAAACAAGTGTGTATTTAGATCAGGAGGATTCATGGCTAGCAATACACACTTAAAATACTCAATGGCAATACGCCAGTATGCAAAGAGTGATTGTTGCTTCAGATATTTTGTATCTTCACCTCTAGAGAATCTTCAACGACAGAATATTTCGTCTAGCACCAAATCTCTCATCATGTATCAAGGAGAAGATATATGATGCTTAACACTGCAATTCTTTCAATGGTTCATGCAATGCTACCTAGGGCTTTTGTTTTAACCCTTATATGGTTGGCGTTGAATGGTTCAGATCTTAAAAGCTGGGTAATCGGCTTACCCTTTATCATATTTGCAAGCTGGGTAAGCTTAAAGCTTGTACCGCCATCTATATACAAAATAAACCTCTTTGGATTCTCAAAGTTTTTTCACTATTTCTTAATTGAATCGGTGCGAGGCGGCTGGGATGTCGCAAAACGAACATTATCACCGACCTTAAATATTTCACCCGGAAATATTCAATATACAAGCTCATTACCAACTGGATTGCCTATCGTGCTCTTCTCAGGATGTATCAGTTTATTACCTGGGTCGCTAACGCAACAATTCGAAGGTAAGCAATTATCAATTCACTTGCTTGATGCGAATACTTCGCATAATCAAGCATTATTAGATTTAGAGAACCTTATTGCCAATATGCTAGGGCTTGACCTGGAGGCTGGCCATGAATGACTTCTTAATCGTGGCTATCATTTTGCTTGGCTTAAACCTGCTATTCAGTTTGGTAGCGCTCTTACGTCAAGCAAACAGCAATGATCGAATACTCAGTGTACAAATAATTGGAACTAATGGTGTTGCTCTAGTTTTATTACTTTCTCTTACACAACACACACATGAATTCATTGATTCAGCATTAGTACTGGCGTTACTGGCAGCAGTGATTGTTATCGCTTATACACGAAAAGAGCAGGAGCATAACAATGATTGATTTATTCTCTGCTCTATCAATAACAGCAGGCCTTTTCTTCTTCATTGCGGGTACAGCTGGAATTTTTCGCTTACCCGATACTTTATGCAGATTACATGCTGTCACTAAAGCAGACAATCTTGGTCTTGGCTTAGTAATGCTGGGTGTATTGCTTCAATTAAGTGACTTATTAAGCATACTCAAAGTCCTCTTAATTTGGCTACTTATTCTCGCCGCAAGCGCTGTTAGTGGGCAGATGATCGCAAATCAAATTAACAATCATAAAGAGGATATCTCATGACTTTTGAGCCCATATACATCCTCGATATCGTTCTTATTATCTTGCTACTCATGCTTGCTTTTACAGCATTGCATAACAAGCATTTACAGCAGTCAATATTCCTCTTTATTGTTTTTGGATTAGCCACGACGCTTATCTGGCTAAGGCTAAAAGCACCAGATGTTGCATTAGCAGAGGCAGCTATTGGATCAGGTGTTGCTGGTGCTTTACTTCTCGCTGCATTAAAAGACCGCCATGCAAATAGTAACTCTGCATCTATTGCATCATCTCGACCTAAGTGGCAAATATTAACCACCTCTTACCTAGTTATTGGACTTGGGTTAACAGCAGCTTGGGCATTTATTGACGCTAGATTAAATCATGATAGTCCTCACATCGGTTTACTCGTAGAACAAGAAATTGCAATGAGCGGGGTTAGTAATCCAGTTACCGCCGTGCTACTAAATTTTCGTGCCTACGACACTTTATTAGAGCTTGCTGTTCTTTTCGCAGCTTTAGTTGGCGTAATGTCAATTGCCCCTGCTCGCCCTACACCACAAAAAGCAGGAATTGTTCTTAATCAATTGATTGGATGGCTATCGCCATTATTGATTATTACAGCAGCCTATTTACTTTGGATTGGCGCTGATTCGCCTGGTGGTGCATTTCAAGCCGGTGCTTTACTTGCAGCAGCAGGAATCATTATTCGTTTGAGTGGCAAATTAAATAATTTACCCAGTGGAATTTGGCTTCGTTTATTAAGTGCTGGAGGGTTGGGTATATTCCTCTTTGTAGGATTAGCAGTGATGGCTAACAACAATTCAATGTTGCAGTTGCCTATTCAGTGGAACAGCTCACTCATTCTACTGATTGAAATATTCGCCACATTATCGATCGCAGTCAGCCTGCTATTAGTTTACCTAGCTGGTAGACCAACTGCTTGGGATTTAAATAAGGAGAAGACTGATGTTTGATACAGCAACTCTCTATGGCTTACTCGGCATAACCTTAGCCTCACTCGGATTGCATGCTGCAGTATTACAAACTGATTTACTCCGACGCATAATTGCGATTAATGTTATTGGCGTTGGTATCTTTCTCGTCTTAATAGCTACCGCATATAACGGTCCCGATGCGCCAACTGACCCCGTCCCTCATGCATTAGTTTTAACAGGCATTGTTGTTGCTGTAGCAGCAACTGCCCTTGCTTTGGCTTTACAGCGCCGTTTAGAAAGTCTAAACAAGGATGCTAATAATGAATGAAGCCCTAGCACTTGCCATAGCTTTACCCTTATTTGGCGCGATCGCGACAACTGTTTGGTCATCGCAAAGCCATCGTATTAGTCTTGTAACGTTGTTACTCACAAGCTTTACTACCGTGGCAATTTTTTGGCATACACTAAACCATGGCGAATTTACTCAACACCTTGGGGGCTGGCAAACTGGTTTAGCGATCAAACTACATATTGATGGAATATCATCAATCATGCTGATGTTGACAAGCCTCGTATCGATAGCGGTATCTATTTATACAACCCGCTATTTTTCTAAGCATAAAGATGCTGCACGTTTCTGGCCATTATGGCTATTACTCATTGCCGCACTTAATGCGCTTTTCATGTCTGCTGACTTATTCAATATTTATGTCACGCTTGAACTCTTAGGGCTCAGTGCTGTAGCACTAACAGCACTTGATGGTAAAGCTGATTCCATCCGAGCTGCTATACGTTATTTACTTATTGGATTATTAGGTTCTTTAGCTTATCTCGCAGGTGTTGCTATCCTTTATGCTGCTTTCGGCACACTGGATATGCAAGCGCTCAGCGGTAAAATCTCTGTAGACCCAGCAAGTGAAGCCGCATTAACCTTAATGACTGCCGGCTTGCTGCTAAAAGCTGCACTTTTTCCTCTGCATTTTTGGTTACCCGCAGCCCACTCTAGTGCCCCAGCACCCGTTAGTGCTGCGTTATCAGCGCTGGTAGTAAAAGCAGGTTTTTATCTCGTATTAAGACTTTGGACAGAAGTATTTCCTGAAGCTATTTCTCATCAAGGTGCTTATTTAATCGGCATTCTCGGTAGTGGCGCAGTTTTATGGGGCTCTTGGCAAGCACTCCGTGCAGAGCGCCTAAAATTGCTCGCCGCTTACTCGACTGTTGCACAACTTGGTTACTTGTTTATTGGCCTAGCATTACTTGTTACAACACCACCAGGTGCGGCGCATAACATTATTTTGGGTGCCATTATGATCATGGCGATCACGCATGGCTTCGCAAAATCAGCATTATTCTTAGCGGCTGGTGTGATATTGCAACAAGCTGGTCATGATCGTATAAAAGACTTAGATGGAACTTCTCAGCGTTTACCTGCCACCACATTCGCCATTGCATTAGCTGGAGTAGCATTAATCGGTTTACCACCGAGTGGCGCATTCCTTGGTAAATGGCATTTACTTAGCGCATCAATGGAACAAGGCCAATGGCTATTAGTGATTGTAATGAGTATTGGATCACTTCTAGCTGCCGCCTATATCTTCCGTGTTTTAGGACATGCCTTTGGTAATACTGCTTTTGCTAGCCGAAAGGTAAATCAACCTTTAGAAGAATGGCCAGCGCTAGCTTTAGGCATATTTGCAACACTTATCCTTGGTTTTGGTAGTGCTTGGTTATGGCCACTTTTGGAGGCATCAGTATGACGACCTCAAATACCTTTTTACTGTTAATTCTTGCCAGCTCGTTACTACCAGGACTTGCGATCTTTTTCTTGCGTGAAAGTAGTCATGGCCTACGTACATCACTCAATATGTTTGGTGCTGTTCTTAAACTCGTCTTAGTTGGCGTATTAACTTGGGGAGTACTTAATGAACAAATATATGAAACTCGCTGGTTGATTGCACCAGGCTTAGAGCTTGTGCTTCATGCTGATGCTCTTTCTGTCATGTTTGTTGCACTATCTACTTTGCTGTGGTTAGTAACGACAATTTATGCCATTACATATCTTGAGGATTCTCCACATCGTAGTCGTTTTTTCGGATTCTTTAGTCTTTGTGTAACTTCAACCGTAGGTCTTGCTCTAGCGGGTAACTTATTTACTTTTGTTCTGTTCTTCGAGCTGCTTACTTTGTCAACCTATCCTCTTGTTGCTCACAAAGGAAATGCCGCTTCAGTAAAAGGGGCTCGTACTTATCTTGCATACACTTTAGCCGGCGGGGCCGTGTTACTGATCGGAGCGGTATGGTTACAAAATCTTGCCGGCCCTGTTGAATTCACTGAAGGTGGAGCGCTGTCACAACTTTCTGCTGATACGCATAGCCAATTGATTGTGATCTTTCTCTTACTGATCGTTGGTCTAGGTGTGAAAGCAGCTTTAGTTCCTTTACATGGGTGGTTACCTCAAGCCATGGTAGCGCCAGCGCCAGTTAGTGCACTTCTTCATGCCGTTGCCGTTGTTAAAGCAGGCGCTTTTGGCATAGTGCGAATTGTCTATGATGTTTATGGCGTCGAATTATCAGCAGAGCTTGGGGTATTAATTCCTCTTGGAATAGTGGCAGCAATAACGATTATTTATGGATCAGTGCGTGCGCTTTCTCAAGACAATCTGAAAAAGCGTCTAGCTTATTCAACAATTAGTCAAGTTTCATATATAGCGCTAGGCACGGCTATCTTCGGTCCATTGGGCACGATTGGTGGTGTTGCTCACCTTGTGCATCAAGGCGTAATGAAAATCACTTTGTTCTTTGCAGCAGGCAACTTTGCAGAAACTTTAGGCATTCACAAAGTGAGTGAAATGAATGGAGTCGGCAAACGTATGCCGATGACGACACTCGCTTTTACTATCGGTGCCTTAGGCATGATTGGCATACCTCCCATCGCTGGTTTTATCAGTAAATGGTATCTCGGGATGGGCGCTATGGAGGCAGGCATTGCAGCATGGGTTATTCCCGTCTTACTAATAAGTAGTGCGCTTAATGCTGCTTACTTTATGCCAATTCTCTATCGAGCATGGTTTGTTCCCGCTACGAAAGACTGGCCAGCTGAAAAAATACCCGCTAGAAAATATGAAACACATGCCGGGCTGCTATGGCCTCCGGTTATCACTGCATCATTTGCCTTAGCAATCGGTCTCTTTGCTGCTGCACCTTTCAGCCCACTGGAATGGGCAGAGTTAATTGCTACTCGGGAGTATTCACGATGAATAGTTACTACACTATTAGTCTCTTTCTATTACCACTTCTGATTGTTCTATCGGGTGTTTACCGCCATTGGAAATGGAGTCTTGTTTTAGCAAGTGCTCCCGTCATGCTGGCTAGTCTATTGTTAACATCAGAAGTAAGCATTGCAGTTGATTGGTTATTATTGGGTAGCCATTTTGGTCTCACAGCTACTACACAGTGGTTATTACCAGTAAGCGCACTCATTTGGTTAGCCGCAGCGTTATTACATACTCAAAACAATAGCGTTGTTGCAAATGAATCAAAATTTCGCCTATTTTACCTTCTTACGATAACAGGTAATCTCTTGTTGCTTCTAGCACAAGACATTGTGTCTTTTTACATTGGCTTTGCTGTGATGGGTCTAGCAGGCTACGGGCTTATTATGCAGTCAGGATCAGTCATTAAGCGTGTTGCTGCTAATACCTATTTACGCTGGACCATAGCAGGCGAGCTTGTTCTATTTAGTGGGTTGCTTCTAGTAGCGTTTGAAAACGGCAGCACACAATTACCGTTAAAAGATTCCGTTGAATTCTCAACGCTAGCAATTGTGATGGTCATTATTGGTTTTGGCATCAAGATTGGATTGCCAGGACTTCATGCTTGGATGCCCGGTGCATACTTTGCGAGTAGCACATCAGGTAGCACAGTATTAAGTGGTGCTATGGCTAATGCTGGTATTCTCGGCTTACTTCTGTTTTTGCCAATACAAAATAGTGGCTACGAAACTGCAGGGCTATACCTGCTTACTTTCGGTTTAATAGGCGCTTTTTATGGTGTTCTACTTGGGTTACCACAACGTCAGCCTAAAGTTATATTAGCTTACTCAAGTATGAGTCAACTCAGCACGTTGGCAGCCATGATAGGCCTTGCTTTGATTACACCGACCCTAGCGCCTGCATTAGTTATTGCTATTACGCTTTATTCGGTACATCACGCCTTAACGAAAGCTGGACTCTTTCTCGCATTAGACGGGCTAAGTTCAACAAAATGGAGAAACCTCTCATTAGGTGTGTTGGTATTACTTTCACTGATTATGGCTGGCCTACCTTTAACCATTGGTGGCATATCAAAAGATTTATTGAAAGATAGCATTGGTAATTATAGTTGGTTAGTGACTGCACTCAGCATTGCAAGCATTGCAACATCATTACTCATGGCACGTTTTCTATTCATTTGTCACAAGACTAAAAAACGTAGCAAAGTACCGAATGAAGCGGCAGGCCCAATTATCGCATTAGCACTTATCGTTATTGGGCACATTGCTTTCTATAGTCAGACTTTAAAATCTGAGATAGATCTTAGTGGTATATGGCCTCTAATCATTGCTACTTTCATTCTTATCATCTTCAGTTTGCTACCCAAAAGTGCTTATCATTTATTACAGCCAGTCATACCAAAAGGTGACTTGCCTAACGTCATAGCAAAGATTTTTATACGTGTGATGCCTCGTTTTTCTATAAGTGAATGGCAAAGCAAGTTAGGTAATCAAATCGTTAATACACCTTCAAAAAGTGAAGCCACTTTGATTGATTTAGACAACGAGTTAACCGCTTCACGAAATTCTTCAAGTAACAAAGAGGTAAGGTCATGAATCGCTTCAAAAATATACTTTTCGTCGCTGATGAATCAGGAACCACATCAGTTGCTTTTAAAAATGCAGTCAGCCTTGCAAATGCAAATAACGCATCATTAACCGTCATGGATGTTGTTGAACCGGTTATTTGGAGTGCAGAAAATCAAGCTCGCTTTGGTACCGACTTAACAACCATTTTACGTGATCGACGGTTAGATGAAATTGCTAGCATGACAGAACCCTATAGCAATGAAAATTTACTTATTCGTACTCAAGTTGCTATCGGAACGGTATTTCTTGAGGTTATTCGTGCAACCTTGCGAAACAAATTTGACCTCGTTATAAAAAACGCTGAAAAAGATCAAGGCATGTTTACATCAATACTGGGGCCAAATGATCAGCATTTAGTACGTAAGTGCCCATGTCCTGTTTGGATCGATCGTGAAGAAACTAAACATCCTTACAAAAAGATACTGGTTGCTGTTGACCCTTTAGGTGATCAAGATAAAGATATGGCTAAACTGATTATGGATCTTGCTCTATCTGTCGACCCTACTGGAAAATCAGAGGTACATATTGCACATGCTTGGCGTTTGCCAGGAGAAACATCATTAAGTAGTGGTCGTGCAAAAATTTCAAGATTAGAGTTAGATAACATAATGGATCGGCAACAGCAGATGCATGCTGATGCATTATCAAAGCTACTCAGTAACTACCATATCGACCTTTCTGATGAAAAAGTACATTTTGAAAAAGATCGTGCAACATCACTAATTACCAGACTATGTAAATCACTCTCAATAGATCTGCTCGTTTCAGGTACCGTTGGAAGAACAGGCATACCCGGTTTCTTTATCGGTAATACGGCGGAGTCACTGATGCATGTCTTAGACATTCCCGTACTTACCGTAAAACCAAGAGATTTTGTTTCCCCTGTAACACTTTCTTAAAAATCAAACGATATTGCTAACCTATCGTTTTTTCGAAGTTTTTATATGGCTTTTTCTGATTATATAAAAATAGAAAAGCGTGCACCATCTACTTATAGGTTAAACAAATCGTTTAACTAAATATTTTTCCTCGGTTATTAGGTAAGATTCTATAGTCTATCTACATACCATCCCTCATCGCCCCCTATGGCGAATTTTAGCTCGCAGAATTGCGAGCTTTTTTTTGCCTGTAAAAATGTATCAAGCTATTTTCACTTGTTATTTTCGTATTTCACACCATTTAAAAAAAAACTTACAACTGTATTTCGTCTAACAAGCGGCTCTTAAAAAAGACATCGCCTTTTTCGAACTAAAGAAGAGCTCATTTCGAATAGTCTAATTTTTGCTTTCGTCGTAAATTAGACCCATCAACAAATTAACCGACATAATGTCTTAGGAGGCAGTATGCAAAAAGCTTTCTTACAAATTACTCCAGAGGGTTTACACCGACGGATGAAAAGTGACTCTGACGTCACTGTACTAGATGTCCGCTCGCCCGCCGAGTACCAATCGGGTCATATTGTTGGCGCGCACCTTGCGCCACTGAATACTCTAACTGATCAGAATTTAGATCAATTTACTCAAGGTGCTGGTCTTCGGGCGGACAACCCACTTTACCTAACCTGCCATGCAGGAGTGCGAGCCACTCAAGCAGCAGAGTTATTACGTAACGCAGGGTTGAAACACTTGGTGCTAATAGAAGGTGGCACCGAGTCTTGGAAGAAATCAGGACTACCAATCAAAAGTAGTGAAAAATCACTTTCTATCGCGCAACAAACTCAAATTGCTATTGGTGGCTTGATTATTCTTAAAGTTATTTTTGGCTTCACCGTTCACGAACTATTCTTTGTCGCAGCAGCTGCCATTGGCGCAGGCCTTATAACTGCAGGCATCACACGCTGGTGCGGCATGGAGCGTTTACTCGCAAACATGCCATGGAATCGACTCCATACCACTAACAAAGAAGTTAATGTTTCTTAAATAAGCTTGGAGATAACTATGATTTTTAGACAACTATTCGACACTAATTCATCTACCTACACCTACCTGATTGCTAGCCGTAACAATGGAGAAGCATTATTGATAGACCCCGTTATCGAGCATACTGATCGTTATACACAACTGATCAATGAGCTTGATCTCAATCTAGTATTAGCTGTGGATACACACATTCATGCTGACCACATTACAGCTCTTGGGCAACTCAGAGAGACGGTTGGCTGTGCTACAGCAATGGGCGAACAAACAAATGCTGAATGTGTAAATACACACTTTAGCGATGGTGAAAAATTCACTCTTGATGGTATCGATATTCAAGCGTTATACACACCGGGTCACACCGATGATTCATACAGCTTTTTAATGCCCGATAGAGTATTAACTGGCGATACGCTGCTGATTCGTGGAACAGGTCGAACAGACTTTCAAAATGGCGATGCAGGTACACAGTACGACAGTCTGTTTAAAAGGCTGCTTACATTATCCGAGCACACATTGGTATACCCCGGTCACGATTATAATGGCATGACTGTTAGCACTATTGGTGAAGAGAAAAATCATAACCCTCGTCTCAAGGTTTCTGGGCGAGATGCCTACATTGAGCTAATGAATGGGTTAGATCTAGACAACCCTCGCTTAATGGATATTGCAGTACCTGCAAATCAACGCTGTGGGCTAGATCGTGTTGCATAGTAGTTCACGAGTCGCTCATAATTTTCTCAACAACATTTTGCAACGCTTGAATAATTTCATGCTTGCTACGTTTGCTGAGAATAAACAACCGATACCTGTGCCAGTACGCACTCACGTAAAGTCTAAAGATTTAAACAAACATCGGTTTTATTAACCAGCAATGAGAATAATCTGTCTATCCACATCCAATATAAGCGCAATATTCTTGTGCTTTAATTCGCTCATATAACCACAACATCAATTGTTCCTGTTTATTGATTTTAAGTAGAACATTTTTGGAAACTCAACACAATGTTCCTGTTATCACATACAAGCCAATTCCTGTACTAAAGGCTAAAAAGATTGGTTTTTCAGAACCCTTCACATGGCTAAAACTGGGCTGGAAAACATTATCTTCACTAAAAGCCCCCGCGCTATTATTTGGACTAGTTTTTGCTATAGCTGGAGCAACTATTAGCTATCTAGCACTTAACAATGCACAAATGACCTTTGCCTTCTGGAGTGGCTTTTTACTTGTAGCACCTATGTTAGCAATGGCGGCTTACCATATGGCACAACGTCATGATCAAGGTAAAAGTGTCAGTATCCTAAGCTTCGGTACATTACTTCGAAACAACTTAGGGAATAGCCTCTTATTAGTTGCTTTCCTTGTGATTGTCATGATGGCATGGATACGCATTTCTACGCTAGTTACGGCTGTTTATGCTGATGGGTCAAGCAGTGGTATTAACTTGGGAGCATCCTTATTCGACGCGAGCAATATGGGATTACTCGTCACATTGGGTGTAGTAACTACTATTGTCTCACTCTTTATTTTCTCGCTACTCGCTTGGTCTATGCCAATACTATCGAAAGGTAAAGAAAACTTTGTGATCGCTATTATCTCTAGCATTAAAGCAGTAATGAACCAACCTGGCCCTATGCTAGTGTGGGGACTGCTTGTCGCGGGCTTAACACTACTTAGCATGGCAACCTTTTTCTTAGCCTTTGTTGTTGTATTTCCGTGGTTAGCATTTGCCACATGGGAAGGTTACAAGCGTATGTTTGAAGAACATTAATCGCTAATGCGAATGGATCGTTATTTTCATCTGCATTACCTACACAATCATAGTTCGTAAATTTCGATCATAAGATAGATAAATTACGAATTTTACAAAGCGATCTTTTAAACAACAATAAACCTGCAATTACAGCTTGTTATTACCCAGAGCAAGCGCGTAAGACATCCATACTTGAAGGAGTAGAACACTATGTTTGATAGCAAAAAATTACTCGATAAACTTGTAAATAGTGGATTTGCTGGAGGATTAGCCGGCGGTGCGGCTGGTGCTGTTGTCGCTAATGCATTATCTGGAAAA
>Ga0316204_10005908_pt1 | contig 19539 bp, 14 predicted proteins | sample 6monrhotite_MG_2_FD_205661 | JGI IMG/M metagenome (GOLD analysis project Ga0316204, IMG submission 205661) | Microbial mat bacterial communities from mineral coupon in-situ incubated in ocean water Damariscotta River, Maine, United States -... | ecosystem: Environmental > Aquatic > Marine >...
TTAATAAATCCTGGCGCCGGTTGTAGACGATGACATCGGCATACAGAATGCGTGGTTCGTTGATCACTTTGACATTGCCGCGGGCGGTGATGATGTCCAGTTCTCGGTCATACTGCATTTCATCGGCCGAAAACCGTACGTCATTTTCCTGTGCAAGGGATGTCGGTCGGCCATCGCCGGTTGCCGCCGTTGCCTGAAGCGATGGGGCCGCGACAAATACAGCCAATGCCAGGGCGCAGTGTGTGAGTGTTTTTATCATCTGTGGCTAACCATCTTCGAGATGAAGCAACATGGCAAGCCCCAGCAACGTAGTAACTCCAGAAGGTGTCCACGCTGCCAGTGTTACCGGGATGCTGTCAGAAAGCCCGAGCGCAAAGACTACGTCGGAAAAAAAGTACAAAAGGAACCCGGTCAGGACGCCACCGGCAACGACATATACTGTGCTGCCGCGACGGGATTGTCGCAGTGTGAAGGTTGCCGCTATCAGCACCATGGCAAACATCAGCAACGGCGTCGCGAGCAGGGTATGCCAGTGCAATCGATGCCTGATCGCTGAAAAACCCGCTTTTTCAAGGGTCTTGATGAAATCAGGCAGGTCCCAGAACGACATGGTTTCGGGCGGTGCGAAATTATCCTGGATAGAAACCAAGGTCAGATCTGTTTCCAGCCACAATTCTTCAGAAAATTGTGACGCTTCATCGGGCGTATGGGTCCACACCTTTCGCATATGCCAAAAACCGTCATCCAGTTTGGCGCTATCGGAATCGATACGCCGGACAAATTTGTCGGCACCTTCGTAGACGAAGACATTAACCGCACCCAATTCCACTTCGGAACCCTGTTGCAGAACATTTTTAGCGTAAACGACAGATTGTCCCTCGGCGTTGGATTGGCGTAACCACAATCCTGAATCAGACAGGGCAAGAATGCTTGTCTGTCCTTTGAAAGCCGCCGCCTCGACCCGTTCAAAACGGGACAACGTGACCGATGTAAGCGGGTTGAACACCGCGACTTTAAGAATACCAAGCACCAGTCCTAACAAAAGCACCGGCAACATGATTTGCCAGGCAGAAACCCCGGCGGCGCGCGATACGACCAATTCATGATTTCGTGTCAGTCGCCAAAATGCGGCCATGGCACCAAATAATACGGCAAAGGGAAATAACTGCTGGCCCATATGAGGCAACTTGAGTATCGCCATTTCCATGATCAGGGAAAAACCGACATCAGGTTTGGACGCGGCACGGCGAAGAAGTTCGATGCTGTCGATCAGAAAAATTAATGACAACAGGACAATAAAGACAGCCAAAAAACTGACCAGAAACTGCCAGCCGATATATACAGACATGGTTGGAGAAAGGCGCATGTGATTTAGGCCGATGCCCGCGAGATACCGGTTCTTCGCGTGCCGGGCATGTTGAGTACGAAATACAGGCCGCCAATCATAGGCAGGATACCTAGGCCATACATCAACGGGATTAATGCCAGGTTTTTGGCTGCGGCATTTTCCAGGGCCAGCATCGTGCCTATGAGCACCACAGTGACGATGGATGCCATCAGGATGCGCCGCGACTGGGTCCTTCGGGTGAAACTTCCTGATATCAAAAAGGCCAGCGCGATCATCGTATATCCCAGTGACGATAGGGGCGAGAGCAATCGCTTGTGGCCCTCTATGGTGAATTTGCCAATATCTTTAGGATCCAGTGTCAAATCTTCTTCCAGATGAAAGAGTTCGTACACTGATCGTTCTCTGGCTTCGCGGTACCGACTGTCCAGGCTTTCATTGGTCCCTTCCATTTCGAAGATGTAGCGATCGAAATAGAGAATAGATAACTGGTGAGTGTCCTTATCGATGATCTGCCTGTTACCGTTGAACATGACCACTCGCGAGCCGTTTTGTCCTTCGACCAGGGCCCCTCTTTCTGCCAGGTGAGTCACAGGCTTGTCGGGATTTCGTCCGTCGTGCACCAGAATGCCATGTAATTGCCCGTCGCTGGATCGTTCCCGAACATAAACCGTAATGTTTCTCGAAATCTCGTTGAACGCCCCTTCTTGCAACAGGACATGGGAATAACTGTCGAGAACTTCCCACTGCATATCGCGGAACATCTTGTAGGATTGCGGTACGAAGAACAGGTTGAGAGCGTAACCGACAGCAACAACGCCAAGAGTTATCGTGATTGCCGGTACAGAAAGCCCGATCTGGCTTTGCCCCGACGCCCGCATAACCACAAGCTCACGATCAGAAATCAATTTTGAATAGACAAAAACGATAATGATGAACAATGCGATAGGGAGGACAATTGTCAGGAAATTAGGCAGCAGCAGAACGTTTAACAGGAAGAACGTACCCGTGGATATCCCCCGGTTGACGATCATTTCGACCAACCGTAAAGACTGGGTCAACCAGATGATGCAGGTTAAGCCGGCCGTAACCAGGATCATCCCTGTGAACAACTGCTTCAGGATGTATTTATTGAAACCGTTCATTATCGTACATTTTTCTGCCGGATTAGTGGCCAAAATGTGCGAAAAACGCAAAAAAATCAAGGCTTAAACAGTTTTTCTTTATATTTCATCGACCTTGATTCCGGTGACCGACGGGCCACCGCAGACGACTTTTTCACACAGACCTGCGGCGTCGGTCAGGACGTGATCTGCGTAAAAACGGGCCGAGACGATTTTTGCCGCTCCAAAAGCCCCGATTGGCTCATTATTTTTTGCTGAACTTGTTACCGCCAGGGCTGAAACGCCCATCATCCAGCCGCCAGCTGTTGTGCCGAGCAGCGTCAGGTAAGGCACTGCCACAGCCAGGGCACCGTCGATGTCGCGTGAATAGCTTTTAACGATCCAGTCCGTCGCCGTTTTCAATCCGCCGAGAGCTTCTTCCAGGCGTGCAGCGATGATCGTCAGGTCATCGCCTCCATGCGCCTTCAATTTCTCAATTGTGCTCTTGATTTCGGTCATCAGGACGATAACTGATTCACCGTTTTCGCGGGCCACCTTGCGACCGATCAAATCAATCGCCTGAATGCCATTGGTGCCTTCATAGATTGTTGCGATGCGGGCATCCCGCAGATGCTGGGCGGCACCTGTTTCCTCGATATATCCCATGCCGCCGTGGATTTGAATGCCGGTGCTGGCGATATCGATGCCATTGTCGGTGGACCAGGCCTTGACCACCGGGATTAATAAATCCACCAAGGCTTGCGCGCTGGCGCGTTGATCTGCATCGGCATGGCGTTTGGCGGTGTCGAGTTTTGCCGCCGTATAATAGGAAAGTGCGCGCGCAGCCTCCGTGCGAGCCTTCATGGACATCAGCATGCGTTTCACATCGGGGTGATGAATAATCGTCACCGGTGCCGGGTCCTTGCCGCTGGCATCACGGCTTTGAATCCGTTCCCGAGCGAAATCCCTGGCCTGCTGAAAGGCCCGTTCGCCTATGGCGACACCTTGCAGGCCGACGGCAAGGCGGGCGTTATTCATCATCGTGAACATGTAGCGGATCCCGTTATTTTCTTCACCGACCAGGTATCCCAGTGCGCCGCCATCGTCGCCAAACGACATCACCGCGGTGGGGCTGGCCGAAATGCCCAGTTTGTGTTCGATGGAAACACAGCGAAGGTCGTTGCGCTCGCCAAGGGAGCCGTCATCGTTGACAAGGAATTTGGGGACCACAAACAGCGAGATGCCCTTGATACCCTCCGGGGCATCGGGGACGCGGGCCAACACCATGTGGACGATGTTGTCGGTCATGTCGTGTTCGCCATAGGTGATGAAAATCTTTTGACCGGTGATTTTATACAAATCACCGTGGCGTTCGGCCTTGGACCTGACCCGGGCCAGGTCTGTTCCCGCCTGCGGTTCGGTCAGATTCATGGTGCCGTTCCAGGCTCCTGAAACCATTTTTTCCAGGAACCGGGCTTTCAGTTCGTCTGAGCCGTGAGCAGACAACAGTTCGACAGCGCCTTGGGTCAGCAGCGGGCACAGGGCGAAAGCCATGTTGGCTGAGTTCCACATTTCTGAAAGTGCCGTTGAAACCAACCAGGGCAGTCCCTGACCGCCATATTCGGGATCGAAAGGCACACCGTTCCAACCGCCATCGACAAATTGTGCGTAAGCCTCTTTGACACCTTCCGGAGTCCTGACGACGCCATTGTCGATGCGGCAGCCTTCAATGTCGCCGCTATGGTTGATGGGGGCCATGACATCGGCGGCAAGTTTACCTGCTTCTTCAAGAACCGCATCGACCAGATCAGGCGTCGCATCTTCATATCCCGGAAGGCCGCCGATGGCGTCGAGATCACAAAGTTCGTTAATAACGAAACGCATATCGTCGATGGGGGCCGTGTATTGGGACATTTGGGATCACCTGATAAATGGACATTGTTGCGATCACTCTAGAACATTCTTTCAAATAAAAAAATGGGGATGCTCCGCCCTGGAACATCCCCAAAATTTGCTTCTTTAAACGTCAGATTTTAGTAAACGTCTTCACGGGTATTGTAGACGTTGAATTTACCCGTTGGTGTAACCAGGCGCTTGTCCTTGATGACTTTTTTTACCTTAAGAGTCTTGTCATCAATCACTACGATCGCCGATTCCTGCTCCTTGCCATTCCAGACGGAGAACCAGATTTCGGTGCCAGCCTTGTTGTATTCACCCTGAACCACCCGGCGAACACCTTCGCTGATGCCTGACAGTTCTCCAACCGGAATGACCGTGTAAGGTTTATCCAGATTGTTGATGTCGAATACGGCGACCGAAGACGATATTTCAGCGTCCGGATTCAACGGAGCATCGACCCACAGATGGCTTGATTTAGGGTGGGATTTGACGAACAGTGATCCGCCACCTTGACCTTCAAGGCTTTGCACGACCTTCCAGGCGCTGGCTGGATGACCCTTGGGATCTGTTCCGATCAACGCGATAGAGTCATCACCCAGGTGACTGGTCGCCCAGACGGGGCCGAATTTCGGGTGCATGAAGTTCGCACCTCGGCCCGGATGGGGCGTTGCCCCAACGCCATCGTCTTCCGTGATCAATTTGACCAACTTGCCTTTCTTGGTATCGATAACGACAATGGTATTGCGTGCGTTTGCCGCCGTCAGGAAGTACCGACCGGACGAATCAAGGCCGCCGTCATGCAAGAAACGTTCAGCATCGATGGTCGTTACCTGAAGGTTTTTGATGTCCTCGAAGTTGACCAGCAAGATTTTTCCGGTTTCTTTGACGTTAACGATGAATTCGGGGCGGTAATGTGAACTGATGATCGCAGCAACCCGAGGTTCAGGGTGATATTCCTGGGTGTCCACGGTCATGCCTCGGGTCGAAACGACCTTTAGCGGTTCCAGCGTATTGCCGTCCATAATCACGTATTGTGGCGGCCAGTAAGCACCGGCAATGGCATATGTGTCTTCATAGCCTTTGGTCTTCGATGTTTCGACAGAACGGGCTTCCATGCCGACCTTGATCGAGGCAACTGTCGCCGGCGTTTTCATCCACAGATCGATGACATTGACCAGGGCATCGCGACCAATCACGAACAAATAGCGGCCACTGGCCGAAATACGGCTGATATGGACGGCGTAACCCGTTTTGATAATGGTGTGGATTTTGTAGGTGCCACCATCGATCAACGCGACTTCACCTGAATCCCGAAGAGTGACCGAGAACAGGTTGTCGATATCGATATCGTTCATTTTCTTGGTTGGCCGTTGTGACGGCGGAATGATGACCTTCCAGGATTTCTTGATTTCTGCCATGCCCCATTCAGGTGGCTGGGCAGGTTCGTTCAGCAAATACCGGGTCATCAGGTCAATCTGTTGTTCATTTAAATCCCCGGATGTACCCCAGTTTGGCATCCCTGATGGCGATCCATAATTGATGAAGTCCTTGATGTAATCGTAACCCAGCTCTTTGGTTATTTTTGTCGTTAACGGTTTGCCTGTGGCACCTTTGCGCAAAACACCATGACAACCGGCACACCGTTCAAAATATATTTTGTTAGCAGTGGAAAATTCTTCCTTGCTTAAAACCGGGGCACCTTCCTTGGTTCCGGGTTGTTCGCCGCCGGGCATTGCGTCAAGTGATGGCTGATATTTACCGCCGGGGCTTGATTGATGTTTATCCAGGTTTTCCGCTTTGGATTTTTCCGCGGCGCCTGCCGGCACAGAAATCAATGCGGCCAGAATACCCGCTATGATCCAGCGGCCCTTGAGTATTTTCCTACTCATTTGAACTCTCCAATTTAACCGTTTCAAAAGAAAACGGCCCCTTGGTCGGAAAATTTTTATCTATGGGTATCCCGAACTTTTGGAGGCCGAGTGACCGAAACCGGAAATAGATGCGATCCGATTCACTAACGATAATTGGATCACAGTTTTCCAATTGGAGAGTTGACTGTAGTCAAGGCTGAAAACATATTTGCAGCTTATTTCTTTCCTTTCTGAATTTGCGGCATCTGGCGGAGGAATATGAATGGCTCTGAATCGGTGTCCGGGAATTTTCCTTTTTGTATTTGTGACACTGATGGCGGTTTGTCCAAATGCTTGGGCAACCGAACTCGAACAATTCTTAAGTCCGGAAAATCTGACCCAGGTGTTTCCGGGTGCCGACCACGTGGGGAAAACCAGTGGGCAACCGCCCTCGGCTTCGGTATTTCGTGATAACCAACTCGTCGGCTACATATTTCTGACATCTGATGTCGTCAATTCAACGGGCTATTCCGGCAAGCCTGTAAAAATTCTGGCAGGCCTTGATCTTGATGGCCGGATTTCTGGGGCTATGGTCGTCGAACATCAGGAACCGATCCTTGTGCTGGGCATTCCTGGCAGTGCGCTCGATACCTTCATCGCCCAGTTCAAGGGCAAGGACTTGCGACACCGTGTCAGTGTGGGGGCGGCTTCAAAACCCGGTGTTTCGAACGTCGATATGGTCAGCGGGGCGACCATCACATCTTTGGTATTCGGCGATTCCATCATGCGGGCCGGTCGACTTGTTGCCCGGTCTTTCGGTGTTATCGGGCCCGGCGATGAACTTACGGCGGGCGACATCGATCTGGAAACTTTCGCCGTAGCAGACTGGCCGACGCTTTTGCAAAACGGTTATTTCAGGTCGTTGCACCTCAGCAAGGGAGACGTTGCTGCAGCCTTTGCACAATCTGAATCCCCGGACCAGAAGGACAAGCTGTTTATTCAATTGTTGACCGGTCTGGTGAGCCCGGCAGTGGTCGGGCAAAACCTGTTCGGTTTTGCCAATTACAACAAGTTGATGGCAGATTTGGGGCCGGACACATACGCGATCATGGTCGCCGGTCACGGCTACTATTCCTTCAAAGGTTACAGCTATCGTCGGTCAGGTATTTTTGAACGACTGCAACTGGTGCAGGGTAACAAAACTATTCAACTGACCAGGGAAATGCATCTAAAGGCGCCGAAGTTTGTTATCGAAAAAGCACCCGGTTTTCGGGAAGTAAGTATTTTCAAGATGTCGTCAAAAAGTGGTTTTGATCCAACCAAGCCCTGGCGTCTTGAATTGCTGGTCCAATGGGATGACGCCGACGGTGGCCAGCATTTTACCGGGTTTCCACTCAGTTATGTAATTCCTGAAATGTTGCTTAAGGCATCGGCGGCGTCTTCCGTTGAAATCAAGCAGGCGTCGATAGATCGCCCCCTATGGGAAAGGCAGTGGTTGGAAAATATCCCGCATATTGCGATCCTGGTTATCGCCCTGACTGTGTTGACGGGGTTGCTGGTGTTCGGCGATGGCGTAACCCGCCACGGACGATCAGTGGACATGTTCCGCATGGGATTTTTAATCTTCACCCTGGTCTATCTAGGCTGGGTCGTTTCCGCTCAGTTATCGGTGATCAACGTTCTGACCTTCATTCATTCCCTGATGAGCGATTTCAGTTGGGGATTCTTCCTGGTGCAGCCGTTGATATTTATTCTGTGGGGGTTTGTCGCCCTGGTCCTGTTGTTTTGGGGGCGGGGAGTATTTTGCGGGTGGTTGTGCCCGTTTGGGGCATTACAGGAACTGATCAACAGGGTCGCGGTGTATTTGAAAATTCCACAAATTAATATGCCCTTTGGTGTCAATGAACGGTTGTGGGCGATCAAGTATATCGTATTTCTTGGCCTTCTTGCCTTGTCGTTGGGGCCGGTCGAACTCGCCGAAAAAATGACCGAGGTCGAACCCTTCAAGACGTCTATTTCATTGAAGTTCGTTCGCGCCTGGCCGTTTGTGGTTTATGCTTTTGGTATCCTCACGGCGTCGCTTTTCCTGAACCGTATCTTCTGCCGGTATTTGTGTCCGCTTGGTGCCGCACTGGCAATTCCGGCTAACAATCGCATGTTCGACTGGCTCAAACGTCATCACCAGTGTGGTGTGGATTGTCAGGTGTGCGCAATTCGTTGCCCTGTGCAGGCGATCCATCCTGACGGACACATTGATTTGCACGAATGCATCTATTGCCTTGATTGTCAGAGCGTTTATCACGATGACACCTTGTGCCCGCCCATGGTCGATCAACGCCGGCGGCGTGAACGTCGTGAAGCCATGAGTCGTGGCGAAAGCGTGGCGCGTGTGGCAACCAGGGAGGAAGCAAAATGATCGACAGATTGCAACCAAAACACATAAATCGTCGTCGTTTCATTTCTCTTACGGCGGCCTTTGGTGCCGTGTCGCTCGGCGGTAGATCCGTGCCGGCTGCTCCTCTTGTCAGGACAATCAGGTGGCAAGGCTTGGCGTTGGGGGCGGAGGCTGAAATTATCATTCAACACCCGGACCCCCAATTGGCTAGACGGTTGATCGCCCGCAGCATTGCAGAAGTTGATCGTTTGGAGCAAATATTCAGCCTGTACCGACGTGATTCCGAACTGGTTAAGCTCAATAAAATGGGACGTCTTGATTGGCCCAGCCAAGACCTGCTGCGCCTGCTGTCCTTAAGTCGTGAAATTGCGGTTTTGAGCGACGGTGCTTTTGATGTGTCAGTACAACCTTTGTGGCAATTGTATGCAGATCATTTTGGCCGCCTCGGCAGTGATCCGGCGGGCCCGGGAATTTCGGCCCTGGCTGCGGCGCGTGCGTTGGTTGACTACCGGTCGATTGCGTTCAATACAGACGAAGTCCGCTTCCATAAACCCGGTATGGCGTTAACCTTCAACGGCATTGCCCAAGGCTATATCACGGACCGGGTTGCAGACGTTTTGCGCGGTGGCGGTCTGGATCATGTTTTGGCAAACATGGGGGAAATCAGCGCCACAGGCGGTGCCACCAGAAGGCCGTGGAAAATCGACAGCCCGGCCACGGGCGGCGTGCTTGACATAACGAATGGCGCTGTCGCCACATCAGAAGGGGCGGGTACCCGATTCGATGCATCGGGACGGCACCATCATTTACTAAACCCGCACAGCGCCCGACCGGCCCGGTATTATGATTGTGTGACGGTGCTTGCCAAGGATGCGGCGACGGCGGACGGTCTGTCGACGGCGCTGTATATGTTGCCGCCCGACCGTGCCAATCGGCTATTGGCGGCATTGCCAGGAACACGCGCTTTCTTCGGTCCTACAGAACCTTCCCGGGGTTAAGGATGCCGTCCGGGTCCAGGGCTTGCTTCATGCGCCTCATAAGATCAATTTCCTCATCGGATTTATAGCGCGTTAAATCGTCGCGTTTGAGCATTCCAACGCCGTGTTCAGCGCTGAAGCTGCCCCCCATTTGCATGACCAGATCGTGGATTTGGCGATTGAAGTCGTGCCATTTGTTAAGGAATGCATCGCTTGCCATGGTCTCGGGTTGGCTCAGATTGAAATGGATGTTGCCGTCACCGGCATGGCCAAAGGCGCACACTCGTGTTGCCGTCAGTTCCTTTTCGACCAGATCCGTCGCCCGGGTCAGGAAGTCGGGGACGCTGGATACTGGTACCGATACGTCATGCTTGATCGATGCGCCTTCATGTTTCTGGGCTTCGGGTATGGTCTCGCGTATGCGCCACAAGTCGGCGGCCTGGGTGCTGCTTTGGGCAAACACCGCATCGGCTATGACGCCGTCCTCTAGCGCCTGGGCGAGTGTTTCTTCCAAAACTTCGCGCAAGTCCTTGCTCATACCACCGGTTTGCACCAGGGCATATTGTTCATGGCTGTGTTCGAACGGATCGGTGCAGCCATCAATGTGTTTGACGGTGATGTCAAAGGCGAAGCGATTGATGATTTCAAAGGCTGTCAATCCATCGCCAACAGCGGCGCGGACACGGCCAAACAGGTCCAGCACGGCGGGTGCATCGGCGGCGGCGCACATCACTGTCTCTTGATATTTGGGCAATGCGTATAATTTTAGAACGCAAGCGGTGATGATACCCAGCGTGCCTTCTGACCCCATGAACAGATGTTTCAGATCATAACCGGTATTGTCTTTGCGCAGGCGGCTCAGGCCTTCCCACGTGCGGCCATCGGCCAGAACGACTTCCAGGCCAAGAACGAGGTCTCGCGCATTGCCGTATCGCAACACTTGTACGCCCCCGGCATTGGTCGCGAGGTTACCGCCGATGCGGCATGACCCCTCGGCACCCAGGCTAAGGGGGAACAGCAGGCCTGCGTCTCTGGCTGTCTTTTGCACATCGGCCAGAATCACACCGGCTTCCACCGTCATAGTCTGGTTAAGGGGATCGATATCGCGGATACGGTTCAGGCGTTCGGTGGCAAGCACAATACCGCATTGATCCGAATACACCGGCACGGCACCGCCGACCAATCCGGTATTGCCGCCTTGCGGTGTGACGCTTATGCCCGCCCTGGAACAGGTTTCGATAACCAAGGCCACTTCATCGGTCGTGGCGGGGCGGGCGACACCGGCACATTCCCCTTTGAACAGTCCGCGCTGTTCATTCAAATATCGTTCCATATCGGCGGGATCGTCGATCCAGCCATGCGGACCCAGCAGATCTTGGATTTTCTTGATGGCCTGTTGGGCGAGGGGGGGGATATCTACTGTCATGGTGGGCGTCATAATGAGGGGAGATCCGCTTGCAGACAAGAGCGCACTGCGGGGCCGTGCTGATCAGGCCTTTTCCGTTGATGTTGCTCTTCGCAGTCGGTCATTGATGGCGATTCCTAAGCCAACTTCGGGAACCGGCATGACGGCGATGCCGTTGAAGCCGGGTTGATCCAGCATGTGCAGCATGGCGAACAGATTAGCGGCGGCCTCTTTTAAGTCCCCGCTGCGACTTAAATTGACATAGCGGTTCTTTACGCCGGGGCCGAAGGCCAGCAGGGCCTCGCCGGTGTTGGCGTTGCGGGCATTTATCCTGATCGGGATGGCCGGTGCGTAATGACGGCTCATCATGCCGGGTGATTTTGGTGCCGTATCGTCGGTACCGCTTATGGCAAGGGGGCCAATGACGGATTCGAGCTCTTCAGTCGAGATGCCGCCGGGACGCAACAGGGTCGCCCGATCGCCACTCAAGTCGACAACGGTCGATTCAATGCCCACGCTGCACGGTCCGCCATCCAGAATTGCCGCGACCACGTCGCCCAGATCACCAAGCACATGTTCGGCGATGGTTGGGCTGATGCGACCGGAACGATTGGCGCTGGGGGCGGCAATGGGAATTTTGGATTGTTCAAGCAGGTCGTGGGCGACCGGGTGCCGGGGGACGCGCACCGCCAGCGTATCCAGGCCAGCGCTGGCCAACAGCGATACCGGGCAAGCCTCCCGACGTTTAAGCACCAGGGTCAACGCACCGGGCCAGAAGGCGGCAGCAAGTTTTTTGGCCCGGTCGTCGAAAATAACTGCTTCGGCCGCTGCTTCAAGATTGGCAAAATGAATGATCAAGGGGTTGAAGGTGGGACGGCCCTTGGCATCGTATATGGCGGCGACAGCCTGGTCGTTCCTTGCATCGGCACCCAGGCCATAGACAGTCTCGGTCGGGAAGGCGACCAATTTCCCTTCGTTAAGAAAGGCCGCCGCCAGGGCGATGTTTTCGGGTGTTGCTTCTAACATGGGAATTTAAGTTGCCTACAGTAAAGAGCCGCCGGACAAGCCAACGGCTCTTTGTACTCTCTTGCTGCTTTTGGCCTGGCCATCCGCGGTAATGACCCTGCTCTGCAGTCACCGTAAAGGATTACGGCGGCTAAGTCGTGGAGGGAAAAATCCCTTATCCACGCTCATATTGTGCGCCTCCGGCACAGGAGCGTCAAGACTTGAAGTTTCAAAAAAAATGACTACACAATTTTACGAAGAAGTCGCTTCCAGCCCCCTGACGATGAAGTCGGGGTTGGCAAATCCGACTTTACCGTAGCGTAGAGGGGTGCCGTCCAGCTTGTTAACCGATCCGCCTGCAGCAACGACCACGGCGTGACCGGCACCGGTATCCCATTCCATGGTGCGGCCCAGACGGGGGTAGATATCGGCATGGCCTGATGCAACAAGGCAGAATTTTAACGAGCTGCCCGCACTGGTCGAATCCTTGACGTTCAAATCGCTAATGAAGGATTCCAGTTCCGGTGTGCGATGATTGCGACTGGCGACGACAACCAAACCATCATCTGCGGGCACCCGGCAGGATATGTTTTTCGCCGGTTCGCCCTTCATTTCGGCAAATGCCCCGGCGGGCCCGCCCCAATAGGTGTTGCCAAGCGCCGGCGTATGCACGACGCCCATAACCGGCGCACCGTTTTCGATCAGGGCGATGTTGACGGTGAATTCATGGCTTTTGCTGATGAAACTTTTGGTGCCATCAAGCGCATCGACCAGCCAGAAGGGTTCTGACCCGACTTCGGGGGCATGACCGGCAGCGAATGCTTCTTCGCCGACGATGGGGAACTGGGCGGTGATGCCTTCGCGGATGCCTTCAATGATGATCGCTTCGGCAATGCGGTCGGCTTCGGTCACGGGGGACGAGTCGGATTTATGTTCGACTTCAAAATCCGTTTCGTAGATGTCCATGATCGCCAGGCCAGCCTTCTTTGCCAGGTCGCCCACTTGTTCCATCAGCGCGATGGTGATGTTTAGGGTCACGTTCGTCCTCCCGAATTGATTTTTATTTTCGTGGTTTCAGCATAGAAACAACCTGGGTTCCCACCAAGGGGTAATGTTCATGGAGACAGCGCATGTGGAACCGTTGGGAGCCAGGTGTTTTTTTGACCTTAAGCCCCCAGATCGTCGGCGGTGCCTGCAATAATGGCAAATCGATCGGCCAATGCTGCCAGCTCGACCCGTTGAATATCCTGGGCGCTGACCACGCCCTGACCGTCAACTGCCGGCAGGTCGCGAGTCGCCGTGGCCGAGGAAACGATGGTGCAGCGAAGTCCGTGATCGACTGCTGCGCGCGCCGTGGCGCTGATGCACATGTGGGTCATAAAGCCGACCAGAATTATTTCATTCTTTCCTGTGGCGGCTAGTACTTCCGCCAGATTGGTGCCGGCAAAGGAGTTGGGCAGCGCCTTGATGACGATTTCTTCACCCGCAATGGCAGCAACTTCCGGGGCAATTTCAGACGACGGACCTTCGGGGTCAAAAACGCCACCACCGGGTTTGCCATGATGAACAACATGAATGACGGGGGCTCCGGCGTCGCGGGCCCTGGCCAGAACACGGGCCGCTTCTTTCAGTGCCGGGGCAACATCAGGCAAGGCCAGCACGCCCGAAACATATTCTGCCTGGCAGTCGATTAGCACCAATGCGGCATCGGTCAATTTTGCAGGTTCAAGTGGTGCGCCCGCCATGGCCAGCAGTGTTTTGGGATTGCTCAATGTGATCTCCAGTCTTTGTGTGTTTAATTGTACCAAAATGAGTTTGGCCCGCCATGATTGGCAGAGGAAATTTCACCGGCGATGAAGCGCCGGGCCTTGAAGGTGTCGGACCAGTGATCACTGTCCATGCCAGCTTTATTCTTCAGGTGCCGCAAAAAATCAACCGGTTTTGGTAATTGCTCCCATACCGACGGCAGGAACAGCGCCCGCTTTGTGCGATCTTCGATGATCAGGCCATCGATACCGGGGCGAAGCTGCCCAAGCAGGTCCTGTTCGTCATTGATCGTCATGGCGACAGGTGGGCTCAACACAGAAATGGAAAGGGTAAGGTCTTTCAGATCGTCGTCTTGCAAGGTCGGGAACCTGGGGTCGCGGAAGGCCGCAGCGTAGGCATTTTCGGCGACATCAAGGATCAAGGGGCGGTAAGCCTCGGGCGATCCGATGCAACCGCGCAGGCGTCCATTCTGTTTCAGGGTAACAAAGCAGGCACCATTTTTGGCAAGGTCCGGGGCGGGGCTTGTTTGGTCAATGGGCAGGGGAGATCCGACTTTCAAACCATGAAGAACGGAAGCGGCCGCACAATCCAGCAATTCGCGACCGTGACGGTCTAGAAGTTGCCGGGTGCGATTTTCGAAACCATCGCTTTCTTTTTCATAAAAAGCCCAGCCGCCATACCCGACGACGCGATCGCGCGAACCGGCAGTATCGCCGGAATTACAAAGGCCGATTGTTTGCACGATCATCCCCTTGCGTCGGGCGACCTTAAGCAGGCCTTTCAAAGGAATTCGGCCACAGGCCTGGTTATCACCGATGGAATGGGGATCCAGTCGTTCGATGGAAGAGCATGTTTCGTGATCGATTTTGCTGGCGCTGTCATAATCCAGGTAGTGGCTCAGGTCGGATGAAATTACGATCAGCGTTTCCGGGCCACCCCAAAGCGCGTCCAAAACGTTGGCAACATCGCCAGTTGTAGCACTGCCGACGACCAGCGGTACCAGGGCGAAGTCGCCCAGCATGACCTGTAAGAACGGTAATTGAACTTCCAGGCTGTGTTCCTGAGCGTGGGTTTCGTCAAAAACCTGCACCTGGGGCAATTCAAGGATTCTATCCGCGGCCCTTGTGTCGATGGGAATATCGCCAAGAGGTGTTGAAAACGCCGTTGCCCCGCTTAAGGCAAGGCCGCTCAGGGCGACCCGGTGACAGGGGCCCAACAGCACCACCCGGCTGATCTGTTTGGCGACGGGTTGCAAGCAGGCAAAGACCTTCGCAGCGAGTGCGCCGGAATATATATAGCCGGCGTGTGGCGCGACGAGCGCTTTCGGTGTCAACGTCTGCGAACCGTCAGGGGGTTCGGCGAGCGCATCGGCAAGAAAGCCCCGGACCGTCCGGTCCAGTTCTTGGGAATCGCCCGGATAAAACATACCGGCGACAGCAGGGGGCCTGATGAAAGTCATGTTATTTAGGTAATCTCGACCTGCCACCATGTAAAGGGTGGTGGGTTAGTCTGGGACTTCGAGCTCGTACAGGATAACGCTGGTCGACTGGCCACGAATGGGGATTTCGCCGATTTTCTTCAAGGGGAACCCTTGGGTTTTTTCGGCCGTCGATCCCGTGGTCAGGATGCGCGTTTCATAATCCTTGTTCAGCGATTCGATCCGTGCGGCCAAATTGACCGCGTCGCCATGGACAGTGTAATTGAGCCGCCCACGGGCTCCGACGGCACCTGCGACCAAGGTTCCGGTATTGACCCCGATTCGGGTGGCAACCGTTCGGCCACCGAAAGTTCGCCTGGCACCCGCTTGTTGCATTTCCAGCGCCGCCTGCAAGGCATTGCTGGCGTGATCGGAATCAGGAATCGGAACATTGAAAGTGGCCAGTATGGCGTCGCCTTGAAACTGGGTGACGACACCGCCATGACGTTCAAGAATATCCACCATTTCGGAAAAATATTCGTTGAGCAACGACACGATGCCTTCCGGGCCAAGGTTTTCTGTCATTTCCGTGAATTTCTCGATATCGGAAAACAACACAGTGGCTTCTGTTTCGACGGTTTCAATCATACCGCCATCAGCGAGTAGGGATTCTGCCACTTTTTCAGGGACATACCGGCCAAGGGCTTGCCGGATCAGATGACGTTCGCGCAACCCGTCGATCATTTCGTTGAAGGACCGGGCAGCCTGATCCAGTTCCAATATTCGACTGGGCAGCAGTTTGGGGACTTCGTCAAGGTCCCCTTTGCGTACTTTGCCGGCGGCGATGGCGATGGACCGTACCGGACCACTGACCCATCTTCCTCCGATAACGGCCAATGTCAGGGTGACGATGAAAAATGCGATGCCGACAAGAAACGTATTGTCCAGACGGTCGACCTGTTTGTCGACGACATCGCTGTTCAGATACAGGCCCACCGTCCACGGTTTATCGCCGTATTTATTGATGTCCCGGTGGATGAAAACGTATTGGCGATCATTAACCGTTACCAGATTTCCTTTGGTGTCCCCCAGTTGGCTGCTTCGCGCCGCGCGCAACATGTTCAGTCGCCCAGAAGGTGGATCCCAGATGTGGCTGACAATTTCGTCCCCAAGGTTGCCAAAATCAGGAATGGTCGCACTCAAGGGGTCTAGCGGTCGCCAGTCGATCAGGAAGGGGTGGGCGATTAACCGGGTTTTGTCGTATATGATGTAGGGGACAAAATCGAAGGCCACCCTGTTGGCCAGAAATTGCGACAACCCGGCGATGGGAACCGTCAGGTTCAGGACACCCAGAAGCTGACCGTCCTTGCGTACGGGGGTTTGCAGGATAACGATCATTTGCTTCAAGTCTTCCGACCAGATCGGGTTTCGCCAGGTCGGTTCCGTCAAAAGCATGGTTTCTTCAAGCATGATCTGAAACCGGACGCCTTTTGGCCAAGCCATCTGGGTGCCAGCCCTGGCCGACCGGATATACGCCGTCATGGTTCCGTTAGGGCGAATGAAGCCGGCGGCAGAAACCTGCGGCGTCGCAGAAAGTGCGCCACCCAGAAAGGTTTCAAGTTGCGTGTTATCGTCAATGGAAATGCGGCCCTGACGGATCGCGTCGGCGATCCATTCAGCCTGGTATTGCACAGGTTCCAGATGCCGGTCAATCTGGCCGGTGATTACATCAATGGATGTTTCGGCCTTTTCGCTTAGCAGTTCGATGGTGTTTTCACGGGCCACCGACAGACCAAGGTAAAGCACGCTGCCGATGGCAGCTGCGACCAGGATTCCCAACCCCAGAACGGCAATAATGTTAATGGGAATTCGGGTTTTTTTAGTTCGGGATTCGTTCAAAGTCGGGTCTTTCATGGGGCCAATCATATATCAGTTATGGATATATGATGCCGAACGAATATTACCACACTTCGCGCAATAAATCGCTGCACTGTTACGTCGCCCACTCGTTGACGTAGGTGATGAGACACCATATCTCTTGATTATGGACGAAACTGCATCACTGGACGTAAGGGGCAGTCATTTTCCCGGGCGTTACTGGCATACGCTGGATGACGGGCGGGTGCAGTGCGACCTGTGTCCGCGTTTTTGCAAATTGCACGACGGCCAGCGTGGCTTGTGTTTCGTGCGTGCCTGTGATGACGGCAAAATCGTGCTCACGTCCTATGGCCGGTCCAGCGGATTTTGCGTCGATCCCATCGAAAAAAAGCCCTTGAACCACTTCCTGCCAGGCACCCCGGTGTTCAGCTTCGGCACGGCGGGATGCAATCTGACATGCAAATTCTGCCAAAACTGGGATATCAGCAAGTCCCGCGAATTCGACAAGCTGCAAGATGCTGCGAGCCCGGAAATGATCGCCGATGCGGCACTGAAAACCGGTAGTCGCTCGGTCGCCTATACCTATAACGACCCGATCATCTTTCATGAATATGCCATTGATGTGGCCAAAGCCTGTCGGGCGCGGGGGATCAAGAATGTTGCCGTGTCGTCGGGCTATGTGTGCCCCGAACCCCGGGCCGAATTCTATGCCCATATGGATGCCGTCAACATCGACCTTAAGGCCTTCACCGAGGAATTCCACAAACGCCTGTGTTCGGCAGAGCTTGCGCCCATTCTGGATACGCTCAAGTACCTGAAACATGAAACCGATGTGTGGGTCGAAACAACAACTTTGCTGATCCCTGGTGAAAATGATTCAGATGCCGAGCTCGATGCCATGACCCGCTGGGTGGTGGCCGAACTGGGGCCCGACGTTCCCATGCACTTTTCGGCCTTTCATCCGGACTGGAAAATGATGGATACGCCACCGACCCCGAAATCGACCCTGACACGGGCGCGCGCCATTGCCATGAAAAACGGTGTGCGCTACGCCTATACGGGTAATGTTCATGATTTTGAGGGTGAAAGCACCTATTGCCATGGCTGTGGCGAACGCCTGATCGGGCGGGACTGGTATGTGTTGTCGGACTGGAACTTGACCGATGCGGGCATTTGCACCAAATGCGGAACGGCTTGCGCGGGTGTGTTCGATGGCCCGGCGGGAACCTGGGGAAGCAAGCGGATGCCGGTGCGGATGCAAGCGCTGCGGTAGCCGCCATTTTGACCGGCGTTCCTTTCGTGTTAAAAATCATGCGCCAACAATAAAAATAGAATAGGTTGAGCCTGACGGTTTGGGCGGGTAAGACCAAGTTGCATCAAAATTGACGAAAAAATTACGAGGACAAAAATTGTGCGAACACTGACGTTAAGCGTTCATGAATTTCTCGCTCTTATGGGGGGCTTGGATGAACAGATGGAAGAATCGGGCTTCAAGGCGGAATCCGGAATTTACGATGCCTGGTACCAGCAGTGGCGCGACATCGAGGCCAAGATCGAAAAACTGTCGATGATGGAACGCGCTGACATGTATTTCGACGGCAAGGTCAATATCAATGACCTATCCGATGCGCATTTGGCCGAAGTCAAGGAACAGGTACAGCGGCAGATCGACATTTGTCAGAAAATGATCAGTGAAGATGATATCGACGCCGACCCGGACGATCTGGAAATATGGAATCAGCTCATGTCCGTCGTTATGAAACTCTAGCTCTCGCTGCATATAAAGACGCTTCGCTTTAACGCAGGTTGCTCTCATCAGGTAGGAAACCATTAAATGAAAATCACTTTTGCCAATCCCGCGCAACCGAAATCCGGTGCCGTCGTCGTCGGCGTACTGGATGGCCGTATATTGACCAATGGTGCCAAGGATTTGGACAAACGAATGGGCGGCGCATTAACGCGCGCCATCAAGGCCAGCCGCTTTAAGGGATCGAAGGGCCATACCCTCACCGTTCTGGCCCCGGCCGGAACCTCGCTGGATCGGGTATTGGCGGTCGGCCTTGGAAAACCAGCTGATATTGACGCCAAGCGCATGCAGACACTGGGCGGGCACATATACGCGGCGCTGGCAACCAAGGGTCACGCGGCGGCCCAGGTGGTGGTGGATGCCATCGACAAATCAACGCTTTCCGCCGCCCAGATGGCTTCGGAAATGGCTTTTGGTGCAAGGCTTCGGTCCTACCGGTTTGACAAGTACCGCACCAAGGAATCTGCGCATGATAAACCGAGCCTGAAAAGTCTCAAGTTCACGGTAGCGGGGTCCGCAAAGGCAAAATCGGACTACGCCGGTAAAGACAAGGTCGCCGATGGGGTCTTCATGACCCGCGACCTGGTGTCGGAACCGGCCAATATCCTGTACCCGGAAACCTTGGCCAAACAGGCCCAAACCCTTGCCAAGCTTGGCATCAAGGTCGAGGTCCTAGGCGAAAAGCAAATGG